>Ga0155465_1078_pt4 | contig 9601 bp, 9 predicted proteins | sample RifCSPhighO2_12_FD_107123 | JGI IMG/M metagenome (GOLD analysis project Ga0155465, IMG submission 107123) | Alphaproteobacteria bacterium RIFCSPHIGHO2_12_FULL_66_14 | reverse complement strand
GTGCACAATTATTTCCGCACGCGCGGCGTCACGCTCACGAGCTTCGAGTTGCGCCGGCTGGTGGCCGAGGTCCTCGACTTGCAGGATCGGGCGGGACAGCGGATGGAAGGGCGCGCCGATCCCGCGCTGGTCGTTTTCGCCTCCGAACCGCGGGGGAGCAAGCCGTCCTGGACCGGCGACGAGGCCGCCACGCCGATGCCCGATGTCCCTGACGCGGTGTTTTGGGCGCCGCCCTCGCCGCTGGTCGACCTGCCGGTGCGCGATGCCGTCTCGTTCGATGGACTCCTGGCGACGGTCGTTGCGCGTGCGCGCGTGCGTCTCAAGACCGGTGTCGATCGCGCGACTGTCGATCGCGCAACGGCGCGCGAGGCCATCGACGCGGTCCTGGCCGACCTCCCGGCCGAGGGGCGTGAACGGTTGGCGCTCCTGGCGCTGAGCGAGATCAGCGGTCTCGGCTTGATCGACAGGTTATGGGCGGACCGCTCCGTTCGCGCCGTCATCGTCAATGGGCCGGAGGCCGTTTTTGTCGAGCGCAACGGTGTGCTCGAGCCGGCACCGGAACGGTTCCGCGATCGCGCGCATCTGCTCGATATCGTCGGCCGCCTGACCCGCACACCGCCCTCGGGCGTCGCCGTATTCCGCCTACGCGACGGCAGCGAGGGCACGTTGGTCCGGCCGCCGGCCGCCCCGTCCGGTCCGGTGCTGCATTTGCGCCGGGGCGAACCAGGCGCTGCGACCTTCGAACGCCTGATCGCGTCGGAGATGCTCGATCGGCGGATCGCCGATCTTCTGAGAATCGCGGTGCGCTGCCGCCTCGACATGCTCGTCATCGGGCCGGAGGGTTCGGGAAAGACCGCGGTGCTGGCCGCGATCGCCCGCGATCTCGGCGACACGGTTCGGGTCGTCACCTTGGCCCGGCATCGCGAGTTTCGCTGGCCGTCGCCGTCGAAGGTCGAACTCGTGGCGCCACCAGAGGGCGAGGGCGGCGCGTCGCTGCCCGCGCTTCTGGCGGCAGGTGTGCGGTTGCGGCCTGATCTGCTTCTTGTCGATTCGATCGAGTCGCGCGAGCTGTCGGCCCTGGGCAAGGCTCTGTCGCATGGCGAACGGGCGACCATCGCGGCCGTGCCGCCGGCGGCGGCCATAGCACTTCAGGGACTGTTCGATCTTTCGGTTCGTCTTGGACGGGGCCGCGATGGTCTGTTCCGTGTCGTATCGGCTGCGGACTCGTCAGGTGCGGAGTTGTTTGGGCAGGAGAATGGTCGGTTTCGCCGCGGCACGACCGAGCCATCCTTCGCCGCTCTCGTGCGGGACGCGGGCTATGGCGAGGCGCTTTCGACCGTCCTGCGCTAGCGGCTGCGACCGGCCGCCACATACCGAGTGGGGGTGAAAACCCGTTACCTGCCAGAGCTATATCTGGTACTAACCGCTGTGAAATGCGGGGGATTTTGCGGTTCGGAATCCTGAGGGAATTCGGCGCCGCTCAAGGGGACGGATGCATGGTCGGCAAGCGCTTGTTGGGCATTTTCGGAGTTCTGTCGGCGATCGCGGGAGTTGGCGTCGCGAGCAGCGCCCGCGCACAGCCGGTCATCGGCGTGCCGCATGAATGGCAGATGGATTTCCCACCGTCCTATACGCCGCTGATGGAGAGGGTCGCGTCGCTGCACGATCTGCTCCTGGTGATCATCACCCTGATTTCCGTGTTCGTGCTGTTTCTGCTTGTCTACGCGATGTGGCGGTTTCACGTCTCACGCAACCCGACGCCCGCGACCTCGACGCACAACACGGTCCTCGAGATTGCCTGGACGATCATTCCGATCCTCATCCTCGTGGTCATCGCGATCCCGTCCTTCCGGTTGCTCTATTACGGTGACAAGGCGACGGACGCCGCGTTCACCATTAAGGTCACGGGACACCAATGGTACTGGTCCTATGCCTATCCCGATCAGGGCAACTTCACCGTCGAGAGCCGCATCCTGAGCGAGGCCGATCGCGTCAAGCTGAAGCCGAACCAGCCCCGTATGCTGGCGGTCGACGAGGAGATGGTCATTCCCGCGGGCGCCACGGTGCGGATCATCGGCACGGCTGCCGACAGCATGCACGGCTGGACCGTGCCGGGCTTCGGCATCAAGAAGACCGTGATCCCCGGCCGCCTCAACGAGGGTTGGATCAACGTTCCCAAGGAGGGCTATTACTTCGGACAATGTTCGCAGATCTGCGGCAACGGCCATTCCTACATGCCGATCGCGGTCCGCGTTCTTTCCAAGCCCGAATTCGACAAGTGGGTTGAGCAGAAGAAGAAGTCGGCGGGGCTGCTGCCTGCGACCGATTTTGCTTCCGCCACCACTCCCGCCAACCGCTAAGCGCTTCTCCGCAGGAGACTCGAAATGGCCACCGCGCACGGCGCCACTCATGACCACAGCCCTCATCAGCATGGGCACGACGACCATCACACGCCGACCGGATGGCGTCGTTATGTCTACAGCACGAATCACAAGGACATCGGCACGATGTACCTGGTGTTCGCGATCTTCGCCGCCCTGATCGGCGCCGGGTTCTCGGTCTATATGCGCCTCGAATTGATGCAGCCGGGCGTGCAGTATTTCAACGGCCCCGACGGTACGCCGGACGGCCACTTCTGGAACACCATCGTCACGGCCCACGGCCTGATCATGGTGTTCTTCGTCGTCATGCCGGCGCTGATCGGTGGCTTCGGCAACTGGTTCGTGCCGCTGATGATAGGCGCACCGGACATGGCGTTTCCGCGCATGAACAACATCAGCTTCTGGCTGCTGCCGCCGGCCTTCATCCTGCTGCTGATGTCGGCTCTGATCGGCGGTGGCGTCGGCACCGGCTGGACGGTCTACGTGCCGCTCTCGGTGCAGCAGGGGGCGGGCATGGATCTCGCCATCTTCTCTCTGCACATCGCGGGCGCGTCGTCGATCCTGGGCGCCATCAACTTCATCACCACGATCCTCAACATGCGCGCGCCCGGCATGACCTTGCACCGCATGCCGCTGTTTGCCTGGTCGATCCTGGTTACGGCGTTCCTGCTGCTCCTGGCCCTGCCGGTGCTGGCCGGCGCCATCACCATGCTGCTGACCGACCGCAACTTTGGCACGCACTTCTTCGACCCGGCCGGCGGCGGCGACCCGACGCTGTTCCTGCACCTCTTCTGGTTCTTCGGCCATCCCGAGGTGTACATCATGATCCTGCCGGCCTTCGGCATCGTCAGCCACATCATCTCGACCTTCGCCAAGAAGCCGATCTTCGGCTATCTCGGCATGGCCTATGCGATGGTGGCGATCGGCGTCGTGGGCTTCGTCGTGTGGGCGCACCACATGTACACGGTCGGCATGGACGTCGACACGCGCGCCTATTTCGTGGCCGCCACGATGGTGATCGCGGTGCCGACGGGCATCAAGATCTTCAGTTGGATTGCCACCATGTGGGGCGGCTCGATCCGGCTCGAGGTCCCGATGCTGTGGGCGATCGGCTTCATCTTCCTGTTCACCGTGGGTGGCGTCACCGGCGTCGTGCTGGCCAATGCCGGCGTCGACTACGCTCTGCACAACACCTACTACGTGATCGCGCACTTCCACTACGTGCTGTCGCTCGGTGCGGTGTTCGGCATGTTCGCGGGCTTCTACTACTGGTTCGGCAAGATGTGCGGCCGGCAGTATCCGGAGTGGGCGGGGCAGGTGCATTTCTGGACCACCTTCGTGGGTGTGAACCTGACGTTCTTCCCGATGCACTTCAGCGGCCTCGCCGGCATGCCGCGCCACTACGTCGATTATCCCGACGCGATGTCGCACTGGAACTACATCTCGTCGATCGGCGCGTTCATCTCGTTCGGCTCGACGATCTTCTGGCTGATCTTCGTCGTGTTCGGCACGCTGCTGTACGGCCGCAAGGTCGGCGCCAACTACTGGGGCGAGGGCGCCACGACGCTGGAATGGACGGTGGATTCGCCGCCGCCGTTCCACACGTTCGAGGAACTGCCGCACATCTCGCCGACGGCACACCACTAGGACCGGAGCGGAGGCGCCCCCCAGGAATCAGAGGGAGGCGCCTTCGCCTTGAAGGGCTCATGAGCGACACCGCGCACACTTTCACGGGCAACATCGGCAGCGCCGCCGCGCCGGCCCGCGTGCGCGACTATGTCGATCTGCTGAAGCCCCGCGTGATGTCGCTGGTCGTCTTCACCGGCCTCGTCGGCGTGCTGATCGCGCCGGTCCATCCGCATCCCTTTACCGCGGCGCTCGCGGTGCTGGCGATCGCGCTCGGCTCCGGCGCCGCCGGCGCGATAAACATGTGGTACGAGCGCGATCTCGATGCCCTGATGGCCCGCACGCGGAACCGGCCGCTGCCGGCGGGCCGCGTCGCGCCCGACGACGCGCTCGGGCTCGGTGTCTTGCTGTCGATTTTCTCCGTGCTGCTGATGGCGGTCGCCACCAATTTCGTGGCGGCGGCGCTGCTGGCGGCGGCCATTCTGTTCTATGTCTTCGTCTACACGATCTGGCTGAAGCGCCGGACGCCGCAGAACATCGTGATCGGCGGCGCCGCCGGCGCCTTCCCGCCGATGATCGGTTGGGCCGCCGCGACCGGCGATGTCTCGGCCGTCGGCGTCGCGCTCTTCCTGCTGATCTTCCTGTGGACGCCGCCGCATTTCTGGGCGCTGGCGCTCTACCGTAGCGACGACTACCGCCGCGCCGGCGTGCCGATGCTGCCCGTGGTGGCCGGCGCGCGCGAGACCAAGCGGCAGATGCTGCTCTACACCCTGGTCCTGACACCCGTGGCGCTGGCGCCGACCCTGCTGGGGGCGGTCGGCTGGGTCTATGGCGGTGTCGCGCTGGTGATGAGCATCGTCTTCATCGGCCATGCCGTCACCGTGTGGCGTTCGGCCGACGACGAGACCGCATACGGTCCGGCGCGTCGGATGTTCCGCTTCTCGCTGCTCTATCTCGCCGTCCTGTTCGCGGCGCTGCCGGTTGACCGGATCATCGTCGGATGAGCGAGGCCATGGTCGAAGAACGCCGCCCTGGCGACACCGATCTGCACCGCCGCCAGCGGGGTAAGAACCTGGTCGTGGCCGGGTTCCTGCTGGTGATGGCCATGCTGTTCTTCGCCCTCACCATCGTGCGGATGGGGGACAAGGTATGAGCCCGCAGGAGACGAGCGCCGGCACCAGCCGGAAGAACGCCCGGGTTGCCGGTCGGCTCGTGGCCATCGCCGTCGGCATGGTCGGTCTCGCTTACGCCTCGTCGCCCCTCTACGACCTGTTCTGCCGGACCACCGGGTTCGGCGGCACGCCGGTCGTGGCCCAGCAGGGCGAACGGCCGGTGCTGGACCGGAAGGTGACCGTGCGTTTCGATTCCAATGTCGATCCCACCCTGCCCTGGCGCTTCGAGCCGCTCGAACGCGAGGTCAAGGTGCGCCTCGGCGAGGAACGGCTGGTCCACTATCGCGTGACCAACGTCTCGCAGCGGCCGATCGTCGGAACCTCGGTGTACAACGTCACGCCCGAACCGGCGGGCCCGTGGTTCAACAAGCTGCAGTGCTTCTGCTTCACCGAGCAGCTGCTGCGGCCCGGGCAGTCGCTCGACATGCCCGTCGTGTTCTTCGTCGATCCCGAGATGGACAAGGATCGGCGCTACGACAATGTCCGCACGGTCACGCTCTCCTACACTTTCTTCGAGGCGAAGACGGAGCGGGCGAAGATATTGCTCGGCGGCAACGCCGTGAACGGAACCGGAAAGGGTGGATGAACATGGCCGAAGGCACGCAGAAGCATCCGTATCATCTCGTCGATCCCAGCCCCTGGCCGGCGCTGGGCGCGATCGGCGCGCTGTTGCTGGCCGTGGGCGCCGCCCTGGGAATGCATCCCGACATGCTCGGCAAGGGCGTCGAGGGCATCGTCAAGACCGTCGAATGGTGGGTCGTGGCGCCCGGCTTCGCCATCATCTTCGCCGTCATGTTCTGGTGGTGGAGCGACGTCATCGTCGAATCGCGCAAGTACCACACCGCGGTGGTCCAGCTCGGCCTGCGCTACGGCATGATCCTGTTCATCGCCTCGGAAGTGCTGTTCTTCGCGGCCTTCTTCTGGGCGTTCTTCGACTCGGCCCTCTATCCCGGTTCGCCCGAGATGCCGGTCCGGGCGGAGGCGACCGGCGGCGTCTGGCCGCCCAAGGGCGTCAAGATCATCGCGCCGTTCGACCTGCCGCTGATGAACACGCTGATCCTGCTGCTCTCGGGCACCACGGTCACCTGGGCGCACCACGCCATCGTCGAGGGCAACAAGCGCGATGCCGTGCGGGGCTTGGTTCTGACGGTGGTCCTTGGCGTCTGCTTCACCGGCATCCAGCTCTACGAGTATCTGCACGCCCCGTTCGGCTTCCGCGACAACATCTATTCGTCGACCTTCTTCATGGCGACCGGCTTCCACGGCTTCCATGTCTTTGTCGGCACGACCTTCCTGCTGGTCTGCCTGTTCCGGGCCATGGCCGGGCAGTTCAAGCCCAAGCAGCATTTCGGCTTCGAGGCCGCCGCCTGGTACTGGCACTTCGTCGACGTGGTGTGGCTGTTCCTGTTCTTCTGCATCTACTGGTGGGGCGCCGGAAATGCGCCGATCGCGCTGCACTGACGCTGTAAAGCGGACTATTGTTGGAACCGCCGGGCGCTCCCCGGCGGTTCGCCTTTTTGGGAGCACGAGATGGCTGAGTGGCCGCGTCAATCACCGCCTGATGTTGCGCTCCGCGGCGCCTGCCCGCGCTGCGGCCGCGGTCGGCTGTTCGTCGGTCTGCTCACCGTCGTCGACCGCTGCTCGGTATGCGACCTCGATCTGCGCGGCAACGATGCCGGCGACGGACCGGCGGTGTTCGTGATCCTGGGGCTGGGCGCCATCATCATGATCGGCGTGTTCTGGGTCGAGTTCCGCTACGAGCCGCCGTGGTGGCTCCATGTCGTCATCTGGGGGCCGCTCACCTTCGGCCTGGCGGTGTGGTTCCTGCGCGTCCTCAAGGCCTTGCTGATCGCCCAGCAGTACGCGCACCGCTCGACCGCGCTCGACGACGAGTAAGGGAACGGAATGATCAGGTTGAGGCCGGCCCTGTGGCCAACGCTCATTTCACTGCCGATTCTCGTGCTCTCGCTGGGACTGGGCATCTGGCAGATGGAACGCCGCGAGTGGAAGCGCGACATCCTCGATCGCCTCGCCGTCAATCAGGCGGCGGCGCCGCTCACGCTCGACGAATTGCTGCGCGGCGATCCGCTGCGCCATGAATACGGCCGCGTGAAGGTGGCCGGCACGTTCGAGCACGGCAAGGAATTCCATCTCGCCGCCCGCAGCCACAAGAACAAGGTCGGCCTCCAGGTCGTGACGCCGCTCAGGACCGACGACGGGCGGATCGTGCTGTTCGATCGCGGCTGGATTCCCTCGGAGAAGAAGGAGCCTGCAAAACGGGCCGAAGGCCAGGTCGCCGGTCGGGTCGAACTCACCGGCATCGTCCGCCGCAGCCAGGTCCGCCGCCAGTATGCGCCGGAGAACGTGCCGGACAAGAACGTCTGGTTCCATGTCGACGTCCCCCTGATGCGCCAGCTGGCGGGGGCGCCGCCCGATCCCGGGCTCGACATCTTCTTCCTCGACGCCGATGCCGCGCCCAATCCGGGCGGCGTGCCGGTCGGCGGCCAGACGCGCCTCGACATCCCCAACGACCATCTGCAGTACGCCATCACCTGGTTCCTGATCGCGCTGGCGCTGGCCGGCGTCTATCTCGCCTATCACTGGGAGAACGGGCGGCTCGAGATCGCCGGCCGGACGAAGCGCAAGCCGTGATCACCCCATGAACGCCCCCATGATCGCCAACGATCCTTATGCCGAACTGGAGCGCCGCTTCGCGCGCATGAGCGCGGTCAACCGCGCTGGCGCGATCCTGAACTGGGATCGCTCGACCATGATGCCGGACGGCGCCAGCGCCGATCGCGCCGACCAGCTCGCGACGCTCGGTGTCATCGCCCACGAGATGATGACGGCGTCCGACATGCCCGACCTGCTGGCGCGGGCGGAGGAGGGGCGGGCGCCGCTCGGCCGCTGGCAGGCGGCCAACCTGCACGAGATGCGCCGCTCCTGGGTGCACGAGAACGCCTTGCCGGGCGATCTCGTCGAGGCCCGCACGCGCGCCACGTCGGCCTGCGAGCATGCCTGGCGCGAGGCCCGGAAGAACGCCGACTTCAAGGCGTTGCTGCCCTCGCTCTCGGAAGTGCTGACGATCATGCGTCGCGTCGGCGAGGCGAAGGCGGCGGCCCTCGGCACCTCGCTCTACGACGCGCTGCTCGACGAATTCGAGCCGGGCGGCCGGGCGGCGCGCATCGATGCGCTGTTTGATGAATTGCGCGCCTTCCTGCCGGACCTGCTCGGCCGCGTGCTCGAGCGCCAGAAGAGCGAGACTGCGCCGCTCGCCCTCGACGGGCCTTTCCCGGTCGATGCCCAGCGCCGGTTCGGCGAAGAGCTGATTCGGATCATCGGCTTCGATTTTCATCACGGCCGGCTCGACGTCTCGGCCCATCCCTTCACCGGCGGCACCGCCGACGACGTGCGCATCACCACGCGCTACGACGAGGCCGATTTTGCCCGTTCTCTGATGGGCACCCTGCACGAGACCGGGCACGCGCTCTACGAAGCCGGGCTGCCGCGCGACTGGCGGCGCCAGCCCGTCGGCAGTGCGCGCGGCATGGTGTTGCATGAAAGCCAGTCGCTGCTGATGGAGATGCAGGCCTGCCGCGGCCGGACCTTCATCGACTTCGCCGCCCCGCGCATGCGCGCGGCCTTCGCCAAGGACGGCCCGGCCTGGACGGCGGGCAACATCCATCGCCTCTACACGCGCGTGGCGCCGGGCTTCATCCGCGTCGATGCCGACGAGGTCACCTATCCCCTGCACATCATGCTGCGCTACCGGCTCGAGCGCGCGATGCTTGCGGGCGACCTTGCGTTGGCCGATCTGCCGGGGGCCTGGAACGACGGCATGCGCGATCTGCTGGGCATCGTGCCCTCGGACGATGCGCTGGGCTGCCTGCAGGACATCCATTGGCCGGATGGCGGATGGGGGTATTTCCCCACCTACACGATGGGCGCCCTGGCGGCGGCCCAGCTCTTCGCCGCCGCGCGCCAGGCCGTTCCCGGTCTGCTGGAGGCCATCGGAAAGGGCGATTTTGCGCCCCTGCTGGCCTGGTTGCGGGCCAATGTGCACGGCAAGGGCTCGATTGCGGGCACCGACGAGATCCTGACGGAGGCCACCGGTTCGGCCCTGGGCGTCGCGGCCTTCAAGGCGCATCTGGAAAGCCGTTACCTCTCGGCGTAAGAGAGAGCCATGCTCGACCTGCGCCCCAACTGCGAATGCTGCGACAAGGACCTGCCCAACTGTGCGTCCGACGCCCTGATCTGCACTTTCGAGTGCACGTTCTGCGTGGACTGCGCGCGAACTCGCCTGGGCGGTCATTGCCCGAACTGCGGCGGCGATCTGGTCAAACGCCCGACCCGCCCGGAGCGAGCTCTTGCGAAGTTCCCGGCTTCCACGAAGCGGGTCCGCAAGGATCATGAGGCCTGCCG
>Ga0155465_1015_pt2 | contig 9714 bp, 8 predicted proteins | sample RifCSPhighO2_12_FD_107123 | JGI IMG/M metagenome (GOLD analysis project Ga0155465, IMG submission 107123) | Alphaproteobacteria bacterium RIFCSPHIGHO2_12_FULL_66_14 | reverse complement strand
TGCCGCACGATGTCGGTCAGCGGCCGGTCGACCATGTATTCGCCGTCGATGGCCATGATCTGGTCGCCCGCCTGAAGGCCGGCCTTGCCGGAGGGCGAATCGGCTTGGACGGCGCGGATCATGATCTTCTTGTCTTCGGTGCGTTCGACGGTGATGCCGATGCCGCCGCCGCCGTTGCGCTGGAAGCGGTTGTCGCGGGCCTCCTCGGGATCGGCATAGCGGCTGTTGCGGTCGAGCTGTTTGGTGGTGGCGGCCATCGCCTGCCGAATGAGTGTCTGCCGGTCGCTTTCCTGCAGGGCCGGCGAGGAGTCGATCGAGCCGGCCAGCAATTCGGCCAGCATACCACCCCAGGCGCGGCCGTCGGATGTGCTGCCGGGCGTTGGCCTGGTCATCACTTCGCGGCCGTCGCGCTTGACCGTGAAGCTCGCGTCGGTGGTTTCAAGGGCAAGCGCGGGATCGCCGTTGACGAAGCCGCGATAGGTCTCGGCGGAAAGAGCGCGGAAATTCGGCTCGTACAGGTGACGGTCGCCGATCGCCCGGTAGGCTTGCAGCACCACGCGCTCGATATTGACGTCGGCGGCGACCGACGGTCCGGTGGTGCCGTGGGCCTGCGGGGCCTCGGTCGAGGTCGCGCAGGATGCGACCAGCGCTCCGACGAGCAAAATGGCCGCCGCATGCGGCAGCACCAACCGGAGGAGGGAGTTCAACGGGACGATCATACCCAACTGTTGGGCACACTAGCACAAGCAGTTGGCGGCAGGCCACGATTCAAAGAAGCCCGTCTCAAGGCGGCCCGTCGAGGCCGCTTGCCGAGGGTTTGGGGGCTGCGATCCGGTGGGCCCACAGAAGGGCGATGACTGCCCCCTTGATGTGGGGAAGCAGATAAAGCGCCAGCAAAACCGACAGAGGCAGCCACAGCAGGGCATGAAACCACAGCGGCGGCTGCTGGCCGTAGCGCTCCACGATCAGCACCAAGGGCACGACAATGTGACCGACCACCAAAATTGTGAAATAGGCCGGGGCATCGTCGGCCCGATACGGCTCGAGCGCCTGGTTGCAGGCCGGGCAGTGGCTCTGCATCTTCAGGAAGCGGCCAAACAGGGCGCCCTGGCCGCAGCGCGGGCATCGGCCGCACCACCCCCGGAACAGGGCGGTCCAGAAGTCGACCGGGGCGTAGTCCTCGTCGTCATTCATCTGGAGAGAATGGGGACTCGACTCACTTTCGTCGGCGTGACCGTTTGTCCCGAGGGGCGCCGCGATGCGCGACCGGACGCCGCGGCGGACCCCGATGGGCCTCGGCATGGGTACCGCCCCGGCCGCGCGGCAGGGCATGGCGCTCGACACGCTCGATCACCTCGACGACCTCGAACAGCAGACCAGCGGTGGCGGCATCGGCCTCGACCAGCTTCAACCGCAGGCGATCGCCCAGCCCGAAGGTTTCACCGGTGCGCTCACCGATCAGGAGCTGGCGACCCTCGTCGTGGCGGAAGAATTCCTGGCCCAGCGAGCGGATGGGAATCAGACCGTCGGCGCCGGTGCCGTCGAGGGCGGCAAACAGGCCAAAGCGGGTGACGCTGGTGATGCGGCCGGTGAAGGTGGCGCCCACATGTTGGGCCATGAAGGCCACGACATAGCGGTCCATGGCGCCGCGCTCGGCGGCAACCGCGCGGCGTTCGCACATCGACAGATGTTCGCCGAACTCGACGAATCGCCCGCGGTCGGCCTCGCTGAGGCCGCCATCGCCCAGCCCGTAGGCTGCGATCAGGGCACGGTGGACGATCAGGTCGGGGTACCGGCGGATCGGCGAGGTGAAGTGGGCATAGCGCGCCAGTGCCAGCCCAAAGTGGCCGAGATTGTCCGGGCTGTAGATCGCCTGGCTCTGGCTGCGCAGCACCGTCTGGCTCACCAGCTGGGAGACCGGCTTGCCGGCGACTTCGTGCAGCACGCGATTGAGGTCGGCCGGCCGCAGCCGCTGTCCGGTCGGCACCTTGATACCCAGCGTGCCCAGGAATTCGCGCAACGACTCGAGCTTGGCGAGGTCGGGTTGGTCGTGGACGCGGTAGAGGCAGGCGGCATGGCGCTGTTCCAGGGCCTGCGCCGCCGCCACGTTGGCCAGCACCATGAACTCCTCGATCAGCTTGTGGCTGTCGAGACGCTCGCGCACCCCGATCTCCGCGATCCGGCCGTCGCCACCCAGCGTGACCTGTCGCTCGGGCAGATCGAGATCGAGCGCGCCGCGGGCCTCACGCGCTGCCAGCAGGACCCGGTAGGCGCCGTAAAGCGGCCGCACAACGTCGTCCATCAGGGGGGAGATCTCCTCGTCCAGCGCGCCGTCCATGGCGTGCTGGACTCGGGTGTAGGTGAGGCGCGCGGCCGACCGCATCATGGCGCGGTGGAATTTGTGACGCTTGAGATGGCCTTCGGCGTCGATCCACATCTCGGCCACCAGCACCGGGCGATCCTCGCGCGGCACCAGCGAGCACCAGTGGTTGGAGAGCGTCTCGGGTAGCATCGGCACGACGCGGTCGGGAAAATAGACCGAGGTGCCGCGGCGATAGGCAGCACGGTCGAGCGGCTTGTCGTGGCGCACGTACCAGGCGACGTCGGCGATGGCGACCAGGAGACGCCAGCCGCCGGGATGGGCCGGGTCCGGTTCGGCGAATACGGCATCGTCGAAGTCGCGCGCATCTTCGCCGTCGATGGTGACCAGCGGTGTCTGGCGCAGGTCGAGCCGGTCGCCGAGCGGGGCGGCCTTGGCGCGCTCGGCTTCCTCCAGCGCCGCCGGCGGAAACTCCACCGGAATGTCGTTGGCGGCGATCGAGATCAGGCTGACCGTGCGCGGGTCGCTCATCGGCCCGACGCGCTCCAGCACGCGTGCGCGCCGAGCCAGTGCCCCGCCGGTGGCCTCGACCCAGACGATGTCGCCTGCCGCTGCGCCGTTCTTGTCGGCGGGGCGGACGTCGAAGCTCAGGCGTAGTTTGCGATCGGTCGGCGTCACCAGCCCGAGGCCGTTGCGGCCCGGCGGCTCCTCGTAGAGTCCGAGGATCTTCTTCGGACCGCTGCCCAGCCGGCGGATGATGCGGGCGTCGTAGGTGTTCTTGCCGCGGCGCTTGAGGCTCGCCAGCACGCGGTCGCCGACGGCTGGCGCCGGGCCGCTGCGCGGCGCTGTCTGTGGGTCGATCTCGATGTGCGGGGACGGGCCGTCCTTGTCCTCGTCGTGGCGGCGCGGCACCGCGATCAGGTGGCCGTCGTTGTCGACCCGGACGATCTCGAGAACCGTGACGTCGGTCAGGGCTTCGGGATCGCGGAAGGTCTTGGCACGGTCCGGGGTGATCTCGCCCGCGTCGCGCAGGTCGCGCAGCAGTTCCTTGAGCTCGATGCGCTGGTCGCCTTTGAGGCTGTAGGCACGCGCGATCTCGCGCTTGCCGACCGGTGTGGCGCTCTCGCGGATGAAGGCCAGCAGTTCGTCGCGGGTCGGAACCTTGCCTTTAGCCATCGGTTCCGGTGCGGGGCGGGGACTCGACCTTGGCCTTGCGCTTGGGCGCGGCCTTCTTCTTGGCAGCGACCTTGGGTTTGGGATCTGCGTCGTTGGCGGGCACTGCGATATCGGCCACGCCATTCGCCGCCTTGGCTTTGGCCTTCGGCTTCGCCTTGGCGGCCGCAGCCTTCTTGGTTCGCGCGGGCTTCTTGCCGCCACCCTTGGCGGCACGTTCGGCAAGCAGCGACACCGCGTGGTCGAGCGTGAGTTCCTCCGGCTTGATGTCGTTCGGCACCGTGGCGTTGATACCGCCGTGCTTCACATAGTGGCCGTAGCGACCATCGTAGAGCTCGATCGGCGCCTCGTCGTTGGGATGATTGCCGACGACACGCAGCGGCTTGACGGCGGCGCGGCCGCGGCCGGGCACCCTGGCTTCGGCCAGCAGCGCCACGGCGCGGTTCATGCCGATCTCGAGCACGCTCTCGTCGGCGGGGATCGATTTGTACTTTGGTCCGTGCTTCACGTAGGGGCCGAAGCGGCCGACGCCGGCCAGGATCATCTCGCTGTCTTCGGGATGCGGCCCGAGTTCGCGCGGCAGCGCCAGCAGCGCCAGCGCCTTGTCGAGTGTCACATCGTCCGGAACCATGTCCTTCAGCAGTGATTGCCGCTTGGGCTTCTCCTTGCCCTCGGGCTCGCCCAGCTGGACATAGAGGCCATACGGGCCCTTGCGCAGCGTGACCTGCTTGCCGGTGACGGGATCGATGCCCAGGATCTTGGGGCCGTCGAGATTGACGCCCGAAGCGGCATCCGCCTCGGCGTCGACGATGCCCAGCTTGCGGGTGAAGCGGCACTCCGGATAGTTCGAGCAGCCAATGAAGGCGCCGAACTTGCCGAGCTTCAGGCCGAGCCGGCCGTTGGCGCAAGAGGGGCAGTCGCGCGGATTCTTGCCGTCCTTGGCTTCGGGGAAGAAGTGCGGCCCGAGTTCCGAATCGATCTTGTCGAGCACTTCGCGGACCCTGAGGTCCTTGGTCTCGCCGACGGCAGCGGAGAAGGCCTTCCAGAATTCGCGCAGCACCTGGCGCCAGTCGATCTTGCCGCCGGAGATGTCGTCGAGTTCTTCCTCGAGATGGGCGGTGAAGTCGTATTCGACGTAGCGCGGGAAATAGGTCTGCAGGAATGCCGTGACGATGCGGCCGCGGTCCTCGGGCACGAAGCGCTTGCGATCGATCTTCACGTAGTTGCGGCGCTGCAGGACCTCGATGATGCTGGCGTAGGTCGACGGCCGGCCGATGCCGAGCTCCTCCAGCTTCTTCACGAGGCTGGCTTCCGAATAGCGCGGCGGCGGTTCGGTGAAGTGCTGTTCCGGCACCACGTCGCGGCGCTCCAGCGCTTCGTTCTCGCCGACGTCGGGCAGGATCGAGTTGCCGTCTTCGTCCTCGCTCTTTTCGTCCTGGCCTTCGTCGTAGAGGGTGAGGAAGCCGTTGAATTTCACGACCGAGCCGGTGGCGCGGAGCTGCACGTTCTTGTCGCCGCTCGCGATATCGACCGTCACCTGGTCGAGCACGGCGCTTTCCATCTGGCTAGCCACGGTGCGTTTCCAGATCAGCTCGTAGAGGCCGAGCTGGTCCTTGTCCAAATGGGCGGCGACATCCTGGGGCGTGCGGAAGAGGTCGGTCGGCCGGATCGCCTCGTGCGCCTCCTGGGCGTTCTTGGCCTTCGACGTGTAGACGCGCGGACTCGCGGGCACGTAGCTCTGGCCATACTTGGTCTCGATCAGGCGACGCGTCTGGCCGATCGCCTCGGGGGCGAGCTGGACGCCGTCGGTACGCATGTAGGTGATGAGGCCGACCGTCTCGCCGCCGATGTCGACACCTTCATACAGGCGCTGGGCGATGCGCATCGCGGTCGCGGCGCCCACACCCAGCTTGCGCGAGGCTTCCTGCTGCAGGGTCGAGGTGATGAAGGGCGGCGGTGGGTTACGGCGCACCTGACGCCGGTCGATCGAGGAAACAGCGAAGGCGCGGCGCTCGATCTCGCGCTTGGCCGATTGCGCCCGCTCCTCGTTATCGAGGTCGAACTTCTCGAGCTTGCGGCCGTCGAGATAGGTAAGGCGGGCCTTCAGCGCCTGCTTCTTGGCGGTGCCGAAGACGGCGTCGACCGTCCAGTATTCGCGGCTCTTGAAGACCTCGATCTCGGCCTCACGCTCGCAGATCAGGCGCAGCGCCACCGATTGCACGCGGCCGGCGGAGCGGCTGCCGGGCAGCTTGCGCCACAGCACGGGGGAGAGCGTGAAGCCAACGAGATAATCCAAGGCCCGGCGGGCCAGGTAGGCGTCGATCAGTGGCTGGTCGAGGTCGCGCGGGTGGGCGACGGCGTCGAGCACCGACTGTTTGGTGATGGAATTGAAGGTGACGCGCTTTACGTCGACGCCGGCCAGTGCCTTCTTGCTGCGCAGGATGTCGAGCACGTGCCAGGAGATCGCCTCTCCTTCGCGATCCGGGTCGGTCGCGAGGTACAGCTTGCCGCCCTTGGTGATGGCCTTGGCGATGGCGTCGAGGCGCTTCTGCGACTGGGGGTCGATCTCCCAGTCCATGGCGAAATCCTCGGCCGGGCGGACCGAGCCGTCCTTGGACGGCAGATCGCGGACATGGCCATAGGAGGCCAGCACGGTGAAGCCGGGGCCGAGATACTTTCCAATGGTCTTAGCCTTGGCCGGGGACTCGACGACCAGCACGTCCATCGGCGAAACATGCTCCAGTGAAACATCAAAGGCCGGAGCTAAATCGCTGATTTACATCAGAGATACGCGGTTACCCCGGTGCCTCTCCAGGCGGCCCTCCAGCTCTAGGGCCAGCAGGACCTCCGCCACGGCGGCGGCGGACACTTGGCACCGGCGCACCAGTTCGTCAACCGCGGTGGGAACCGCCCCTAGGGCTTCGAGTACCCTTGCCGCGTCTCCCCTGGGTTGGTTTTGCCCTTTCTGTTCAAGGGGTTGAGGGAGGGTCGAGGGGCGGCCCAAGATGTCCAGAATATCGTTGGCGTCGCGCACCAATATGGCCCCATCCCGGATAAGGCTATTGGATCCGGCGTATCGAGGGTCCATGGGCGAGCCCGGCACGACAAAGACCTCGCGTCCCTGTTCGGCGGCGCGCTGGGCGGTGATCAGAGAGCCGGATCGGGCGGCGGCCTCGATCACCACCACGCCCGCCGACAGGCCGCTCACGATGCGATTGCGACGGGGGAAGGCGCGGGCGACCGGCGGCGCACCCAGTGGCGATTCGCTCAGGATCAGGCCTTCCGCGGCAATGCGGCCGTGCAAGGCCGCATTCTGTGGCGGATAAACTTGGTCGACCCCGCCGGCAAGCACGGCCACGGTACCAGTGGCAAGGGCAGCGTCATGCGCCGCGGCGTCGATGCCGCGCGCCAACCCTGAGGCGATGACGAAACCCGCGGCCCCCAAGACGGCCGCCAGTTCGGCGGCAAAGCGGCGGCCAGCCAGGGAGGCGTCTCGGGCGCCGACCAACGCCAATGTCGGCCGGGCGAGCAGCGTGGTATCGCCGATCGCCGACAGCACCTGCGGCGCGCCTGCGGCGGCGGCGAGGGTGGCGGGGTAACACGCATCGCCCGTCACCAGGAAGCGCCCGCCGAAGCGGGAAAGTCGCTCTTCCTCGCGCTCGATGTCGGCATCGGAGCAAGTGGCCAGCCGGGCACAGGCTGCCCGCGCCGATCCGAAATGGGAAAGCGCCTCATGGAAGGTTGCGGGGCCGATCCGGGCGCTGCGCGCCAGCCGCAGGCGCGCCCGGCGCTCCTGAGGATCCGACTCGGGACTGTGCGGGCCGTCGAACATGCGATGACGCTACGCGACAGTATAGTCAATGTAAAACAATCTATGGTAGTATTTAGCTCAGCCTGGGATTGAGGGCGTGGCGCGGCCAGTCGCCCAGGAGGTTCACCGCCAGCGACAGGATCGCCAGCGCCAGTTCGATGGCGGCGATCACCAGCACCTCGCTGTCGCAGAAGCGGGCGAGGGCCGAGCTGTTGTCGTTCATCGAGCTGTTGTCGCTCATGATGCCGTCATCCGCCGGCAGAGGAGCGCGCCCATCGCTCCCAGCAGGGCCAGCGCGGCGGCGAGCGGCCCGAAGCCGTCGAAGCCGTCCCAGCTGATGATCGCCGCCCCGAGCGCCGCGGCACCGACCCAGCCGACGCTGGCCGTGGTGCCGTTCAAGCCCAGGACCGTGCCGCGCACGTCCTCCGGCACCGAGGCAAGGGCCGCCATGTAGGAAGGCCGGCCGAGCGCATTCAGCAGCACATAGACGAAACCCAGCGCGACCGAGACCTCGAGGCTGGGGTGCCACAGGAAGAGGACGAGGGCCGCCGCCGCGGAGAGCGCCATGGCGACGGCGAAGACCATCAGCCGGTCGCGCAGGCGGTCGGCGAGCTGTCCGCCCAGTATCGTGCCGGCGACGTTGCCGACCGCAAACACCGCCAGCGGAAGGGCGACCTCGATCAACGACAGGCCATAGGTCGCCTGCAGGAAGGTGGCGAAATAGACCGCGGCCAGACCGTAGCAGATGCGCTCGGCGATGCCGGAGGTGAGGAGTCCCAGCACGCGGGGCGACAGCGCGGTCCGGAATGAGGGCCGCACCGTCGGGCGCGTATGGTCGGTGGTGCCGCGGCCCACCGTGGCGAACAGGCTGACGCAGGCGAGGAGGGAAAGACCGGCCAGGCAGATCAGCCAGCCGCGCCAGCCGACCAGCGAGCCCACGGCCGCCGCCATCGGCACGCCGATCAGCAGAGTGAGCGATTGGCCGCTCATCACCCAGCCCAGCGCGCGGCCGCGCTGGCTGTCGGCAACGCGGCCGGAGACCTCGGCGAATGCCACGCCAGTGAAGGCGCCACAGCAGCCGCCGGCCATCGTTGCCCACACCCCCACCCAGAAGAACGAGCCGGCCTGCGCCTGCGCGGCTAGGCAAAGGGCCAGAGCGAACGGCGAGGCGACCAGCAAGGCGCGACGACCGATGAGATCGGACAGCCAGCCGCCAAAGGCCGAGGCGACGCCCCAGGAAACCGATGTCAGCGACACCAGGTTGGCAACCAGCTGCATGGAGACGTCGAGGTCGCGCGCCATATCGAGCAGGAACGGCGCGCGCGTGGTGCCGCTCGAGGTGGTGGCGAACGAGCCGAGGCAGGCCGCGCCAATCAGGGCCCAGGGAAGGCCGCGCGAAACCGCCGTCATTCTTGATTGGCCGCGGTGCCGGGGCGCGGATGGACGGAAAGAATTCTCACCGACGGATCATCGATTGTTTCCGCGAAGCATCGCGCGAGACTATCGCAAGGCGCGGCGCGGCATAGCACTAAGCGAGGGAGCGATGTGCCGTGCGGAACGGGCGCGGCAGGCGTGCCCATGAAATGTGGCTAGATGGACGCTTTGTTGGGTTCGGCCGCCTTGCTTTGCCCGATCTTGGGCTCGGTGCCCTTGAGCAGGCGGGCGATGTTCTCGTGGTGGCGCGCCCACACCAGCGGCACCAGCAGGGTGAGTAGCATTGCCGCTCGCGGGTCGGTCAGGAACCATGCCGCGATGGCGGCGACCACGATGCTGAGCAAGGTGGCCAGCGAGGAATAGCGGAAGATCGCTGCGAACAGCAGCCAGGCGGCGCAGGCGATCGCGCCCACTGACCATGCGAGGCCCCACATCACACCGATCGCCGTGGCCATGCCCTTGCCGCCCTTGAACGACAGCCAAACCGGGAACATGTGGCCCAGCACGGCGCCTGCCGCCGCGCCGACGGCGGCGAGCTGGCCGACCTGGTCGGCGATCAGCACCGCGGCGACACCCTTCAGTGCATCGAGCAGCAGGGTCGCCGCGGCCAAGCCCTTGCGCCCGGTGCGAAGCACGTTGGTGGCGCCGATATTGCCGGAGCCGACCTTGCGGATGTCGCCGAGGCCCGCCGCCCGGGTCAGCAGCAGCCCGAACGGGATGGATCCCAGCAGGTAGCCCAGCAGGAACGGCCCGATGAGAAGGATCAGTGTCGAGACCATTCCGGCCGGCTCACGGGCTCACGACGCGGCAGTTGGTCGAGTCGATATAGGCGGTGGTCGGGGGGCCGACCAGCTCGGTGCTGATCTGCTCGCCCGGCTGGATCGTCACCGGTCCGAAGTAGGCATCCTCGACCGGCCGGCCGGCATTCATGAAAGTGCACTGGGCTTGCGTCTCGATCGGTCGTGGCGTGTTTGAC
>Ga0155465_1134_pt3 | contig 9816 bp, 7 predicted proteins | sample RifCSPhighO2_12_FD_107123 | JGI IMG/M metagenome (GOLD analysis project Ga0155465, IMG submission 107123) | Alphaproteobacteria bacterium RIFCSPHIGHO2_12_FULL_66_14 | reverse complement strand
CCGGGTCGACCAGCGCGACGGCGGCGACCAACACGAGCGGCCGGTCGCCCAGCGGCGGCGGGCCGCCCGGACACTCTTCATCGAAGGTCGGCCTCAAGAACGGTAGCTGCCGTTGATGTCGATGTAGCCGTGCGTCAGGTCGCAGGTCCACACGGTGGCCCGGCCGCGGCCGATGCCGAGGTCGATATCGATCACGATATCGGTGCCCTTGATGTGCCTCGTCACCGGCGTTTCATCGTAGTTCGGCACGACCTGGCCGCCGTCGGTGATGCGGACGCCGCCGATCGAGATGCGCAGCTTGTCGCGATCGGCGCGCTCGCCCGACTTGCCGACCGCCATGACGATGCGCCCCCAGTTGGCGTCCTCGCCGGCGATGGCGGTCTTGACCAACGGCGAGTTGGCGACCGCGAGGCCGATCTTGCGCGCCGCACCGTTGGACGACGCGCCGCCGATGTTGATGGTCACGAACTTCGTGGCACCCTCGCCGTCGCGGGCGAGCAGTTGCGCCAGCTCGATCAGAACCTCGTCCAGCGCCCGCTTGAAGTCGACCAGGACGGGATCGTCGGCCTCCTCGATCGGCGCATGGCGGGCCGCACCGGTGGCAACCAGAAGGAGCGTGTCGCTGGTCGAGGTGTCGCCGTCCACGGTGACGCAGTTCAGCGACTTGTCGGCAGCATCGACCAGCAGCTTCTGCAGGACGCCGGCCGGCACCTTGGCATCGGTGAAGACGAAGGCCAGCATGGTCGCCATGTCGGGCGCGATCATGCCCGAGCCCTTGAGGAAGCCGTTGATGGAAACGGTCTTCTCGCCGATCTTGGCCTGACGGGTGGCGAGCTTTGGAAACGTGTCGGTCGTCATGATGGACGCGGCGGCGGCGGCCCAACTGTCCTCCCGCGCCGACTTGATGAGCGTCGGCACCACGGCCACGATCTTCTCCCAGTCGAGCGGCTGGCCGATCACGCCGGTCGAGGCCATGAACACCTCGTTGCGCGGGCAGCCCAGCGCCTGGGCGATGGCACGGGTGCTCTCCTCGACCGCCTTGTCGCCGGCCTTGCCGGTGAAGGCATTGGCGTTACCGGCATTGACCACGATGGCCCGTACCTTGCCGCGCGCCAGGTTCTTGCGGCACCAGTCGACCGGCGCGGAGCAGGTCTTGGACCGGGTCAGCACGCCCGCGATGGTGGCGCCGGCCGGCACCATCGCCAGCAGGACGTCGTCGCGGTCCTGGTAGCGCACGCCGGACTGCGCCGCCCCAAGCTTGACGCCAGCGATACGTGGCAGCGTCGGTGTCGTCTTGGGCGCGAGCGGCGATTGGGCGTGCGTGACGGCCATAGAACTCCCCTTCCGGAGGTCGGGTTTATCCCGACCCGTCCGAACGGGGGAGACTACACCAGAAACGCCGGAAAACGTGAGTTTTACTTGGTGGCGGCAGGAGGCTTGGCGGGCGGCGGCGCGGCGGGCGTCGCCGGTTTGGCCGGGGCGGGCTCGGGCTTGCTGCCGTCGATGTTGAACTTCTCGATCTTGGCGCGTGAGCGCAGCAGGTCGAGCTCGGCCGTGACGGCCTCGCGGGCCATTTCCTCGCGAAGCTGCTCGGCCAGTTCCTCGTAGGCCGGCGGCGGCGCCTTGCGGCGATCTTCGATCTGGATGACGTGGTAGCCGAACTGCGTCTTGACCGGCGTCTCAGTCATGTCGCCCTTCTTGAGGTCAAAAGCCGCGTCGGCGAATTCCTTCACCATATCGCTCTTCTTGAACCAGCCGAGATCACCGCCTTCCGCGCCCGACGCCTTATCAGTCGACTTTTCCTTGGCGAGCTTGTCGAAAGCCGTGCCCTTCTTGATCTCGGCGATCAGCGCCTTGGCCTCGTCCTCGGTCGCCACCAGGATGTGGCGCGCATGGACTTCCTCCTCGGCCGGGATCGACTTCAGCCGCTCCTCGTAGCGCTGCCGCAGCTTCTCTGCCGTGACCTTGCGCGCGATCTCGCGCTGGATCCAGAAATCCTGCAGCACCTGCTCCTCGACGAAAGCCAGACGCTTCTTGTAGGTCGGGTCGTCGGTGACTTTGTTCTTCTTGCCTTCCTGGACCACGAGCTTGCTGTCGACGATGCGGTCGAGCAGCGCCGGAAACACGGCCTGCAGCGGCATGCTGCGATATTGCGGCGGCAGCGATTGCTGTGCGATCTCGAGCTCCGACAGCCGGACCGGCTGGCCGTTGACGGTGGCGACGATGGGATCCTTGAGCGGCTGGGCGGCCGGCTTGGCTGCGGGCTTCTGGGCTGCCGGCTTCTGGGCTGCCGGCTTCTGGGCCGGCGGTTTGGCGGCGGGCGCCGGGTTCTGTGGTTGCTGGGCAAGGGCGGGACCCGCGATGGCAGCGGCTGCGCAACACAAGACGACGAGGCGCAGGGGGCGCAAATAATGGCTCATGACGGGCTCCGGGAACTTCTTGTCTCGACAATGGGAGGCAGCGCACATCGTTTACACAGGCCCGCTCGGGCCAAGCAAGCACCGCCTCCGCGATAGGGGCATGGATGCGGGCCAATTGCGGCACTTTTTCGTGAGCATGGCGTCGGCGACGCGGCATGTCGGATTAAATATCTTTCATCATGGCCATCGTCTCGCCGGGCCGACTTGTCGATCGTGCCGGAGTCGGGCGCGGATGGTTGCCGGCGCGTTGACACTGGGGGGCACGCTCTCTATTTCTGATCAGGACGGCGGGCCGGAGTGCCCGCCTAAGTCATTAGAATATCGAGGTTTTCATGCTGGGGGCGCTTGCTCGAACCCTGTTCGGGACGGCCAACGATCGCATCGTCAAAGGCTTCGACAAGCCGGTGGCGAAGATCAACGCGCTCGAACCGGAATTCATCAAGCTCTCCGACCATGAGCTACGCGGCAAGACGGTCGAATTCCGCGAGCGTCTGGCCAAGGGCGAGACGCTGAACGACCTGCTGGTCGAGGCCTTCGCCACGGTGCGCGAGGCGGCCAAGCGCACGCTCGGCCAGCGCCACTTCGACGTCCAGCTCAAGGGCGGCATGGTCCTGCACCAGGGCAAGATCGCCGAGATGAAGACCGGCGAAGGCAAGACGCTGGTCGCAACCCTGCCGGTCTATCTCAACGCCCTGGAGGGCAAGGGCGTTCACGTCGTGACGGTGAACGACTATCTCGCCCGCCGCGACTCGGAGTGGATGGGCCAGATCTATACGTTCCTCGGTCTCACCGTCGGCGTGATCGTGCACGAGATGGACGACGAGCAGCGCAAGGCGGCCTATGCCTGCGACGTGACCTACGGCACCAACAACGAGATCGGCTTCGACTACCTGCGCGACAACATGAAGTACCGCCTCGACGCGATGGCGCAGCGGCCCTTCAACTACGCCATCGTCGACGAAGTCGATTCGATCCTGATCGACGAGGCGCGCACGCCGCTGATCATCTCCGGTCCGGCCGAGGATTCCTCCGAACTCTACCGGCGCGCCGACACGGTGATCCCGCGCCTCAAGGCCGAGCACTACGAAAAGGACGAAAAAAACCGCACGGTCGTGCTGACCGACGCCGGTGTCGAGGCCGTGGAGGAGATCCTGCGCGGTGACGGCCTGCTGGCCGAGGGTATTACGCTGTACGCCCCGACCATGGTCTCGGTGCTGCACCACGTGACGCAGGCACTGCGCGCCCACAAGCTGTTCGCCCGCGACGTCGACTACATCGTCAAGGACGGCCAGGTCGTCATCATCGATGAGTTCACCGGCCGCATGATGTCCGGTCGGCGCTACTCCGAGGGCCTGCACCAGGCGCTCGAGGCCAAGGAGAAGGTCGAGATCCAGCGCGAGAACCAGACGCTGGCCTCGATCACCTTCCAGAATCTCTTCCGCATGTATCCCAAGCTGGCCGGCATGACCGGCACGGCGCTGACCGAGGCGACCGAGTTCGGCGAGATCTACAGGCTCGAGGTGGTCGAAATCCCGACCAACGTGCCGGTCGCGCGCAAGGACGCCGACGACGAGATCTACCGTACGCTGACCGACAAGACGCGCGCCATCGTCAAGCTGATCGAGGAATGCCGGGCCCGCAACCAGCCGATGCTGGTCGGCACCGTATCGATCGAGAAATCCGAGGCGCTGTCGGAGGCGCTCAAGAAGGCCGGCATTCCGCATAACGTGCTGAACGCCCGCTTCCACGACCAGGAAGCCGTGATCGTGGCCCAGGCCGGCCGGCCGGGCTCGGTCACTATCGCCACCAACATGGCCGGCCGCGGCACCGACATCCAGCTCGGCGGCAACGTCGACATGCTGCTGCGCCAGAGCGAGCCGGAGATCAACGCCAAGTTCCCCGGCGACTCGGATCAGGCGCGGGCGGCCCGCAAGGCCGAGATCGATCGCATTGCGACCGAGATCCGCGCCGGCGTCGAGCGCGACCGCGAGATCGTGCTTGCCGCGGGCGGCCTCTACGTCGTCGGCACCGAGCGCCACGAGAGCCGGCGCATCGACAATCAGCTCAGAGGCCGCTCAGGCCGCCAGGGCGATCCCGGCGCCTCCAAGTTCTTCCTCTCGCTCGAAGACGACCTGATGCGGATCTTCGGTAACAACAAGGTGCTCGACTGGGTGCAGAAGAAGGGCATGGCCGACGACGAGGCGCTGACCCATCGCTGGCTCAACAAGGCGCTGGAGACGGCGCAGGGCAAGGTCGAAGCGCGCAACTTCGAGATCCGCAAGAACCTGCTGCGCTTCGACGACGTCATGAACAGCCAGCGCACGGAGATCTACAAGGAACGCGTCGAGCTGATGGCCACCGAGGACGTGTCGGAGACGGTGGCCGGCATGCGCCGCGATGTCGTCGACACGCTGGTGAGCCGCACCATCCCCGAGGATGTCTATGCCGAGCAATGGAAAGTAGCGGAGCTCAAGGACGAGGTGCAGCGCCTGTTCGGCCTCGACCTGCCGGTCGATGCATGGGCGAAGGAAGAGGGCATCGCCGATCGGGAGATCAGGTCGCGGCTGGACGAGGCGGCCGAGCGCCTGTTCGCCCAGAAGGTGGCGCAATACGGGCCGGAGGTCTGGCGGCAGGTCGAGAAGAGCGTGCTGATGCAGCTGTTCGACCAGGGCTGGAAGGACCACCTGCTCCACCTCGACCATCTGCGCCAGGGCATCGGACTCCGAGCCTACGGCCAGAAGGACCCACTCAACGAATACAAGCGCGAGGCGTTCAATCTCTTCAACGACCTGCTGACGAACCTGCGCGAGCAGGTGGTCACGCTGCTGGCGACCCTGCAGCTGCGCATGGAGCCACCGCCGATGCCCGAGATGGCGACGCAGATGCGCGAGGTCCACGAGGATCCGGCTCTCGCCGCGGCGATGCGCGACGATCCTGCCTTCGACCCGGCCGACCCCGATGGCGGCGGCGTCGCCACGCTTCACCGGCCGCGTACCGCCAAGCCGGCGCTGGACGCCAACGATCCCTCGACCTGGGGCAAGGTGGCGCGCAACGCTGCCTGCCCCTGCGGTTCGGGCAAGAAATTCAAGCACTGTCACGGTCGAGTATGATCTCTTTGTCTTTCAATGACTGAAAGATTTGAAGCCTGACAAAGCGTGCTAGGCACCTGTCATGCACTAGCGATACGGGGAAGTACTGGCTGGCAAATGCTGGACCTCGGCCACTCCGAGCCGTCGTCCGCTGACCACAGGAAAGTCACCAAAGTTTCAGTTAAATGAACATACCGTTGCCGTCGGATGTTCTCGATCGCGACCATCGCCTGGCTGGACGAACGATTGATCCGTTGGATCAATAGCCCGGCTGGCCGCGACGAGTTGCTGGACAGATTTGTCTTCGACGTTGCCGACTCCTCCCTCCTCAAAGGTGGTGTCTTCCTGGCCGTTTACTGCTGGATTTGGTTTCAAGCGGGCGAACGGCGCGATGACACTCGGCGCATGATCGTGGCGTCGCTGATTGCAGCCATGATGACCACGGCCGTGGCCCGTCTGGCGCAGCTCGGCCTGCCATTCCACCAACGCCCCCTGCATGCGTCGTCGCTCGGCCTCAACGTGCCGCTCAGCATCACACCCGAAACACTCAAGACGTGGAGCTCATTTCCCAGCGATCACGCCGTCCTCTTTCTGGCGCTTTGCGTTCCCATCTGGAGCTGGTCGCGTTGGCTGGGGATCGCGGCCTTCTGTTGGGCGCTTCTTGTCGTCTGCCTGCCGCGCATCTATCTCGGCTATCACTATCCGAGCGACGTACTGGCAGGTGCCGTTGTGGGCATCGTACTGATGGTTGCTTTACGCGCCGCCTTGATCCGCACGCCCCTGCCGGACCGGATTGTGCGATGGGCCGGCTTGCATTCTCGGATCTTCGCCGTCATCGCCTTCCTGTTCGCACTGGAGCTTGCCGCTTTGTTCGAGAACATCCGGCATTTCGGCGCTGCCGCCGCCGGACTCATGGGACGGTTCATGGTTTGATCGGCCGACATGCAGCGGGCTGCTTGCGCTGTGAGAATGTTCTCTCAGGATCACCTGCAATTGCTTCTGCACTGGATGCCGCCGGGGAGATCTCGCCACCGAAGAGTGCCGTGCGGCAGGAACCATGTCACTTCGGGGCCGGCACTCTCCGGGAGGGCGTAGGCGCAGGGCTCGTCTTTCTCTGCAAGGGCGGCGCTCTCGGATCCCTGGCCTGGGATCCCTCGCCCGCCCTCGGTCCTTCCGCATAAAGGACATATCCGGGAAAGCCGTCGCGAAGGATGTTCGTCCGAACGATACGGCCGGCGTCTGGCCGTTCGACGGCCTTCAGCAGTTCGCGTCCAGCGGCGGCGAATTCCTCCTCGGTGATGAGATGGATCGACCAGGCCAGGATCGGGCATCCGTTGCCGTCGAGGCGCCACTGCAGGTACTCCTTCATTTCGTTGGATATCTTGTGGGCGAGAATGTCCTCGAGAAAGACGACCTGGGGACGGGCGAACCGGTCGAGGTAGTTTCCATAGAAATCGGCGTACAGGATCTCCGAATAGCCGGGCTTGAACCAGGCGCGCGGCTGGGCATTGATGACCACGACCGGTCGATCACGGCATTCCGGAAAGGTCTTGATCCAGTCGGCGGACTCGCGAAACGGCTCGTTCCAGGGTCTTGAACGGCCGGCCGTCATCGAGATGACCGTCCACAGCATGATCGCAGAGAGCGTCAGGTTGGCCGCAACACGGATCGGCCGCTTGGCCCCCGGCACGCCGGCATCGTAGAGCTTCGCGCAGAACGCCCAGAGAAAGGGCGAGCTGATGAGCAGGTTCCTGTCCGTGAAGTTCGGCGCGATCAGAAGCGAACTCGCGATGCCTCCCGCAAGAACGATGATCGGCACGCTGGCAAACAGGGCGGTCTCCGGGTCGAGCGGGAACCTGCCAAAGGCAAGGATGGCGGACTTTGGCGTCGGCGCCGCGGGCGGCTGCGGCAGGGCCACGACCCTGCCGAACCAGGCCGGCCTCACCACCAGCAGCCGCTGCAAGGCAAATGCAGCCGCGCAGATCGAGAGCGCAAGCAAGGCCTTATTGGTGAACGAGTAGATCAGCGCGGTGCGCAGCTGCGCCAGGTACCATAACGGATCGCCGTGGATCCAATTGGTGGTCGTCTGGTACTGCGAATACACCTCGATGACGACCTTCACGTACAGGCCCGTCGAAACCAGCAGGACGGCGGCGAGCACGGCGAGCACAAGGCGCTGGCGCGGACAGAAGAGCCCGAGAACGATCAGGACGGCCAGGCATTCGTACATGAGATAGAAATGGACGAACGACCCGATCAGCATCAGCGCCGCGAGGCCGGCCAGCGCCGGGAGCGCGCGCGCCTCGCGCCGCGACCGCTTGGACAGGATCGACAGGCTGATGGCGAGGATGCCGACGCCGATCAGGAATGCCAGCGAATAGCCGCGGGCGTTCTGCGCGTGATAGAACCAAAAAAAAGAGCCAGTTGCCATGGCGCCGCCGAACAGCCGGGCGGCAAGGCTGAAATAGGACTTCGTCGCGACGACGAACAACAGAATGGCGGCGACGCCACACACGGCGCTGAGACTGCGCAGGCCAACTTCGCCGTCGCCGAACAGATGGGCGTGGAGAAAGGCCAGTCCATAGTAAACTGGCGGATGGACGTCCGTAACGACGCGGGCGATGAATTCGTCGAAGTCGATGCCGACTTCGACGATCCATGCCGTGAAAAGCTCGTCCAGCCAGAAGCTGCTGACCCTGAGGCCGACGAAGGCGCCGGCCGACCCGATGGCGCAGGCTACGCCGAAGCAGCCAACAGCAATCAGGCTGTCCAGACTCGGCCGCATCGCGTTTCCCCCGCTGGTCGCCGCCACCTGCCCCCCCTTGGATTTTCCATACCATACCCGCTTGGGCAGGCCATTGTTCAGAGCGTCGTGAGTCCGTCTCAATCCCTGAGGCGGAAGCGGATGCGTACCGTGCGTGTTGCCTCGATTCCGGGTGCCGGCAGCGTCGCACCCTGCAGCAGGCGGAGCGCCGCATCATCGAGCGCCGTGAAGCCGCTGCCCTTCACCACGGCCACCTGCGCGACTCGACCATCGTGGGCGACGGTGAAGCGGACGGTGACCTCCCCCTCCTCGCTCCGTCGCCGCGCCTCGTCGGGATAGCGTCGATTGGCGGCGAGCCAGGCCGCGAGCAGCGCATTCCATCCTGGCGCAACGGTCGCCGGGACAGTGGCGACCGCCGCGGGCGCGCGCGCCTGAGACGCCAATTCCGCCGGCGCCTTCGGGGCCGGACGCGCCGGCGACGGCTGCGCAACGGTCGGTGCCGCACGCTTCGGCCCCGGCTTGGGCTGAGCAGGCCGCGGTGCGGGTAGTGCCGGCTTTGGCGGCGGCGGCACGGAGAAATCGGGCGGAGCCAGCACCTCCGGTGGCGGCGGCGTGAAGTCGGGCAGCGCCGGCTCCTTCGGCGGCTCGAGCGCGACCACTGCTGGCGGCCCGGGCTCGGGTTCGGGTTCTGGCGCCGGCGTCGGCGCTGCGGGCGGAGGGATCTCGCTCGCCGTGGCGACCGGCGCCCTATCGGGCTCGACGAAGACCGTAATGGCCACCGCGTCATCGATGCCAAGTCGTTGCGATCCGAAGGCCATCAACGCCGCCGCGACGACGATCGCATGCAGGCCGAGCGACGCGGTGATCGCAGCACCGAGGCTCCAGCCCGAGGCAAGGGCGATCCCGATCGGCCGTCCGAGTTGATTATCTGTGATGTTATATCGTAACATATTCTCCTAGGACGATACGAAACCGGACCATTAGCGACAAGGGGAAGTCGGATGCGGCGAATTGGCGGATCAGCTTTGATTCTCGGTGCAGTGCTTGCGGCGACCGGCCCGGTTGGAGCCCAAACCAAGCCGGATGAGGCCACCATCGACCTCGACGTCGTCGCCAAGCGGCTCGACCGCGAGCGCAATTCGATCCTGCCGAGCCTGGGCGCCACCCGCTATGACTTCAGCAGGACCGCCATCCAGAACACACCGCAGGGCGAGAACGCGCCGCTCAACCAGGTGCTGCTGCGCGCACCTGGCGTGGTCCAGGACGGCTTCGGCCAGATCCATGTCCGCGGCGACCACGGCAGCCTGCAATACAGGCTCGACGGCGTGCAGCTCCCGGAAGGCCTCTCGCTGTTCAGCAACGTCCTCTCGCCGCGCTTTGCCAACGAGATCTCGCTCATCACCGGCGCGCTGCCGGCCCAGTACGGCCTGCGTACCGCCGGCGTGGTCGATATCGGCGTGAAGTCGGGCTCGACCAGTCCCGGAGGCGAGGCCTCGGTCATGGGCGGCTCCTACAACTGGATCCAGCCGGCCCTGCAATACGG
>Ga0155465_1185_pt4 | contig 9889 bp, 10 predicted proteins | sample RifCSPhighO2_12_FD_107123 | JGI IMG/M metagenome (GOLD analysis project Ga0155465, IMG submission 107123) | Alphaproteobacteria bacterium RIFCSPHIGHO2_12_FULL_66_14 | reverse complement strand
AATATCCGCCTGGGGGCACTCAGGGTGATGGCCTGGACGACCCTGCTGGGCTCGCTGGTGCTGCTGCCGATCTCGCTCGCCTTCGACTCGCTCTCCGAGTTCGCCCGGCTCGACGACCGACTGCTGGGCTTCTGGCTCTATACCGCCATCTTCCCGGTGGGCGTGGCCTTCCTTGGCCTCACCGCCGGGCTCGATCGCCTCGGGGTGAGCCGGGTCATGGTCTACATGTACCTGATCCCGGTGGCGGGCGTGGGCCTGTCGGCGGCGTTTTTCGGCGATCCGCTGACCGTGGCCCGCGTGCTGGGCGGGCTGATCGTGCTGGCCGGCGTCATTCTGACGCGCGTCGCGCTCGACCGCGCCGCCCGCCTTCCTGTATGACCTTCCCATGGCCTCGACACTCGAAACCCTGAAGACACCCGGCAGCGGCGGCCGGCGCGCGGCCGTCAGCCGCGTGACCAAGGAAACCCGCATTTCCGCCGCCATCAACCTCGACGGCACCGGCGCCTACGACATCAAGACCGGCATCGGCTTCCTCGATCACATGCTGGAGCAGCTCTCGCGCCACAGCCTGATCGACATCACGCTGCGCGCCGAGGGCGACCTGCACATCGACTATCACCACACCACCGAGGATTCGGGCATCGTGCTGGGCGAGTGCCTGATGAAGGCGCTGGGCGACCGCGCCGGCATCCGCCGCTACGGCAGCGCCGTGATCCCGATGGACGAGACCCTGACCGAGGTGGCGCTCGATGCCTCCAACCGTCCCTACCTGATCTGGAAGGTTGCCTTCTCCAAGCCCAAGCTCGGCACCATGGACACCGAGCTGTTCAAGGAGTGGTTCCAGGCCTTCGCCCAGCAGGGCGGGCTCACGCTGCATGTGTGGAACCACTACCGCGACAACAATCACCATATCGTCGAGAGCTGCTTCAAGGGCATCGCCCGCGCACTCCGCGTCGCCGTCGAGATCGATCCGCGGCAGGCCAAGGCAGTGCCCAGCACCAAGGGCGTCCTCTGACGATCGCACGATGACCGTTGCCATCGTCGATTACGGCTCGGGGAACCTCCGGTCCGCCGCCAAGGCCTTCGAGCGCGCCGCCCGCGAGGCGGGCACGCACGAGCGCGTGCTGGTGACATCGTCGCCGCGCGAGGTGGCCGCGGCCGACCGCATCGTGCTGCCGGGCGTCGGTGCCTTCGCCGACTGCCGCGCCGGCCTCTACGGCGTGTCGGGCATGGTCGAGGCGCTTCAACGCGAGGTGATCGAGCGCGCAAAGCCGTTCCTCGGCATCTGCGTCGGCATGCAGTTGATGGCCACCCGTGGCGTCGAGTACGGTGTCCATGCCGGCCTTGACTGGATCAAGGGCGATGTGATGCGCATCGAACCCGGCGCAGCCCACCTCAAGATCCCGCACATGGGCTGGAACGAGTTGCGCGAGCTCAAGCCGCATCCGCTGCTCGAGGGCATTGCCGAGCGCGACCACGCCTATTTCGTGCACTCCTTCCAGCTCCAGGCGAGCCGGCCCGAGACGGTGCTGGCGGTCGTCGACTACGGCGGGCCGATCACCGCCATGGTCGGCCGCGACAATCTTGCCGGCACGCAATTCCACCCGGAGAAGAGCCAGGCGACCGGCCTGCGGCTCATCGCCAATTTCCTGCGCTGGAAGCCGTGACTTGAGAGCCAACTCGCGGGGCTTGCGCCACAGCAACCGGCATGACCTGATGACTTCTCACGGGCTCGGAGGTCGCCATGGACAATAGGCAGGTCGAACTCAGCCCCAACGAGGCGATCACGCTCCGGCGCATCGCCTATGGCGTCACCAATCTCGATACCCTCCGCCCCGATGACATCGACCGGCTGAAGAAGCTCCTGCTGGTCGAGGAGCGGCGCAGCGGGATCGTGATGACGGCGCTGGGCCGCAGCCGCATCGCCAAGTTGCCTGCCCTTCGACTGATCGTGACGCCGCCTGCCTACGACGAGCACGTCGTCGCCTTCTCCCGGATCATCCGCAGAACCAGGCTGCATTGAGCAGTTGCGACGGCCTGGCCTTCAGGCCACGGCCGACGTCGGCGTCCGGGCACCGAGCGACAGGAACACGGTTAGCGAGCGCTCGATCGCGGCGCGGTCCAGCCCGTCGACGACGAACACCAGACGCGAGCGGCGGTCGCCGTCCGGCCACGCCGCCATGTGGACCGGCGGGTGAACGAGATGCTGCACGCCATGCACCGCGACCGGCGTCGGCGAGCCTTCGACATTGAGGATGCCCTTTACCCGCAGCATTGCGGTGCCATGCCGGTGGAGAAGCATGGTCAGCCAGAGGCCGAACAGGGTCCAGTCGACCGGCCCGTCGAACACCAGCGCGAAGGCATGGATGCCGTCGCCGTGCCGGTTGCGATCATGGACATGAGACTGGCCCGCCACCTCGTCGGCGAACCAACGCCGCGCGATCGCGCTCTTGCCGCCCAAGGCAAAGAGATCGTGGGCGAGCAGCGCCTGGGCGTCGAGCCTGTCCTCCGCCGCGCGCCACAAGGGCGCCGAGGGATTGAGCCGGCGTAACCTCGCCACCAATGCCTCGGTCGTCTCCGCAGCGGCGAGATCAGTCTTGGTGAGTACCAGCCGGTCGGCCACGGCCACCTGCTTGATGCATTCGGGCTGGCGGGCAAGCTGGCCGGCGCCGTTGACCGCATCGACCGTCGCAATGACGTTGCCGAGGCGGAAGTGATGCTTCAGCACCGGGTCGGTCTGGACCGTCGAAAGAATGGGGAACGGATCAGCCAACCCGGTGCTCTCGATCAGCAGCCGTCGGAAATTCGGCACCAGTCCGCGCGCGCGCCTGGAATGCAGGGCCTTGATGGCCTCGCTGAGTTCGCCGCGGATGGTGCAGCAGAGGCAGCCGGACTGCAGCAGCACCATGGTGTCGTCGATGCGTTCCAGCAGATGATGGTCGAGACCGACTTCGCCGAACTCGTTGATCAGAACCGCCGTGTCGCCGAGCGCCGGATCGCCGAGCAGGCGCTGCAGCAGGGTCGTCTTGCCGGACCCGAGAAAGCCCGTGATCAGGTTGACCGGCGTGATGGCCGCGACATCAGTCACCATCTGCCTCCAACCGGCGGATGAGAGCCGGATCGAGCGGATCGCAGGGCCGGCCTAGCAGCTTCTCGGCCGCCGCCCAGAGGTGGCCGAGGTTGTCGACGAGTTCGGTCTTGCCGGTCGCCGTCGACAGCACGTACGACGAACTCTGCCAGTCGCTGAGCGTCAACCCGTAGTGCCGCAGCACCCGGCTGGCGGCCGTGACGCGGTCATAGCGCTCACGCCGACGCTGAACAGGGTCGGTGTTGCGGCTAAAGACGCCGGGCCGCGCCGCCGCGTCTGTCCAATGCCCGGCTCCGCCAAGGACACCGCATAGCGCGCACATGGCGTCACTTCTTCCGTGGAGAGCGCCTGGCGAAGTCGTCGGCCATCTCGTTCATGGTGACGAAGCGCACGCCCGGGTGGCCGATCATGTGGTGATAGAGGCGCTCCAACATCATCAGCACGTGCGGCCGGCCCGACACGTCGGGATGGATGGTCATCGGGAATACGGCGTAGTCGTATTCACGGTAGACCCAGTCGAACTGGTCGCGCCACATCTGCTCGATGTCGCGCGGATTGACGAAGCCGTGGCTGTTCGGCGACTTCTTGATGAACATCATCGGCGGCAGGTCGTCGAGATACCAGCTCGCCGGGATCTCGATCAGGTCCGTCTCCTTGCCGCGCTTGAGCGGCACCATCCAGTCACGCGGCCTCTTCGAGTAGTCGATCTTCGTCCAGCTGTCGCCCACCCGCACGTAGTAGGGCTGATGGTCGTGGTGCATCAGCGAATGGTCGTACTTGATGCCGCGTTCCAGCAGCAGCTCGTTGGTGACGGGCGAGAACTCCCACCACGGCGCGACATAGCCGGTCGGCCGCTTGCCCGAGAGCCTGGTGACCAGCGAGATGCACTTGTCGAGGATCTCGGTCTCCTGCTCGCGCGTCATGGCGATCGGATTCTCGTGCGAATAGCCGTGGATGCCGATCTCGTGGCCGGCCTTGGCGACGGCCTTCATCTCCTTGGGGAAGGTCTCGATCGAGTGGCCGGGAATGAACCAGGTGGTCTTGATCCCGAGCCGCTCGAACAGCTTCAGGAGGCGCGGGCTGCCGACCTCGCCGGCGAACAGGCCACGCGAGATGTCGTCCGGCGAATCCTCGCCGCCGTAGCTGCCGAGCCAGCCCGCGACCGCATCGACGTCGACGCCGAAGCCGCAAAGAATCTCCTTGGTCATCGTCGGTTGTCCTCCCGTTCAGGATCGCTCCTGCATTATAGCAAGAAGCGTTCCGAAGGAGGCCTATCGCACTGCAGCCGCCCTGCCGCGAAGTGCCTGCCGCAACGTGAAGGGGCGGTGCTCGTTGCGGGCGGCTGCATCCCACATCAGGCGCGGATCGAAGGCCTCGGCGGCGATGATGGTGATGAAGACCACGGCGCAGAAGGCGAGCGCGCCCGCGCCGGGCTCGATGGTCACCACCCGGCCGAACTGGACCAGGGCGCCCAGCAGCGACTCCATGAAGATATCGACCATCGACCAGCGCCCGATCCAGGCGACGATGTAGTAGAGGGCCGTGCGCTGGCGAAGCAGCACGGCGGCGCCCGCCTGCGTCGTCACGATCATGGTGGCGCCCAGCATGACCGCGAGTCCGATCAGCTTGAACATCGGCACCATGATGCTGGCGAAGAAGACCAGCAGCGCCAGCGGATACATCTTGGAGTCGAGCAGCTCCTCGACACCGCCCAGAATGGTGCTGGGCTGGCCGGCCCCTCCCTGCATCACCGTGAGCACGGGGTAGAAGTTGGCCGGGATGTAAAGAATCGCGCCGGCGATCACCAGGGCCCAGGTACGGTTGAGACTGTTCGGCTTGCGTTCGTGCAGGGCCGCACCGCAGCGCGGACATCGTCCGTCGTGATCGGATGGCATCGAGACCAGGCCGCAGCTCTCGCAGCCGACGGCGCCCGGCCGGAAATCGAGCGGTCGCGCCTCGGCGGCCTCGGCCGGCATCGGCGCGTGGGTCTGTCCGCGGCGCTCGATCGCCTCCCACACGGCGTGGGGGTCGAGGGCGGTGTCGGCCCAGACGATGACGATGGAATAGAGGCCGAGCGCATAGACTGCCGGACCGACCTCGATATGGACCAGGTCGCCCAGCTTGGTGTAGGCGACGAACACGCCCAGCAGCAGCACCTCGACCATCGCCCAGGTCTTGAGATAGCGGGCGAGCCGGAAGACGCCGCGCAGATTGGGTGGCGGCGTCGGCAGCTTGAGGCCGATCAGCACGTAGAGCATGCCGGTGAGCCGAACCAGGGGGGCGAACGCCGTAGTGAAGGCGACGGCGAGCGCCAGTGGCCACAGGCCGCGCGCAATGAGCTCGAGCGGCCCGGAATTCAGCGTCGTCTCGCGCACGATGCCGGCCGTCGACACCTTCATCAGCATGGCGAGCCACAGGACCGCGAACAGCACCAGGGCGGCGGCGGTGAGTGCCAGGCAACGGTCCAGCGGATCGGCTCGGGTAAGGCGCAACGCGGTGCCGCAGCGGCCGCAGTTCGAGCGCATGTCAGGGCCCAGAGCCGGCACGATCTGGAACAGGCCGCAGCCCGGACATTCGCGGAGTTCCGGAGCGGTCACCGGCGCTTCGGGCTGGGGCGGAAGGCGGCTGGCGCGCAGCATCTAGGGCTGCAGGAGAGCGGCGATCCCGTCGGCGAGTTCGGCCACCGCATCGCTGGTCGCCGCCACCTGGCCGGCCACGTCCGGTGTCGGCAGCGGCTTGGTGATGGCGAAGTTCCGTGCCGCCGAGCGCTTCGGACGATTGAACTCGACGGCGGCCTGGGCCAGCAGCACGAGGGTGCCGGCCTTGTCGGTATCGAGCCGCTGGATGTTGACACCGACCACGGCATTGGGATCGGCGTTGATGGCGCCACTCTCGCTGTAGATCTTGCTGTTGGGCAGGCGCTGCGACAGCTCGACGACGAGGACGCGGCCGAGCAGCGAGCCCAGCGGTTCGCCCCACCAGGCGTTGGCCATGACGCCGAGCTTGTAGTCCTCGGACGAGCGCACGATCTCCTTACGGTCGAGGTAGCTGGCGAGGCCGATGTCGCGCAGCTGCACCACCCGCGGACCGGCCGGCCGGGCCGGGCCGGGCCGGACGGCGACGGTGTAGAGGACCGGATCGGGCGAGGCGCCGCAGGCGCCGATGAAGCCTGGAAGCGCGAGAATGGCCAGACGGCGGCGGCCGAGGATCATGTCGTTCATTCCTTGCCGGTGTTGGTGCGACCCTTGATCAGGGCCTCGGGATGCCGCGCCAGCAGGTCGCTCAACGCCCGGATGGAGCGCGCCGTTTCGGTGAGCTGCGGCATCAGGCGATCGATGTCGCGATGAAACTTCGACTGGTCACCGTATCCTTTGTCGAGAGAACCGATCAGGCGATTGGCCTTGGTCAGAGAATCCTGGAGCTGGACTGCGATGTCGGGGAGGCGCTTGAGCGCCGGCGTGGCGCCGTCGTCGAGCTTGCGGGCAACGTCCTGGACGTCGACCATGGCCGCCTCGAGGGCCGCCAGTGTCTTCTTGAGTTGGGCACCGTTGATGATGCCGTCGAGTCCCTTAACCGAGCCCGCCAGGTTCCGGCCGATCTGATCGAAATCGATACGATTGATCTTCGACAGCAGCTCGTTGGCCGATCGCGTGATGCTGTCGAAGCCGCCGCTTTCGTAAGACGGCACGACAAAGACGTCGCCATCGCGGCCGAGTTCGGCCGGCGGTGCGTCTGGAAACATCTCCAGCGCCACGATCTTCTGGCCGGTGATCAGGCTGGGCGCCTGCAAGGTGGCGCGCAGCCCGCGCTTGACCAGATCCGCCGCGAGCGCGCCCGGGGCGAGCCCTTGGGCAGCCGAGATGCCGGTGACGCGGTCGGCCTCGATGCGATAGTGCACCGGCGCCACGATGCGATCCTTCTTCGGCTCGTAGACCAGGCCGACATCCGTGACCTCGCCGATCTTGAGCCCGTACAGCGTCACATCGGCACCGACCGACAGGCCAGCGACGGAACCGTCGAAGTTCGAGACCAGCTGCAGCTGCCGGCCGAACCCCGCCGACTTCGCCACCTCGAGGCTGGGGTACAGCGGAAAGCGCTGGTCGGGCTGGCTGACCGGCGACTTGGGATAGGTCGGCGTGTCGAAGGCGATGCCGCCCAGCAGCAGCGCACGAAGCGATTCGAACTGCACGGCAATGCCGCTGGCGCCAAAGTTGATCGACACGCCCGAGGCGTTCCAGAACGAAGAATCGTCGTGCACGTACTTGTCGTAGGGAGCACGGATGAAGGCATGGATGGTGACGTCCTTGGCGAGGTCGCCGAGTTCCCAACCGAGCACGGTGCCGACGTCGAGGTCGCGGAAGAAGATCGGCGAGCCGAGGCTGATCGAACCCAGCCGCTTGCTCTCGAGCTTGAAGGTGGTGCCGCGGGCCGAGGCCTGGAGGATCGGCGGATCGGTCTGGCCGGTGAAGCTGCGCTGTAGCGCGCCCTTTTCCGTCGAGGGTCGCATGCCGATGTAGGAACCGGACAGGATCGTATCGAGGCCCGTGACGTTGCCGGCGAAGAGCTGCGGCTTGACCACCCAGAAGATCGTCTTGTCAGTCAGCAAGTCCTCGGCCTCGCGCACCGTTTCAATGGTCACGAGTACCTTGGTCAGATCCGGCGCGATGGCGATGTCCTTCACCGTTCCCATCACCACGTTCTTGTACTTGAGCTGGGACTGGCCGGCCGTGAGACCGGCCGCACTTTCGAAGGAGACGGTGATGGTCGGGCCGCGGCGGGAAAACGTGTCCCAGGCCAGCCATGCCGCGATCAGGCCGGTGAGGAGCGGAACGATCCAGACCAGCGGGATGCGGCGCCGGCCGTGCACGCCAGCCATTGGCACCTTTGCCGGCTCAATTTGGTCGGTCATCGTCCCCAGTTCCGCGGCGATTGCCCGCCGATGTTGCCCGAAAGTAAAGGATTCCGGCCTTGCCGCAACCACCGGCCACGGGTTGCGCTGGCAAATTTCGGTGCCGCGATGTCACCGCGTCGCGGGCAGTGGCGCCAGGGCGTCACGCAGGCCTGCGTTTGGAAGCTGCATCAACCCGTCGAACGGCTGACCCAGCTCCAGAATGAGAAAGATCGCGCTGGAGGCCGACAAGACACAAATGAACAGGACCGTGACGATCGTGCGGTTGGGCGGCGCGGACACGGCGAAACTGCCGAAGATGAAGGCGAGCCACAGGACCAACGCCGTCATGAACGGCCGCGAGATCGAATCGACCGGCTGTGCAAACAGAATCAGCCGGGTCTGAGCCATGTCGATGCTGAGCTTCAGGGCACGGGCCTGTAGCGAGACCTGGATGGGATTGCGCGGGACCAGGGTCCGAATTCCAAAGGGAACGGTCTCGTTGTGAGAATAGGGTTGAACGGCCCGCGACCTGCCGCCATCGGCGCGCCAGATCGAGTCGATCATCGGGACGATACTGGCGCGCAACAGCTTCCGCAGAGGCACGGCTTCCGGACCATATTCCTCCAGAGCGTGGTCGAGCTCGATGATATCGGCCGTCAGGCGGGTGACGGTGGCGCTCGTCTGTTCATAGGATGCCCGCGTCGAGGCAAACAGCAGGGCCAGCACCACCGCCGACATCGTGGCAATCAGCGCCGTCGCCAGCCTTATGACGTCCTTCGAATCGCCCGTGAGGTGGGCGTCCGGCACCCTCGAACGCATGAACATGCCGAGCAGCGTGCAGCCGAAGATGAGCGCGAAGGCGATCGAGGCGGCACCGATCGCCGGCATGCGGTCAGCGTTCCCGGTCGTCGATGTCGCGCGCCAGAACCTCACGCTTGCCGACATGGTTGGCGGCGCTGACGACGCCCTCGCGTTCCATGCGCTCGACGATGCGAGCGGCGCGATTGTAGCCGATCTGCAGATAGCGCTGGATGAAGCTGGTGCTGCACTTCCGCTCGCGTGCCACCAGGGCGATCGCCTGATCATAGAGCTGGTCGCTCTCACCCTCCTCGCCATCACCCGGCAGACCAAGCCCGCCGGCGTCGGCATCGGGATCGTCGGTCACCGATTCGATATAGGCAGGCGCGCCCTGGGCGCGCAGGTGGCGCACCACTTCCTCGACCTCGCCATCCGACACGAACGGGCCGTGGACGCGTGCGATCTTGCCGCCACCGGCCATGTACAGCATGTCGCCCTGGCCCAGCAGCTGCTCGCCGCCCTGCTCGCCCAGGATGGTTCGGCTGTCGATCTTGGACGTCACCTGGAAAGAGATGCGGGTCGGGAAGTTGGCCTTGATGGTACCGGTGATGACGTCGACCGATGGCCGCTGCGTCGCCATGACGACATGGATGCCGGCGGCGCGCGCCATCTGCGCGAGACGCTGGACGGCGGCCTCGATTTCCTTGCCGGCCACCAACATCAGGTCAGCCATCTCATCGATGATGACCACGATGAAGGGCAGTGGCGTGAGGTCGATCTCCTCGTCCTCGAAAGTCGGCTTCCGGGTCTCGGGATCGATGCCGGTCTGCACCTTGCGGGTGAGCGACTGGCCCTTGCGCGCGGTCTCGACGAGCTTCTCGTTGTAGCCCGCGATGTTGCGCACGCCGACCGAACTCATGGCGCGATAGCGATCCTCCATCTCGCGTACCACCCACTTCAGTGCCACGATCGCCTTGCGCGGCTCGGTGACGACAGGTGTGAGAAGGTGCGGGATATCCTGGTAGACGCTGAGCTCCAGCATCTTGGGATCGATCATGATGAAGCGGCAGCGATCCGGCGGCAGCCGGTAGAGCAGCGACAGGATCATGGTA
>Ga0155465_1193_pt4 | contig 9919 bp, 9 predicted proteins | sample RifCSPhighO2_12_FD_107123 | JGI IMG/M metagenome (GOLD analysis project Ga0155465, IMG submission 107123) | Alphaproteobacteria bacterium RIFCSPHIGHO2_12_FULL_66_14 | reverse complement strand
GACGCGCGGCGGCGGCTGATGGGCGAACAGATCAGGGACCGCTTTAGGCACCAGTGACGATAGGCGTGTCGGCACGGCCGCCCCATTCGGTCCAGGAACCGTCGTAGATGGCGGCCTCGGGCGCACCTGTCAGGTAGAGGCCGAGGCCGATGACGCAGGCCGTGACTCCCGAGCCGCAGCTTGCCGTCACCTTCTTCGCGGGATCGATGCCGGACGCGGCGATGCGGGCGGCAAGCTTGTCGGCCGGCAGCACGGTGCCGGTCTCGGGATCGATCAGCTCGTTGTAGGGCAGATTGAAGGCGCCCGGCATGTGGCCGCCGCGCAGGCCGGCGCGGGGCTCCGGCGCCTCGCCGCGAAAGCGGGCGGCGGCGCGGGCGTCGACGATCTGCTCGCGCTTGCTGTCGATCAGCCCGAGCACGTCATCGACCGAGCGCACCAGCGTGTTGTCGAGCCGGGCCGTGAAATGGCGATCGCGCGGCGGCGTCGGATCGTCGGTCACGGGCCGGTCCTCGCGCAGCCACTTCGGCAGGCCGCCGTCCAGGATCGCCACGTCCTTGTGGCCCATGGCGCGAAACATCCACCAGACGCGGGCGGCGCCGGTCATCGGCGTGGTGTCGTAGACGACGATCTTGTTGCCGTCACCGAGCCCGAGCTTGCGCACGCGGGCCGAGAACTTTTCCGGCGGCGGCAGCATGTGGGGCAGGGGATTGCTCGTGTCGGCGATCTCGTCGATGTCGAAGAAGATCGCGCCGGGAATATGCCGCTGGGCGAACTCGCCCTTGGGGTCGCGCTTCTGCGCCGGCAGGTAGAACGAGCCGTCGACGATGCGGACATCCGGGGCATCGAGGCGGGCGCCGAGCCACTCGGTGCTGACGAGCGCGTCGGGTCTTGCGTAATCCATCGTGCATTTCCTCAGGCGAGGGCAATGACGAACCGGCGGTTCATCTTGCCCTTGTTTTCGATTTTGATGCATTCGACACGGCCGATCTCGCCGGTGCGCGCGACATGGGTGCCGCCGCAGGCCTGCAGGTCGACACCCTCGATCGAGAGCAGGCGGACGCGGCCGGCACCCATCGGCGGGCGCACGCTCATGGTCTTCACCAGCTCGGGACGTGCAGCCAGCTCCTCGTCGGTGATCCATTGCGGCGTCACCGGCCGATCGAGCGCGATCAGCCTGTTGACTTCCTCGGTGACCCATTCCTTGGCCGGAACCTCGCCCTCGAGGTTGAAATCGAGGCGGCTCTTGTCGGCGCCGACCTGGCCGCCGGTGACGTTGCCCTTGATGACCGCCGACATGACATGCAGCGCGGTGTGCATGCGCATGTGCAGATAGCGCCGATCCCAATCGAGGGCCGTCCGGACCCTGGCGCCGACCTCGGGCCGCGAGGCGTCCGCGGCCAGGACATGCAGCACGTCGCCGCCGTCGGCCTTCACGGCGTCGACGATCTTCGCCTCGCCGCCGTCCCAGCGCAGCACGCCGGCGTCGCCGGGCTGACCGCCGCCGGTCGGATAGAAGAGGGACCGGTCCAGTCGCACGCCGCGCTCCTCGAGCGCGGTCACGGTGGCGTCGGCTTCCTTGAGATAGGCGTCCTGACGGAACAGTTCTTCGACCATGCAGGGGATTTAGGCCCTCGCCAGACGCGCTGCAACTTCCCTCGCCGTCGGCATCGAGGGCGCCGCGCCCAACCGCTCGACGGAACAGGCGGCGGCGGCGTTGGCATAGCGGGCGGCCTCGGTGGGCGTCGCGCCGGCCGCCAGGCGCGACGCCAGCGCACCCACGAAGCAGTCGCCGGCCCCGGTGGTGTCGACGACCTTGGCTTTTAGCGCAGGGATGCGCGTCGCTCCCTCGGCGGTCACCACGACGGCGCCGCGCCGGCCGAGTGTCGCCACGACACTGCGCGCGCCTCGGACGCGCAACCTTTCGCAGGCGGCGACGACCGCCCGAAGCGGACTCGACGCCTTGAGGCCGATCCCGGTCGCCTGCGAAAGTTCGATTTCGTTCAGGACCGCGACGTCCACCAGCTTCAGCAGCCGGCTGGGATGCCGCACGAACGGCGCGAGATTGAGGACGGTGCGGGCGCCGGCGGCGCGTGCCCGCCCGAGGACGGCTTCCGTCGTGGCGAGCGGGGTTTCGAATTGCGTGACCCAGACCTCATCGCGACGCGGGGCCTGACGGATCATCGCCGTCGTCAGGCGAAGGTTGGCGCCGGACGCGAAGGTGATCGCGTTGTCGCCCCCGGCAACCTGGATCAGCGCCACGCCGGTTGCAGGCCCCTCGATCTCCCTCACGCCGGAGCTGTCGACATCGTTGTCAGCGAGGAAGCTGCGCAGAGCGTCGGCGAACGCATCGTTGCCGACGGCGCCCATCATGGCCGTAGCCGCCCCCAGCCGTACGGCGGCGATGGCCTGGTTGAGGCCCTTGCCGCCGGGCAGGAAGGAAACCTTGCCGCCGAGAAGCGTCTCGCCCGCCGCCGGCCGGCGCGCGCTCTGCATGACGACATCCATGTTGAGGCTGCCGCAGACGACGACCCGGCTCATCTGGGCGGACTCATTTCATCCAGGGCGGCAGCGGCAGCTTTTTCTCGCGCAGGAAGGCGGGATTGAACAGCTTAGATTGATAGCGTTGGCCGCCATCCGCCAGGATCGTGACGATGGTCTTGCCCGGCCCCAGGTCGCGGGCGAGTCGCATCGCGCCGACCACGTTGATCGCGGTCGAGCCGCCCAGCACCAGGCCTTCGTGCACGATGAGATCGAACAGGACGGGCAGGGCTTCCTCGTCGGTGATCTGGTAGGCCATGTCGATCGGCGTTCCTTCGAGATTGGCCGTGACGCGGCCCTGGCCGATGCCCTCGGTGATCGAATTGCCCTCGGCTTTCAGCTCGCCCTTGGCCTGCCAGTTGTAGAGCGCCGAGCCCATGGGATCGCTGAGGGCGATCTTGACGTTGGGATTGCGCTCCTTCAGCGCGCGCGCGACGCCGCCCAGGGTGCCACCGCTGCCGACCGAACAGGTGAAGCCGTCGACCTTGCCGTCGGTCTGATCCCAGATCTCCGGACCGGTCGTGCGGTAGTGGCCGTCGCGATTGGCGACATTGTCGAACTGGTTGGCCCAGATCGCGCCGTTCGGTTCCTTGGCGGCGAGTTCCTCGGCCAGCGTGCCGGAGTAGCGGACGTAGTTGCGGGGGTTGGCATAGGGCAGGGCGGGCACGAGTCGAAGGTCGGCGCCGCACAGACGCAGCATGTCCTTCTTCTCCTGGCTCTGGGTCTCCGGCATGACGATGACGGCGCGGTAACCGCGCGCATTGGCGACCAGCGCGATGCCGATGCCGGTGTTGCCGGCCGTGCCTTCGACGATGACGCCGCCCGGCCGCAGCTTTCCGCTCTTTTCGGCGTCCTCGATGATGGCAAGCGCCGCGCGATCCTTGATCGAACCGCCGGGGTTGAGGAATTCGGCCTTGCCGAGGATGGTGCACCCCGTGGCGGCGGATGCCGCGCGCAGTTTGATCATCGGCGTGTTGCCGATGCTTTCGATGAAACCCGACCGGACGTTCATGGCGTGCTCGCTGTGCTGGACCCTGCGCTCCCGGGCGGACGGTAGACAGGGAGCGGGCGCCCCCGCAAGCAATTCGGGCAACCGGCTCAGCCCCAGCGGCTCCTGACCTCGTCGCGGTGCAATGCCAGCCACTGCAGGGCAACCACGGCGGCAGCATTTTCTATCTCGCCGCGGTCCAGCATGGCGCGGGCTTCGGCAAACGGCACGACCTTGACCAGAATGTTCTCTCCCTCCGACTCGAGGCCGAACACGCCTCCGGCAGTCGTCGCATCGACTCGACCCAGGAAGAGTGCGCACGACTCCGACACCGCGCCCGGACTCAACATGAGGTTGTGGATCGGGATCAGGTCGCCGATCTCGAGTCCCGCTTCCTCGATCGCTTCGCGGCGGACAACCTCATCGGGCGTTTCGCCTTCGTCGATGATCCCGGCGACCGTCTCCCAGCCCCAGGGATGGCGTCCCGCGACATAAAGGCCGGCGCGGAACTGGCGGATCAGGACGACCTCGTCGCGGATCGGATCGTAGGGCAGGACCCCGGCGGCATGACCGCGTTCGAAGACCTCGCGGCTGATCACCGGACTTTGGCCGCCCTGGTGGAGGCTGTGCCGGAAGAAATAGCGGCCGACTTTGAAGTGGCCCTGGAAGGCCACGACATGGTCGACCACTTCGGCCTTTTCGTCGGGTGGGGGACGGCTGGCCATGGGCACAACTCCACAGGCAAAAAGGGGCCGTCCTCTTGCAAGAACGGCCCCGATTGGCTCCGGAGGTAGGACTCGAACCTACGACCGGGCGATTAACAGTCGCCTGCTCTACCGCTGAGCTACTCCGGAATGAAAATCGTCGCGGGCGGCGGTACCCAGCCCGCGAAGGCGCGATGTTTTGACAGAGCATCCCTGCCCACGCAAGGGCACCGGTCGTCGCGGCTTGTGGAGGCCTGGGCCGGAATCGAACCGGCATACGCGGATTTGCAGTCCGCTGCATAGCCACTCTGCCACCAGGCCGCGCGAGGAACGGCGGTGCTATACTCATGCCGCGACAGATGGGTCAAGCCGAGCGGTCCAAGTAGGCACAAGAGGCCGCGACATGGCACCCTTTGACGCTGTCGCCAAGCGCCGCCTATAAGCACCGCTATATGTTGAGGGTCCCACATGCCGGATTTCACTCGCGCGCGCCGTAACATGGTCGACGGCCAGCTCAGGCCGAATCGGGTGACCAATGCGGCGCTTCTGGCCGCCATCGGCGACCTGCCGCGGGAGCGGTTTCTGCCCGAAGCCTTCCGTTCCGTCGCCTATGCCGACGAAGACGTGCCGCTGGGCGGCGGTCGCCACCTGATGGAGCCCATGGTGCTGGCTCGCCTCATTCAGGCGCTGCAGCCCCAGGCCGGGGATCGAGCTTTGGTCGTTGGAGCGGGGCGCGGCTACGGCGCCGCGCTTTTGGCACGGCTCGTGAAGACGGTTGCGGCGGTCGAAAGTGACGCTGCCCTTGCCGCAGCGGGGGGCCAGATTACCAAGGATCTCGGCCTTGCCGGCATCCAGTGGATCGTGGGCAAGCTGGAGCAGGGAGCGCCGGGCGCGGCGCCGTTCGACGTCGTGCTGGTCGAGGGCGCGGTTCGGCAGATTCCCCAGACAATCCTCGACCAGATGGCCGAAGGTGGCAGGCTCGCCGTGACCATCTCCGGGGCTCCCGGCGCGATGGGTGTGGCCCAACTCTTCGTGAAGGACGGCGGCGTGACGTCGGGGCGTCCGCTGTTCGATGCAGGGACGCCGCTTCTCCCGGGGTTTGCACCGCCGCCACGCTTCACTTTCTGATGCGAACTGACCCGGCCTCGCGACCGGATCGGGGGCTACCAAAGCCCGTTCCGCCAGTGGTAGGGTCTCTCCCACACATGAGAGTAATTCAATGCGTATCCGGCTTGGTCTAGGTCACGCTCGCAAGGCGGCGGGGCTTGCGCTTGCGCTGGCATTGGGCACGACGTCGAATGCCTGGTCGCAGAGCCTGGTCGAGGCCCTGTCGACGACCTACAACAGCAATCCGGATCTCCTCGCGAGCCGGGCGCTGTTGCGGCAGACCGATGAAACGCTCGCCCAGGCGGTCGCGAACTGGCGGCCACGGGTGACGGTATCGCTGAACTACAACAAGAACATCGATGCCAACTACCCAGTGATTTCGCCGAACTCGTTCGCCACGCTGAACGGCCGGAACACGACGCTTCAGCTGACCCAGCCGCTGTTTCGCGGCGGCAAGACCGCCGCCGAAACCAAGCAGGCCCAGGCCAACATCCAGGCGCAGCGGGCGGCACTCGCGGACACCGAGCAGACCGTGCTCTTGTCCGCGGTGACGTCCTATGCCGATGTGGTTCAGAACATCGCGATCGCCGACGCCCGACAAAACAACGTCCGGGTTCTCGTGCAGCAGCTCGATGCGACGCGGGAGCGATTCCGCGTCGGCGAGCTGACGATCACCGACGTGTCGCAGGCCGAAGCGCGACTGGAGCTGGCCAAGGCCGACCTCGTCCAGGCCGACACCCAGGTTCGAATCGCGGAGGCCGCCTTCCAGCGTACGGTCGGCACGAAGCCGGGCAAGCTGGGAGAAATCCCGCTGGTGGGCGGGCTGCCGGGCAGCGAGGAAGAAGCCGTGGCGCTCGCGATGGACGGAGGGGCGCGATCCGTCAGCGCGCAATACCGCATTTCGGCCGCGAGCTACGGCGTGAACAGCGCCGTGGGCGACCTGCTGCCCCAGGTAAATCTCGTCGGCACGATCCAGCAGCAGTTCGACCTGCAGTACCCCGGGGACAAGTACTACAACTACATCCTCGGCGTTCAGGCCACGATTCCGATCTACCAAGGCGGTGGCGAGTGGTCGAAGGTCAGGCAGGCGAAGGAGCTGGTCGCGCAGCGGCGCAACGAACTCGACAGCGCGCGCCGGGCCGTGGCGGAGAACGTCATCCGTGCCTGGCGCCAGCTCGACTCGTCGCGCTCGCGGGTGACGTCGTTCGAGGCCCAGGTCCGGGCCAATGAAGTCGCCCTGAATGGCGTGCGCCAGGAAGCCCTGGTCGGGTCCCGTACCACGCTCGACGTCCTGAACGCCGAGCAGGAACTTCTCAATTCCCAGGTCAACCTCATCCAGGCGCGCCGTGACGTTCAGGTATCTTATTACGGGGTCCTCAGCGGCATCGGCCGCCTGACGGCGCGGACCCTCAGTCTTCCGGTCGAATATTATGACGAAGAGAGGTATTATAACGACGTCGGTTCCCGTTGGATTGGCTGGGGCAGCGGCGACGCCGGGAGCCCCGCCGCAACGGGCACGACGTCCACTGGTAGTCCCGCCGCGAGGGGCAGCAGCAAATGAGCGATGCCAGGAATGCGAACAATGATCCGTCGATGGATGACATCCTCGCGTCCATCCGCAGGATCATCTCCGACGACGAAGCGCGAGCCCAGGTCGGCAACCAGCAGGCTCTCAGTCAATCTGCCCGCCCAGCCGTCGTTCCGCCCGCCGATTCACGGCCGACCGCGGCTGTGCGCGATCCCGGCAGCGACGACGTCCTTCTCCTGACCGATCTCATAGAAGAGCCGAAGTCCGGCACGGCGGCGTCCCGGCCGGTGCCGATCCCGTTGCCGCGAATCGATCCGGCCCGTGCGGCGGAGATGCCGCAGCCGTCCTTCGAGCAGCCACCGGACGGCGCCCTCGTCGGCTCCGGCGCGGTCGGCGTCGCCAGTTCGGCGTTTGCCCGGCTCAGCCAGGCCGTCCAGGAAAGCGTGCCGCCGCCCGCCGCGCCGGAGACGGGCCCCGCCATCGACGCGAATGGCAAGACCATCGAGGACCTGGTGAAAGAGATGCTGCGGCCGATGCTGAAGGAATGGCTCGACCGCAACCTGCCGCCGATGGTCGAACGGTTCGTCGAACGCGAGATCGTCCGGCTGACACGTCGCTGACCTAGAGGCGCCCCTGAATAGAACGCCACGGCGCCGCCCGTGGCGTTTTCGTTTATAAGGCCAGAGAAGTTTCAACAGATGCTCGACAAGACCTACGACCCCAAGGAGATCGAAGCCCGCCGCTACCCCGAGTGGGAGCAGGCCGGGGCTTTCCATGCCCATCCGGAGTCGGCCAAGCCGCCTTACTGCATCGTCATCCCGCCGCCCAACGTCACGGGCAGCCTGCACATGGGCCATGCGCTCGACAATACGCTGCAGGACGTACTGATCCGCTGGCGCCGCATGAAGGGCGACGACGTGCTGTGGCAGCCCGGCACCGACCATGCCGGCATCGCCACCCAGATGGTGGTGGTGCGTAACCTCGAGCAGGAGGGCATCGGCCTCGCGGTCGAGGGCGCCGCCAGGAACGACGCCAACAAGAAGCTGCTGAATCGCGAGGAATTCCTCGCCAAGGTCTGGGAATGGAAGGCCTATTCGGGCGGCACCATCACCGGCCAGCTCCGCCGGCTCGGCGCGTCGTGCGACTGGAGCCGCGAGCGCTTCACCATGGACGAGGGCCTGTCGAAGGCCGTCCTGAAAGTGTTCGTCGATCTCTACAAGGCGGGCCTGATCTACAAGGACCTCAGGCTGGTCAACTGGGATCCCAAGATGCTGACGGCGATCTCCGACCTCGAGGTCGAGTCGCGCGAGGTGAGGGGGCATCTCTGGTACTTCAAATATCCGATCGAAGGCGCGGCCGACGAGTTCATTGTCGTGGCCACGACACGGCCCGAGACGATGCTGGGCGATACCGGCATCGCAGTTCACCCCGACGATCCCAAATGGAAGCACCTGATCGGCAAGCATGCCGTGCTGCCGCTGGTCGGCCGCCGCATTCCGATCGTCGCCGACGAGTACTCGGACCCGGAGAAGGGCTCGGGCGCGGTAAAAATCACGCCGGCGCACGACTTCAACGATTTCGAGGTCGGCCGGCGCCACAATCTCGAAGCCATCAACATCTTCGACAAGTTCGCGCGGGTGAACGAGAACGCGCCGGAGAAGTATCGCGGTCTCGACCGCTTCGATGCGCGCAAGAAGATCGTGGCCGAGATCGAGGAACTGGGCCTGCTCGACAAGATCGAGCCGCATACCCATGCCGTGCCCTATGGCGACCGCGGCGGCGTACCGGTCGAGCCCTATCTCACCGAGCAATGGTATGCCGATGCCAGGAAGCTCGCCCAGGGGCCGATCGCGGCGGCGCGCGACGGGCGCGTGAAATTCGTGCCCGACCGCGGGCGCGACGAGTTCTTCCGCTGGATGGAGAACATCCAGCCGTGGTGCGTGTCGCGCCAGCTCTGGTGGGGACACCAGATCCCGGCCTGGTACGGGCCGGACAAGAAGGTGTTCGTGGCGCTGACGGAGGAAGAGGCGAAAGCCGAGGCCCTGAAGCACTACGGCAAGGACGTTCCGCTGGAGCGCGATCCCGACGTGCTCGACACCTGGTTCAGCTCCGCTCTATGGCCGTTCTCGACGCTGGGCTGGCCCGAGCAGACGCCGGAACTCGCGAAGTACTACCCGACCAGCGTGCTGGTGACCGGCTGGGATATCCTGTTCTTCTGGGTCGCCCGCATGATGATGATGGGCTCGTACTTCATGAAGGAGGTGCCGTTCCGCACCGTCTACCTGCACGGGCTGGTGACGGACGAGAAGGGCCAGAAGATGTCGAAGTCCAAGGGGAACGTGATCGATCCCCTGGAGCTGATCGACAAGTACGGCGCCGATGCGCTGCGTTTCACCATGACGTCGCTGGCGGCTTCGCAGGCCGGCCGGCTGCGGCTTGCGCCGGCGCGGGTCGAGGGCGCGCGCAATTTCGCGACCAAGCTCTGGAACGCGACGCGTTTCGCCGAGATGAACGGGGCGGCGCTGCCCAGGAATTTCGATCCGTCGTCGGCGAAGCTCACGGTCAACAAATGGATGCTGGGCGAGCTCGCGCGCGCCAACACGGCGATCGACAAAGCGATGGCCGACTTCCGGCTGAACGAGGCCGCCAACGCGCTCTACGAGTTCGTCTGGGGCGTGGTCTGCGACTGGTATGTCGAACTCACCAAGCCGATCCTGCAGGGTGCCGACGGAGCGGATAAGGACGAGACGCGCGCCGTCACGGCGTTCGTGCTGCGCGAGACGGTGAAGCTGATGCACCCGGTGATGCCGTTCATCACCGAGGAGCTGTGGGACAAGCTCGGCCATCGCGCCGAGCACGGCGCGCTGATCGGCCAGCCCTGGCCCGCGCCTGCGCTGACCGATGCCGCGGCGGACGCGGAAATGGGCTGGCTGGTGAAGCTGATCCAGGACATCCGCTCGGCCCGCTCCGAGCTCAACGTCCCGGCGGGCGCCAAGCTCAGGCTGCTGGTGATCGGCGGCAATGAAACGACGAAGGTGCGGCTCGAGACGCACC
>Ga0155465_1242_pt4 | contig 9997 bp, 10 predicted proteins | sample RifCSPhighO2_12_FD_107123 | JGI IMG/M metagenome (GOLD analysis project Ga0155465, IMG submission 107123) | Alphaproteobacteria bacterium RIFCSPHIGHO2_12_FULL_66_14 | reverse complement strand
CGATCCGCGCCGTCTCCGGTCCGGCCGGCGTGCTGTTGATCGTCAAGAACTACACCGGCGATCGCCTCAACTTCGGCCTTGCCGCCGAGCTCGCGCGCGCCGAAGGCATTGCTGTCGAAACGGTCGTGGTGGCCGACGACGTGGCGCTGCGCGACACGGTCGAGCCGGCGCGGCGCCGCGGCATCGCCGGCACCGTGCTGGTGCACAAGGTGGCAGGCGCCGCCTCGGCTGCCGGTCTCGACCTCGCGGGCGTGGCCGCCGAGGCGCGCGCGGCGGCGGCGATGCTGGGGACCATGGGCGTGGCGCTCGGCGCCTGCACGGTACCGGGCGGTGGCGCAGGCTTCACTTTGGCCGCCGACGAGATGGAGCTGGGTCTCGGCATCCACGGCGAGGCCGGGACGCGGCGCGCGAAGCTCGCGCCCGCCGACCAGGTGGTGGACGAGCTTCTGGCGACGATCCTGGCCGACCTTGCGCCGTCGCCCGGCGCCCGTGTCGCGCTGCTGGTGAACGGCCTGGGTGGCACGCCGGCGATGGAACTGGCGATCGTGGCGCGCCAGGCGCTGTCCGTCTTGCGCGCACGCGGCTTCCATGTGGCACGCGCCTGGTCGGGCAATCTGCTGACGGCGCTCGAGATGCCCGGGGTGTCGCTCAGCCTCCTCGTGCTCGACGACGCGCGGCTCGCGCGGCTGGATGCGCCGACGGAGGCGCTGGCCTGGCCGGGCAGTGGCCGCCTGGCCGAGGCGCGGGCCGTTCGAACGGTTACAGCAGCGCCGGCGGTGGCGGCACCCGCTCTTTCGCCGACGCCGGCCGGCGAGACCGTGCGTCGTGCAGCGTTGAGAATCGCCGATGCCCTGAGCGGAGCGGAGCGGCAACTGACGGAACTGGATGCGGCTGCCGGCGATGGCGACCTGGGATTGAGCATGGCGCGCGCCGCCGATGCCGTCCGCGCCCTGCCAGAATCGGCCTGGGCCACGCCTCCCGTCGCCCTGAGGCAGATGGCAACCGTTTTGGGCCGGGCCATGGGTGGCAGTTCGGGCCCGTTCTATGCGACGGCCCTGATGCGCGCCGCACGGGATCTGCCCGATAATCCGAAGCCTGGCGATTGGGCGAAGGCGTTCGCTTCGGCTGTGGCCGCGATCACGGAACTGGGCGGCGCACAGGCCGGCGACCGCACCATGCTGGATGCCCTGCTGCCCGCCGCCACGACCTTCAGAGCGGCCCTCGATGCCGGCACAGGCGCCGCGGCGGCCTGGCAGAGCGCCATTCAGGCGGCAAGCGACGGCGCGTCAGCGACCGCACGGATGTATCCGCGCCTCGGCCGCGCCGCCTATCTCGGCGAGCGCGTGCTCGGTATCCCTGACGGCGGTGCCGTGGCAGCCGCCATCTGGCTGGCCGAGATCGGCTCGCCACCACGATCGTGAACTCGGCTTGCTTCTGCCGTCTTGCCTACCCACCACCGAGATAGAGCTGCTTCACGATCTCGTTCGACCGCAGCTCGGCCACGGTCTTGCCTTCGAAAGGCGATCGCCCCATGCACGATACCGCCGGTCGCGGTGACGGCGGCAAGGCCGGCACCGTCGGCGATCTCCGCCCTCGCGCGACATCGGCGTCACGGCGATCGATATCGATTTCGGTCGCCGCCCGGACGCCACCGCGATGATCGTGGAATCGTGCCGGTTCAGAGGTGCGGTGATCGATAGGATCCGAGCGGCGAGGCGTTCCGGGTGTCGGCGACTGCGGGCATGATCTCGCTGGCGAAAGTTCTGAGCGACTCGACGTTGGCCGCCGGATCGACCAGCAGGACATTCTCGACGCCGCCCGCCTGGAGCTTGGCGAGCCGCGCCACGATCTCGGCCGGCGTGCCGAGCAGCGGCGCGTCGTCGTGCTCGGGCGGCGCCGACGTGCCGCCGCCGCGGGCGAGGTCGCCGATGGTGCGCACGACACGGGCGCGGGTCTCGTAGGCCGCTTTTAGCTCGGCCTCGTTACGCACGATCTGCAACGCGCGCGTGACGCCGACCATGGCCGGATGGTAGGCGCGGCCGATCGCCCGGCATTCCTCGCGGAACAGCGCGACGCGCTCGACCGTGAGGGCGATCGAACCCAGCTGATCGAGCAGCAGGTTATAACCCTCGCGCGCGGCGCGGCGGATGGAATCGGGGCTGCCGGCCGCCAGCCACAGCGGCGGATGCGGCACCTGCAGCGGCTGTGGCTCGACCACGATGTCGTCATAGCGCCAGCGCTTGCCGTGGTGCGAAAAGCGGCCGGCGCTGGTCCAGGCCTTGCGGATCACCTCGATCGCCTCGTCGAAGCGCTCCGTCGCCTCGCCCATCGGAATATGAAAGCCCGCAAACTCCCCGGCCCGGTAGCCCTTGCCGACACCGAAATCGAGGCGGCCATCCGACAGAAGATCGACCGTGGCGGCCTGCTCGGCCAGCAGGACGGGATTGTGCCACGGCAGCACGATCACGGCGGTGCCGAGCCGCATGGTACGGGTGCGGGCGGCGAGATAGGCGAGCAGCGTCAGTGACGCCGAGATCTGGCCGGCCCCGGTAAAATGGTGCTCGACGAGGAAAATGCTGCGAAATCCGAGACGTTCGGCTTCGCTCACATAAGCGATGAAATCGCCATAGGCATGGCTGTCGGCAGCGCCATCGCTCCGCTTCGTCCGCGCCCCGCCGAACAGACCGAACTGCATCCAGAACCCCGCCGCTATCCTGCCGCCGCAACTTGAGGATATCCGAGACGCGGGCTAGGATCGCGCAAAAGATACAATCAAAAGATATCCAAGGGAGGGTCAAGTCATGCTCATCGAGCGTCGTACCTTCAACAAGCTGGCCGTGGCCGGCGCCGCCGCGACTGTCGCCGGCCCGGTCAATGCCCAGGCCAAACCATTCACCATCGGCTTCAGCATGAGCCTGAGCGGCCCGCTGGCGCCCAATGGCAAGGCCGCGCTGCTGGCGATGCAGATATGGGAAGAGGACATCAACGCCAAGGGCGGCCTGCTCGGTCGGCCGGTGAAGCTGGTCTACTATGACGATCAGTCGAATCCCTCGACGGTGCCGGGCCTGTACACCAAGTTCCTGGACGTCGACAAGGTAGACATCATCGCCAGCAGCTACGCCACGAACATGATCGCGCCGGCGATGCCGATCGTCATGCAGCACGACCGGACGTTCTTTTCGTTGCTCGGGCTCGCAGTGAACAGCGAGTTCCACTACAAGCGCTATTTCTCCATGACGCCAACCGGCGGACCGCGGCCCAAGGAGTCATTCGCCGAGGGGTTCTTCGAGGTGGCAGCCGCGCAGAACCCCAAGCCGCAGACCGTGGCCATATGCGGCGCCGACGCCGAGTTTCCACGCAACGCCATGGACGGCGCGCGCTCCGTGATGAAGAAGCTGGGGCTCAAGGTCGTCTACGACAAGACCTATCCGCCGACGACGGCCGACTATACGCCGATCATGCGCGCCATAGCCGCCACAAACCCCGACATCTTCCTCGCCTGCTCCTATCCGGCCGACTCGGTCGGCATCATCCGGGCGAGCCATGAGATCGGCTTCAAGCCCAAGGTATTCGGCGGCGGCATGGTCGGCCTGCAGGCGACGGCGATCAAGACGCAGCTCGGGCCGCTGCTCAACGGCATCGTGGTCTATGACTTCTGGCTGCCATGGGCAGGCTTCGCCTCGGACGAGGGTCGCGCTTTCGTGAAGAAGTACCAGACGAAATCGGCGGCCGCCGGTGTCGACCTGCTGGGCTACTACCTGCCGCCCTTTGCCTACGCGCGCATGCAGGTGATCGAACAAGCGGTGAAGGCGACCGGCGGAACCAACGACGAGAAGCTCGCCGAATATGCCCGCAAGACCACCTTCAAGACCGTGGTCGGCGACGTCGCCTTCAACGACCAGGGTGAATGGGCCACGGCGCAGGTCATGGCCGTGCAGTTCCAGGGTATCTCGGGCAACGGCGTCGAGCAGTTCACGAATCCTAAGACCGAGGTGATCCTGTGGCCGACCAAGTACAAGACCGGCAACATCATCTATCCCTACGCGCCGACCAAATGACGCGCCATCGGCGGGTCATCGCGGGCGTAGTAGCCTACGCCCTGTAGCAAAACGAGGGATCTTTAGCGAAGCCTGAGGATCCTTCGGATTCGCCTCAGGATGACAATGTGCCTGCAAGGCCCATTGTCAGGTGCCGAGATAGAATTCCCGGATAAGCTCATTGTTGTTCAGCGCCTCCGCCGATTCCCCGGCGAAGGCGATTTGGCCGTGCACGATGACGTAGCCGCGGTCGGCGATGCGGATGGCCTGCGTGAAATTCTGTTCGGCCATCAGGACGGTCAGGTTGTAGCTGTCTTTCAGCTCCTTGATCTTATCGATCGTCCGTCGGACCAGCAGCGGCGCCAAGCCGACCGATGGCTCGTCGACCAACAGAATGCGCGGCGCCGACATCAGCGCCCGCGCCAGCGCCAGCATCTGCTGCTCGCCGCCGCTCATGCTGCCGGCGAGCTGGCGGGCACGCTCCTTGAGGACCGGAAAGGTCTCGAAGCAGAAATCGAGATTGCGGTGGATCGCCGAGCGTGCCGCTGGCCGGAAGGCGCCGAGCAGCAGGTTCTCGGTCACGGTCTGCTTGGGAAACAGCCGTCTCCCTTCCGGCACGAAGGCGATGCCGAGATCGACGATCTCCTCCGTCGAGCGCCCGATCAGTTCGTGCGCCGTGCCGTCGATCACGGCCGATATGCTGCCGGCCGAGGGTCGCACGATGCCCATGATGGATTTCATCAGGGTCGACTTGCCGTTGCCGTTGGTGCCCAGTAGCGCCACAGTCTCGCCGGCGCCGACGCTCAGCGACACGTCGTGCAGCACGTGCACCGAGCCGTAGCCGGCGTTCACGTTGGCCACGGTAAGGCTATTCGCCAAGGTATGCCCTCACCACTTCGGCGTCGCGCACGACATCCTTGGGCGCGCCGTCGGCGATCTTCTTCCCAGCCACCAGGACGGCCAGCCGCTGGGAGAATTCCATTACCGCCCGCATGATGTGCTCGATCATGATCACGGTGACGCCTTGTCCATTCAGCCGGATCAGCAAGGCGATGATCTCGTCGACCTCGGTGTGCGACAGTCCGGCCATCGCCTCGTCGGCAATCAGGAGCTTGGGCTCCGCTGCCATGGCGCGGGCAAGCTCGAGCTTGCGCATCTCGATCTGCGTCAGGTCGCGCGGCAGCCGGTCGGCCTTCTCGGCCAGCCCCACCTCGCCCAGCAAGCCCCGGCAGCGGGCGTCGATTGCCGCTGTCGGAAGCGCGCCAGCGTTGCGTGCGTTCACGGCATAGAGGATGGGAATGCGGAGGTTCTCCGCCAATGACAGGCTGGCGAAGGGGCGGGGCAGCTGGAAGCTGCGCGCCAGGCCACGACGCGTGCGCTCGTGCGCCAGCAAACCGTCGAGCTTTTCGCCGGCGAAGCGCACGCTGCCCTGCTCGTTCTGCAGGGTACCGCAAATGCAATTCACCAGCGTGGACTTGCCCGAGCCGTTCGGACCGATCAGGCCCAGGCGCTCGCCGTCCTGCACCTCGAGCTCGATGCCGTCCAATGCGACGAAGCCGCCGAAGCGCTTGCCCAGGCCCTCGATGTGCAATAGCGCGGTCATCGCCGCTTCCTCTGGAACAGGCCGACGATACCCTGCGGCGCGATGATCACGAACATGACCATCAACACACCCGCGACCAGGACATTGACGGCCGAGGAAATCGTCACCCGCAGATATTCCTGAAGGCCGCCCACCAGCACGGCGCCAACCACGGGCCCCAGCCAGCTGCTGGTGCCGCCGATCAGCGGCATGGCAATGGCATTCACCGCGTAGTTCAGGCTGAAGCCCGACGCGGGATCCAGATATGTCACATAGAAGGGCAAGGGCGCGCCGGCCATGCCCATGAATCCGCCCGATAATCCCGTCGCGATCAACTTCAGCCTCAAGGTCGGCACGCCCGAGGCTTCGGCTGCCGCTTCGTCGTCGCGGATGGCGGCGAAGCCAAAGCCGAGCGACGAGCGTTCAATGGCACGCGCCGTCGCCAAGGCCGCGACGCACAAGCCCAGCATGATCAGGAACAGGTAATCGATGTAGCCGCCGCCGATCAGCGGCGCGGTGCGCGGGCGCAGCACGTAGGCCCCGCGCGCGCCGCCGACGAAATCCCAGTTGGTGATCAGCGTCTGCACCACCACCGCGAGCGCCAGCGTGGCGATGGAGAAGTACACCCCGCGCAGGCGGAGCGTCAGATATCCGGTTCCGACGCCGACAATGCCGGCCATTACGCCGCCGACCACGATCATCGCCGGCAGTGGCAGCGTCGGTACAAGCTTGTGAAGCACCACTGACGAGTAGGCGCCGATGGCGAAGAACGCGGTGATGCCGAAATTCACGTAGCCGGTATAGCCGCCCAGGATATTCCACGCCGTGCCAAGCACGATGTATTGGACCACGACGTAGCCGACGAAGAAGGCGTAGCTGTTGTCCAGCCAGCGCGCCAAGCCGAAGACCACGCCGGCGACCGCGATCAATATCAGGATGAAGGGAGTCCCGCGCATGCTCGGGTCAGCCTCCCCTATCGACCCAGGATGCCGCTGGGCCGGACGGCCAGCGTCACCAGCAGAACACCGAAGGCCACGGCCGGCGCCCAGGAAGGGCCGAAGAAGGTCGAGGTCAGACTTTCCACGATGCCCAAGGTCATCGCCGCGATGATCATGCCGGGAAAGCTGCCGAGGCCGCCCAGCACGCAGATGGCAAAGACACGACCGATGTATTCGCGACCGATCGACGGTTCGACCGGCTGGATGATGATCAGACAGGCACCCGCTAGCGACGCGGTGGCGATCGACAGGCCGAAGGCGATGCGCTTGATCTTGACCGGGTTGGCGGCCATCAGCTGCAGCGCCAGCTGGTCCTGCGCCACCGCCTGGATGGCGCGTCCCAGGAAGCTGCGCGACAGGAATACCTGCAAGCCGACTGCCATCACCATGGAGACGAGAAACGGCACCAGCAGGCGCCATGGCAGGTCGAACAGGACGAGTTGCAGGCTTGGGCCGATATAGCGCGCGCTCACCGAACGATAGTCGACGCCAAAGACCAGGATCAACCCCACTTCGGCGATGAACAGCAGCCCGAAGAAGAACGACAGGCCCCGCAGCGACTGGTCGTCGCGACGCTCAAAGGCGACGTAGTAGACCTGATAGACCGCCATGCCGAGCAGATAGAAGGCCGGCAGCACGATCACCGCCGCCAGAATCGGGTCGATCCCCAGCATGGTATTGGCGATATAGGCGACGTAGGAGCCGAGCAGGATGAAGGCGGGATGGGCGATGTTGACGATATCCAGCATCCCGAAGGAAATCGCCACGCCGATCGAGACCGCCGCATAGAATCCACCCAGCAGCAGGCCGGAGATCACGGCGTTCATCAGCAGATCGAGCGAGACGTCCATGCCGTCGGTCAACCTCCCCTTTGACGTGGCGGTTGCCCCGCCTTGGTTACAGTCTGCGCCGAGGCGGCGAAGATCACAACAACGGCGGCGGCCCCGCGACGCCCAACGCGTGCTGGCCGAAGAGCGCGCCCTGCACATCGGGAGAAAACATCACGTGTGCGTTGGCGGCATGCGCATCACGGAACAGCCGCTGCATTCGGCTGGTCAGATAGAGACCGCCCGAGCCGGCGACAGTCATCATGATGTCGACGGCCTCCACGCAGAGCCGCACGGCAAAAGCGGCGTCGCGGCGGTAGCGCAGCTTGTCCTCGAGCGTAGGCTCGCCGCCCGCCCGTGCGACCGTCATGGCATGTTCGCAACTGCGGTGCATGACGAGTTGGGCCGCGTCGATGCGCGCCCCTGCCTCGGCCACCTTGATCTGGACAGTCTGTGCCGCGCCGACCGGGGTCCCCGTCGTCGTGCCGTTGCGTTTGCGGGCAGCGCCCACCGTGATCTCGTAGGCGCCGCGCGCGCAGCCCAGCATGACCCCGGCAAGGACGTAGGCACCGAGCGCCAGCAGCGGCAGGCGAAACAGTGGCGACGGATTGACAGCCGACCCGGGATGCGGCTTGCCGTTGAACGCCCACGCCGAGAGCGTGTGCTGAGCCGACACAAACAGCTTCCTGATCGCCACATCCTTCGAACCGGTGCCGGCCAGGCCCATCGCCTGCCAGGTGTCGAGGATCTCGTAGTCGGAGCGATGCACCAGCGCGAAGCGTTGGTCGACCGGCGGGCCGTCGTCGGCCTCGCGCACCGTGATGGCCAGCAGGTTCCAGTCAGAGTTGTCGACGCCCGAGGACAGCGGCCAGCGGCCGGAGATTTCATAGCCGCCGTCGACCTTGCGCCCGCGCCCGGCCGGGAACGCCAGCGACGTGGCGATCAGCACGTCAGTCGACTTGCTCCACAGCGCGTCCTGTGTCTCGGGCGGAAAATAGCCCAGCATCCAGTGATGGCTGGCGAGGTTGCCGAGGTTCCACGACGTCGACGGGCACACCTGCGCAATCTCGGCGCAGACATCGACCAGGATGCCGATATCGAGGTCGGCGCCGCCGACTCTTGCCGGCTGGACGATGCGAAAGAGGCCTGATGCGTGCAGATCGCGTTCAGTCTCGTCCGGCAGGCGCCCCAGGCGCTCGCAGTCGGCCGCCCGTTCATCGAGCTTCGGCAACAGTGCCCGTGCGCGCCGGACCATTTCCTCGTGGCTGACACCGGCGAAGGACGTCTGCCTCTTCGGCAGCGTAGCTGAGGGTACCCAGTCGACGCCGGCCATCTTCACCGCTCCTAGCCGGCGCGCCGCCGCGTAGCACCCTGGCGCGTCGCCTCTTCGAAGCGGCGCTGGCGCAGGACGACCCGGGGGTCGTCCATCTCTTCGGCAGCAGCGCCCGGGATCCAGGCATCATGGCCCGGGGCATAGTTCCTGTTGGTCTGCTGGGCGTTACGGTTGACCAGCGGTCGCGCGTAGAGCGGGTGGCGCATGCTGCGCACCTCGTGCTCGATCTGGATCAGCGGCTTGCCGCTTTCTGGATCGACGATGCTGTCGAAACGGTACTGGTGCTGGTTGCTCTCTTCGGTGATCAGGCCGCGCTCCAGCAGTTCGCGATGCGGTCCCGAGAAGTTCGCGACATAGACCTGGATGTGATGGCCGTCGTAGGGCGCCAGCTTCGCCTTGGTCTCGCGGAAGACCAGTTCCTGCTCTATGCCGGCGGAAACCCGCGCCGCTGCACCGTCGACTTTCGTCGCGGCGCCAAACACGCGGCCGTAAAAGTCCGCGACGCCCTTCGCCGCACCGACCGGAACGTCGAACTCGACATAGGCCATGCCGAGCGTGATGCGGCCGAAGCGCGGTGCCGGCCCATGGCAGAGGATCCGGTTGCCCCAGGGGCAGATTGCCTCGACATGATCCTCGTGCTCGGCAAAATCGAACCGCGTCCCCGCGAGCACCTTGCGCAGGCCTTCGAGACGCCGCAGGAGCGCCTCGCGATCGGGCACGACGAGGCCGACCCGCCCGCGCAGATGCTGCGACGTTCCGGTGACGAGGTGGAACTGGTTGCGCCCGACATTGACCCACATATTGTCGATGCTGGTCATCATGAAGGGATCGCGCGTCAGGCCGAGCCCGCTGATGTAGAAAAGCGTCGCCAGTCCCTGGTCCTCGATCTGCAGATTGACGTGTTCCAGCCCCACGATATTGCCGAGATCCTCGGCGCCACGATCGTACTGCTTGTTCATCGCCTGCCTCCTCCGGCCGCTCACGACGCCAAGGGTGCGTGGGCGTCCTGACCGAAATACGCCCGCTCCAGCCGGTTCGGCAAATCGTCCTCGCCGGTCGAAGCTTCCAGCACGATCGAGCCGCGCGCCAGCGCATAGACGCGGTCGGACGCCGCCAGCGCCTTCTCGATCAGCTGTTCGACCAGCAGCACCGCCGTGCCGCCTTCACGCAGCCGCGCGACGGCGGCCAGCACGCGATCGACCAGAACCGGCGACAGGCCG
>Ga0155465_1002_pt4 | contig 10058 bp, 10 predicted proteins | sample RifCSPhighO2_12_FD_107123 | JGI IMG/M metagenome (GOLD analysis project Ga0155465, IMG submission 107123) | Alphaproteobacteria bacterium RIFCSPHIGHO2_12_FULL_66_14 | reverse complement strand
CCTGGCGCGACCGGCAACTCGCGACTGATCCGCTGATGCCTGCCAGGCCGCAGGACACGGCGGTCCAGTTCTACACCAGCGGCACGACGGGACTACCCAAGGGCGCAGAACTCACCAACGCCAACTTCGCCTGGATGTTTCCGCTGTGGACGAAGACCTGGCTGCTGGCGCCCGGCGTGCCCAATCTCGTGTGCCTGCCGATGTTTCACATCGGCGGTGCCGGCTGGGGCATCGCCGGTCTGTTCGCCGGCGCCACCAATCATGTCGTGCGCGAATTCGTGCCGACGGTGATCCTCGAGACCATTCAGCGCGAGCGGCTGCAGGTGATGCTGCTGGTGCCGGCGATGGTCCTCTTTCTGGTGCAGGCTCCGCAGATCCGCGAGACCGACCTGTCGAGCCTGCGTCTGATCGTCTACGGCGCGGCTCCCATCCCCGCCGACCTGCTGAAGCAGGCGATGGCCATCTTCAAGTGCGGCTTCCAGCAGGTCTATGGCCTCACCGAGACGACCGGCGCGATCACCCTGCTGCCGCCGGAAGATCACGATCCGGCCGATGCCCACAAGCTCCTGTCCTGCGGCTATGCCCAGACCGGAGTCGACCTTCGCATTGTCGGCGACGACGGCACCGACCTGGCGCCCGGCCAGGTCGGCGAAATTGCCGTGCGCTCGCCCCAGGTCATGCATGGCTACTGGAAACTGCCCGATGCCACCAAACGCGCCATCGACGGCGACTGGTTCATGACCGGAGACGCGGGTTATCTCGACGACAAGGGCTACCTCTACATCTACGACCGCGTGAAGGACATGATCGTCTCGGGCGGCGAGAACATCTATCCGGCCGAGGTCGAGAGCGCGCTGTTCGGCCATCCCGCCGTGGCCGACGTGGCGGTGATCGGCGTGCCCGACGAGCGTTGGGGCGAAGCGGTGAAGGCCGTGGTGGTGAAGAAAGCCGGCGCCAGCGTGACGGCTGGCGAACTGATCACCTGGGCGCGCGAACGCATCGCGGGCTACAAGCTGCCGAAGACCGTCGACTTCATCGAGGCCCTGCCGCGCAATCCGACTGGCAAGATATTGAAGCGCGAGCTGCGCCTGCCGTACTGGGGAAACAAGCAGCGACAAGTCAACTGACCGCCATGCGGCTTCTTTCGCAAACGTGCCTCGAAAATCCAGCGACACGGTTCTAGAAACATCCCATGTCCGACCTCCCCGAAAACCTCACGCCCGTCCGCGAAGCCCACGCTTTCAACCAGGCGCGTCTCACCGACTTCATGAAGGCGAACGTCGACGGCTTTCGCGGGCCGCTGAGCGTGCTGCAGTTCGAGGGTGGGCAGAGCAACCCAACCTTTCATCTGACCGACGGCGGCAGTCGCATGTACGTCCTGCGCAAGAAGCCACCGGGCAAACTGCTGCCCTCGGCGCACCAGGTCGACCGCGAATACCGGGTGATCAAGGCGCTGTCGGACCACACCGACGTGCCGGTCCCCAAGCCCTATGCACTCTGCCAGGACGATTCGGTGATCGGCACCGCCTTTTACCTCATGGAGTTCCTCCCCGGCCGCATTCTGGCCGACCCCAAGATGCCGGGTATCTCGCCGGCCGACCGGGGCAAGATCTTCGATTCGATGAACGACGTCCTCGCACGTATCCACAATGTCGACCATCGCGCGGTCGGGCTCGGCGACTTCGGCCGCGAAGGCCAGTACATCCAGCGCCAGATCGCCCGATGGACCAGCCAATACGACCTCGCCCGAACCGACGACGTCGAGTCGATGGAACTGCTGAAGAAGTGGCTGCCGGCCAACCTCCCGCCGGGCGACGAGACGCGGATCAACCACGGCGACTACCGGCTGGGCAATACCATCGTCCACCCGACCGAGCCACGCATCATCGCCGTGCTCGACTGGGAATTGTCGACGCTCGGACATCCGCTGGCCGACCTCGGTTACAACTGCATGATGTATCATTTCGGCGAAGGATTCGGCGCCTCCGCAGGCTATGCCGGGATGGATCTCAAGGCTTTCGGTATTCCAACCGAGCAGGATTACCTTGCCGCCTATGCGCGCCGTACCGGCCGCACGGAAATTCCCAACTGGAACTTCTTCCTGGCGTTCTCACTGTTCCGGCTCGCGGCCATCGTTCAGGGTGTCTACAAGCGCGGCCTCGACGGCAACGCCTCGTCGGAGACCGCAAAGCAGTATGGCAATCGCGCCCGCGTGCTGGCTGATCTCGCCTGGACGCTGGTCAAGAACCGCGCCTGAGGGTCAGACATCTACTCGTCGGTGTAGGGCACCATAGAGGCGTCATCGCCTTTGGGACAACCTTCGCTCTCGACGATGGCGTTGGCCGGATTGCGGTAACGCCCGATGTCGTAAGGCGCGGTGTCGCTCGGCGGGCGTGGCGGCGGTGTGCGGAGCGTCCACGAAACAAGCTGCTTGATAACGCTGCCAAGGGCCTGATCGAACGCTTCCACGACTTTCGGCACCTTGTCGGCGCGGGCGCGGACGCAACGCTCGAACGACGCCACACCGATGATCTGACGATCGGGCATGCGCACCAGCTTGGCGATGATGCGCACACGCACGATCGGCGGCTGGCCGTAGTAGTACATCGCCTCGAAATTGCGCAGGTCGGGCTGCAGCAGATAATTGGCGCGCAGGGCGATCGACTCACGTGCCACGGCCACGATCTTGCGCGTGTTTTCGAAGGAATCGACGATCCGCGTCTGCACCATGAGCGGCGCCCGATCCGTCCACGCCACCTTGGCATAGTAATCGATCGAGGTGTGCGTCATGGCGATCGCAATACGGCCAGTGTTGAGGCTGGCCGCCGCGACCGGTGCCTCGACGGCGAGCTGCCAGTACACCGGCGGCAGGTTGGGATCGAAAGTGCTCTTCGGGGAAACCGTGTAAAGGTCGGTCTGTTCCGTCGCAGCGTCGATGAGCTGGCAACCGGCGAGCAAGGCGGCGGCGGCCGCACAGGCGGCCAAACGAGCAATCATTTCGGCGTGTATCCCTGCTTGCCGCTGAACACGAAGGCGGCTGGGTCGCGTTCGACCTTGGTGATGATGATGTTGAGGTTTGCGGTGAGCTGACGCAGTTCGCGGACGGCCAGCGAAAGCTCTGTCAGACCCGTCTCGGCGAAACTCTTGATCGGCCCCTTGCTGTCAACCACAAGCTTGTTGAGTTGGACAGCCGCTGCATCGATGTTGGAAAGCGCCGTTCGTGCCTCGGTAATGGTCTTGCCCAATTCGCCGGGGTCCTTGCCAGCCAAGGCCTTGCGGCTTGCGGCATCCTGCGGGCCAAGCTCGAGCGCCATCAGATTGAGCGAGTCCGCCAGCCCGTTCAGCTTGCTGAATGTCTGGCGGATTTCAATGATGGCTCCCGGCAGTTCGGCCAGCGTCGTCTGGATTGCCGCATCCTGTTTGGCGAACGCAGCCGTTGCCGTCGACAGATCGCGTAGTGTGTCGCTGACGGCGCCGATATTGTCGGGGCTGAGAAGGTCGTTGAGCCGGTCGACCGTGGTGCTTGCCTTCGATAGCAGCTCTTGGGCCGACGTCGACGTTGCCTGGAGGAAGGACGCGCCCTCGCGGATTTCCGGGTAGGGCTTCTCACCAAGCTTCTTCTTCGGCTTGATCCGGTCGACGTCGAGGCGGCCGACGATCTGGATGAACGGCGCGCCGGCTATGAACGGCTTTTCAAAGACGGCGTAGGAGCGTTCCCGGATGTCGATGTTCCAGTCGACGGCGACGGTCACCTCGATCTTTTCCGTCAGGCGCTCGCGCCCGGTGGTCCGTTGAGTGTCGACCCGTGAGGTAAGCTGGATGTTCTGAACCCGGCCGACACGCAAGCCCCGGTAGAACACCGGCGAATCCAGCGTCAGCCCCTGCACTTCGCCGGAAAAGAGAATGTCATAGTAAGCATAGGCCGTCCGGTCGCCCGCCCGCAGCTTCCAGACGACAAACCCCGCGACAGCGACAATGAACGCGATCATCGCCGCGCCGATCAGCACGTAAGGCGACTTTCTTTCCATCCGACGTTACTTCTGCTCCTGTCGAGCCGCCCGCCCGCGCGGACCGTGAAAATATTCCCGGACCCATGGATGATCGTATGCCAGCAATTCCTCCATCGTACCTACCACCACGCGCTTGTCGAGCAGGACGGCGATGCGGTCGCATATGGCGTTCAGGCTGTCCAGATCATGAGTCACCATCAGAATCGTCAGCCCAAGGCTCCGGCAAAGGCCCTTGACGAGTTCGTCGTAGTGGGCCGCACCGATCGGGTCCAGACCAGCGGTCGGCTCGTCCAAAAACAGCAACTCGGCATCAAGGGCAAGTGCACGCGCGAGGCTCGCTCGCTTGCGCATGCCGCCCGACAATTCCGATGGCTTCTTGTCGCCGGTGTCCGGCGGCAGGCCGACCAGGGCGATCTTGAGGGCGGCGATGTCACGCATAGTCTCCTCGTCCAGGCCCGCATGTTCACGGATCGGCACGATGATGTTCTCCGAAACCGTGAGCGAGGAGAACAGAGCGCCATCCTGGAACTGGACGCCGGTACGAGCCTGCATCGCGCGCTCCGCCTTGCCGTGAAGGGTACGGGTGTCAACGCCCAGAATCTCGATGGTGCCGCTCGTCGCCCCATTGAGACCGATGATGGTGCGCAACAACACCGACTTGCCGGTTCCCGAGCCGCCGACGAGCCCCACGATCTCGCCGCGGAAGACGTCGAAATCGAGCTTGTTGTGAATGACGTGATCGCCGAACTGTGTCCGCACCCCGCGCAGACGCAGCACGACCTCCCGGCCGTCGCTGTGGTCGACGAGCTGGCCTCCCTCCGCCATCACACGTCAGCCAGCAGGAAGATGATCGAGAACACGGCGTCGAGCACGATGACGCAGAAGATCGATTCGACGACCGAGCGGGTCGTGAGTTGGCCGACGCTCTCGGCGCTGCCACGGACCTGCAGCCCTTCGAAGCAGCCGATCACAGCGATGACCAAGCCAAAGACTGGCGCCTTGATCATACCTGTATAGAAGTGCCAGGCACCGACGGTATCACGCAGGCGCTCGAAGAACTGCACGAACGTAAAATCGAGGTAAATCGTACAGGCAACGGCGCCCCCAAGCAGGCCTGTCATGTCACCCCAGAACGCCAGCAACGGCATCGACACCGCCAGCGCCACGATGCGTGGCATGACCAGCCACTCGATCGGATTGAGACCGATGGTACGCATGGCGTCGACTTCCTGGTTGACTTGCATGGTGCCGATCTGGGCCGTGAAGGCGCTGCCGGAGCGGCCGGCGACAATGATGGCGGTGAGCAGCACGCCCAGTTCGCGAAACATACTGATGCCGACAGCCTCCACTGCGAAGGTCTCGGCGCCGAACTGGCGCAGTTGCTGTATGCCCTGGTAGGCGATCACCACGCCGATCAGGAAGCAAAGGACACCGACGATCACCAGCGCCCTGACCCAAACCTCGTACATCTGGCGCACCACCGCATTGATGCGGAACCGCCGCGGCTGCAGGCAGGCCTCGAGGAAGACCACGAGGATCTCACCAAAAAAGGCGCAAAGATTGACGACCTGATGGTACACTTCGACTGTGTTGTGACCGACTTCTTCCAGCCAGTGGGCGATCCAGTTGACGTGCCGCTCGGGCATCGCATCGCACATATTCTTCCGGACGACCTCGAACAGGTCGGCGTGGCCCTTCTCCCGGGTCGTCACCTCAGCGTCCGGTCCACCGCCCGCAAGGAGCAGGATTTCCAGAGCGCCGGCCGTATCGAGCCGGCCGACGCCGCTTGCATCCACCGTGCGGGCCGCGCGGTTGGTCCCGGCGGCAGCGAGGGCGCGGGCGGCCTTCTGCCGAATGCCACGGAGGTCGAGAACCGTCCAGTCGCCACCGATTTCGACGATTGGTTTCCCGGCGTGCATCGTGTAGCGGATGGTTGGTTCGACGCTGGACATTTGCGAGATTAGTCGCGGGCGCGGTTCGTGCTGTCAATGTCCTCGCAATGGCGCGGTGCTCATTGCCCCGCCTCCCGACCGCTGCCACGATCCACGGCGGGAGGAATCTAATGGGTAAATGGCCGGTCCTGGACAAGGTCGAGATGATCGACGGTCCGATCGACGAAGCGGAATACGAACGCGAGCTGAAACGGCTGCAAAACAAGCTTCTCGACCTCAAGAATCATCATCGGCGTACCGGGACGCGGGTCGTCATCGGCATCGAGGGCTGGGACGCCGCCGGCAAGAGTGGCCTCATCTCGCGCCTGGTTACCGGCCTCGAGCCGAAGTCGGTCCATGTCTGGCGGATCGGCGCGCCGACGCCCGACGAGCAGGGACGCCACTATCTGTGGCGCTTCTGGCAGCGCCTGCCGGCACGGGGCGACTGGGCGATCTTCGATCGTACCTGGTACGGCCGCGTCCTTGTCGAACGCATCGAATGTTTCTGCAACGACGATGCCTGGAAGCGCGCCTATCGCGAGATCAACGAGTTCGAACGCCAGCTCACCGACGATGGCGTCCGTGTCGTCAAGCTGCTCGTCCACATCAGCGCGGAGGAGCAGAAACGCCGGATGATCGATCGGCTGAGCAAACCCTACAAGCGCTACAAGATCTCCCTGGAGGACTTCCGCAACATCGAAAAGCGCAAGGAGTATCTCGAAGCCTTCGACGACATGCTGGAGAGGACGGACACCGATCACGCGCCCTGGCACGTCGTTGCCAGCGACGACAAGATGCACGCCCGGCTCAAGGCGCTGGAGATCATCGCCGACGAGCTCGGACGCGGGGTCAAGCTCACCGAACACGAGCTCGATCCCGCCATTGCCGAAGCCGCCTACAAGGCCTGGGGCTGGCGACTGAGCGACGACAAAAAGAAGAACAACAACAAGAAAGACAGCGACAAGAAATAATGCTTCGGGATCGACCGAACGATTGAGCATGGTGCGCGGCATCGCCCCGTCCTAGCTTTCCGTCATGATCGAGAGCGAGAAATGAGTTCCACGCGTCCGTTCGCCGGCTGGTGGGTCGTCGCAGGCGCCTTCCTGTGCATGATGACCGGCTATGCCGTGGCCTACTCCTTTGCCGCGTTCTTCGGTGCCCTCGAAACGGAGTTCGGCGCCCGCCGTGGCGAGACGGCGCTGGTCTTCTCGATTGCCGCGTTCCTCTATTTCCAGCTGGGCTTCCCCGCCGGGCTGATCGCCGATCGCATCGGACCGCGCCCGCTCGTCGTCGGTGGCCTGCTGCTGGTGGCTGCGGGCCTGCTGGTCGCCGCGCAGGCGACCAGCCTGTGGCAGATCTATCTCGGCTATGGTCTTGGCGTCGGCGTCGGCGTCGGGCTGTCCTATGTGCCGAGCATCGCCGCGGTCCAGCGCTGGTTCATCCGCCGCCGCGGTACCGCAAGCGGCATTGCCGTGGCCGGGATAGGCGTCGGCACGCTGATCGGCGCGCCGCTCGCCCATACGCTGATCGCCGCCGTGGGCTGGCGCCAGACCTATCTCGTGCTAGCCGCGCTGACGGTGGTCGGCGCCATCGTGAGCGGCCTCCTGGTCCGCTCGGCGCCGGAGCATTACGGCCTCGCCCCTGACGGCGATGCGCCCTCGCCCGGTGGAGTGTCGGCGATCCCCGCCGGCCTCACCCTGGGTGGGGCGATGCGCACGGGGCCGTTCTGGACGATCTATATCGGCGCCCTGCTGATGTCGTTCGGCCTGTTCGTGCCATTCGTGCATCTGGCGCCCTACGCCAAGGATCTCGGGCTGGGCGAGGGCTTCGGCGTTCTGCTGATCGTTCTCCTGGGCGTCGGCAGCACGGTGGGACGGTTCCTGTTCGCGAGCGTCACCAACTGGCTCGGCCGCCGCCTGTCCTTTGCCCTGATGTATATCGGCGCCGGCCTCATGCTGGTGATGTGGTCGGTTTCCACCGGCGGGCCCGCGCTCATCGTCTTCGCCCTCGTGTTCGGCGCCTTCTACGGTGGCTTCGTGGCCATCGCACCCTCCCTCGCCGCGGACTATTTCGGCGGCCGGGCGCTGGGCTCGATCATCGGTGCGCTCTACAGCGGCGTGGCGTTCGGTGCCCTGCTCGGCGCGCCCGTCGCCGGCTACGCCTATGATTTCTTCGGCTCCTACGCGGGCGCGATCCTGGCCGGGGCAGCGCTCTGCCTGGTGTCGTTTGCGATCACGGTGGCGATGCCGGAGCCGGCGCGCTGGCTGGCGGGGCGGGCCCGAACTCCCTCCTGAACGCCCCCGCCGAATTTCGGCTCTCCGCACGCCGGAAAGCCATTAATTCCGGGCTTTTCGCCCGATCAAAGTGGACGCCTGAATGTAACGCGTGTTGTCCGGAACGGTGTCCACTATTCCAGGAAAAGCCTTATTCCATGGGCTTTTATGCGATTCCCGGACTCTTCTTCTGCACGAACCCCGGCGCGCCGTGTTTCTCAGGCGTCGTTAAGTGTCTGTTCCCACGTCGTTATTCGGCGTGTGGTGGAGACGGAGTTGTTCTTGGGACTGTCCACGGGTCAGGACCCGCGGCGGCTGCACCAGGCGCATTGCGCGAACCCGCGGGCGGCCGCGGGCAGGTCGTGCCGGAAATGGAAAAGGCCGGCGCAGTCCAAGCGCCAGCCTATCAAAATTAGTAGCATTTTCCTGCTGAACTTGCAACTTTATCTTACGCCTTCATTTCGGCCTTCCCGCCCAGCACGCCCGCGATGAAGGGCAGTGCCTCGGCCATCGCCTCGTCGAAGCGCCACGGCGGGTTGATCACGGCCAGGCCGCAGGCGGCGAGCTTGCCGGCGCCGACCTCGCCACCGAGCCGCAGCTCCAGGACCAGGCGTTTGGGAGCATCCAGCCCCGCCACGAAGCCAGCGGCGGCGGCCTCGTCCTTGATCGGATACCAGATCGCATAGCAGCCGGTGGCGAAGCGGCGCAGGCCCTGGCGCACGGCGCGCGCGAGGCGCTCGAACTCGTCCGCCACCTCGAAGGGCGGATCGATCAGCACCAGTCCCCGCCGCTCGGGCGGCGGCAGCATCGCCTTCAGCACCTTGTAGCCGTCGGCCTGCCGCACCTCGACCGCGCGGTCGCCGGCGAACTCGCGCTTCAGCGCCAGCGCGTCTTCGCCATGCAGCTCGCAGGCGACAAACCGGTCCCCCGGACGCAGCGCCGCGCGAACCAGGCGCGGCGAGCCGGGATAGCGTCGCGGCCCTCCTCCGGCGGGGCCGAACTTCCGGTCGTAAGCGGCCACGGCGGCGAGGTAGCGCGCCACGGCGGCCGGCATGCCTTCGCGCGGCGCCGCGGCGAGACGCACAATGCCGGCCGCCGCCTCGCCGGTGCGCACCGACAACTGGCCGCCGAGGTCATAGCCACCCGCGCCGGCATGGGTGTCGAGCACGAACAGCTTCTTGTCCTTGGACAGCAGCAGCCTCAACAGCTCGCACAATGCCGTGTGCTTGAGAACGTCGGCGAAATTGCCGGCATGGTAGCCGTGGCGGTAGTTCATGCTCTGGCTATAGCATCGCTCATGGATTTGGGGGCACGGTATGTGCTTCAACCGTTGCGTCAGAATGGGAGACCGCATGGCCACGCACGAACTTCATTCCTCGCCCGAGACCTGCCACTGGGGCTATTTCGACAGCCAGCTGAAGCCGCAGCTCAGCATCAAGTCGGGCGACATTGCCACCATCCACTGCGTGTCCGGTGCCGCCGAGATTCTGCCTGAGCCGCCACTGAACGTGCTGCCCGAGCATCGCGAGATCCTGGCCAAGCTGAAGCCGCATCTCGGCCGCCACATCCTCACCGGACCGGTCCATGTCGAGGGCGCCGAGCGCGGCGACACACTGGCGGTCGAGGTGCTCGACATCAAGTTCCGCACCAACTGGGGCTGGAACGTGCAGCGACCGCTGATGGGCACCCTGCCCGAGGACTTCCCCTTCTATCGCCTGACGCACATTCCGATCGATTCCAACCGCGGCGTCTGCACCATGCCGTGGGGCCTGGAAGTCCAGCTAAAACCGTTCTTCGGCATCATGGGCGTGGCGCCGCCGCCGGAATGGGGTCAGTGCAGCTCG
>Ga0155465_1019_pt7 | contig 10081 bp, 7 predicted proteins | sample RifCSPhighO2_12_FD_107123 | JGI IMG/M metagenome (GOLD analysis project Ga0155465, IMG submission 107123) | Alphaproteobacteria bacterium RIFCSPHIGHO2_12_FULL_66_14 | reverse complement strand
GACCTCGCCCATCTCGCGCCGCTCACCCCTATCGACGACCTGCGCGGCAGTGCGGACTATCGCAGCGACTCCGTCCTCGTGCTGCTGCGCCGCTTGCTGGCGGGGTTCGCGCCATGAAGGTGGCGTTCACCCTGAACGGTGCGGCGGCGGCCTGGGACGGCCCGCGGATCACCCGGCTCGCTACGGCACTGCGCGACGATCTCGGTCTCACTGGCACCAAGGTCGGCTGCGACGCTGGTGACTGCGGCGCCTGTACGGTGTTGCTCGATGGCCGGCAGGTCTGCGCCTGCCTGGTCGCGATCGGCCAGGTCGAGGGCCGTTCCGTCGAAACCATCGAGGGCGTCGCCGACGCCGACGGGACGCTCGCTCGGCTGCAAAAGTCCTTCCTCGATCATGGTGCCGCCCAGTGCGGCATTTGCACGCCCGGCATGCTGATGGCTGCCGAGGAGCTGCTGCGGCAGGTTTCTCGGCCCGGTCGCCGCGAGGTCGAGGATGCCTTGGGGGGCGTGCTTTGCCGCTGCACCGGCTACACCAAGATCGTCGAGGCCGTTCTGTCCGCTACCGTGCAGACGCCGACGGTGGCACCCGACGTTGGCGCCGCCGTGGGCGCGCGCGTGGCCCGCGTCGACGGCCATGCCAAGGTCACGGGCCGCGACATCTTCGGTGCCGACGGCATTCCGTCCGATGCACTGTGGATCCGGGTGGTGCGTTCGCCGCACGCCCGGGGCCGGTTTGCGTTGGGCGACCTCGGACCGTTGCGCCGGCGGGTGACCGCCGTGCTGACGGCGGCCGACGTGCCGTCCAATGGCTTCGGCATCTATCCCGACATCAAGGATCAGCCGGTGCTGGCTGATGGGTTCGTGCGCTATCGCGGCGAGGCGGTATTGGCGCTGGTCGGCGAGCGGGCGAGTGTCCTTTCCATCCGTGACGACGAAGTGCCGATCGTCTGGACGCCCGAGCTGGCGGTCATAGGCTTCGATGCTGCGACGGCTGACGGCGCGCCGTTGGTCCAGGCCGACCGGCCGAAGAACCTGCTGCTGGACGGCGGTGTTCGGCATGGCGACGCCGCGGCGGCATTCGCCGGCTGCGCCGCCGTGGCCGAGGGCGTGTTCGAGACGGCCTTCGTCGAGCACGCCTATATCGAGCCTGAGGCCGGCTGGGCCGAGCGGGTGGGCGACCGCATAAAAATTCACGTCACGACCCAGACACCCTATATGGACCGCGACGAGGTCGCCAACGTGATGCGGCTCAGGCCTGAGAGCGTCCGCATCGTGCCGACTGCCTGCGGCGGCGGCTTCGGCGGCAAGCTCGATCTTTCGGTCCAGCCGCTGGTGGCACTCGCGGCGTGGTTGCTGAAGCGCCCCGTGGCCTGCGTCTATACCCGGCCCGAGAGCATGGCCGCCTCCACCAAGCGTCATCCGGCCCGCATTTCGGCGAAGTTCGGTTGCGATACCGAAGGCAAGCTGCTGGCCTGTGATGTCACCGCCACCTTCGATACCGGCGCCTACGCCTCGTGGGGGCCGACGGTCGCCAATCGCGTGCCGGTCCATGCCATGGGCCCCTATGCCGTGCCGCATGTGCGGACCTGGGGAGAGGCCTTCTTCACCAACGGCCCGCCGGCCGGCGCCTTCCGCGGTTTTGGCGTGCCGCAGGCCGCCATCGCCCATGAGGCGATGATGGACGAACTCGCCGACAAGCTCGGCATCGACCGGCTGGAATTCCGGCACCGCAACGCGCTCCGGGTTGGCGACATGACGGCGACGGGACAGGCGCTGGCCCATTCCGCCGGTCTTGCGCAGTGTCTCGAGGCATTGCGGCCCCATTGGCGCAAGGCCCAGGACGAGGTTGCGACGTTCAACGAGAATGGCGGTGTCCGGCGCCGCGGCGTCGGCATCGGCTGCATGTGGTACGGCATTGGCAATACCTCGATGTCCAATCCCTCGCGCATCCAGGTTGGCCTGTCGCCGGGCGGTACGCTCACGCTCTACAATGGTGCGGTCGATATCGGCCAAGGCAGCAACACCATCCTGACCCAGATCGCGGCCGATGCGCTGGGCCTGTCGGCGGCGCGGTTTGCCCTGGTGGCGGGCGACACCGATCTCACTGCCGATGCCGGCAAGACCTCGGCGTCGCGCCAGACCTTCGTGTCGGGCAGGGCGGCCGAGGCGGCGGGCTGGGACCTTCGCCAGCAGATCCTGCGCCTGGCCAACGCCGGGCCGGACGCCGTCTTGTCGCTCGAGGGCGCCAGGCTCACGGTGCGCGACGCCGCCGAGGTGCGCACCATCGATCTCGCGACGGCGGGGGCGCTGATGGGCGAGGGCACGTTCGATCCGCCGACCACGCCGCTCGATGCGAATGGCCAGGGCATTCCCTACGCCACCTATGCCTTCGCGGCGCAAATGGCCACGGTCGAGGTCGACATGGAACTCGGTACCGTAAAGGTGTTGCGCATCGTGGCAGCCCACGACGTCGGCAAGGCCATCAACCCGATGCTGGTCGAAGGCCAGATCGAGGGCGGCATCGCCCAGGGGTTGGGCCTCGCCTTGATGGAAGAATTCCTGCCTGGACGCACCGAGAACCTGCACGACTATCTGATCCCGACCATTGGCGATGTGCCGGAAATCGAGTGCATCCTGATCGAGGACCACGAACCGCTCGGCCCCTCCGGCGCCAAGGGTGTGGGCGAGCCCGGGCTGGTGCCGACGGCGCCGGCCATCCTGGGCGCCGTCCATCATGCGACCGGCGTGCGCGCTCACCGCGTTCCCTTGTTGCCGCACCGCCTGCGCGAGGCCCTAATCAAGCTTCAAGAGGGCGCTCTGAAGGGGACAGGGGCATGAGCGACGACATCTCGCTCACGGAAGCCGAACGCACCGCAGGGATCGTGCGCTGCGACGCCTGTCCCGTGCTGTGCCGCATTCGTCCCGGCCGCGCCGGCGCTTGCGACCGCTATGCCAACGAAGAGGGCAGGCTGGTGCGGGTCGACCCGCTGGTGCTGCTGGCCAAGCCCGACGTGGCGCGGGTCGCCTTCGTCGAGGGCGGCGGTGCCTGGCGCGGCGAACTGGGCAAGGGTGAGGGCGCGTTCGTCACCGGCATCGGCGCCACCACGACCTATCCCGACTACAAGCCGGCGCCCTTCATCGTCTCGTCCAAGCACGATGGTGTCGACATGGTCACCGTCGTCACCGAAGGCATCTTCAGCTACTGCGGCGTGAAAGTGAAAATCGACACCGACCGCTATCTCGGGCCGGAACAGGCGGCGGTGCGCGTCAAGGGCGAGGCAGTGGGCCACGTCACGACGGCAGAATATGGCTCCCAAATGCTGTCGCTGGGCGGCGTCCATCATCTGACCGGCGGCAGCAAGAAGGAGGGCGTCGTCACCTGCGATGCGCTTCTGGCGCTCTGCAATCGCGAGGCTGTCGAACTATCGATCGACGGCGGCTCGACCGTCGTGGTGCAGGCCGAGAGGCCACCGATCGTGAATGGGGTCGCCGAGGAACGCATGCGGGTGGGCTGCGGATCGGCCGCCATCGGCATGTTCGCGCCGCAATGGCACGGCCATGTCGACGAGGTGATCGTGGTCGACGATCACATCACCGGCGTCCTGAGCGAGCACCAGGGCGGCGCCTTTCTCGACATGAAACCCGCCGGCATTCGGGTCCGCGGTCGCCGCTCGACGCCCGGCCGCTATTTCCAGGTCGCCGAACCCGGGCTGGGTTGGGGCGGCACCGATGTCAGCGATCCGCTGGAGATCATCGACCGCATCGATCCCAAACAGGCTTGGCCGGGCCTCCGGCTGTTGATGGTCTCGACCACGGGCGAGCATTCGGCGTGGTTCGAGCTTGACCAGGATCTGAAGCCGCAGGCGGCCCCGATGCCGCCGCCGGTCCGCCTCGTGGTCGAGCGCATCGCCGAGAATTGTGAGCCGGCGCTCTGCACCGTGTTGTTCATGGCCGGCGCCGGCGGCTCGTTGCGCGCCGGCGTCACGGAGAATCCCGTTCGGCTCACGCGCTCGGTACGCGAGACGCTGACCAAGGTGACCCTGGGCGGTGCGCCTGCCTTCGTCTGGCCGGGCGGCGGCATCACGCTGATGGTCGATGTGGCGCGCATGCCGGAGAGGTCCTTCGGCTACGTGCCGACCCCGGCGCTTGTGGCGCCGATCGAGTTCACCCTGCGCGCCGACGACTACGCTGCGCTGGGCGGTTACAGCTCGCGCACCGTCACTCTGGAAGAGGCTATCGCCCACGCGGGTCACGTGCGCCTGGGCAGGGACGAGCGATGAAAGGGGCCGAGCGATGACCTGTGCGGTCGCGGCGCATCTGCCCGATGGCCGGCTGCATCTGCAGCAGGGGCCGATCGATCTCGTCATTGAGGCATTCGGCACGGCCCGTGAGGTCGAGCACGCCTACGCCCAGGCGATGGAGGGCTTCGGCGATATCCTTCCCGGTCTGGTCGGCGAGCTGCCGGCGCTCAGGCAGCCGGTCGGCGAGACCTATCCGTCACTTCGAGGACCGGTGGCGCGGCGGATGGCCGAGGCGGTATGGCCGCATCGCGCCGTCTACATTACGCCGATGGCGGCGGTCGCCGGCGCGGTGGCGGACGAAGTGCTGGCGGCCCTGGTGCGTGGGCGCGCGCTCGACAAGGCCTATGTCAACGACGGTGGCGACATCGCGGTCCATCTGGCGCCGGGCCATCAACTGCGCGCGGGCATTGTCGCCGATCTGCAGGCGCCGCAGCTGTCGGGTTTCGCGACCTTGCATCACGATCGGCCGGTGCGCGGCATCGCCACATCGGGTTGCGGTGGCCGGTCCTTTTCGCTCGGCATCGCCGATTCGACCACGGTCCTGGCGGCAACGGCGGCGGCGGCCGACGCTGCCGCAACCCTGATCGCCAACGCCGTCAACGTCGATACTCCGGCGGTTCGCCGCCAACCGGCCTGCGAGCTCGATCCCGACAGTGACCTTGGCGAGCTTGCAGTGACGGTGGCGGTCGGTGACCTGCCGCCGGCGCTGGTCGTCGAGGCCCTGGATCGCGGGCTTCTCGAAGCCCGGCGGTTGCGGCTTTGCGGCATGATCGACAGCGCTGCCCTATCGCTGCAAGGGCATTGGCGCATCGAATCCGGCGGCACGGCCTTTGCTCGCAGGGAGGCGGAATGAGTGATGCTCTCACGGCGGCGATGGCAACTCTCGACGACTACATGGCGGCGCTCAATCATGGCGACGAGGCAGGCGTCAATGCGGCTTGCAACTTCCCACATGTGCGGTTGGCCGGCGGCAAGGTCGTCGTCTGGCCGAATCACGGCGACTACAAGCTCGATGATTTTCGCGCGCGCGCCGGCGACGGCTGGCACCACAGCACGTGGGACGAGCGCACGCCGATCCATGTCGGCAAGAACAAGGTTCATCTCAAGGTGAAGTTCAGCCGCTGGCGCAAGGATGGTTCGCTGCTGGGCACCTTCGAGACAATCTACATCGTGACCCGGCAGGACGGTCACTGGGGCATACAGGCGCGGTCGAGTTTCGCCGACTGAGCGCTTGTGGGGTATGGGCCGGGCTCGCTACGCTCGGTTCAGGGAGCGTTTCACAGTTTCATGGAGGGGGATGTCATGCTGACCCGCAATCAACTGCTCGCCGGTGCTACGGCGGTTGCCGTGCTGTCGATGTTCGGCCCGGCCGGCGCGCAGGCACCGATCAAGATCGGCGAACTCAACAGCTATAAGATGTTTCCGGCCTTCCTGGAGCCCTACAAGAAGGGCATCGAACTCGCTGTCGAGGAGGTCAACGCGGCGGGCGGCGCGCTCGGCCGCAAGATCGAGATCGTGAGCCGCGACGACAACGGCAATCCCGGCGACGCCGTGCGCGTCGCCGAGGAACTGTTGAGCCGCGAGCAAGTGTCGTTCCTGATCGGCACCTTCCCGTCCCATGTCGGGCTCGCGGTCGCCGACTTCGCCAAGCAGCGCAAGGTGCTGTTCATTGCCGCCGAGCCGCTGACCGACAAGCTCGTGTGGGATGCCGGAAACGCCTATACCTTCCGCCTGCGCACCTCGACCTACATGCAGACGGCGATGCTCATTCCCGACGCCGCCAAACTCAAGAAGAAGCGCTGGGCGATCGTCTATCCGAACTACGAGTACGGCCAGTCGGCCACCGCGGCGTTCAAGAAGCTCCTCAAGGAGAAGCAGCCGGACGTCGAGTTCGTGGTCGAGCAGGCGCCGCCGCTCGGCAAGATCGACGCCGGCGCCGTGGCGCAGGCGCTGGCCGACGCCAAGCCGGATGCGATCTTTTCCTCGCTGTTCGGCGCCGACCTCGCCAAGTTCGTCCGTGAGGGACAGACGCGTGGCCTGTTCAAGGGCGTGGAAGTGTTCAACCTCCTGGCCGGCGAGCCGGAGTATCTCGATCCGCTGAAGGAAGAGGCGCCCGTCGGTTGGTACGTCACGGGCTATCCCTGGAGCGAGATCAAGACACCTGAGCACACCAAGTTCCTTGCCGCCTACCAGGCCAAGTTCAAGGACTACCCGCGCCTGGGTTCGGTGGTGGGCTATGCGACCGTGATGTCGGCGGTCGAGACGATCAAGAAGGCGGGCTCGCTCGATCAGGCCAAGCTGATCGCGGCCGCCAGCGGGCTGAAGCTCATGACCCCGTTCGGCATGATCGAATTCCGCCCGATCGACCATCAATCGACGATGGGCGCCTATGTCGGCCGCATCGGCGTCAAGGACGGCAAGGGCTACATGAAGGACTGGCGCTTCGTCGACGGTAAGGTTGCGCTGCCGACCGATGCCGAGGTCCTGAAGATGAGGCCGAAGAATTGAGTCACGGTGGACCGCGAATCTCGTGGATTTGCGGTCCACATGATTTGACGTGACCTTCGCCTCCATCATCATCCAGCTCCTGAACGGACTGGCTGCCGCCGCGTCCCTGTTCCTGGTGTCGGCCGGCCTGTCGCTGATCTTCGGCGTGACGCGGATCGTGAATTTCGCCCACGGTTCGCTCTACATGCTGGGGCTCTACGGCGCCTACACGCTGATCCAGGCGCTGGGACGCACGCCGCTGGGCTTCTGGAGCGCGGTGGTCCTGGCGGCGCTTCTGGTCGGGCTCGCCGGTGTGCTGATCGAGGTGCTGGTGCTGCGCCGCATCTACCGCGCCCCCGAACTGTTCCAGCTGCTGGCGACCTTCGCCGTCGTGCTGGTGATCAAGGACATCGCACTGTTCGTCTGGGGTGCCGAGGATCTGGTCGGGCCGCGGGCGCCTGGCCTTTCCATGGCGGTCGAGATCCTGGGCAAGCGCATCCCAGCCTATGATCTGCTGCTGATCGCCATCGGGCCTGTGGTGTTAGGCGTCATGTGGCTGCTGCTGACCCGCACGCGCTGGGGGGCGCTGGTGCGGGCCGCCACCCAGGACCGCGAGATGGTGGGTGCACTGGGCGTCGACCAGGCCAAGCTCTTCACCTCGGTGTTCTTCGTGGGTTCGGTGCTGGCGGGACTGGGCGGCGCGCTGCAAATCCCGCGCGAGCCCGCCAACCTCGACCTCGACCTCGCCGTCATCGCCGATGCTTTCGTGATCACCGTGGTGGGTGGATTGGGCAGCATCGGCGGCGCCTTCCTGGCCGCCATCATCATCGGTGTCGCCAAGGCCTTCTGCATCGGCATCGGTACCGTGACCTGGTTCGGCTTCGAGATTTCCTTTTCCAAGCTCACCCTGGTGGTCGAGTTCCTGATCATGGCGGTGGTGCTGGTGGCACGGCCCTACGGGCTGCTCGGCAAGCCACAGGCATTGCAGCGCCTCGCCGCCGATCCGGCGCCGCCGCTCACCGCGCCGTCGTGGAAGATCGCGCTGGTCTGGGTCGTGCTGCTGCTGGCCGTGCCGCTGGTTGCCGACCGCTACGTCACCATCCTGCTGACCGACATCGTCTGTTTCGCCCTGTTTGCCGTCAGCCTGCATTTCATCATGGGCCCGGCCGGCATGGTGTCGTTCGGCCACGCCGCCTATTTTGGCCTCGGCGCCTACGCCGCCGGTCTGCTGTTCAAGAGCGCCGGCCTGCCCATGGAAGCGGCCCTCCTGCTGGCACCGCTCTGCGCCGGCGCCTTTGCCGTCGTCTACGGCTGGTTCTGTGTCCGGCTCTCGGGCGTCTATCTCGCCATGCTCACCCTGGCCTTCGCACAGATCAGCTGGTCGGTCGTCTTCCAGTGGGATTCCCTCACCGGCGGCAGCAACGGCGTGTTCGGCATCTGGCCGTCGGCCTGGCTCGCCGACAAGACCACCTACTACTACCTGGCGCTCGCCTGCTGCGGGACGGGCATCGCGCTCCTGTGGCGCGTCCTGTTCTCGCCCTTCGGCTTCGTGCTGCGCGCCGGCCGCGATTCGCCGCTGCGCGCCGAGGCGATCGGCATCGACCTGCGCGGCTTCCAGTGGGCGGCCTTCGTGCTGGTGGGTGCGCTCGCGGGCCTCGCCGGCTCGGTCTATGCCTTCTCCAAGGGCAGCATCTCGCCCTCGACCATCTCCATCGGCCAGTCGACCGACGGCCTGATCATGGTCCTGCTGGGCGGCGTCGAGACATTGACCGGTCCGGTGGCGGGCGCGGCGATCTACACCTGGCTGCGTGACGTGGTCGCCCGCCACACCGACTTCTGGCGCGCCGTCATGGGCGGCGTGATCCTGCTGATCGTGTTGCTCTTCCCGCAAGGCCTGGTCGGCGGGCTGAAGGCGCTCTTCCTGCGCTGGAAAGAGCAGCGCGCATGAGTGACGCCGTCCTCCAGGTTGAGGGACTGCACAAGGCCTTCGGCGGCGTCCAGGCGGTGGCCGATGTCTCCTTTGCCGTTGCGGCGGGCGAGATGCTGGCGCTAATCGGGCCCAACGGCGCGGGCAAGAGCACCTGCTTCAACATGCTGAACGGCCAGCTTGCGCCCGACGCCGGCATCGTGCGGCTGGCCGGCCGCGACATCGTGGGTCTGCGCCCGCGCGCCGTGTGGCGGCTGGGGGTCGGCCGGACCTTCCAGATCACCGCCACCTTCGTCTCGCTCTCGGTGCGCGAAAACGTGCAGATGGCGCTCTATTCCCACGCCGGTCGGCTGCGCGCGCTGCTGCAGCGCTTCGGCGCGGTGTTCAGGGCCGAGGCCGACGCGCTGCTGGCCCAGGTCGGCATGCTCGACCAGGCCGAGCGGCCCTGCGGCGTGCTGGCCTATGGCGACCTGAAGCGCGTCGAACTCGCCATGGCGCTGGCCAACGCGCCGCGGCTTCTGTTGATGGACGAGCCGACCGCCGGCATGGCGCCCAAGGAGCGCGTGGCGTTGATGGAGCTCACGGCCGGACTGGCGCGTGCGCGCAACATCGCCGTGCTCTTCACCGAGCACGACATGGACGTCGTCTTCTCCCAGGCCGACCGCATCATCGTGCTCGACCGCGGTGAACTGATCGCCGGCGGCACGCCCGCGCAGGTTCGCGCCAATCCCAAGGTGCGCGCCGTCTATCTCGGGAGCGCGCACTGATGCTCCCCTCGATGCTTCAGGTAAAAGACCTGCACGCCTTCTACGGCCGCGCCCACATCCTGCAGGGCATATCGCTCGAGGCCCATGCCGGCGAGGTCGTTGCCTTGCTCGGCCGCAACGGCGCCGGCAAGTCGACGGCCCTGAAGGCGATCATGGGCCTCGTACCGCCGGCCCAGGGCGAGGTGAGCTTCGAGGGCCGGCGCATCGAGCGCCTGCCACCCTATCGCATCGCGCGTCTTGGTCTGGGCTATGTGCCCGAGGAGCGGCGCATCTTCACCGACCTCACGGTGATGGAGAATCTCGAGGTCGGCCGCCAGGCTGGGCGCGGCGCCACCGCCGTCTGGACGGAAGACCGGCTCTTCGCGCTCTTCCCCAACCTCGCCGGCATGCGCGATCGCCCGGGCGGGCGCATGTCGGGCGGCGAGCAGCAGATGCTCACCATCGCCCGTACCCTGATGGGCAACCCGCGCTGCGTGCTGCTCGACGAGCCGTCGGAGGGCCTGGCGCCCATTATCGTCGAACAGATGGCGCATTCGATTCGGACGCTGAAGGGCGAGGGGCTCTCGGTGCTGCTGTGCGAGCAGAACCTGCATTTCTCCC
>Ga0155465_1154_pt1 | contig 10124 bp, 10 predicted proteins | sample RifCSPhighO2_12_FD_107123 | JGI IMG/M metagenome (GOLD analysis project Ga0155465, IMG submission 107123) | Alphaproteobacteria bacterium RIFCSPHIGHO2_12_FULL_66_14 | reverse complement strand
CTGAAGTTGCTGATGGTCGAGGACATGTCGCCGGATGCGTTGCGCTCCAAGGACTCCAAGCAGCTCATTCCGCCGCTGCACGGCGCGCTGCTCAAGAACGAGCAGGACGTCCATCTGTTCGAGCGACTCGCCTTCATGGCACGGAGAGAGCAGCGCCAGTAACGCCCCCGGTGACCAAAGGGAGATCGCGATGTTCGTGAACTTCTTCCTCGAACTCCGCCAGGCCAAGGTGCCGGTCTCCATCAAGGAGTACCTGGCGCTGATGGAGGCCATGGACAAGGACGTCGCAGAGTCGAGCGTCGACGATTTCTACTACCTGTCGCGCGCCATCCTGGTGAAGGACGAGCGCAACCTCGACAAGTTCGATCGCGTGTTCGGCCACATCTTCAAGGGACTTGAAGCGGCACCCGGCGAAGGCATCACGGCCGAGATTCCCGAGGAGTGGCTGCGCAAGCTCGCCGAGAAGCTGCTGACCGACGAGGAGAAGGCGCAGATCGAGGCGCTGGGCGGCTGGGACAAGATCATGGAGACGCTGAAGAAGCGTCTCGAGGAGCAGCAGAAGCGCCACCAGGGCGGCAGCAAGTGGATCGGTACGGCGAGGACCTCGCCGTTCGGTGCCCACGGCTTCAATCCCGAGGGGGTGCGCATCGGCCAGGACAAGAACCGCGAGGGCCGCGCGGTCAAGGTCTGGGACAAGCGCGAGTACAAGAACCTCGATGACACCGTCGAGATCGGCACGCGCAATATCAAGCTGGCACTCCGACGCTTGCGCAAGTTCGCGCGCGAGGGCGCCGAGGTCGAGCTCGACATGCCGGACACGATCCGCAGCACGGCGCGCAACGCCGGCTACCTCGACATCAAGATGATCCCGGAGCGGCGCAACAAGGTGAAGCTGCTGCTGCTGCTGTTCGACATCGGCGGCTCGATGGACGCCCACATCCGCGTCTGCGAGGAGCTGTTCTCGGCGGCGCGCACGGAGTTCAAGCATCTCGAGTTCTTCTACTTCCACAACTGTCTCTACGAGAAGCTGTGGAAGGACAATCGCCGCCGCCACGTCGACACCTTCTCGACGGCGCAACTCCTTCACACCTATCCGCCCGACTACAAGATCATCTTCGTCGGCGACGCCTCGATGAGCCCCTACGAAATCGCCTACCCCGGCGGCTCGGTGGAGCACTGGAACGAGGAGGCGGGCCAGGTCTGGATCCAGCGCATGGCCGAGACCTATCGCAGCATGGTGTGGCTCAACCCGGTGCCGGAGCGGCACTGGAGTTACACGCCGTCGATCCAGCTCCTGCAGCAACTCAGCAGCAACCGCATGTTCCCGCTCACGCTGGGCGGTCTCGACAGCGCGATGAAGGAACTGAACAAATAATTTCGAGGTAACGCAGATGAAGACCGGTCCGGCGATCGCCGAAATCCTGAAGAAAGAGGGCGTGGAGTATCTCTTCGCCTACCCGGTCAACCATCTGATCGAGGCCTGCGCCGCCGTCGACATCCGGCCGATCATCGTGCGTCAGGAGCGTATCGGCCTGCATATGGCCGACGCCATGTCGCGGTTGACCAAGGGGCGCAAGATGGGCGTCTTTTGCATGCAGAGCGGCCCCGGCTCGGAGAACGCCTATGGCGGCGTGGCCCAGGCCTTCGGTGAATCGATCCCGCTGCTGGTGATCCCGCAGGGTTATCCGCGCCGCATCGCGCATGTGCCACCCAACTTCAATTCGACGCTCGCCATGGCGCATGTCGCCAAACATGCCGAGCCGGTCACGAATGGCAGGGAAATCGCCAACATCATGCGCCGGGCCTTCAGCCTGCTGCGCAACGGCCGTGGCTCGCCCGTCATCGTCGAATTGCCGGCCGATGCCTACGGCGAGGACGCCCCCGATCCGCTGGTCTACGAGCCCGTCGTCGTCACCAGGTATGGCCCCGATCCGGCGGCCGTGCGCGAGGCGGCCAAGGTCCTGATGGCCGCCAAGCGTCCGGTGATCTATGCCGGCCAGGGCGTGCACTGGGCCGAGGCCTATGCCGAACTGAAGGAACTGGCCGAATTGCTGGCGATCCCGGTCTGCACCAGCCTCGAGGGCAAGAGCAGCTTCGACGAGACCCATCCGTTGGCGCTGGGCTCGGGCGGCCGCGCGTACCCGAAGGCGGTGCGCAGCTTCCTCGACCGCTCCGACGTCATCCTGGGCATCGGTTGCTCGTTCACCGAGACCAATTTCGGCATCTCGATGCCGGCCGGCAAGACGATCATCCATGCCACGCTGGATCCCGCCCATCTCAACAAGGACGTGCCGATCAAGTACGGGCTGGTGGGTGACGCCAAGCTCACGCTCGCGGCGCTGGTCGAGGCCTGCAAGGCGCTGGGCGCCACCAAGCGCAATCCAGCGACGGTCACGGCCGAGATCAAGTCGATCGCGGACGAGTGGCTGAAGGAGTGGATGCCCAAGCTCACCAACAACGAGGCGCCGCTCAACCCTTACCGCGTGCTGTGGGACCTGCAGCACACCATCGATGTCGCCAACACCATCATCACTCACGATGCCGGCAGTCCGCGCGACCAGCTTTCGCCGTTCTGGAAGACGACGGCGCCGCACACCTACATCGGCTGGGGCAAGACCACGCAGTTGGGCTATGGCCTCGGCCTCGCCATGGGCGCCAAGCTCGCCTGCCCGGACAAGCTCTGCATCAACGTCTGGGGCGATGCCGCGATCGGCTTCACCGGCATGGACTTCGAGACCGCGGTGCGCGAGCGCATTCCCATCATGTCGATCCTGCTCAACAATTTCTCGATGGCGATCGAGCTTCACATCATGAAGGTCTCGACCGAGAAATACCGCTCGACCGACATCTCGGGCGACTACGCGGCGATGGCGCGCGCTTTCGGCGGCTACGGCGAGCGCGTGACCAAGCCCGAGGACATCGTGCCCGCGATCAAGCGCGGCATCGAGCAGACCCGGAAGGGCGTGCCGGTGCTGCTCGAATTCATCACTTCCAAGGAAGTGACGATCTCGGTGCCGAAGTGACGAAGGTTCTCACGCCCACGGCCGAACACGAGGTCGCCGCGCGGGACGGACTCTGGATGAGTCCGGCCGACGCGGCGATGATCACCGGCTGGAGCCTGAAGCCCGAGGGCATGTGCCGCGCCGAGCTTTGTGTGCCGCTGCCGGCCTCGGCGGTGGGGGCCAACGAAGTCGACGTCCAGGCGTTCTGGCAGAAGTTGGGCGGGCCGGTGGTCGTGAGCGAGGCGCGCGACGTCTGGGCACTGGGTGCGCCGGCCGGTGAGCGCAACGCCGCCCTCGAGGGCCTGCAGGCGCCGGAGTTCACCCTGCCGGACGTCGACGGCACGCCGCGTTCGCTCTCCGAGCTGGGGGGCAAGAAGGTCTTCCTTGCCACCTGGGCCAGTTGGTGAGGCTGCCGCTTTGACTTGCCCGTGTGGCAGACCCTCTACGACGAGCTGAAGGACAAGAACTTCATGGTGGTGGCCGTGGCCGAGGAAAGCCGCGGTGCCGCTCATGCACGTCCCTGGATCGAGCAGGCCCAGGCAAGCGGCAAGTCCTCGTACTGGCAGCTCATCGACACCGAGCACCGCCTCGAGGATCTCTACAACCTCGTGAACGTGCCGCAGGCGATCTGGATCGACGAGCAGGGCAGGATCGTGCGTCCGCCCGAGACCGCGGGCTCGACCGATCACTTCCGCCGCATGGATCTCAAGACCAGGACGATGACACCGGAGGACCAGGCCGAGCGGCTGGCTGCGCGCCAAGCCTATCTCGATGCCGTGCGCGGCTGGGTGACGACCGGCAAGCATGCCCTGCCGGCCGACGCCGCCCGTGCCGCGCTGCCCAAGGTGACGCCCGAAATCGCCGAGGCGCGGGCGCGGTTCCGGCTCGGCGTTTGGCTGCGTGCGAACGGTCGTGCCGCCGAGGGCGATGGCCAGCTCGCGACGGCGAGCCGCCTGCATCCGCAATCATGGAGCATGTGGCGTCAGGCGGCGGATCTCGACGAGGTCGGCAAGGCGTCCGGCCCCGACTTCTGGAAGCGCGTGCAGGCGCTGGGCGACCAGCCGTACTACTCGCCGCCAAAACTCTAGGGCATCCTCCAGGTCATGCGTCTTTCCTGGCATGACCTCGGCAAACCCCGCGCTGACAAGGCCGACGGCAAGTCCATCGAGATCGTGGGCTTTCCACTCGCCGCGCTGCCGACCGTGAGCGCCGACCATTTCCTGATGATGGCCGAGCCCGGCTGCTGCCAGGGCTGCGTGCCAGCTAATCGAATGGCGGTGGTCGAGGTTTTCGCCGACCAGCCGTTGAAGTTCGGCAACGGCACGCTGCGGCTGAGCGGCACCTGGCACGTGTCGTCCGATCCAGAGGGGTGGCGCTACCAACTGCACGGCGCCGAAGTGACACCCGGAGTCACGCGCCGGGCGATGCTGGCCGCAAGCCCGTTGTTCTGTCTCCCGGTACCGGCGATGGCCCAGGCCGCCGACGGCATGGCCGTCGACATCCATAGCCATTCCGGCAACCTGATCCGACTTAGCTTCGGCCGAGGCCAGTCCGTGCCCATCGCCGAGCCGATGCGCCAGGGCGGGATGTCGGCGATCTGTCTCGCCGTCGTGTCGGACGCGCCGATCATCAAGCTTACCGGCGGCCGGCTGCGTCCGAGCCGAGATCCCAAGCCCGGAGAGCTCTACGACTTCACGCAACGCGCCTTCGCGGCCCTCCACACGCTCGCGCACGAACAGGGAATGCCGATCCTTAAAACGGCGGCGGAACTGCGCGGGGCGCGGGCCGACCGGCCATCCCTCATCGTCTCGTCGGAAGGTGCGGACTTCCTCGAGGGCAGGATCGAGCGTCTCGATGAGGCGTACCAACGTTGGGCGCTGCGCCACCTCCAGCTCACGCACTACAGGCCGAACGAACTGGGCGACATCCAGACCGAGCAGAGCGTTCATGGCGGCCTGACGGCATTCGGCGCCGAGGTCATCCGTCGCAGCAACCGGCTGGGCATCGTCGTCGACGTGGCGCACGGCACCTATGAGCTGGTCAAGAAAGCGGCATCGGTGACCACCAAGCCGCTGGTGCTGTCGCACACCTCGCTCACCGAGCGGCCGCTCGCCTGGACGCGGCGCATCCTGCCCGACCATGCCCGCGTCATCGCCTCGACCGGCGGCGTCATCGGCATCTGGCCGGTCACGGCCTTTTACCCGAACGTCGTGGCCTATGCCGAGGGCATCGCAAAAATGGCCGGAGTGGTCGGTGTCGACCACGTCGGCCTCGGCACCGACCATCTCGGCCTGGTCGGCGCCAGTGCGCTGCCGAATTATACCGACCTGCCGCAGCTCGCCGCCGCGTTGCGGACCCGCTTCAATGCCGAGGAGACGGCAAAACTCCTCGGCGGCAACTACCGCAGGGTCTTCGACGCCAGCCTCGGCTAGGCGGCCGGCAGGAAATCCTTGACAATTTCCTACGGAGTCCTATTTTTCCGTCCATTCGATCGATCGCGGCGAACGGCTCTGCCGCAAGAGAGGGAAGAGAAGCAAAAATGTCCCACTCGGCTTCCCATTCCCGTCGCGAACAATCGATGAAAATCAAGGGTTTGAGGCCGAATCGGCCGCGCAAGATAGGAAAGCATTTCCGCGACGTCGCCTCCTGTGGCCGTGTCAGCTTCATGACGCTCCGACCGATCTGCGTCCCCGAGGGGCCGAAGGCCTTTCCAAGACCATCACACCTCCGTGAATGCGGGCGCGGTCACAGGCGTCGACTCGTTCGCTCGGCTAGGCTCCCGCCATACTCAAAACTCCATACAACAGGAGACCGGGATGGCTGTCCTCAACGTCAACGGCAAGGCGCTCAACCACAACGCCGATCCGCGCACGCCGCTGCTCTGGGTCCTGCGCGAGCAACTGGCCCTCACCGGCACAAAGTACGGCTGCGGCATCGCCCAGTGCGGCGCCTGCACCGTCCACATCGACGGCGTGGCGACCCGCTCCTGTCAGGTGCCGGTCAATTCGGTTGGCAACCGCAAGATCGTCACCATCGAAGGGTTGGCCACCAACGGCACCCTGACCAAGATCCAGAAGGCCTGGGTCGAGGCCGATGTCCCGCAATGCGGCTACTGTCAGAGCGGCATGGTCATGGCGGCCACGGCGTTGCTCGCGGCCAAGCCCAAACCGACCGATGCCGACATCGATGCGGCCATGACCAACATCTGTCGCTGCGGCACCTACCAGCAGGTGCGTGAAGCGATCCACGCCGCGGCCAAGGCCTGAGGGGAGGACGCATCATGACCATCCATCAGACCTCTCTTCGTCGCCCCTCTCTTCGTCGTAGGGGATTTTTGGTCAGTGGCGCCGCCGTCGCCGGCGGCTTTTCGTTGGGCTTCCATATCCCCTTCGAGGATGGCGCGGCGCATGCCCAGACCGTCAAGGAACTGAACGCATGGGTGGTGATCCACCCCGACGACAAGGTGGTGATCCGCATCGCCCGCTCCGAGATGGGTCAGGGCACGCTCACCGGCCTCTGCCAGCTCGTCGCCGAAGAGCTCGAGTGCGACTGGAACAAGGTCGCCTGGGAGTATCCGACTCCGGCCGAGAACGTCGCGCGCAACCGCGTCTGGAAGAACTTCTCGACCGGCGGCAGCCGCGGCATCCGCGAGAGCAACCAGTATGTCCGCGAGGGCGGCGCCATGGCGCGCGAGATGCTGATCGCGGCGGCGGCTGCGCAGCTCAAGGCACCGGCCGCCGAGCTCACCGCATCCAACAGCGTCATCACCCATAAGGCGTCGGGCAAGACGGTAACCTACGGCGCGGTCGCGGCGGCGGCGGCCCAGCTCGAGCCGCCCAGGCAGGTCAAGCTCAAGGATCCCAAGGACTGGAAGATCGCGGGCAAGCCGCTGAAGCGGCTGGACACGGTCGACAAGGTCACAGGCAAGCAGATCTATGGCATCGACTTCACCATGCCCGGCATGCTGGTCGCCACCGTGCGTGCCTGTCCGGTGATCGGCGGCAAGCTCAAGAGCTTCGATGCTGCCAAGGTCGCGAAGATGCCGGGCGTGAAGAAGGTGGTGGCGATCGACGGCAATGCCGTCGTGGTCGTGGCCGACACCTACTGGAACGCCCGCACCGCGCTCGCCGCTCTCCCCACCGATTGGGACATCGGCAAGCTCGGCGAGGTCTCGAGCGACACCATCTCCGCCATGCTGAAGGAAGGTCTCGATGCCGAGCAGGCTTTCGTCGGCAACAAGACAGGCGATGCCAAGGCTGCCATCGCGGGTGCGGTCAAGAAGGTCGAGGCAACCTACAGCTTCCCCTATCAGCACCATGTCACCATGGAGCCGATGAACGCCACCGCGCGCGTCACCGCCGACAAGTGCGAGGTCTGGTGCGGCACGCAGAACGGCGAGGCGGCACTTGCTGCCGCCTCCGAGGCGTCCGGTCTGCCGGTCGCCAAGTGCGATGTCTTCAAGCAGTTGCTGGGCGGCGGCTTCGGGCGGCGCGGCCGCTCCGACTATGTCCGCCAGGCCGTACTGGTTGCCAAGGAAATGCCGGGCACGCCGGTCAAGCTGATCTGGTCGCGCGAAGAGGACATGACGCACTGCCAGTACCATCCGATCACGATGGCCAAGCTGACCGGTGGTCTCGATGCCCAGGGCAACCTGGTCGGCCTACACATGCGCATCTCCGGCCAGTCGATCCTGGCGTCGCTGCTGCCGGGCAACCTGCAGAACGGCATGGACCCCGTCGTCTTCCAGGGCCTCGCGGCGAGCGGCGTCGAGGCGGCCTACGGCTACAACGTGCCGAACCTGCTGATCGACCACGCCATGCGCAATCCGCACGTCACGGCGGGCTTCTGGCGTGGCGTCAACACCAACCAGAACGCCGTCTACATGGAAAGCTTCATGGACGAGCTGGCCGACGCGGCGGGCCAGGACCCGCTCGCCTTTCGCCTGAAGCTGCTGAAGCCCAAGTGGGCGGCGGTGCTCAAGGCGGCGGCCGACAAGGCGGGCTATGGCAAGCCGCTTCCGGCCGGCCACTTCCATGGCCTCGCCCAGGTCATGGGCTACGGCAGCTATGTCGCGGGCGTCGCCGAAGTTGCGGTGAACCCCGACGGCCAGCTCAAGATCCACAAGATCACTGCCGCGACCAATTGCGGACACGTGGTCAATCCGGCGCAGATCGAGCGCCAGGTCGCGGGCTCGTTCGCCTATGGCCTGTCGGCGGCCCTCTACGGCGAGATCACGGTCAAGGACGGCGCCGTCGAGCAGACCAATTTCGACAGCTACAACCTGATGCGCATCGACGAGATGCCGAAGGTCGAGACCGTGCTGGTCCCGACCGGCGACTTCTGGGGCGGAGTCGGCGAGCCGACCATCGCCGTGGCCGCCCCCTCGGTGCTGAATGCGATTGCCCGCGCCACGGGCAAGCGCGTACGCGACCTGCCACTGATGCATCACGAGCTGAAGAAAGGCGTTTAGATGCGTCGCATTCTGCTGGCGGTGCTGGCCTCGGCGTTGCTGCTGGCCGGCCCGGCGCAGGCGGCCGATGCTCCACCTGGTGCCAGCTCATGCACCGGCTGCCATGCCACCACGAAGATCGCCGGTTCGGTGATCCCGCGCATCGCCGGCCGCAAGGCTGCCGACATCATGACGTTCATGCGTGAGTACCGAAGCGGTACTTGGCCTTCGAGTGTGATGGGCCGCATCGCCAAGGGCTTCGATGGCCAGCAGACCGATGCCATCGCGGCGTGGTTCGCTGCGCAGCCGGAGTAGGTGGCCATGTCGACGCGCCGCCACTTCCTGAAGCTCACGGCCGCGGCGGGCCTGGCACCCGCCATCGCCTCGGCGCAGGGCGCCGGTCGCGTCGTCGTGATCGGCGGTGGCTATGGCGGCGCCACGGCGACGCGCACGCTGAAGGCGCTCGAACCGAAACTCGACGTCACCCTGGTCGAGCCCAGCCCGGTCTATACGTCCTGTCCGTTCAGCAACTCCGTGCTCGCCAACCTGCGCGAGATCTCGCAACAGGAATTCCGCTACGACGGCCTCAAGCGCGCCGGCGTGACGGTGGCCGCAACGAGCGCCACGGCGGTCGATGCCGCAACCAAGACCGTGACGCTCGCCGACGGCAACCGCCTGTCGTACGACCGGCTGGTGATGTCGCCCGGCATCGACTTCAACTGGGGCGCCTTGCTCGGCTACGACGAGGCTGCCGCCCAGAAGATGCCGCATGCCTGGAAGGCCGGTGCCCAGACCATGCTGCTGCGGAGCCAGCTCCAGGCGATGGAGGATGGCGGCCTGGTCGTGATGTCGGCGCCGGCCAATCCGTTCCGCTGCCCGCCCGGGCCCTACGAGCGCGCCAGCCTGATCGCCTACTGGCTGAAAATCTGGAAGCCGAAGTCGAAGCTGCTGCTGCTCGACGCCAAGGATGCCTTCTCCAAGCAGCGCCTGTTCCAGAACGCCTGGGCCGAGCTCTATCCCGGCCTGATCGAATGGGTGCCCTTGTCCAAGGGCGGCAAGGTGATCTCGGTCGATCCCGCGACGCTCACCTTCACTACAGAGTTCGCCAGCCACAAGGCGGCCGTCGGCAACGTCATCCCGCCGCAGCGGGCCGGCGCCATCGCGGGCCAGGCCGGTGTCGCCGACCGCACCGGCTGGTGCCCGGTCGAACCGGTGGCGTTCGAATCGACGTTGCGCCCCAGCATCCACGTGCTGGGCGATGCGGCGATCATGGGCGGCATGCCCAAGTCGGCCTTCGCCGCCAATGCCCAGGCCAAGGTCTGTGCCGCCGCGATCGTCGCGCTGCTGGCCGGTCGCAAGCCGCAGGACCCGATCCTGATCAACACCTGCTACAGCCTGGTGGCCGCCGACTACGGCATCTCGATCGCCGGCGTCTACCGCCCAGCCAAGGGCCAGCTCACCGAGATACCCGGGGCGGGCGGCGTCAGCCCGCTCGAGGCTGTGGGCGGCCTGCGCGGCCAGGAAGCGCTCTATGCCGCGAGCTGGTTCCGCACCATCACCGCCGAGACCTTCGGTTGACGTCATGATGCGCGCCGGCCTGCTCGCTGCCGCCGTGGCGTTCATCGCGCCGGATGCCGTCGCGCAACAGGTCGTGGGCGACGCGATCCCGGCCT
>Ga0155465_1016_pt2 | contig 10158 bp, 10 predicted proteins | sample RifCSPhighO2_12_FD_107123 | JGI IMG/M metagenome (GOLD analysis project Ga0155465, IMG submission 107123) | Alphaproteobacteria bacterium RIFCSPHIGHO2_12_FULL_66_14 | reverse complement strand
AGTGCCAGCGCGTAGTGGGCGCTCTCATAGTCGCCCGCGCGCAGGATGATCGAGAGACCGCCTTCCGGAGTCTTCATGGTTTGCCGCACGTCATGGTTTGCCGCACGTCGGGCAGTCCGGCCGCTTGGCGATCGCCATCTCGTCGAACGAGGCGGCCAGCGCGTCGTACATCAGCAACCGGCCCGACAGCGAGCGGCCGATGCCCAGGATCTCCTTCACCACCTCGGTGGCCTGCAGCGCCCCCAGGGTGCCGGCCAGCGCGCCCAGGACGCCCGCCTGGGCGCAGCTCGGCACGGCCTCCTCGGAGGGGGCCGCGGGAAAGATGCAGCGCAGGCAGGGATGGCCCGTGCCCTCATGGGCCTTGTAGGTCGAGATCTGGCCATCGAAACGAAGTATCGCCGCAGAAACCAGAATCTTTTTGAGGCGATAGCAGACGTCATTCAGCAGATAGCGCGTGGCGAAGTTGTCGCTGCCGTCGGCCACGATGTCGTAGTCGACCAGGATCCGCTCGGCGTTGTGCGCGGTCAGCCGCTCGTCGTGTGGGCGCACGCGCACTTCCGGATTGATGTCGCCCATCGCCCGCCGCGCGCTTGCGACCTTTGAAGTGCCCACGTCCGAAGTGCGGTGAATGACCTGGCGCTGCAGGTTGGAGAGGTCGATCGTGTCGTGGTCGATCACGCCCAAGGTGCCAATGCCGGCCGCTGCGAGATACTGCAGGAGGGGTGCACCCAGCCCGCCGGCGCCGACAACCAGCACTCTCGCGGCGATCAGCCGCGCCTGGCCCACGCCGCCGATCTCGGCCAGCACGATGTGGCGTGCGTAGCGGCGGATCTGCGGCTCGGTGAGGTCGGGCAGCGACGTCATGGTCCGCTTATAGCATGGGACCGTGGGACCAATGCTGCTACAGCCAGCCCGATGACCACGACCCCAACTTTGACCGGTGGCCGCCCGACCCTGACGCCGGTGCTGCTGATCCTGCTCGCGTTGCTGTCGGCCTTCACGCCGCTGTCGATCGACATGTATCTGCCGGCGCTGCCGGTGATCGCCGTCGATCTGAAGGGCACGGCCGGCGACATCCAGCTCACCCTGTCGGCCTTCATGATCGCCTTTGGCCTCGGCCAGATCTTCTATGGCCCGGCGGGCGACCGCTTCGGCCGCCGCCCGGTCATCCTGGCGGGCCTTGGCATCTACGTCGTGACCAGCATCGGCTGCGCCTTCGCCGTCGAGGCCGGTCACCTGGTCGGCCTGCGATTCCTGCAGGGGCTGGCGGCGTGTGGTGGCGTCGTGCTGGCGCGCACGATGGTGCGCGACCTCGCCGAGAAGGACCAGGCCGCGCGCGCCATGTCGCTGATGATGGCCTGCACCTCGATTGCCCCCATGCTGGCGCCGCTGATCGGCGGGCAGATCCTGTGGTTCCTGGGCTGGCGGGCGATCTTCTGGACCCTGGCGGCAATCGGCGCCGTGGCGCTGGTGCTGGCCTGGATCCGCCTGCCCGAGACGCTGCGGCCGGAGTATCGCCAGCCGCTGGTGCTGTCGTCGATCCTGAAACGCTTCGGCGAGCTGTTCCGCCATCGCGCCTTCATGGGCTATGCCTTCACCGGCTCGTTCCAGTTCGCCGCCCTTTTCTCGTTCCTGTCGGGATCGCCGTTCGTGTTCATCGAGCGCTACGGCGTGGCGCCGCGCGACTACGGCCTGATCTTCGGCAGCATGGTCGTGTTCATGACGGTGGGCAGCCTGCTCAATGCCCGCTTCGCGCCGGTGTTCGGCGCCGGCAGGATCCTCCGCTATGCCGTGATCGTGCCGGCGATCGCAGGGCCGGCGGCGATGGTGCTGGGCTGGATCGAGGCGCGCTACGGCACGATCGGCATGTGGCCGTTCCTGCTCTGCTTCGTGCCGCAGATCGCCACCATCAGCCTGATCGGCCCGAACTCGATGGCGCTGGCGCTGCAGCGCTATCCGCACATGGCGGGGACCGCCTCGTCGCTGATGGGGGTGATGCAGTTCGGCATCGGTGCCGCCTTCGGCGCCGTGGTCGGCCAGGCGCTGGACGGCACCATCGCGCCGATGACGACGGCCATGGGTGTGGCGGGGATGCTGTGCCTGCTGTCGAACCGGCTGCTGGTGCCGCGCAGTTAAACTTGCAAGTTCAGCAGGTTTTGGGTTATATTTCCGATAGGTTGGCGAGTCGCACGCAAATGCGGGGCCGACCATTTTCATATCCGGCAAAGACCTGCCCGCGGCCGCCCGCGGGTTCGCAGCCTTCGAGCGCCAGGTCGCCGCCGCGGGTCCTGACCCGTGGACTGACACAAGAACAAGCCCCGCCTCGCCGACGGCCGTCGGCGAGGCCTTTCAACGACGCCCGATCAACGCGGCGCGCCGGGGCAATGACAGAGCGACGGCCGCAACGAACGCGTGAAAACGAGATCCCCGGCAGCGAACCGGGGACAGGTGCGGGCCCACTTCCGGGCCCAACACACCGACGTTTAAGGTGGGCCCGATGGGACCGGGGAAAGGCTGGATTCATTGGCCTCCAGGCGGTTCTGGGGCCAAATTTCCGCAGGCGACGTTGGGCCCTTTTGGCGAAGTTGGGCCCGCTCGAAACGAGGTCAGTCGGCGCCGGCGGGAACCGGCATCGCCCGCAGCCGGGCGAGCGGCGACTGCATGATCGCGAGCGTCGACAGCGCGAAGGCTGTGGCCACCAGCACCAGGGCGCTCTGCAGGCCGGCCTCGGCGGCCAGGAAGCCGCCGGCCAGCGCGCCGAGCGGGCGGACGCCGTAGATCGCCGTCTGCACCGTGGCGTTGACCCGGCCCATCAGGGAGAGCGGCGTCACGAGTTGGCGCACCGTGGTCTGGCAGATCAGCCACAGCATCGGCCCGAAGCCCACCAGGAAGTAGCCGGCGGCGGCGAGGGCGAAGCCGTTGGCCGTGCCGGCGTAGGCGGGTGCTGCCAGGAACAGACCGGCCGCCACGACCGACACGGCCGGTCCGAAGATCAGGGTCGCGAGTGGCGGCAGGTGCCGGGAGGAGAGCGGCGCCACCAGCGCGCCCAGGATCATGCCGGCGCCATAGGCGGACTGGGCGAGGCCCATGCCTGCGGGATCGAGGCCGAGCGGGCCCAGCGCCAGCGGTGCCCAGATCGCGAGCAGGGCGAAGAAGGCGAAGTTCCAGAAGATCGCGCACAGGCTGATGCCGCGCAGCAGCTCATGATGGATCACGAATCGGGCACCGGCGTGGATTGCGGCCAGAAAGGACGGACGTGCCGTGCCGGCTGCAGGCGCCGGCACGCGCGGCAGGGCAAGCACGCAGGCGAGCGCCAGCGCTGCGCCCAGGGCCGCCAGCGCGTAGCCCCAGGTCGGCGACAGATGCTGGGCGAGCAGGCCCGCCGCGAAGGGCGCGGCGAGACTGACGATGGCGCGCGCCAGTTCCAGGCGTGCGTTGGCACGCGGCAGGTCGGTCGAGGGCACGAGGCTCGGCAGCAGCGACACCGAGGTCAGCACGTAGACGACGGTTCCCGACGCTCCGACGAAGGCAGCGACGCCGAGCAGGCTCGCAACGCCCGTCGCGGCGGCGACGATGGCTGCCACCGCGGCCAGCAGGCCGAGCCCGAGGGCGGCGATCAGCAGCCGGCGGCGCGGCAGACGATCGACCCAGGCGCCGGCAGGCAGGGAGACCAGCAGCCAGGCCAGGCTTTGGGCGGCGACCAGCAGACCGAGAACATCCGGTCCGGCCCCCAGAACGAGGGTCGCGGTCAGCGGCAGGGTGGCGAGCGCCAGTTGGTCGGCGGCGTGGGTCCCGGCGGCGGCGCCGAGCAGGGCGGTGAAAGGTTTCATGGTGACCGTTCTATGACCGGTCGACTTCGGCGCTCTATCCGGCACCGGCTGTGAATTCGGATGGAACCGGCTAGAGTGCGCCGGCGGCAATGCAAGGGAGGAAGAAATGGCTCAACGGGTTGCAGTGGTGACAGGTGGAACGCGCGGCATCGGCGCCGCCGTCTCGCGCATGTTGAAGGACAAGGGTTACAAGGTTGCCGCCACCTATGCCGGCAACGACGCCGCCGCCCAGAAGTTCAAGGCCGAAACCGGAATTGCCGTCTACAAGTTCGATGTCTGCGACTTCGACGCCTGCCAGAAGGCCGTGGGCGAGATCGAAAAGGATCTCGGGCCGGTCGAGGTCCTGGTGAACAACGCCGGCATCACCCGCGACTCCACCATGCGTCGCCTGACGCGGGACATGTGGGAGGCCGTCATCGACACCAATCTCGGCTCCTGCTTCAACATGAGCAAGGCGGTGTGGGAGGGCATGAACACCCGTGGCTTCGGCCGCATCGTCAATATCGGCTCGATCAACGGGCAGGGCGGCCAATACGGCCAGGTGAACTACGCCGCCGCCAAGTCGGGCATCCACGGCTTCACCAAGGCGCTGGCCCAGGAAGGCGCGCCCAAGGGCATCACCGTGAACGCCATCGCGCCCGGTTACACCAGCACCGACATGGTCGCGGCCGTGCCGGCCAACGTGCTGGAAAAGATCGTGGCAAAAATCCCGGTGGGACGGCTGGGCAAGGCCGAGGAGATCGCCAGCGGCGTGGTCTTCCTGGTGGCCGACGACTCGGGCTTCATCACCGGCTCGACGCTGTCGATCAACGGCGGCCAGCATATGTACTGACAATCGGACGGGAAACGCCATGATGGGGCCGGCGCCGTGCCGGCCCTTTCGATTTGTGGGAGCGAGCGATGGCCAAGTTGACCGAATACAAGGACATGAATCCGCGGGCGAAAGCGGTCGTCGATGCCATCGCTGAGGCGCGCGGCATCGATCCGGCCGGCATCAACAACGTGTGGAAGGCGCTCGCCCGCCATCCCGACGTCATGGAGCGCTTCGCGGCCGAAATGAAAGCGGTGATGGCGCCGGGCAAGCTCGACGGCCTCACCAAGGAACTGATCTATCTCGCCGTGTCGGTCACCAACCAGTGCGACTACTGCATCAATTCGCACGGCTACATGGCGCGCCAGAAGGGCATGAGCGAGGAGATGTACGAGGAATTCATGGCCGTCGTGCTGGCGGCGCAGAAGGGCAACAAGCTCGCGTCGGGCTATCGTGTCCCGATCGATGCCGCGTTCGAGGAGAAGTGATCGTGAACGACGTGAAGTCCACGATATGGGATGCCAACCTCTACCTGAAGTTCGCCGACCATCGCGTGCGTCCCGCCCTCGACCTCATGGGCCGCCTCGATCCGGCCAACGGCGCGCGGCCGGGTCATGCGATCTACGATCTCGGCTGCGGCGCCGGCAACATCTCGCGCATCCTGGCCGAGCGTTTTCCGTCGGCCGAGATCGTCGGCATCGATTCCTCGGAGGAGATGCTCGCCAAGGCGCGCGCGCAGACGGTCGACAGTCGCGTCACTTTCACCAAGGGCGATCTTGCGCAGTTCAAGCCGGCCAAGCCGCCGGGCATCCTCTACAGCAACGCCGCCTATCATTGGCTGGAGGGGCACATCGACATGTTCCCCGGCCTGCTGAAACTCCTGCCCTTGGGCGGCCAGCTCGCCATCCAGATGCCGCGCAATCACGAAGCACCCTCGCATGCCCTGATGCGGACGGCGGCCGAGGCCGGTCCGTGGCGCGACAAGCTTGCCAACGTGCGCACGATCCGCCCGGTGCTCGAACCCGCGCGCTACTACGACGTACTGAAGCCGCTCTGCTCCGACCTCGAGATCTGGGAGACGATCTACCAGCAGCCTCTGACCGGCAAGGATCCGGTGGCGCAGTTTACCGCCGGCACGGGGCTGCGCCCGTTCCTCGACCTGCTGCAGGAGCCGGAACGAACGCAATACTACGACGCCTATGCCGCGCTGGTCGCCAAGGCCTACCCGACACGCGCCGACGGCATCACGATCTTCCCCTTCCGCCGGCTGTTCATCGTGGCGCGCCGCGCATGAGGCCAGGCCGCCTGCTCGCCGTCCTGGCGGTGCTGCTGGCGGCCTGCCGCGTGCAGGCTGGCCTGGCGGCACCGCAGGCGATGGTGGCGGCGGCGCATCCGCTTGCCGTCGAGGCCGGGCTGGAGATGCTTCGACGCGGTGGATCCGCCGTCGATGCGGCGATTGCCGTGCAGATGGTGCTGGGCGTGGTCGAACCGCAGTCCTCGGGGCTGGGCGGCGGCGGCTTCCTGTTGCGCTACGATGGCACGACGCGCGCCATAGCCGTCTATGACGGCCGCGAGACCGCGCCGGCCGGGGCCAACCCGACGATGCTCCTCGGCCGCGATGGCAAGCCGCTCGGCTATCGCGAGGCCGTGGCGTCCGGCCTCTCGGTCGGCGTGCCCGGCGTCCTGGCGATGCTGGAACTTGCCCACAAGGAACACGGTAAGCTCTCCTGGAGCGAACTCTTCGGGCCGGCGATTGCTGCGGCACGCAACGGCTTTGCCGTGCCGCCGCGGCTCGCCCTCTGGCTGGGCAGGATGCCGGGGTTGCGCGAGGACCCGGGTATTCGCACGATCTATTTCAATGCCGACGGGTCGCCCAGGAAGACCGGCGATCGGATCGCCAATCCCGATCTCGCCGAGACGATGGCTTCGATTGCGGCTCAAGGGGCGCGCGCCTTCTATCGAGGTCCGATTGCCGCCGAGATGGTGGATCGCGTGCGCAATCATGTCCGACCCGGGACGCTCTCGCTCGCCGATCTGGCCGATTATCGGCCGATCAAGCGGGAACCGGTGTGCGGACCCTATCGTGTCTGGATCGTCTGCGGCATGCCTCCACCGTCGTCGGGCGGCATCGCGATCCTGCAGGTGCTGGCGCTGATCGAGCCCTTCGAGATCTGGCGCGACACGCCCAACGATCTGCGCTCGATCCATCTCATCGCCGAGGCGAGCCGGCTCGCCTTCGCCGACCGCAACCGCTACGTCGCCGATCCCGCTTTCGTGAACGTGCCGACGGCGGGCCTGCTGTCTCCCGTGTACATCGCCGAGCGCCGCAAGCTGATGTCGCCGGACCGCAGCATGGGCAAGGTCGGCCCCGGCCTGCCGCCGGGCTACGTCGAGCGCGGCACCAGCCACATGAGCATCGTCGATCGCTGGGGCAATGCGGTGAGCTTCACCACCACCATCGAGGCCTCGTTCGGCGCCCAGATCATGGTGCGCGGCTTTCTCTTGAACAACGAGCTCACCGATTTCTCGCCGCAGCCCGAGGTGGACGGCAAGCCGGTTGCCAACCGGGTCGAGCCGGGCAAGCGGCCGCGCTCCTCGATGTCACCGACGTTGGTGCTCGACCGTGACCGACGTCTCGTCCTGGCGCTGGGGTCGGCGGGCGGGTCGCGCATCATTGGCGATACCCTGCACGCCCTGGTCGGCGTGCTCGACTGGAACCTGTCGGTTCCTGCAGCCCTCGCGCAACCGCGCGTGACCAACCGCAATGGCCCGACGGAGCTGGAGCAAGGCACGCCGCTGGCCGGTCAGGCAGAGCGCTTGCGCGCCTTGGGCCATCAAGTACAAGTCCGCGTGCATGAGGGTGGCCTCGCCGGCATTCGCCGGGTGGGCCCATCTTCCAGTGACGGTTGGGAAGGCGGTGCCGATCCCCGTCGCGATGGCGTCGCCCGGGGAGAATAGAGTGGCCGCGAAGAAACTGCCGAGTGTCCTGCTGCGCGCCGGCGAGGATCGCCGCGTCCGGTCGGGCCATCCCTGGGCCTTCTCCAACGAGATCCTGATGGATCCCGAGACCAAGGCATTGCCGCCGGGCTCGCTGGTGATCCTGCGCACGCCGGGCGGCGAGGCGCTGGGCGTCGCGACCTTCAACCCGCATTCGCTGATCGCCGCCCGTCTGCTGACCTCGAATCCCGAGGCCACGATCGATGCCCTGTTCTTTGGCCGGCGGCTGGCCAATGCCGTGGCACTCCGCGACCGGCTGGTCGGCGTGCCCTACTATCGTCTGATCCATGCCGAAGCCGACGGTCTGCCCGGCGTGATCATCGATCGCTTCGGTGACGCCGTGGTCGTCCAGGTCAATTCCGTCGGCATGGAGAATCTGACGCCGGTCCTGCTGGAAGCCATCGAGGCCGAACTGTCGCCGCGCGTGATCGTGCTAAAAAACGATTCGCCCGTCCGCGAACTCGAAGGCCTGAAGCGCGAAACGTCGATCGCCAAGGGCGAGCTCGATGGGCCGATCGAGCTGATCGAGAACGACGCCAAGTTCGTGGCCGATCTCTCCGGTGGCCAGAAGACCGGCTGGTTCTACGACCAGCGCGACAACCGCCGCTTCATGGCGCGCTTCGCCAGGGACGCGCGCGTGCTCGACGCCTATTGCTACAGCGGCGGCTTCGGCGTGCTCGCGGCCAAGCATGGCGCCAAGTCGGTGACCTGCCTCGATCGCTCGCAGCCCGCGCTCGACTCGGCCACCAAGGCGGCGGCGCTCAACGGCGTCAGCGAGGTCGTGACCTTCCGCAAGGGCGAGGTCTTCGAGACCCTGGAGAAGCTCGCCCCCGATGGCCGCAACTTCGATATCGTGATCTGCGACCCGCCGGCCTTCGTGAAGAGCCGCAAGGACATCAAGGTGGGCATCCAGGGCTATCGCAAGATGGTGCGGCTGGCGGCCCCCCTGGTCGCGCCCGGTGGCTTCCTGTTCGTGGCCTCGTGCTCGCATCTGGTCGAACCGCCGCTGTTCGCCGAACAGGTGCGGCGCGGACTACGCGACGCCGGCAAAGGCGGCCGCATCCTGCGCAGCGCCGGTGCGGCGCTCGACCATCCGGTGCATCCCGGCCTGCCCGAGACCGCCTATCTGAAGGCAATGACCTTGCAGATCGACTGACGACACTCCGGCCCTGCCATTGGCACATGGCACGCCGGGCCCTAACATATCTTTCTCACGGTCAGCGCGATCCCGGGGATCCGCGGCTGCAGTCGTTGCGTGTCCGAGTAAAGTCTTGCGATCGCGAGGTTTGCATCATGACCGGGCTGATCTTTCTGGCGGCGGCCATCGCCATGATGACGGCGCTCGCCGGCTATCGCGGCGTCGCGATTGGCCTGTTCGGGATGAGCGCCGTCGCGGCGGTCCTGTGGCTTGATCGCTACATGACCGAGCCGCTGAAACTGTCGTTCTAGGGGCTCCGGCATGGGACTGCTCGTCCGCCTGGGCAACGCCGCCGGAACGGCCGGCATCGCCACCATCCTGTTGATCGCCTTCGGGCTGCAGTTTGGCCTCCAGGAGTTGCCCTGCCCGCTCTGCAACCTCCAGAGGGTGGCGTTCGTCCTGTGCGGCTTCGGCTTCCTGCTCAATCTGCGCTTCGGCGTCCAGCCGCTGCATTATGGGCTCACCTTGCTCGGTGCCCTGTTCGGCCTGGTCGTGTCGGGCTTCCAGGCGCTGCTGTATATCGCGCCCGGTACGGCCGCCCATGGCGTGCCGGTGCTCGGGCTGCATCTCTATACCTGGTCGCTGATCCTGTTCTTCGCCGTGATCACCTGTGTGGCGGCGCTGATGATCTTCTCCGGCCGGCCCGAGCACCACAACACTGATCACCAGGCCGCGCTGCGCTTTCACGGCGTCTACCGGCTGGCCGCTTACCTGCTCATTGCCGCGACGCTCGCCAACGCCGCCAACAGTTTCCTGTTGTGCGGGCCGGCGGACTGTCCCGACAATCCCACGGGCTATTGGATCACGAATCACCTGCCCACCTGATTCCCGCAAGGACTTGCTCATGCCCGTTCGTGTCTCCGCTTCCTCGCGCCGTGCGCTGCTCGCTGGCGCTGCCGTCTTCTCCTTCATCGGCAACGCCCACGCGCAGGGGTCGGACGATCCGGCCCGGCTCGTCGCGATCATGGACAGCTATGCGGCCGGCCTGCGCACCAATAACGTCGAGGCGCTGGTCGCGCTCTATGCGTCCAACGGCGTGTTCATGCGCGACAACATGCCGGCCGTCGTCGGCCGCGATTCCTTGCGCGCCGCCTATCGCGAGGTCGTCGCCACGCTGAAGGTCGATCTCGCCTTCACGATCCAGGAGACGGAGGTGGCGGGCGACATGGCCTGGCTGCGCGCCACCTCGTCTGGTCGCATCAAGGTGCTTGCGACTGGCATGGAAAGTGCGGAGTCCTTCAATCTGGTGGTCATCTTCCGGCGCGAGGCCGGTGCCTGGAAGATCCGCAACTATATCTACGCCTCCAGCCGCCCGGGGGCGG
>Ga0155465_1177_pt1 | contig 10242 bp, 9 predicted proteins | sample RifCSPhighO2_12_FD_107123 | JGI IMG/M metagenome (GOLD analysis project Ga0155465, IMG submission 107123) | Alphaproteobacteria bacterium RIFCSPHIGHO2_12_FULL_66_14 | reverse complement strand
CCAGCACCTCGGCCAGCACGCGTGCGCCGGCAGCGAGGTCCTGGGGCGTGGCATTCTCGCTCTCGTTGTGGCTGATGCCGCGCTCGCAGGGCACGAAAATCATGCCGGTCGGGCAGAGACGGGCGATGTGCATGGCGTCGTGGCCGGCACCCGACGGCATGTCCATGTTGGTGAGCTTCAATGCATTTGCCTTGGCGCGGACGAGGTCGATCACCTTGGGATCAAAAATGGTCGGTGCCACAGCGGTCACGCGCTCGATCGTGGCCGAACAGGGCATGGCCCGGGCAGCGACGATCGCCGCCAGCTTGGCCTCATGCGCTTCCAGCGCGGCCTCGTCGGGATGGCGCATGTCGATGGTGAAGACCGCCTTGCCCGGCACGGTGTTGGGCGAGCCGGGCGAGACGTCGACACGGCCGATGGTGAAGCGCAGCGTGTCGTCTTTGTCGTTCGTGGCCTCGTACATCGCCTGGGCGATGCGCAGGGCAACCTTGAAGGCGTCCTTGCGGGCGGCGCGCGGCGTCGTGCCGGCGTGTGCTTCCTCGCCCGTCGTCTCGACGATGTAGCGGCGGCTGCCCTGGATGGCGGTCACGACGCCGATCGTCTTCTTCTCGGTCTCCAGCCGCGGGCCCTGCTCGATATGAGCCTCTACGTAGAAGTCGAGCGGGAAGCCGGGCGGGCCGTCACGCAGCGATGCTGGTGCCGCATGCAGCGTTTCGGTCAGCGCGTCCTTCAGTACGACGCCCTTCCAATCCTTCACCAGAAGCATTTCATCGAGCTTGTTGTGGCCGGCGAACACCGCCGATCCCATGGCGCCGGGCTGGAAGCGCGAACCCTCCTCGTTGGTCCAGGCCACGGCCATCACCGGCCGCCGGGTTTTCACACCAGCATCCTCGAGCGCTTCCAGCGCCTCGAAGGCCGCGAGGACGCCGTACATGCCGTCGAACCTGCCACCCGTCGGCTGGCTGTCCATGTGCGAGCCACTCAGCACTGGTCGCGCCTCGGCGTCCGTGCCTTCGCGGCGTACGAACAGGTTGCCGATGGCGTCGGTGAAGGTGGCGAAGCCGCGGGCCTTCGCCCAGAGCCCGAGCTGGTTGCGTGCCGCGGCGTCCTCCGACGACAGCGCCTGGCGGTTGACGCCTCCCTTGGGCGTGCCGCCCAGCTTCGCCATGTCGGCGTGCCGTTGCCACAAACGATCTTCGCGCACCGCCCCGGCAACGCTGCCTTCCGCCATGTCCTCTCCTCGAAGCTTGTCGCGCGAGCTATAGCGGCGGCATAGTCGATCTTCAATCGTCGGCGTTTCCGGGGGCCTTCCATGCACAACCATCTCGATCGCGACCTGTTCGGCTACGGTCCCAATCCCCCCGACCCGCAGTGGCCTGAAGACGCCCGCATCGCCGTCAGTTTCGTGTTGAACTACGAGGAGGGTGGCGAGAACACCATCCTGAACGGCGATGCCGCGTCGGAGGTTTTCCTGACCGAGACGCCGGGCGGCACGCCGATCCAGGGCGGTCGCGATCTCTCGACCGAGTCGATGTATGAATACGGCAGCCGGGCAGGCTTCTGGCGCATCCTGCGGCTGTTCGAGGAGCGCAGGATGCGCTTCACCTCCTGGGCGATCGGCCGCGCCCTGGAGCTGAACCCGATCGCCGGCAAGGCGATGGCCGCGGCCGGTCACGAGGTGGCAAGTCACGGCTGGCGCTGGATCAACTACAAGGACTTCACGTTCGAGCAGGAACTGCTGCACATCCAGCGCGCGGTGAAGGCCATCGCCGACACCGCCGGCAAGCCGCCGGTCGGCTGGTACACCGGCCGCTTCGGCATGAACACGCTGTCCGCCGTCATCAAGCATGGTGGCTTCCTCTATTCGAGCGATTCCTATGCCGACGACCTGCCCTACTGGGTGTCGGTCGATGACACGCCGCACCTGATCATCCCGTACACGCTGGAAGTGAACGACATGAAGTTCGGCGTGGCGCCGGGCTTCACGGCGGGCGACGGCTGGCTGCAGGCAATGAAGGACAGTTTCGACCTGCTCTATGCCGAAGGCAGCCGCAGCCCCAAGATGATGTCGATCGGGCTCCACTGCCGCCTCGCCGGCCGGCCGAGCCGGGCCGCGACGCTTGCACGCTTCCTCGACTATGTCGCGTCCAAGCCCAAGGTCTGGGTGGCCACGCGCGAGGAGATCGCGCGGCACTGGATCAAGGTCCATCCGGCCCACGGATGAAGGCGATGCATGACACCATCACCGAGGCGCCCACCGGCACCGCCATGGTGCTGCGGGCATTGGCGCGCTTTCCGGAGCGCCGGGCCTTCGTCTGGGACGGCGGCAGCCTCACCTATCGCGCGGCACTCGCGCTGATCGGCCGCCTGCAGGCGGCGATGGCGGCGGCCGGCCTCAGGAAGGGCCAGACGGTCGCGTTCCTGAGCGCCAACAACGCCGAGACCTGGTGCGCAGGTGTCGCGGCCGGAGGGTTGGGTCTGGTCACCACCTGGCTGCATCCCCTGGGCGCTCTGGCCGATCATCTCGACGTCATCGACGACGCCGAGGTCAGCGCACTGATCGTCGATCCCAGGACGCACGCCCAGCGCGGCGGCGAGCTGGCCGCTGGAGCTGAGGACCGGTTGAAGGTCGTGCTGACCATGGGAAAGGCGGAGTTCGGCCACGATCTCCTGGCGGCGGCCGAGCGGATCGGCGAAGCCTCGCCGGTCGATCTTGCGACGCCCGACGACTATGCCGTCATCAACTACACCGGCGGCACCACGGGCAAGTCCAAGGGTGCGATCCGCCGTCACCGCTCGACGGCCGCCATGACGACCGCGGTTGCGGCCGACTTCGAGTTTCCCGAGACGCCGCTCTATCTCGCCGCAGCGCCCATCACCCACGTTGCGGGCACCAAGGTGGTGCCGGCGCTGCTGAAGGGCGGCACGATCCATCTCATGAAGGGGTTCGATCCGGAGAAGTTCCTGGCCACGGTGGAACGCGAGAAGATCAACTTCACCCTGCTCGTGCCGACGATGGTCTACGTGCTGCTCGATCATCCCAGGCTCGACAAGACCGATCTCTCCTCGCTCGAACTGATCCTCTACGGCGCCTCGCCGATGTCGCCGACGCGGCTGGTCGAGGGGCTGGAGCGCATCGGGCCGGTGTTCAGCCAGCTCTATGGCCAGACCGAGTGCTATCCGGTGAGCGTGCTCAGGAAGGCCGACCATGACGCCAGGCGGCCGGAGCTGTTTGCCTCCTGCGGCTTTCCCATCGCCTCGTGCAGCGTCAGCTTGCGTGATGAGGACAACAACGAGGTGGAACGGGGCGAGGCAGGCGAGATCTGCGTGCGCGCGCCGCATGCCATGGAGCAGTACTGGAAGCGGCCGGAGCAGACCGCCGAGACCTTCAAGGGCGGCTGGCTGCACACCGGCGACGTCGCCCGTGCCGACGAGCGAGGCTACCTCTACATCGTCGATCGCAAGAAGGACATGATCGTGAGTGGCGGCTTCAACATCTTTCCGCGCGAAGTGGAAGACGTGCTGTCCTCGCACCCCGACGTCGCCATGGCGGCGGTGATCGGCGTGCCGCACGAGAAATGGGGCGAGGCCGTCGCCGCCCTGATCGTCGCCAAGGCCGGCTGCACGCCCTCGCCCGAGGCGCTCATGCAGCTCGTCAAGGATCGCAAGGGCTCCCCGCACGCGCCCAAGCAGATCGAGATCGTCGACAGCCTGCCGCTTACCGCCGTCGGCAAAGTCGACAAGAAGGTGCTGCGGGCGAAATACTGGGCCGGGCAGGCGCGCCAAGTGGGATAGCTAGCCCGGCGCTGATTGCGGGAAGCTGTGGATCTCCGCCGCCGCCGCCGGATACTTCCTTGCCAGCGTTTCGGCATCGCCCAGTTCAACGTCGGCGGGAATGACGCCCGGCCATTCCGTGCTGCCGCCCAGGAACCATCGTCGAGGCCCGATCACGCGCGCCGTGTGGAAGGTGCCGCCGGGGATGAAGAACTGCACGTGTTGGCCGGTGGCGAGGTCGGGGCCAATCACGACCTTGTCGCTCGAGCCGTCGAGCTTCAGCAACAGCAGTTCCAGCGGATCGCCGCGATAGTAGTGATAGAGCTGGTCGTTGCGGATTCGATGAAGCTGCACGGGTGCTTGCGGGGTCACGAAGAAATAGAGCGCCGATCCAACCGGCCGTTCGGCCCCGATCTTCCGCTCGCTGACGTAGGTCACACGCACGAAGCCGCAGGTCCGGTTGGGCTCGAGTTGCAGAAGCGCGCAGACCTGGTCGGCGCTGAGATCATTACTCACGGCACACTCCATGGCGCATTTCATGCCTCATCATACAGTACCTTGTGTCGCGAGCCTGCGTTGAGGGGATTTGCTGCATCCGTGATTTCATGGGATCAATGGGCGGTTGTGACTTCTCTTCTCCGCGCCGCCGCCCTCCCTTTTTTCGTTGCCGCCTCGCTGGCCGTTTCAGGTTGCACCAGCTTGTTCGCCTCCAAGCCGCCGGAGGTCGCGGCCGTCGCGCCCGGCATGACCCCTCGAGAGCAGGAACTCGCCGACCGCAAGGAGCAGCTCCTGCAGCAACTCGCGACCTGCGAGAGCGGCAGTTGGGGGCCGTCGGCGCGGCCGATCTACGGTGGTCGCGGCGCCTATCACGGGCGCTTCCAGTTCACACTGCGCACCTTCATTACCTACACGCGCAAGCGCGACGGTACGGCGCTCACCGCCAAGGAAGCCGCCGCATACACCCAGAACTATGACAAGGCTGCCAGCCTCGCCTGGTACATGATCTACGATCTGCAGGAGCCGTGGCATTGGCCGCTGTGCTCGCGCAAGCTCGGCATCCCGGCGCAAGTGAACCTGATCAAGACGATCTAGGCGCCTGAACGCGCTACTCTGGCTCGTGCGAGAAGACAGTCCTTGAGAGACCTGCGAGCCCTCGAAGAGCAACCGTTTCCGCTGCGTCGTCGATTCCAGCGACGCATCGTGCCGTTCCTCGTCCTGTTCATCGCCATCCTGGTGGCTTTGACCGTCTTCGGCACCCGTCAGGCGACGGAGGCGATCTACCTCGACCTGGCGCAGCGGCGTGCCGACACGATCGCGCGCGCGGTGTCGGGCGCGGCGCCCGTGGCTTGGGCCGACCTGATGGCGGGACGACCCCCCGACTCGCCGGAGTTGCGCCAGGCGTTCGCCGATGAAGTTCACGAGCTGAAGCTCATCCGGCTCAAGGTCTATGACCTGCAGCGACGAACGATCTATGATTCGGTCGCGGAGGGCATGGGCAAGGTTGAGGAGGGTCCGGCCTTGCGTGCGGCGATCGAGCATGCGGGGCCGTCGGCGGTCCCGCGGGTCGAACCCGACGGCACGGCGGTCTACGAACTCTATGTACCGTTGCTCGACAGCCGGGGACGCGTTCAGGCCGTCTTCGAGCTCTATGAACCGATCGACAGCCTGGACGGAATCCTCGCCCGTGCGACCGCGGCCCCTTTGATCGTGCCGGCGGTACTGATGGCCCTCCTCGTGGCGGCGCTCTGGCAACTCGTGGGCCGAGCCCAGAGTGACATCGATGCGCGCACCCGGGCGATGGTGGTGCTGCGTCAGCGCCTCGAGACCTTCGTATCGGCGCGCGCGACCCAAGCCGCGCGCGGCTCCGACAGCGGCGGGACGATTCCCTCGCGCCGTCTCGTCCTCAGTCTTCTCTACTCGGATGTCCGGTCCTTCACCGGCTTTGCCGAGAGCAGTTCGCCTGAGGTCGTGGTCGCGTTCCTCAATCGGCTGATGACGATTCAGGTGCGGGCGATCCACGACCACGGTGGGGATGTCGACAAGCTGATCGGTGACGCCTTGCTCGCCCATTTCAGCGGCGAGGATGCCGCCCGACGCGCCGTTGCCGCCGGGCGCGACATTCTCGAGGCATGTGCCGCGGCCGAGTTGCCGCGCCAGATCGGGATCGGCGTGTTCACCGGCGAGGTGGTAGCCGGTGCGATCGGCCCCGCCGAGCGGCGCGACTACACCGTGATCGGCGACAGCGTGAACGTCGCGGCCAGGCTCTGTGCCGCGGCCTCCGGAGGCGAGCTGGTCGTTGCGGCCACGGACCTTGCCGATGGCAGGGACTTCGCCGCGGCCGAGACCCTGTACGTCAAGGGCCGTCGCGACCCGCTGTCGGTCCGCCGTTGGCGAGCGCCGGTTCCCACCTAGCCCCCATCGTCGATCGCTGAACAGGCGTCACTGCCAGGTGCCGGCGCGGCTCAGCGGAGCTCGCGACAGAATTCCTGGATGCGCCCGCAGCCTTCGCGCAGGCTGGCCATGTCCGTGGCATAGGAGATGCGGAAATAGGGACTCATGCCGTAGGCCGCGCCCTGCACGGTGGCGACGTGCTTCTCCTCGAGGAGCGCGGTGACGAAATCGGTGTCGGTGGCGATCTTGCGTCCGGCCTTCGTGGTCTTGCCGATGCAGCCGGCGATGTTGGGGAAGACGTAGAAGGCGCCTTCGGGCTTGTGGCAGGTGATGCCGGGCGCGGCGCGCAGCATCGCCACGACCTCGTCGCGCCGCTTCTGGTAGTCGGCGGCGCGTTCCTTCAACAGATCCTGCGGCCCGTCGAGCGCCGCCGTGGCCGCCGCCTGGCTGATGGTCGAGATGCCCGAGCCGATCTGGCCCTGCATGTTGGTCATGGCGGCGATCAGCGGTCGCGGCCCGCCGGCGAAGCCGACCCGCCAGCCGGTCATGGCATAGGCCTTCGAGGCGCCATTCACGGTCAGCGTGCGGTCCTTCAGCTTCGGCTCGACCTCGGCGATCGTGCAGAAGCCCAAGTCGTCGTAGATCAGGTGCTCGTAGACGTCGTCGGCCATGATCATCACGTGCGGATGGCCGAGCAGCACGTCGGCGATCTCGCGCATCTCGGCGCGCGAGCACACCGCACCCGTCGGATTGTTGGGGAAGTTCAGCACCATCCACTTGGTGCGTGGCGTGATCGCGGCCTCCAGGTCGGCGGCGCGCAGCTTGAACTGGTTGTTCTCGGGGCAGGACACGGACACCGGCCTGGCGCCGGCGACGGTCGCCTGGTCGGCGTAGGAGATCCAGCCCGGGGCGGGGATGATCACCTCGTCGCCGGGGTTCACGCTCGCCATCAGCGCGTCGTACATGATCTGCTTGCTGCCGTTGGAGACCATGATCTCCTCGAGCGCGTAGTCGAGGTTGTTGTCGCGCCTGAACTTGGCGCGAATCGCCTCCTTGAGCGGCTTCACGCCGTCCTGCGGCGGATACTTGGTGTCGCCGGCAAGTGCTGCCTTGTAGGCCGCTTCAATGGCATGCCGCGGCGTCGGGAAGTCGGGCTCGCCCGAGGACAGTCCCACGATCTTCACGCCCTCGGCGCGCAGCTCGCGCACCTTGCGGGTCATGGCGGCGGACGCCGACACCTTTACGTTCTTGAGACGATCGGCGACTTCGAACATGAACCCTTCTTTCAATCCTTGCGATAGATGGTGAGCGCGATGCCGCCCAGGACTGCCACGGACGCCACCAACAGGTGCACCGTTATCGGCTCGGCGAGTAGCACCATGCCGCCCAGGGCCGCAATGGCCGGCACGCTGAGCTGGACGGTCGCGGCCGACGTCGCCCGGAGCATCGGCAGCGCGGCATACCAGAGGACATAGCCCAGGCCCGAGGTCACGGCGCCGGAAAGAATGGCATAGAGCGCACCCGTCCGGTCGACGGTTCCGGTCGTCGTCGCGGCCAGCATGAGCACCGCGGCGAAGGGCAGGGAACGCAGAAAGTTGCCGCCGGTCGCCGCCGTCGGATCGCCGGCACCCTTGCCGAGCAGCGAATAGACGCCCCATGCCGCACCGGCGGCCAGCATCAGCGCCGCCTCCAGCCAGGGCGGCGCAGCGAGTCCGGGCAGCAGCAGCCAGATCAGGCCGCCCAGCGCCAGCAGCAAGCCCACCAGCCTCAGGCCGCCGACCCGTTCACCCGTCGCAAGGCCGTAGCCCATCATGGTGAGCTGCACGGCGCCGAACAGCAGCAACGCGCCGGTCGCGGCCGTCAGGTCGCGGTAGGCGAAGGAAAAGCACACCGCGTAGGCGAACAGCATGGCCGCCATCGGCCAGCTTCCACCCGCCGCGGGTCGCTGGCCACGTAGCATCAGCAGCGCCGCCAGGATCAGCGCCCCGGAGGCGAGGCGGATCGCCGTGAAGCTCGCGGCATCGATCCCGGTGTCGCGCAGCGCCAGCCGGCAGAACAGCGAATTGCCGGCGAAGGCCAGCATCGCCAAGGTCGTCAGCAGGGCGGTGCGTGCGATGCCGCCCCCTTGAATGTCGCTCACGCGGTCAGTCGATAGAGCTTCATCGCGTTGTCGCGGACGATCTTGCGGCGCGCCCTGGCCGAAACGCCGGTCAGCTCCTGGGTCAGGAACTGCTGGCTGTCCGGCCAGATCCCGTCGGGATGCGGGAAGTCCGACCCCCACATGACATTGTCCTCTCCGAGGTGCTTGAGCAGTTCGATGCCCACCGGGTCGGTCTGGTAGGTGGCATAAAACTGGCGATGCCAGTACTCGCTGGGCTTCATCTTGAGATCGAGGTCCTTGAACTGGTCCTCCCACTCGAGATCCATGTGCTGCAGCACGTAGGGGATCCAGCCGAGACCGGCCTCGCCGATCACGATCTTCAGGTTCGGATAGCGCGCCGGGGCGCCCGAGAAGATCAGCCCCATCAGCATGGTGCTCATGTGCATCTGGAAGCCGGTGATGTGCACGGCGAAGATGCGGCGCTGCACGTGAGCCGGGAACTTGGTGACGTCGGGCGAACGGCCGCCGATCGTGTGGAAGTGGAGCGGAATGCCGGTCTCGTGGCCGAACTTCCAGAGCGGCTCCCAGTGCTCGTCCCAGAGCGGCGTCATGTCGGGGCGGTTGGCGATATCGAGTCCGCGCACGCCGCGCTTGGCGCAGCGCATCGCCTCGGCGACCGACTCCTCCATGTTGTAGTTCGGGAGGTTGGCGAGGCCGATCAGCCGGTCGGGCGCGCGGCTGCAGAAGTCGTGGAGCCAGTCGTTGTAGATGCGCAGCATCTCCAGCGCGGCCTCGGGATCGTTCAGCCGGCCGCTCGAGCCCAGCACGCCGTACAGCACCTCGGCCTGCACGCCGTCGCGGTCCTGGTCCTGGAGACGCAGGTCGACCTCGGTGAGGCGCCGGATGCCCTTCTTGCCGTCGTCGTAGAGGCCGGTCGACGCCATGCGGTCGGAGCGGTGGATGATGCCCGGGACATATTCGCGGCCGGCCGAGCCCATGCCGTTCACCAGGCCGAACTTGGCACCGTTGCGGCTGGTCCATTCCGGGCCCTTGGGTCCCTCGACGACGTAGGGCATGCGTTCCTTCATCTGGCTCGACGCGTTCCTGGTGAACAGGTCAGGCGGCAGCCAGATCAGGTCGATGTGTCCGTCGGCGGAGATGACATCGTATTTCATGAGCGTGGTCCTCCGGAGGAAATCATCCTCCCGGTCCGTCCGCCGGGCCAGCCCCTTCGCATCGTTCCGCGAAAACGCCCGGCACCGGCAGGGGGATTCTTTGGCTAGAGTGGCTTCATGAAAGAAACCACCGCCTCTTCCTCCATCTCCGATTGGCTTGCCCGCTTCGCCGCGGCGTTGAAAGGCGGTGACGTCGTCGGCGCGGCTGCCCTGTTTAGCGGCAACGGCTACTGGCGCGATCTCGTTTCCTTCACCTGGAACATCGTGACGCTGGAGGGCCGTTCGGCGATTGCCGACATGCTGACGGCGCGGCTCGAGGACGTGCGGCCCGACTCCTTCCGCGCCGGCGACCGCGACGGCTGGTTCACCTTCGAGACGGCACTGGGGCGCGGAACGGGTCACGTCCGCCTGAAGGGCGGCAAGGCTTTTACGCTGTTCACCGCCCTGATGGAGCTGAAGGGCTTCGAGGAGAAGAGCGGCGAGACTCGTGAATCGGGCGTCCAGCATGGCGCCATCCAGAACCGAGTCACCTGGACCGACCAGCGCCGGGCCGATGCCACCGAACTCGGCTACGATCGCCAGCCCTTCGTGTTGGTGATCGGCGGCGGGCAGGGCGGCATTGGCCTCGGCGCGCGGCTGAAGCGGCTCGACGTGCCGGCGCTGATCGTCGATCGCAACCCGCGGCCGGGCGACGCCTGGCGCAACCGCTACAAGTCGCTCTGCCTGCACGATCCGGTCTGGTACGACCACCTGCCGTACCTGCCGTTTCCCGATCATTGGCCGATCTACACGCCCAAGGAC
>Ga0155465_1230_pt2 | contig 10270 bp, 11 predicted proteins | sample RifCSPhighO2_12_FD_107123 | JGI IMG/M metagenome (GOLD analysis project Ga0155465, IMG submission 107123) | Alphaproteobacteria bacterium RIFCSPHIGHO2_12_FULL_66_14 | reverse complement strand
CGACCATGAGCGGTAGCAGCACGAGCATGCTGATCGTGTTGATCGCCAGGGCGCGCGCCGGCGCCATGCCGTCGACGAGCTGGAGCCAGCTCACGATGTAGACAAACATCAGGTAGAAGCCGACGGAGTTGAAGACCGAGAGCGCGGCCAGGCGCGCCAGCAGCGGGCCGTGATTGCGCACCGTCTCGAGCAGCGGCGAGCGCTCCTTCACGTGCGGCTTGGGCACCTCGTGGACGTGGCGGCGCAGCAGGAAGCCCGCCAATCCGACCAGAAGGCCGACCAGGAAGGGAATGCGCCAGCCCCAGGCCTCCAGCGCCTCGGGCGACATCGTCTCGGCCAGCAGCGCACCGCTCGCCGAGCCCAGCAGGATGCCGCCGACCGCGCCGCAGCAGGCCATGGCGCCAATGATGCCGCGGCGGCCCGGCGGGGCGCGCTCGACCATGAAGACGATCGAGGTCGTGTACTCACCGCCCACCGACAGGCCCTGGATCATGCGCAGCAGGGTAAGCAGGATCGGCGCCGCAACGCCCAGCACCTGATAGCCCGGCAGGGCGCCGACCAGGAAGGTCGGGATCGCCATCGCCGCCACCGAGAAGGTAAGCGCGGCGCGGCGGCCGAACCTGTCGCCGATATGACCGATCAGCGCGCCGCCCACGGGGCGCATGAGGAAGCCCACGGCGAAGATGCCGAAGGCTGCCAACACTTGCGCTACGGGGTCCTCGCTGGGAAAGAAGGCACGGCCGATGGCGGCGGCGAAATAGCCGTAGATCGCGAAGTCGTACCACTCCAGCACGTTGCCGATGGCGCCGACCGCGATGGTCCGCCGTGTGCTCCCGGAAATCATCGATACTCCCCCAAGCCTCGCCGCACCGTAGAGGCGACGGGGAAGCGGCTCAAATTCCCCATCTCGGAGGATGATCTCTCCAGCTCTAGCGGCGCACTTCCCTGAACATCCAGGCAATCACGGCAGCCAGCAGCCAGGCGCCCACGACGGGCACCAGCATCGCCAGCAGGAAGCGCGCCGGATCGACCGCCTGGAAGAACAACCCGTAGCCATCGCCCCTGACCCCGCTAGGATCGCTGTGCTTCTGGGCGATGAACTGCATCAGCCAGCCGAAATGCGACGGACCTTCGTTCACTTCCAGCCACGCGCCGGCCGCGACGAAGGCGCACCACAAGACAGAGAGAACCGCTCCGAGCAACTTCATGGTGTCGCGCCTCCCCCGATCCGGCGGCAACCACGATATCACATCACCAGCGCGCGCCGAGGAACTCGTTCACGCAGTTGGCCGAAGCCTTGGCGTAGGTGCCTGCGCCGTCGGGTGAACAAAGCTCCGGTACCGGATACGGGTGGGACGAGACGGCTCCCTCGCTTGTCGCCCCATGGTCGTAGGCCGATGTTGCTGCTATCGGATTGTGACAGCGCTCGACCAGCCGATCGACAACCAGGGAGCTTTCCGTTGGGATCGATTTTTCCAAATGACGTTCTTTACGAGTTCGTCACCTTGTTCGTCGTCCTCGATCCGATCGCGACGCTGCCCGTCTTCGTTGCGGTCACGGCCGGCCTCACTCGGCGGCAATCGTTCCTGGTCGCCTTCTACGCGCTGGGCGTCTCCTTCCTGGTGCTGCTGTTCTTCATCATCGCCGGCCAGCATATGCTCGAGGCTCTCAAGATTCCGATGACCTCGTTCCAGCTCGCGGGATCGCTCGTGCTCCTGCTGTTCGGCCTCAAGATGGTTCTGGGCAAGGTGACGGAAGAGGCGGCAGAGGTCGCCGAAGGCACGAGCCTGCTGGAGCGCGCGATCTATCCGCTTGCCGTGCCGTGCGTTGCCGGCGCCGGCGCGATGCTGACAGTGGTCCTGCTGACCGACAACAAGATCCGCTCCATCACCGAGCAGGCGACGACCACGGGCATCCTGGTGCTCTGCCTGACAATCCTGTTCGTTCTGTTCGCGCTGTCGGCGGCGATCTTCCGCGTGCTCGGCCGACCCGGCATCGAGATCGTGAGCCGAGTCTTCGGGCTGATCCTGGCCAGTATCGCGGTGAACAGCCTGGTCATCGCGATCAAGATGAGCTTCGGCCTGCCGACGGGCTAGGCGGAGTCGCTCGCGGAGGGCCTCACGATCGCGCACCCGGGCACGCCCCAGTTCCGGCTGTCGAGCGGCCAGATCGGCGAGCCCGAACGCCTACCTCAAGCCTCTCGAACGGCGAAGCCCTTTGATCCAATGCCTCGCGGGTTCCTTCCCGGCGCCTGTATTGTTCCGTGGGTCACGCTGAGCCATCCCGTTTGACAGCTTCCATGCCTGACCGGTAGCCTTCGAGCCAAGCAAAGAAAACGCATTTCCCGCATTATCCGATCCGCCTTAGAGCGAAGGCGTCTCGAGGCGGCGAGGACGGTGCGGTTACAAGGGAGGCAATATGTCGATCATAAAAGCGAGCCCGACGTGTGTCGTGCGTGTCGTTCTTGCCGCAGCGTTGGCGCTTGCGGCAACGAACCTTGCCCAGGCCCAGCAGAAGACCGAAGTCATCTTCAGCGCCGGACCCACGGGTGGCAGCTGGACGCCGCTTGCGGCGACGGTGTCGCAGGTCGTCAACACCCGGGTTCCCGACCTGAACGTCGCGGTCGAGCCGGGCGCGGCGCTGGTGAACATCGAGAAGATCCGCAACGACAAGGCCGATCTCGGCTGGTCGATGACCACAGTCGTGGCCGATGCACGCGACGGCAAGGGCCAATTCGCCGGCAAGCCGACCGACAAGGCGCTGTTCGTCGCCAATTTCTATCCCAACGTCTGGCAGCTCGTGGTGCCGGCCAGCAGCGACATCAAAAGCATCAAGGACCTCAAGGGCAAGCCGGTGGCGCTGCCGGCACGCGGCAACACCAGCCTGGCGGCCGGCTGGGAGTACCTGCTCAAGGTCAACGGCATGACGCTCGCCGATCTCGGGCCGAAGAGCTATGGACCGGTCTCGTCGAACGCCGAAGCGGTGAAGAACCGGCAGGCGATGGCGAGCGGATGGTTCACCGTGGTGCCCGCCTCGTTCGTCCTCGATCTCGGCTCGGCGATGCCGCTGCGCATGATCCAGGTCAGCGACGCAGAGTTCGCCGAGCTGAAGAAGCTCAACGCCGGGTTCGTGCGCCATGCGGTCAAGGCCGACACCTACAAGGAACAGGGCATCACCCAGGAGGTGCTCACGTTCCAGTCGCCGACCGTGCTGATGGCTTCGTCCCGCACCTCGCCGGAGACCGTCTACAAGATCACCAAGGCGATCATCGAAGGGCGGGAGGACTTCGCCCACATCGTCAAGACCATGAAGGGCATCACCCCGGCTGAGATGTCGCAGAACTTCGGCATGCCCTATCACCCTGGTGCCGAGAAATACTATCGAGAAGCCGGACTGCTGAAGAAGTAGCGAGCGGCCGGGATGCGTAAACTCGTCGGCTATTCCGGCCTCGTCGTCGGCGCGGTGGCGGTCGCGATGTCCGTCTACCATGTCTACGCGCGACTGACGATCTACGCGCCCGACCAGCATGCCCTGCTGTTCATCACACTGGCCTTCAGCCTCGTGTTGTCGTTCCTGCTGTGGCCGGCCCGCAAGGACACGACACCGGAGCGGGTGCCGTGGTCCGACCTGGGGCTGGCGGTCCTGTCGATCGCCTGCATCGGCTACATGTTCGTGAACTACGACTACATCGTGAACCGCTTCCCCACCGCCCATCCGCTCACGGCGATGGACATGCTTGTGGGGACCGTCGGGATGCTGCTGGTGCTGGAGGCGACGCGGCGCACGATCGGGGCGTCGTTGCCGATCGTCGCGATCGTCTTCCTCGTCTACGCGCTGGCTGGCCAGTGGCTGTTCGGTTTCCTGCATCATCGCGGTCTCACCGCCGAGATCACGATCGACCAGAGTTGGTTCACCACCGAGGGCGTGTTCGGGGTCCCCCTGACGGTCGCCGGAACCTACGTCATCCTGTTCATCATATTCGGCACCTTCCTCGAGAGATCGGGGGCCGGCCAGTTCTTCATGAACTTCGCCAACGCCATCGCCGGCGGCGCGCGCGGCGGCCCCGGCAAGGTGGCGGTCGTGTCATCCAGCCTGTTCGGCACCATCTCCGGCTCGGCGGTCGCCAACGTGATGGTCGACGGTTGGTTGACCATTCCGATGATGAAGAAGACCGGCTTCAAGCCGGAGGCTGCGGCGGCGATCGAAGCGGTGGCCTCGACGGGCGGCCAAATCATGCCGCCGATCATGGGCGCGGCGGCCTTCGTCATGGCCGAGTTCCTGGGCGCCAGCTACACCCAGGTCATGGTCGCCGCGGCGATCCCGGCGCTGTTCTATTACGGCGCGCTGTTCGCCGCGATCCATTTCAACGCCGTACGCTCGGGCCTGAAGGGGCTGCCGCGCGAGGAACTGCCGATCCTCGGCCATATCATGGTCAAACAGGCGCACCTGTTTTTGCCGGTCATCGTGCTGCTGGCGCTGCTGCTCATGGGCTTCACGCCGACCTACGGCGCGATCATCGCCACCGGAGCGCTGATCGTGATCTCCTGGCTGCGGCCCGCCACGGGACTGGGTCCCAGGGCCTGTCTCGAGGCGTTGCGCGACGGGGCGATCCACACCGTACCGGTCGCCATGGCCTGCGCCAGTGCGGGCATCGTGATCGGGATCGTGCTGCAGACCGGCCTGGCGCTGCGCTTCACTGCCTTCCTGATCGACTTCACCCAAGGATACCTGCTGCTGGCGCTGCTGATCACGATGGTCGCCGGAATCATTCTCGGCATGGGGATGCCGACGACGCCAGCCTACATCATGCAGGCGGCGCTGCTGGTTCCGGCCATTATCAAGCTCGGCGTCGAGCCCATGGCCGCCCACATGTTCGCCTTCTATTTCTCGTGTCTCTCGGCGGTGACGCCGCCGGTGGCGCTCGCGGTCTATGCCGCGGCCTCGATCGGCGGGGCCAGCCTCTGGGGATCGGGCGTGCAGGCGATGAAGTTTGCCGCGGCCGGCTTCATCGTGCCGTTCTTCTTCGTCTTCAATCCATCCCTGCTGTTCTCGGGGGCGTGGAACGAGATCCTGCTGGCGGTGGTGACCGGCTCGATCGGCGTGGTGGCCCTGGCCGCCGCGATGGAGGGCTATTTCTTCCGAACGGCGCCGTGGTTCGAGAGGCTGCTCCTGCTCGCGGCGGCGCTGCTGCTGATCGACCCCAATGTGCTGACCGACGTGATCGGCCTGGTCCTGCTGGGCGCAGTCCTGCTCAGCCAGAAGCTGCGACCCGTGAAACAGCCGAGGCCGGCGGAGTGAGCCCATGAGCCGTGCCCAGCTCGTCACCCTGACGATCATCGCCGCCGTCATGTTTGGCGGCACCGTGGCCTACGGCGTGCTGCGGCTCTACACCGCCTGATCGCGCGAGCCCGGCCGGCATTCGGCAGGATAGAATGGCGGAGAGGAAGGGATTCGAACCCTCGATAGGGGTTTACCCCCTATAACGGTTTAGCAAACCGCCGCCTTCGACCGCTCGGCCACCTCTCCGCAGCCCGTTAAGACCCCGGCGATCGAAATATCCACGACGGATGCGCGGCGGTTCTAGCGGGGGGTTCGGGGAGTGTCAAACAACCTCGCAATTTCGCAAGCGATATCAGGCTCTTGGCGTCCCGGCACGCGGTGTGCGACGGTGCCGGGATGAGTTCCGCATCCCCCTCCTCCATCGACATGCTCCAGCGCCTGGTGGCGTTCGACACCACCTCGCGCAACTCGAACCTGGAGCTGATCCAGCACATCCAGGGCTACCTCGGTGAGCATAACGTCAGGAGCACGCTGGTGCCCAACGACCAGGGCACCAAGGCCAACCTCTACGCCTCGATCGGGCCCGACGCGCCCGGCGGCATCGTGCTGTCGGGCCACACCGACGTGGTGCCGGTCGACGGCCAGGCCTGGGACACCGATCCTTTTGCGCTCACCGCAAAGCCCGACGGCAATATCTATGGCCGCGGCACCTGCGACATGAAGGGATTCATCGCGGCGTGCCTCTCCCATGTCCCAGCGCTCCAGCGCGCGAAGCTCAAGGTGCCGATGCACTTTGCTTTCAGCTACGACGAGGAGATCGGCTGTCTCGGCGCCCATTCGCTGGCCGAGAAGCTGATGGGCAACGTGCCACGCCCTCAGGCCGTGATCGTGGGCGAGCCCACCATGATGGGCGTGGTCAACGCCCAGAATGCCGGCGGCGGCCACGTCGCCACTTTCACCGGCGTCGAGGCCCATTCCTCGATGACCCATCTCGGCGTCAGCGCCATCCACTTCGCCGGCGACTTCATCCACTGGCTGAACGAGCTGCAGGTCGAACTGGCAGAACGCAAGCACACCGACATCGACACCGTGCCCGGCCACACCACGATCAACGTCGGCATCGTGAGCGGCGGCACCGCGGGCAACATCCTGGCCCGCGAATGCACGCTCAACTGGGGCTACCGCACGCTCCCCGGCGACGACGCCTGGGAAGTGCAGCGCCGCGCCGAGAAGTACGTGGCCGAACTGCTGCTGCCCAAGATGAAGGCCAAGCATCCCGACGCTAACATCACGCTCAAGCGCCGCTCCTTCGTGCCCGGGCTAAAACCCGACGAGAATGAGGAAGCGGCCAAGCTCGCCCTGCAGTGGACCGGCGGCAACCGCACCTACGCCGTGCCCTACGGCACCGAGGCCGGCATCTTCCGCGGCCACGGCATTCCGACCGTGATCTGCGGTCCCGGCGACATCTCCCAGGCCCATCAGCCCAACGAGTTCGTTGCCAAGTCGCAGATCGACGCCTGTGACGCCTTCATCGCCAGGATGATCGACTGGGCCGAGCGGCAGTAGACACCCGCCGGCCCCTCGGAGCGGACATCCCGCGTTCCGACGTTGAGTTGATCGGCGACGCAGACTGCCCCGCTCAACGCCTTGATCCGGCCGGGTTAACCGTCGGAAGGGCCGGACTCGGCCTGTCCGGCTCCCCCGGACATTTCTCAGTGGTCTCTCCTTTTGTTTCCTATTTAGCAGCCCAAAACTCAGAAGAAACGCTTTTTTTTGACCGATCTCTTCTCTCGTCTTTTTCCTATAAAAAGCCGATCAATTCGTTAAGCTCGGCGCCGGGCGTGGCGCGCCGTCCGATCCTTCACCATGAGTCCACCGACCTTCTTCGACCCTAAAATCGGGCCTGAAGGTGTAACCAATTCGCCAAGCCGGCGTTCATCCAGTGACCGCTATTCGCCTGCGACGCTGGAGGAACCCTTGATCCGCAACCCGAGCGACCTCACCCGTCAGCAGATCGTCGCCCAGGAGCTCGGTCAGTTGCGTGCCTTGGGCCTCGTTCGGCGCCAGGCATCCCTGAAGCGGTCGGAAGGGATGTTTCAACGCGCCAAAGCAGCCACCGAGGCTGAGCCCGCCGCGACGGAGCCTTCCCCTGCCGCAGCTCCACCCTCCCCGCTGCCTCAATCGTAGGCAATCTTCAGTCGTGGGGCGAGAAGGCTCCGACCAGCAACACATGCCCAACCCACGAAGTTGCCGGCGCCAGCGACGCCGGCTTGAGGGAATTCAGAGGGCGTGGCATCAATTCGACTGAGCCACGGGAGCGGCTCTTTCGGGGGAGCCGTCATGATACTGGGCCTGTCGCTGTCGACCTTCACCACCCTGCACGTCGTGTTGAGCCTGATCGGAATCGCAACCGGCGTCGTCTGCCTGTTCGCCCTGCTGGGCTCGCGAGTCCCCGCCGGATTGACGATGACTTTCCTCCTGACCACCGTGGCCACGAGCGTGACCGGCTTCTTCTTTCCCAATCTCAAGATCGGGCCGCCCGTCATCTTCGGCGTCGTCTCTCTCGTCGTGCTGACGCCGGTTCTGCTGGCGCTCTATCGCTACCATTTGACCGGGCCGTGGCGCTGGATCTACATCGCGGGCGCCGCCTTCGCGCTCTATCTCAATTCGGTCGTGGGGGTCGTGCAGGCCTTCCAGAAGCTCGCCTTCCTGAAGCCGCTCGCGCCGACGCAGTCCGAGCCGCCGTTCCTGGTGGCGCAGCTCGTCGTTCTCGTCGTCATCGTCGGATTGACCGTGCTCGCGCTCCGGCGCTTCCGACCTGCAGACGCCTAAAGCACGGCTCGGCTCGAAAGGACGCGAGCTACAGCCAGCGGCGAACCCGGGACTTGTAGCCGAGATAGGCGTCGCCAAATTTGCGCTCGAGATAGACTTCCTCCCGGGCGACCACGCCGTAGCGGATGACGAGGTAGAAGGGCGCCAGCGCGACGACGATCCAGAGGCTGTTGAAGGCGATGGCGAGGCCGATCTGGCCGAGGAACATGCCGGCATAGATGGGATTGCGCGTGAAGCGGTAAGGTCCATTCGCGACGATCGTCGTCGTCGGTTTGTTGGTCTCGATCCGGCTGCCGGCCCGGCGGATCGTCACGATCGCCCAGATCGCGACCGCAAAGCCAGCCGCGAATACGGCCGCTCCAAGCCAGATGTTGGAAAAGGCCGGCGGCACGAACGGCAAAGGGTAGAGCCAATCGATGCCGAGACCGGCAACGAACGCAAGCGCCCATGCGATCGGCGGGTGAATGACCGTATCGGCGTGGTCGGCCATCTCGTCCTCCTGTCCGCGATCAGACTCCGGCGCAGACCGTGTGTTCGGTGCGGAAGACACCGTGCTGGCCAAAGCGTCTGTTGTAGACCTCGACGATGGCCTGGACCTTGGCCTGATGCGCCGGCGCATCGAAGATGACGACGATCAGCAGCTTGGTCCGCTCGCGCAACGTCTGATTCTGGGAGTTGCGGGACTGTCCAGCGACGTTGAGGACGCTCAAGCCATCGGGAAAGCGCGGCGTTACCTCGTCTGCCACGAACCGCGCCCACTGCCCCTCGCTCACCTCGCCGCCGCCTTCGATGTCGCGGCCGAAATAGAGGTTGAGTTCGAGCGCGGACTTAAGCGGTGCGGCGCAGGTCGCCGCAAGCTGCGGTGGCTGGGGAGGTGTGCTGGTTTGGGCACAGGCGGAGAGCAGTAGCGCACATACTGTCATTCCGAATCTCGCGAATGAAATTCGCGCTGAAGCGAGGGACCTTTCGCGACGTCGTAGCAAAGGTTCCTCGCCTTTGGCTCGGGATGACAACTGCGAGGAAATCATCAGTTCAAGTACGGCACCGACATGCCCTTGGTGACGGCAGGGCGGGCGTTGACGACGTCATACCAGCGCTTGACGTTGGCGAAGTCGGCGAGGTTCACGGTGTGCCATTCATGGCGCGCCGCCCACGGGAAGATCGACATGTCGGCGATGGTGTATTCCTCGCCGGCGACGAAGGCGTTGCCCGCGAGCTGCTTGTCGAGCACGCCATATAGGCGCTTGGCCTCGTCGACGTAGCGCTTCATGCCGTACTCGATCTTGGTGGGCGCGGCGCGCAGGAAATGGTGCGCCTGACCCAGCATCGGGCCGAAACCACCCATCTGCCACATCAGCCACTGCAGCGAGTCGTAGTGCTTGGCGCCGTCTGCCGGCAGGAACTTCTTCGTCTTGTCGGCAAGGTAGATCAGGATCGCGCCGGATTCGAACAGGCTGTAGGGCTTGCCGCCCGGACCGTCGGGATCGATGATCGCGGGAATGCGGTTGTTGGGGCTGATGCGCAGGAACTCGGGCTTGAACTGCTCGCCCTTGGAAATGTCGACCTTGTGCACGCTGTAGGGCAGCCCGCACTCCTCCAGCATGATGGAGATCTTGCGGCCGTTGGGCGTGCCCCACGTATGAAGTTCGATCATCTCGGCATTTCCCCGTTCATTGCAGAAAATTTACACCTGGATCAGGCAAAGTCGTCGCCGCCGCCCATATCCTGGCCCACGTCCTGGTCGTACGAGGCGGTGTCGTAGTCCTCCGACGCACCGCCATCGGCCGCCTGGCTGTCGTCCTGCGCCATCGCCTGCTGCTGCTGCGCGTCGGGAACGGCGCCCGGCTGGGCCAACGCGGTCTGCTGGCCGAACGGATTGCTTCCCATCATGCTGCGGATACCCTCGAACAGCAGGGCGCCGCCGGCAACGCCGGCCGCCGTCGCCATCGCCGTGCGCAGGAAGCTGCCGCCGGCGGGCTGGGGCGCCACGGCGGCCTGCAATGGCGAGCGCGTCGAAGACACCAGGGACGGTCGCGCCGCCCGTGGTGCGCCCCATGGGCTCAGCTTCGGTGCAGTGCCCAGGAAACTGCCCGCCGCGGTCGGCGCGGCATTGGCCCCGGCCTCGAGTTCAGCGATGCGCTCCTGCGCCACCTTCAAG
>Ga0155465_1057_pt1 | contig 10351 bp, 11 predicted proteins | sample RifCSPhighO2_12_FD_107123 | JGI IMG/M metagenome (GOLD analysis project Ga0155465, IMG submission 107123) | Alphaproteobacteria bacterium RIFCSPHIGHO2_12_FULL_66_14 | reverse complement strand
TCGTCGTGCTGGGGTTGGGCTGCGAGACCAATCAGATCTCGGGCCTGATGAACGCCGAGGGCCTCAAGGAAGGGCCCAAGCTGATCCCGATGGCGATCCAGGACGAGGGCGGCGTCAGCAGGACCGTGATGCGCGCTGTCGGCTTCCTGAAGGAGCTGCTGCCGGAAGTGAACAACGTGAAGCGCGAGGCGATCCCGGCCAGCGAGCTGATCCTGGCGCTGCAGTGCGGCGGCTCGGATGGCTATTCCGGCATCTCGGCCAATCCGGCGCTGGGCGCCGCGGTCGATCTGCTGGTGCGCAACGGCGGCTCGGCGGTGCTGTCGGAAACGCCCGAGATCTACGGCGCCGAGCACCTGCTCACCCGCCGCGCCGTCAGCAAGGAAGTGGGCGAGAAGATCGTCGAGCGCATCAAGTGGTGGGAAGACCACTGTGCGAAGACCGGCGGCGAGATGAACAACAACCCCTCGCCGGGCAACAAGGCGGGCGGCCTCACCACCATCCTCGAGAAGTCGCTGGGCGCGGTGGCCAAGGGCGGCACGACCAACCTGGTCGACGTCTACAAGTATGCCGAGCCGATCACGGCCAAGGGCTTCGTCTATATGGATTCGCCCGGCTACGACCCAGTCTCGGCCACCGGCCAGGTGGCGGGCGGCGCCAACGTGCTCTGCTTCACGACCGGTCGCGGCAGCGTGTTCGGCTGCAAGCCCACGCCCTCGCTCAAGCTCGCGACGAATACCTCGCTCTACCGGCGCATGACCGACGACATGGACATCAACTGCGGCACCATCGTCGACGGCGAGGAGACCATCCAGGAGAACGGCCGGCGCATCTTCGACCTCATTCTTGCCACGGCGTCGGGGCAGAAGACGAAGTCGGAAGCGCTGGGCATCGGTGACGATGAATTCGAGCCGTGGAAGATCGGCGCAACGATGTGAACCGGTCGCCGGCGGCAGCTGCGAGCGCACCGCCGGCAGCTTCGCGTGAGTGCTCGCCCAACGGAGAGAGACGATGGCTACAGGCACGGTCAAGTGGTTCAACGCCACCAAGGGATTCGGGTTCATCCAGCCGGACGGCGGCGGCAAGGACGTGTTCGTCCATATCAGCGCCGTCGAGCGCTCGGGCATGAACGGCCTCAACGAGGGCCAGAAGATCAGCTACGAGGTCGCCAGCGAGCGCGGCCGCGATGCCGCCGTGAACCTCAAGGCGGTCGGCTGAGCGCATGAGGATCGCCCCGCTCGTCGAGCGTCCCGATCTGGCCGCCCAGGTCGCGGCCTGGGGCTTCGCCGAGTGGGGCCATCTCAATCCCGGGCAGACGCTGGCGCAACGCGTCATCCGGATCCAGGGCAAGATGAACGTCGATCGCGTCCCGGTCGCATTCGTCGCCCTCGATGAGGACGACGGCATCGTCGGTACCGCCTCGCTGATCTTCGACGATCTCGAGGGCGATCCGCGCAATCCCTGGCTCGCCAGCGTCTACGTGCCGCCCGAGCAGCGCAAGAAGGGCATCGCCTCGGCGCTGGTGCGGGCCGTCGAGGACACGGCGCGCCGCCTGGGTTATTCGCGGCTCTATCTTTTTACCTCCACGGCGCCCGATCTCTACGCCGGCCTCGGTTGGCGACCGCTTGAGCGGCGCGACTATCGCGGCGAACATGTCCAGGTCATGGACAGGACGCTGTGAGGGAACGCGCATGCCGGGAGATCTGCACTATCTGTCACTCGACGAGGTCGCGCGGCGCCTGAAGGCGCGCAAGCTCTCCTCGGTGGAGGCGACGCAGGCGCTCCTCGACCGCATCGGGAGGCTCGATCCCAGACTCAAGGCCTACGCCACCCTGACGCCGGAGCGGGCGCTGACGGATGCAAAGCGCCTCGATGCCGAGACCGCCGTCGGCACATCGCGCGGGCCACTGCACGGCGTGCCGATCGCCGTGAAGGATCTTTGCAACACAGCCGGCGTCGCGACGGCGGCCGGCATGACGATCCACCGCCATCATGTGCCGGCGAAGGACGCCACGGTAGTGGCGCGCCTCAAGGCCGCCGGCGCGGTGCTCCTGGGCAAGCTGCAGATGACCGAGGGCGCCTACGGCCTGCATCATCCGGAGATCACCCCGCCGGTGAACCCCTGGAACGCGGCCTATTGGCCCGGCGTGTCGTCGTCGGGCTCGGGCGTGGCGACCGCCTCCGGCCTCTGCTTCGCCTCGCTGGGCTCCGACACCGGGGGCTCGATCCGCTTTCCCTCGACCATGAACGGCCTGACCGGCCTCAAGCCGACCTGGGGCCGGGTGAGCCGCGCCGGCGTGTTTGCGCTCGCCGAATCGCTCGATCATGTCGGCCCGATGTGCCGCAGCGCCCGCGATGCGGCGCTGGTCCTGGGCGTGATCGCCGGCGCCGACCCCGACGATCCGACCGCGGTGCCGCTTGCGGTGCCCGACTATGCCGGATCGATCGATGGCGGCGTGAAAGGCCGGCGGCTCGGCGTTCCGGCCAACCTGATCGGCGTGGATTCCGATTCCCGGCGCGCGCTCGATAGCGCCATCGCGGCCCTCCGGGGGGCGGGCGCCGTGCCGGTGGATGTCGTGCTGCCGGACTTCGACGAGGCGGCGTTGAAGTGGCGAGAGCTCTGCGGCGTCGAGGCGGCGCTGGCCCACGAGACGACGTTCCCGTCGCGACGCGACGAGTATGGGGCGGAGTTCGCTGCGCTGCTCGATCTCGGCCGTGGTCTTTCCGCGCTCGATCTCGGCAGGCTGCTGCTTCTGCGCGCGCGGGTGAAGGGCGAGATCGACCGGTTGCTGGCCTCGATCGACCTCCTGCTGGTGCCGGTGATGGGGACGGCTGCGTGGTCGATCGCGGCGATGGCGGCGGCGGGACGGACAGCCGAGGCGGTCGCGGCGCGCCTGCGCTACACGGCGCCGTTCGACATGAGCGGCCATCCGACGCTCACCCTGCCCGGCGGCATGACAGAGGACGGCGTGCCCGTCGGCTTCCAGATCGTCGGTCGAGCCTTCGATGAGGCGGGCATCCTTGCCGCCGGGCACGCCTTTCAGCAGGCGAGTGACTGGCATATGAAGCGCCCACCACTGTAACGGGTGCGCCCATCTGCATGGACGATGAATCTCCTTTCACCTATACTGATCCATGTTTTCCTCGACAGCCGGCGCATGAAGAAAAGCCTCGTCAAAAACCTGCGCCTGCGGCCAAGCATCCTGACGCTGTTCGTCCTGCTGACGGTGCCGGTGTTCTTCGCGATCATCGCCGTCACCTACGTCTCGAACGAGAAGATCGCGCGTTCGAATGCCGATGAGCTCGTCGATCGCTTCCGCATCGACGCCATCGAGAACATCGAGAACGTCTTCAATCCGATCAAGTCGCTGGTGCGTAGCGCCGCCGCCGTCGGCGCTGACCAGCCCGATTTCTATTCCGACAACCGTTCGCTGAAATACCTCTTCAGCATCATCCAGCACAGCGACAGGATCATCAGCATGTACGTCGGCCTCACCGACGGTTCGTTCCGGCAGGCGCGCCAGATCGAGCCCACGGTCGAGGTCCAGGGCAAGCTGCCGCCGCCGGGCGCGCGCTACGCTGATCGCTGGATCGATGCCGTGCCGCGCGGAACCGCGCCGACCGACCACTACGTCTTTCTCGACGCCCAGCAGAAGGAAATCGGCAAGTCCGAACAGGTCACGGCCTACGACCCGCGCGCACGCCTGTGGTACCGGATGACCCAGCAGGCCGGGGGGCCGGTGATCACCGACCCCGACGTCTTTGCTGCCCTCGGCCTGATCGGCTTCACGGTCGCCGCGCCGATTTTCAACGATGGCAGGATGCTGGGCGTCGCGGCTGCCGACATCACCCTCGACGGCCTGTCCGAGTATCTCGCCGAGCGCAAGATCAGCCCGGGGACGCTCAGCTACATCCTCGACCATCAGGGCCGGGTGATCGCCAACTCCGAGCGCGTCAAGACCTACACCAACTACAACGGCCGGGTGGAGTTGCAGCACATCACCTCGCTCGGCAACGATCTGCCGGCCATCGCTTTCAGCGCCCGGTCGCGCGACAGCGAGAAACTTTTCTCCTTCACCAAGGGCGGCGAGGATTACGTGGCGAGCCTCACGACGTTGCCCCCGGGCTTCGGCAAGAGGTGGCAGCTCTTCATCGTGACGCCGCTCGCCGACTTCACGGAAGCTTTCCAGGAGCACAACAGACGGCTCTTCCTCTTCGGGCTGCTTGCGATCGTTCTGCAGATCCTGATCATCTACTTCCTGTCGACCGTGGTCTCCGCGCCGCTCGAGAAGCTCGCCCGGAAAGTGGTCCGCATCCAGGAACTCGAGGGCGAGAACCTGCCGCCGCTGGATTCGCCGATCCGCGAGGTCGCCGTCCTGTCGCGCGCGATCGACACGCTCGACGCCGCGGTGAAGTCGTTCGCCGCCTTCGTGCCGGTCGGCCTGGTCAAGCAGCTCCTCGAATCCGACCAGAAGCTGGAGCTGGGCGGCCATAGCCGGTTCCTGACGATCTTCTTCTCCGATCTCGAGGCTTTCTCCTCGCTCTCGGAGGAGGTGCCGTCGCAGGAGCTCCTGCTGCGCGTCTCGGACTACCTGGCCGTTGTCACCAAGGCGGTGAACGAGGAATCGGGCACCATCGACAAGTTCATCGGCGACGGCGTGATGGCCTTCTGGGGCGCGCCGGCGCTGCTCGACGACCATGCCGCGCGCGCCTGCTTTGCCGCGCTCCGCATCCGGAAGGGCATGGACGGACTCAATGCGCGCTGGCACGAGGAAGGACTGAAGCCGCTCAACATCCGCATCGGCATCCACTCCGACGCCGTCCTCGTGGGCAACATCGGCTCCAAGGAGCGGATGAGCTACACCGTGATGGGCGACGGCGTGAACGTCGCGGCGCGGCTCGAGGGCATCAACAAGGAATATGGCACCCGCATCACGATCAGCCATTCCGTCTTCAAGGAGGCGGGCGAGCGCCTCTGCGTCCGGCCGATCGACGACGTCGCCGTCAAGGGCCGCCGGGCGAAGATTCCCATCTACGAGCTGATGGGCGCCTACGGGCTCGGATCCGATTTCGAACCCGACCAGGCGATGGTCCGGCTGTGCAGGCTGACGCGCGCGGCCTATGAGACGCTGGTCGCCGGAGACGTCGCACTGGCGCTGGAGCGTTACCGCGCGATCCTCGGCGAATATCCCGGCGATCCCGTGGCCCTCGAAATGGCCAGGCGGCTCGACACCCAGGACGCCGGTCCGCGCGTTCCACGCCAGCTTTCGCGCTGATGTTCGATATAGACACACGCCTGCCGGTTCCTGCGGCGCTGCGCCCGAGCGAATACACCGCGGCGCTGATTCAGGCGCTGCGCCTCGACGCCGGCCGCGTCCGGGGCGTCGGCGTGCTCGAGATCGGCTGCGGCAGCGGCGTCGTGTTGGCGGCGCTGGGCACCATGGGTGCGGCCTCTCTCTGCGGTATCGACATCGAGCACGATGCTGTCGCCGCGAGCACCGCGCTGCTCGATGACCTCGGGCAGGGTGCCGTCGCCGAACTGCACCGTGGTGACATGTGGCGGCCGGTCGCCGGCCGCCGCTTCGATCTCATCGTGGCCAATCTGCCGCATTTCCCGATGGAGGCGGTCGAGGTTGCCGGTCGCCTGCCGACCTGGAGTTCGGGGGGCGCGGATGGCCGCTCCCTGCTCGATCCATTTCTCGAGGGTTTGCGGGATCATCTTGCTCCTGGCGGACGCGCCGTCATCACCCACAACGCCTTCGACGACCTCGATCGGTCGCGGGCGCTGTTGGCGAAGAACGCCCTTTCGCTCCGGATCATTCTCACGACCCTGGTCTATATCTCGCCCGAGAAGCTTGCGCGCATGACCGCGGATGTCCTGCGCGCCGAGGAGGGGCGGACCATCCATCGCCATGGCCCCTATACCTTCGGCGAGCTGCATATCGTCGAGATCGCAGCGGCCAAGGCCGGGGCGGGGACGTCGGCCTGAGATGCGGGCATGGCCGATCCTGCTTTTCGTCGTGGCGGCGTCGTTCGCCGCGCTGCCGGCGCAGGCCGAGACGCCTGATGCGGCGCTCGCCAAACTGATCGAGGATGCCCGCGCCGAGGCCTCTGTCGCGGGCGCCTGCGCGAAGCCCGAGTTCGACCGGCTCGTCCGCGTCTTCTGCGACAACCGCCTCCGCCCCGGCGTGCGTGAGTACTATCCGCTGTTCGGCACGCGCCAGGGCCAGACCCGCAGTGGCTACGACGTCGACGTGGCGCGGGCGGTCGCGAGGCACCTGGGCGTCGAGCCGGTGTTCACCCGCGTCAATGCCGCCAGCCGCGTCCCGCTGCTCGCCGACGACCGCATCGACGTCATCCTGGCGACCATGGGGCACAACACCCAGCGCGACGGCCAGGTGCGTTTCATCCGCCCTCACTACTACCAGTCCGAGACCATCATGGTGGGCCCGCGGGCGCTTCCCGTGAAGGGCTGGCCGGACATCGGCGGCCGCACCATCTGCGTCACCATCGGCAACGGATCGAACGCCCAGATCGTCTCGCACAACGCCCGCCTGATGCTGTTCGACGAGGCCGGCGTCCTGCCCGGCCAACTCCGCGACGAGACCTGCACGCTGGCGGCGCAGGACGACAGCTTCTTCGACTACTACTTCATCGAGCCCGATTTTGCCGAGCGCTTCGACAAGAAGTTCGGCTTCGCCCAGGTGCCATGGGGCATGGCCGTCGCCCGCGTCGCCAGCGCCGATCGCCTCGCCCGGGCGCTCGACCTGATGAGCCAGATCTTCCACCGTGACGGCGTCTTCCTCGAGATCGCCCGTGCCAATCGCGTCGGCACCGGCTTCCTCGAGCGCCAGCAGGCGGTGTGGAAGCGGCCCGAATGCGATACCGCCACCGGCAGCACCAATCCCGCCTGCGTGCTGCCCGCGCTCAAGGCCGATCTCGAGCCGACGCCCTTCGCCGGTCGGGTCGCTGCGTTCGAGAGCTGGGTCAAGGCGCGGACCGGCATCGCGCTGTCGCTGCCCATGTTCAAGACCATGCCAGCCTGGTCGCTGTTCAAGGACGGCATCGCGAATTCCCTCATCCTGATCGCCGGCGCGCTCGCCGCGACCCTGCTGTTCGCCCTCGTGTTGGGGGCGGTGCAGAGCACGCGCATCTTCCTGATCCGCTGGCCCGCCCGGGCGGTCACCGTCATCCTGCAATCCTCGCCGGTCGTGCTGACCCTCGTCATCGCCGCCGCGGTGGCTCATGCATTCTTTGCCTATTCGTCGGCTGTGGCGATCGGCGCCTCGATCGTGGCGCTGGGGCTGATGAACGGCAGCAACGCCGGCCAGGCCATTGCCGAGGCCATGCAGTCGCTCAGGACCGAGCGCAGCGCCGGCCCGCAACGCACCGTCGAGCTGTTCGGCCGCGCCATCAGCCGCGCGGCAACTCAGATCGTGTCGTTCCTCATCAATGCCGCCAAGGGCACCCCGATCGCGAGCTTCATCGGCGCGCCCGAGCTTTTGAGCGCGCTCACCGACATCACGGCCTTCGCCAGCGGCCGCGCAACCACCTATTCGCTGCTGCTGGTGTTCTACGTCGCCATCGTCGTCGTCGTCGTCTGGCTGTGCGGCCGGCTGCGCATCCTGCTGGAGCGGCGGCACGCATGATCCCGTTCGTTCCCGGGCTTCCCGCCGATTTCGTCACCCAGCTTCTGGCCGGCATGGCGGTCAACTTCCAGATCGCGGCCATCGCGCTCGCGGTCGGCCTGGCGCTGGGAGCGCTGCTCGCCTGGTCGAAGCTCGGTGGCGGTATCCTGGGCGCTGCGGCCACCGTGCTGATCGGCCTGATGCGGGCGGCCCCGACCTTCGTCGTGATGTTCTTCCTGCTGAACATCATCCCGCGCGACGCGACCCTGTTCGGCATCGGCGTCGCGCCGTCGGGGATCATGACCGTGGCGCTGTCGCTGGTGCCCTATTCGGCTTCCTATGTCGCCGACAACGGCGCCGAGGCGCTGAAGCAGTTGCGCACCGGCTCGACCCTGGGCGCGCTCTTGTTCCTGCCCAACGTGACGCGCGCTTTCTTCGTGCTGGTGATGTCGTCCAGCGCCGGCGCCGCGATCGGCGTCACCGAAGGCATCGCCGTGATCCTGCGCGAGGCGGCGCTCCTGCCCACGCTCGACCAGAAACTGGTCCTGTTCGCCATCGGCATTCTGTTCTTCGGCGTGACGCTGCAGGTCGGCTTCGCGATCATGCGCCTGCTGCAGCGTCATCTCGGGCGCCGCGCGACCGGTGCCTGAGCGACGCGAAAGCCTCCGACATGCCCTACAGTTCAGTCTTCCGCCCCGACCTGTTCGCCGGCCGCACCATCGTCGTCACCGGCGGCGGCTCGGGTCTCGGACGATGCACCGCGCACGAACTCGGCTCGCTTGGCGCGCGCCTCGCCCTGGTGGGGCGCACCCGGGAGAAGCTCGACCAGGTGAAGGAGGAGCTCGGCGATCCCGACACTTTCACCTTCGCGGCCGATCTGCGCGACGAGGCCCAGGTGAAGGCCGCCGTCGACGGCGTGCTGGCCTGGGGCGGTCGCATCGACGGCCTAGTGAACAACGCCGGCGGCCAATTCCCGGCGCAGTTGAAGGACATCTCGCTCAACGGCTGGAACGCCGTGGTCGCCAATAACATGACCGCGACCTTCCTGGTGTCGAAGGCGGTCTACCTCGGCTGGATGGAGAAGAACGGCGGCACGATCGTGAACGTCGGCGCCGATTTCGAGCTCGGCATGCCCGGCATGGGTCACAATGGCGCGGCGCGCGCCGGCCAGACCAACTTCACCTACACCGCCTCGGTGGAGTGGGCGCATGCCGGCGTGCGCGTCAATTCCGTCATCCCGGGCTTCATCGCCTCCTCGGGTCTCGATCGCTATCCCGAGCGCGCCCACGACGTGCTGCGCGGCGTCAGGAAGCGCATCCCGCTGAAGCGTCACGGCACCGAATCGGAGATCGCGGGCGCCATCGTCTATCTGCTGAGCGACGCCGCGGCCTACGTCACCGGCATCTCGCTGCGTGTCGACGGCGGCCTGCACAACTACGGCAAGTCGAGCTTCTACGAGGTGCCCGACCACGATCGTTCGAAGCCCTTCAACGGATTTCCGCTCTACCGGCCGCCGAAGGTGCTGGAGTGATCAGGCGAGCTGCGTCGAAATCAGGATTTCCGAGACCAGCGTGCGGTGCACCGGACAGCGATCGGCGATCTCGCGAAGTCGCTGCCGCTGTTCGTCGCTGAGCGGGCCTTCGAGCTCGATCGACCGTTCGATCCGGTCGACCTTGCCCTCCTTGGTTTCGCAACTCGCGCAATCCGTCGCGTGGATCTTGTCGTGCTTGAGCCGCACCCTGACCTTTTGCAGCGGCCATTTCTTCTGTCGCGCATACATGCGCAGCGTCATCGCCGTGCAGGTGCCGAGCGCCGCAAGCAAGTAGCTGTAAGGATCCGGACCCGTGTCGTTGCCGCCGAGCGCTGCCGGCTCATCGGCGGCCAGCACATGCGCACCGCTGCGGATCGTCTCGGCTAAGGGTCCGGCTTCGCTGTCTTCGACCAGCACGACGTCGCTCATGGCGTTCTCCTTTGCATGGTCAATCCGTTTTGCACCGTCAGTCTATCCGAATTGGCGGCGGCGGGCGGATATTCCCTGGAGTCGTTGCGGCCTAAATGGCGTCGCGCAACGTCAACAACTTGAGAGGATCCCGCCATGTCCAGGGAACAGGAAAACAAGGAAATCGTCGGCCGCTGGTTCACCGAGTTCTGGGGCAATCCCTGGAATCCCAAGGTGATCGAGGAACTCGCCGCGCCCGACATGCTCCTGCAGTATTCACTGCATGCGCCACGGCGCGGTCATGCCGACGTGCTGGATTTCATGACCGGCTTCCGCAAGGCCTTCCCCGACCTCGCCTTCGGCGGTGCGGCCGATCTCATCGCCGAGGGCGACCACGTCGTCGGCCGCTGGATCGGCGGCGGCACGCACACCGGCCCGGCCTTCGACGATTTTCTCGTGGGCGCGCTGCCGGCGGCGTCCGGCCGCAAGATGCGCTTCACCGGGACCACCGTGCTGCGCGTCGAGAACGGCCGGGTCGCCGAGGAAATCGGCCTCGACGACGGCGTGACGGCCCTGACCCAGCTCGGCCTCATTCGCGCGGCCTGACGCGATCAACCGGACGGGGCCGCTGGTCCCGTCCGGCTTTCGCGCGGCCCCTGGCCGCGTACCCCGTCCCGGCTCATCCGGCCAGCACGGGCTCGTGCCCGACGATGGTCGTGCGGTGCATCACCCGGCGCTCGCCGGGATCGTGCGGGGTGACGGCGTGGAGGGTGCAGCGGTTGTCCCA
>Ga0155465_1014_pt1 | contig 10396 bp, 10 predicted proteins | sample RifCSPhighO2_12_FD_107123 | JGI IMG/M metagenome (GOLD analysis project Ga0155465, IMG submission 107123) | Alphaproteobacteria bacterium RIFCSPHIGHO2_12_FULL_66_14 | reverse complement strand
CCCCGCCGCCGCGGCGGGGGCGTGATTCCGCTTGTCGCCTTTGTCGCGGCAACGGCGTCCGTGCTCGCCATCGGCGCCTTGCTCTACGACCGCGCCGTGCCGGCGCTCGGCGAAATGTGGAACATCTACAACGGCGACGAGGAGCTGGGTGATCTGGCACTCTCGGTCAGCCCCGACGGCACCACGCTCCACATCGACGGCACCTACGGCATGGGCAGCGGCCAGGCGGTCCGCCGCGCGCTGGAGCAGAATCCAAAGATCCGCGAGGTCGTGCTGTCTGGCCCCGGCGGGCGCATGGGCGCGGGCTTCGAGATCAGCCGCATGATCCGGAGCCGCCGGCTCGCCACACGCGTCGACACCGGCTGCGCCTCGGCCTGCACCATTGCCTTCCTGGGCGGCGTCGACCGCAGCCTTGCGCCCGGCGCCAAGCTTGGCTTCCATCGCGCCAGCTTCCCCGGCATGAGCGCCGACGACATGTTCGAAGCCAATCGCGACATGAAGCGGTTCCTGACGATGAGCGCCGGCGTCACTCCCGGCTTCGCCCAACGCGTACTCGACACGCCGGGCGATTCGATCTGGGTGCCGACACCGGAGGAATTGCTGGCGGCGCGTGTCATCAAGCGCGTAAACCGCTGACATGAGGTCGCCCCACGCATGATCCCCCGCGGTCTTTCCTACGATGACGCCATGCGGCGCTTCCGCTGGCCCAGGCCCGAGCGTTTCAACATCGGCCGCGCGGTCTGCGAGCGCCACCCGCCGAACGCACTGGCGATGATCGTCGAGAATGCCGACGGCAGCGTCCGCAACTGGACCTTTGGCCAACTCCTGGCCGCGAGTTCGCGGCTGGCCAATGCGCTCGTCGCGCGGGGCGTTTCGAAAGGCGACCGTGTCGGTGTGTTCCTGAGCCAGGGCGCGGAGCTCGCGCTCTGCCATCTCGCCTGCTACCGCATGGGCGCCGTCGCCCTACCGCTATTCACGCTGTTCGGCGAAGAGGCGCTGGAATACCGCCTTGCCAATGCCGAGGCGTCGACCGTCGTGACGGACATGAGCCAGCTTCCCAAGGTGTTGGCGGTTCGTGGCCGCCTGCCGCATCTGAAAACCGTGATCGTGATCGGTGCTGGCGCGCATGGCCGCGACTTCCTCGACTGGGATCGCCTGCTCGACGCCGCCTCCGACCGCTTCGCCACGGTCGATACGGCGGCGGAAGATCCAGCACTGCTGATCTACACCTCAGGTACGACCGGCCAGCCCAAGGGTGCGCTCCATGCCCATCGCATGATGCTGGGCGTCATCCCGGCGGTCGAGCAGTGGCTCGGCCACTGGCCCCAGGGCAACGAGGTTATGTGGACGCCGGCGGAGTGGGCGTGGATCGCCGGCCTCTACGACGCGCTCTTCCCGGCCTGGTACTACGGCACGCCGGTGCTCGCCCACCGCTTCGCCAAGTTCGATCCCGAGCGCGCCTTCGCGCTCCTGGAAAAGCACCGCGTCGGCGTGAGCTTCATTCCGCCCACGGCGCTCAAGATGATGCGCCAGGTCCATAAGCCGCAGGATCGCTGGCGCTACGACGTGCGCGCGGTCTCGACCGGCGGCGAGGCCATGGGCGAGGAATTGCTGGCCTGGGGCCGAGAGGCATTCGGCGCCACCCTCTCTGAAGGCTATGGCCAGACCGAGATGAACCTGATGCTGCTGAATTCACCCGACTGGTTCGAGGTGCGGCCCGGTTCCTGCGGCCGCGCCTGCCCCGGCCGCCGCGTCGCGATCGTCGATGCAGCAGGCAAAGTGCTGCCCCCGGACGAAGAGGGCCAGATCGCCGGCTGGCGACATGATCCCGTCGTCATGCTGGAATATTGGCGCAATCCCCAAGCTACCGCGCACAAGTATGCCGGTGACTGGCTGCTGACCGGTGATCTCGGCCGCATCGACGCCGAGGGCTATGTGTTCTTCAAAAGCCGCGACGACGACGTCATCACCTCGGGCGGCTATCGCATCGGACCGGGCGAGATCGAGGAATGCCTGATGAAGCACCCGGCCGTCGCCATGGTGGGCGTGGTCGGTGTGCCGGACCGGGTGAGAACCGAGATCGTGAAGGCCTTCGTCCAGCTCCGGCCGGAGATCGTGGCCGACGATGCCCTGAAGACCGATCTGGCCAATTTTGTAAAAACCCGGCTCGCCGCCCACGAATATCCGCGCGAGGTCGACTTCGTGGCCGAGCTGCCGCTCACGACCACGGGCAAGATCCTGCGCCGGGAGCTGCGTCGCCTCGATGCCGAGCAGAAGGCTGGAAGCCGGCTGTAGTCGCCTACAGAAGGTGGAGCAGTGTCTGGGCGCTGCTGTCCGGGACGCCGCCGAGGAGCGCCACCAAGCCTATCAGCGCGGCTGGCCACCATTCAGCAAACCGGGCCAAGCCGTCGCGGCGGGCCAGAGGCTGCGGAGAGTGCGTGTGAATGATCATCGCAATACCTTTTGCCACTGTCAAAATACACTCTAAATATGACTGAATAATATTCAATACCACACTGATATTCAAGGATAATTTAAACTAAGTTAAAGCATTAGATTAGACCTGTCGCGAAGGCGTCCCGAAGAGAACGCCACGTCGGTCGATCGTGGCTGCGACCATGGCCGCAGCCATCGACAGGATGCCGACGCTAGCGACCAGCAGCCAGATGCCGGGGAGAGCTCCCAACCGCAGGAAGCTCCAACCGGCGTTGTTCCAGACCACGGCGAGGATGAAGGCATGGAAGCCGTAGATCGCCAGCGAATAGCTCGATATCCAGGCAATGATCGAGTTCGCCGCCGGCGGCACGACGCTTTCCAGATGAAGACCCAGCGTGCGGATCCAGACGAACCCCGCGATCGACGCCGTCGCGACGGGGATCGAGACATAGGCGTAATGGGTCTCGTTTCCGAAGCCTGAGGCCTTGGACAGGTTGCTGGTGATGAGTGCGAGCGCCGCGACGGCACCGATCAGCACCAACAGGCAGATCCGGCCGGTTCGCCTGTCGGCCCGAACGCGGCCGGCATAGTGGCCCGCGAGGCCATAGAGGACGTAGGCGAAATTGCGCTCGGAGCCGACGCCCAGGCCCCCGATCCCGAGGATCTCGAGCCCGCCCCCGGCGACTGCGATCAGGACGTAGCACACACCCAGAGCCAGCCATGGGTTCGTCGGCACGGGCGTAATGAAGTAGGCCAGAAAGTAGAAGAGGAGCAGCGGGTAGAAAAACCAAAGATGATAGTAGGTCGGGTCGATGAGGACGTTCCAGGAGGCGGGCTTCGGTCCGATCGTCGACGCGGCGACGACGCCCATGATCGAGAAGACCAGGAACGGCCCCAGCACACGCGCGAAGCGGCGGCGTATATAGGCGGCGAAGGTCTCGGGCTTGCGCCTGAACAGCAGAAAGCCGCTCAACATGAAGAACCACGGCACGCTGAGGCGCGCGGCCGAGTCGAGAATGTTCGCGATCTGCCAGTCGAAGGCCGAGATGTGGCCGTAATTCTCGAACCATTTTGCAGCGACGTGAATCAACACGACCAAAGCCGCCGCGATGGCCCGCGCCAAATCACACCACAGCAGCCGTTCCGGCCCTGCTCTCCCGTTCGCTAACTCGTTCACGGGCAAGCTAACGCCCGCTATGCGCAGGAGTTGCCGCACGGTCCGAGCGGGAAAATCCGCGTTGTCAGCTCGCCGCAGCCGCCGGCAGATTGAACTGAAGCTCAGCCAGGCGGGCATAGAGCCCGTCACGACGGACGAGGTCGGCATGGCTGCCGACATCGACCACCCGGCCGCGGTCGACGACCACGATGCGGTCGGCCTTCTGGACGGTCGCCAGCCGGTGGGCGATCACCAGCGTGGTCCGCTTGTGCATCAGCCGGTCCAGCGCCTGCTGGACGGCCAGTTCGCTCTCGGCGTCGAGCGCGCTGGTCGCCTCGTCGAGCAGCAGGATGGCGGGATCACACAGCAGAGCCCGGGCGATGGCGATGCGCTGGCGCTGGCCGCCAGACAGCCGCACGCCGCGGGTACCGAGATCGGTGGCGAACCCTTGCGGCAGGCTTTCGACGAAGGTGAGCGCCGAGGCTGCTTCCGCCGCCGCCCGGACCTCGGAATCAGGAGCGTCGGGGCGGCCGTAGCGAATATTGTCGGCGACCGAGGTGCTGAACAGCACCGGCTCCTGCGAGACGATGGCAAGCGTCCGTCTGAGGTCGGCAAAGCGCAGGTCGCGGATATCGACACCGTCGAGGCGAATGCTGCCCGCTTCCGGATCGTAGAAGCGCAGCAGCAGGTTGAAGACGGTGGTCTTGCCGGCGCCTGAGGGACCCACGATAGCGACGGTCTCGCCCGGCGCGACGCTGAGGTCGAAGCGATCGAGCGCCAGGGCATCCGGTCGCGTCGGGTAGCGGAACGATACCTCCGAGAAGGAGACAGCGCCCTGCGTCGGCTTGGGCAGTGACTTCGGTACCATGGGCTCGGCAATGGACGGCGGCTCCGCTTTCAGCTCGGCCAGGCGCTCGGCCGCGCCCGCGGCACGCTGCAGGTCGCCGATGGTCTCGCTGATGGCGCCGCCCGAACTCGCCACCAGCACGGCGTAGAAGACGAAGGCCGTGAGGTCGCCGGCGCTGATGCGGCCGGTGAGAACGTCGTGGCCGCCCATCCACAGCAGGAAGCCGACCGCGGCGAAGACGATGAAGATCACCAGCGTCGTCATGACGGCGCGCCGGGCGATACGCCGACGGGCCGCCACGAAGGCGCGCTCGGCAGCCTCGCCGAAGCGGGCCGAGGCGCGGTCCTCCTGAGCGAAGGCCTGCACCGTGCGGACGGCATCGAGGGTTTCGCTGCCTTCGGACACCATGTCGGCCATGCGCGCCTGGGATTCGCGCGACAGCAGGCGGACCCGGCGCCCGAAAAGAATGATCGGCACCACGGCCAGCGGGACCACGGCCAGCGCCAGCAGGGCGAGCTTGGGATTGGTGACGATCAGCATCGCGATGCCGCCCACGCACATCAGGGTGTTGCGCAGCGCCACCGACGCCGACGAGCCGATCACCTGCTCGATGAGCTGGGCGTCGGCCGAGATCCGGCTCATGACGTCACCCGAATGCTTGATCTCGAACCAGGCCGGGCCCAGCCGCACGACGTGGGCGAACAGGTCCTTGCGCAGATTGCCCACCACGCGCTCGCCGAGCCACGAGACGAGGTAGAAGCGCGCGCCGGAGGCGATCGCCAGCACCACGGCGACGGCCAGCAAAGAAGCCAGCGCATAGTTGAGAATGTCCGGTCGACCCTGGGCGAAGCCGCGATCGATCAGGGCCCGAAGGCAGGCGCCGAACGCCAGCACCGTGGCGGCCGCTACCATCAGCGACAGCAACGCCAGCGCGACCCGGCCGCGATGAGGCCTGAGGTAGGGCCACAGCAGGCCGAGACCAGCCAGGCCCTGGCGACCGCTGCCGACGGCCTCGCTCATGGCGCGGTCCAATTCAGTTCGACGCCGAGTTCGCCCGACAGGGTGGCCAGCAGGTCGCCGTCACCCCTTGTGTCCCGCCACTGCCCGGAGGCTCTGTCGAAGGCATAGTGCCGGGCGCCGCTTTTGGGCGAACTCAGCCAGACCTGCCGCGTCGGCGCATGCTTGTTGATCACCCAGATGCCGCCGTCGGCCTCGACCGTGAGGACGCCGCCCTGCAGCTCGGCGTCGACATGGGCGCCGATGCCCTCCTCGAGGGCGGCGAGCAGGCTGTCGGCGAGGCTTTCGAACGGGGTATCGGCCATGAGTCCGCTGGGTCTACAGGCCCGCCGGGGCCCGGACAACCGGCTTGTCGGGGTCCCTTGAAACAGGGGGGCTGGACCGCTATACACCCCGCCCTATTGCGCCGGCCGGTCGGAAATCGGCCCTGAAGCGCTGGAGAAGGCCTATGAAAGACAAGATCCACCCCGACTACCACAAGATCACCGTGGTGATGACCGACGGCACGTCGTTCGAGACGAAGTCGACCTGGGGCAAGGAAGGCGCCAGCCTGCGCCTCGACATCGATCCCAAGACCCACCCGGCCTGGACCGGCGTGCGCCAGAGCATCGATCGCGGCGGCCGCGTGCAGCGCTTCAAGGATCGCTTCGGCATGACCGGCAGCGCGGAAGCCGCCATGGGCGCCGGCACCAAGTCGTCGGGCGCCAAGCCTGACGACAAGGCAGCTAAGGGCGCGGCCAAGAAGAAGTAAGGCCGAGTTTTTCTAAAGCCTCTGCTAGACTGCGCGCCGCGATCCTTTTTTGAGGAGACGGTGCGGTGAAGTCTGTTCGAGTCGTCTGCGCGCACGATTGCCCCGACATGTGCTCGCTCATCGCCCATGTCGAGGACGGCAAGGTCGTGCGCGTGCAGGGCGATGCCGACCACCCCTACACGGCGGGTTTTGCCTGCGGCAAGGTCAACCGCGACGCCGATCTGGTGAACTCGCCCGAGCGTCTCAAGACTCCGCTCAAGCGCAGCGGCCCCAAGGGCTCGGGCCAGTTCGCGCCGATCACCTGGGATGCCGCGCTCGACGAGATCGCCGCCAACTGGAAGGCGATCATCAAGAGCGATGGACCGCTCGCGATCCTGGGCTACGCCTATTCCGCCCATCAGGGCCTGATGAATCGCGGCCTCGTGAGTGGCCTGTTCCACGCGCTCGGCACCTCGCGCCTGCAGGCCGGCACGGTCTGCGACACCTGCTGCGAGGCCGCCTGGGACGTGACGGTGGGCCCGGTGGGCGGCGCCGATCCCGAATCGGTCGTGCATTCCGATCTCGTCGTCGCCTGGGGCGCCGATCTCGCCGCCACCAACGTCCACTTCTGGGCGCTCGCCGAGGAGCAGCGCAAGAAGCGCGGCGTCAAGATCGTGGTCATCGACCCGCGCCGCACGAGGAGCGCCAAGGCCGCCGACCTCTACCTGCCGATCCGCATCGGCACCGATGCCGCCCTGGCGCTCGGCGTCATGCACATCCTGGTGCGCGACAAGCTCGCCGACCGCGACTACATCGCCAAACACACGCTGGGTTTCGACCGGGTCGAACGCGAGATCCTGCCCAGGTTCACGCCGGCCCGGACCGCCGAGATCACCGGCCTCGGCGTCGCCGATATCGAGAAGCTCGCGGCGATGTACGGCACGGCCAAGGCCGCGCTGATCCGCCTCGGCGAAGGCATGACCCGCCTCACCCACGGCGGACAGGCGCTGCGCACGGTGGTCCTGCTGCCCGGCGTCAGCGGCCACTACGGCGCCAAGGGCGGCGGCGCCCTCCTCCTGACCGCGGCCTCGTGCGATCTCAACTATGCCGCGGTGCGCCGGCCCTCGGGACCGGCCACGGCACGCATGGTCAATCACCTGCGGCTGGGCGAAGAGCTCCTCAACATGAAGGACCCGCCGATCCGCGCGCTCTATGTCTCGGCCAACAACCCGGCCGTGACCTGCCCGGAAAGCCACAAGGTTCGCAAGGGCCTCGCCCGCGAGGACCTGTTCACGGTCGTGCACGATCCCTTCATGACCGACACGGCGAAGTTCGCCGACATCGTGTTGCCAGCCGCGAGCTACCTCGAGACCGACGATCTCTATCGTGCCTACGGCGCCTACTGGATGCAGTGGGGCCGACGCGCCGTCGAGCCGCAGGGCGAGGCGCGCTCCAACTTCGCCGTGGCGCAGGCACTGGCCAGGCGCATGGGCCTTGCCGACTCGATCTTCACGCTCGAGCCGCAGGACGCCGCGCGCGAGCTGTTCAAGGGCGCGACCGGCCCTGCGTCCAAGGCCGATCCCGCAAAGCTCTTCGCCGGCGAGCCGATCCACATCGCCCATGATTGGGACGGCCAACCGTTCAAGACACCCTCGGGCAAGCTCGAGTTCTATTCCGAGCAGTTGGCCAAGCAGGGCCTGCCGCCGATGCCCGACTGGGTGCCCGATCCGGTCGAGACAGCGGAAGCCGGCAAGTGGCCGCTCCGCCTGCTGACGGCGCCGGGCTACTTCCAGGCCCACACCGCGTTCTCGGGCGTCGGCTTCCTGCGGACCCGCGAGGGCAAGCCGTTCTGCATCCTGCATCCCGAGGATGCGAAGAAGCGCGGCCTCAAGGACGGCGACGAAGTGCGCCTGTTCAACGACCGCGGCGAAATCGGCCTCGTGCTGAAAGTGGCCGACGAGATCCAGCCCGGCGTCGTGCTGGTGCCCGGCCAGCGCCCGACCGGCGAGGCGGTCGCCGGCACCATCAACATGCTGTGCTCCGACCGCTACACCGACATGGGCGAAGGGGCGACCTACCAGAGCACCTGGCTCGAGGTCGGCGCCTGGAAGGCCGCGGCCCGCGTCGCTGCCGAGTGAGTCAATGGGACACCGGTCTACGTCGCCGTGGGCACCTCCGACGGCAGTCAAGCCGTTGATCCATCGGAAAAATCACCGCCAGCCCGAGCCGACGCGTGGGACGCCAACTGACTCGTTTCAAGTCGCCCGTCCGCCGCACGGACCGGTCTCCCGAACCTGAACGAGCGCGAAAGAGGAGCGGCAAGAAACATGATAGGCTAACACCTATCACGTCCTCTCCAGTGCGGTCAACCGATCGCCGCTACTTGACCATCGTCTCGCTGGTGACGCGGATGCGCCCGCTGCGCCGCGCCTTGTCGAGCGCCTCGTAGTCCTTGTCGGTCTGCCTGGCATAGGCCAGCGCGAATTTGGCGATGGCGTCGTCGAGGGCGGCGCTGTTGCCGCAGTAACCCGCGATTATCGCCGCGTCCCCGGATTTGGCATGCGCCAGCGCCAGCGCCCATCCGCACAGGGCGCAGTACTCCTCGAATGTCTCCAGTTGCTCCACATCGCCCTCGTTGAAGGAAGCGCTGCCCTTCATGTCGGCAAGCTGGCGAACGTAGAAATTGCGGCCCAGGCCTTCACCCCAACCGAGAAAAATATCGGGCGCCCCCTGGGTCAGGCGCTGGCCGACGACCACGCGATGGCCCTGGTTCTCGAACGGCAGCTGGCCCTCGACATAGGGCGCCAGCACCGAGGTCTGGGCCTGCTTGACCTGGAGGAACAGCGGATCGTCGCTGTCGATGCCCTGCAGCAGCATTACCCAGCAGCCGGTGCCGACGCTGCCGACACCCACGACCTTGCGCGCCGAGTCGACGAGGCGATATCGCGACAGCAGCTTCCGCCGATCGTACGTCAGGGATTCGACGTATGACCGCAACATGATGTCGAGGGCCTGGTTGATCGGCGTGCCGTTCTCGAGGTGCGACTCGCGCACGATCAGCGGTAGTTCTTCGATGATCCGATGTTCGCCGTCCACCTGCTCGGTCAGCTTGTCGAGCACCTGCACGTGGCCCTTCTCGCGTGCCTTGGCCACGGCCCGTTCGGCCCGCCTGCGTGCCTTGGCCGACAAGGTGTCCATCACCGCCCGTTCGTCGATGCGGTTGTACCAGACCTCGAGATAGCCCATCTCGGCAAAGCGGCGGATGCGCTTGCGGTAGGAACGCACGGTGGCGCGAGCCGCGTCGGCGGCTTTGGCCTTGTCTCCTCCCATGAAGCGGGCCGCGACGGCGGCACTCGCGGCCAGGCGCTTGAGATCCCACTCCCACGGCCCGGGATGAATCTCGTCGAAATCATTGATCGCGAAGATGAGGTTGCGCTCGGCGGAAGCGAAGACACCGAAATTGGCGACGTGCATGTCGCCGCAGGCATTGACGAACACGCCGGTGGTCGGCGTGTCGGCGAGGTCGGCCGCCATTACCGCGGCCGAACCGCGCAGAAAGGCGAACGGCGAGGCGAGCATGCGGGCAAAGCGGACCGGCACGAGCTTCTGCACACGGCTGACATTCTGCTGCTCGAGGATGCCGATGGGATCCGGCCGGTCGGGATTCTTGGCGAAGTGGCCATGGTCGGCCCGCGGCACCTGATCGCGCAGCGCCTTGCCAATGGCCAGGCGTTCCTTCACCGACGGACGCTTGTCCGTGAAATTCGCCAACACGGCGAGGTCTTCGGTGGCCTCTCCAAGTATCCGCAGATGCGCCCGATCCTCGGCAAGCCGCTTGGCGATGGCCATCGTCCACTCCCCCCATTGACCGGCCATACTTAGCAGGTCCAATGGGCCGGCGGCACCACTGCGCGTTCCTACGCCGGGGCCAGCGTTACCAGCGGCTCGGCGGGAATTCCGGTCCGTGCCGCGCGCAGGGGAGCCGTATCGGCATAGACCCGCTCCTCGACGATGCGGCCGTCGCGCAGCCTGAATTTGTCGACACCGCGCGAGTCGAAGCGCTGACCGCTGACATGGCGCGTGTTCTGCCATTCGATGATCACCACATCGCCCCGTGCCGTCCAATCGAGCAACTGCCAGACGAGGTCCGGCGCCGCCGCCCGGACGAGGTCGTTGAGCCGCCCCAGTTCCTTGCCGGCGACGGGCCGGT
>Ga0155465_1013_pt1 | contig 10422 bp, 8 predicted proteins | sample RifCSPhighO2_12_FD_107123 | JGI IMG/M metagenome (GOLD analysis project Ga0155465, IMG submission 107123) | Alphaproteobacteria bacterium RIFCSPHIGHO2_12_FULL_66_14 | reverse complement strand
CCCGACCGCTCCGTGCGGATCGCCACCGGCAAGGTCGAGATGGGCCAAGGCATCGTCACTGCCATCGGCCAGATCGCGGCCGAGGAACTCGACGTGCCGCTCGGTCGCATCGCCGTGCTCTCGGGCGACACGACCGATGGCCCGAACGAACTCTATACGACGTCGTCGCTATCAGTCGACGTGTCGGGCGGCTCGGTGCGGCTGGTCTGCGCCGAGGTGCGGGCCAAGGCGCTCGACCGCGCAGCGCTCCGGCTCAACTGCAGCCGTGACGAGCTCACGGTGGTCGACGGCCGTTTCCTGCAGAACGGCGCGGCGACCGGCCAGGACTACTGGACGGTGGCGTCCGAAATCGATCTTTCCCAGGCGGTGACCGGCACCGTGCCGCCCAAGCCGGCTGCGGCCTACAAGGTGGTTGGCCAGAGCGTGCCGCGCGTCGACCTGCCGGCGAAGATGAGCGGTGCCGCTTTCGTGCACGATGTCCTGCCGCTCGACGTCCTGCATGCGCGCACGCTGCGCCAGCCCAACCGCGGCGCCACCCTGGCGTCGCTCGATGAGGCCGCCATCCGCCGCGCGGCGAAGGGCGAGCTGCAGATCGTTCGCGAGGCCAACTTCGTGGCCTTCGTCAGCCCGGTCGAGAGCGTGGCCCAGGCCGCCGCGGTTGCGGCACCGCTGCACGCCAGATGGAGCAACGTCCGACGCCTCGTGCCCGAGCAGCAGGAGGCCGCCTGGCTGAAAGGCCAGCCCAGCGACGACCGGCACATCGGCGCACCACCGTCGGCAGCACCGCCCAGGAACCTCGTGCAGGCGACCTTCTCGCGACCCTACATCGCGCATGCCTCGCTGGCGCCGTCCTGTGCGCTGGCCGAGTTCCGCGACGGTCATCTCACGGTCCGCTCGCACGGCCAGGGCATGCATCCCTTGCGGCAGAATCTGGCGGCGGCGCTCGGTTTGCCGTTCGAGTCCATCACCTGTCGGCATCTGCATGGCGCCGGCTGCTACGGCCACAACGGCGCCGACGATGCGGCGCTCGACGCGGCGCTGATCGCGCGGCATCTGCCCGGCAAATGCATCCGCCTGCAGTGGCGCCGCGAGGAGGAGTTCGGCTTCGAGCCGGTGGGCCCCGCCATGCTGGTGACCTTGCATGTCGATCTCGACGATCGCGGCCGGCCGGTCGACTGGACGACGGAAGTCTGGAGCCCGACCCATGTCCAGCGCCCGGGCAGCGGCACCGGCTTCCTGCTGGCGTCGGAGGCTCTGGCGAATCCGCCGCCCGAGGTTGCACCGTTCGATCCGCCCGAGGCGCGCGGCGGCGGCGGCACGCGCAACGCGGTGCCGGCCTACGACGTGCCGGCGCACCGCATCGTGCACCATCTGGTGATGCGGCCGCCGGTCCGTACCTCGGCGCTGCGCGGCCTCGGCGCACTGCCCAACGTCTTCGCCATCGAATCGCTGATCGACGATCTGGCGGCGCGCGTCGGCGAGGATCCCGTCGCCTACCGTCTCTCTATCCTGTCGGAGCCACGCGCCCGGCGCCTGGTCGAACTGGTGGCATCGCGCGCCAATTGGGCGTCGCGCGGACCGGGAGGCGGCGGTAAAGGCCTCGGCCTGGGCTTCGCCCGCTACAAGAACCGCGCGGCCTATGCCGCCGTGGTCGCCGCCGTCACGGTGGACGAGACCGTGCGGGTCGATCGCGTCTGGTGCGTGGCGGATGCCGGTCTGGTGGTGAACCCCGATGGCGCGCGCAACCAGCTCGAGGGCGGCATCGTCCAGGCCGTGAGCTGGACGCTCAAGGAACAGGTGCGCCTCGACGAGCAGGGCATTGCCTCGCGCGACTGGGACGCCTACCCGATCCTGCGCTTCAGCGAGATCCCCGAGATGCAGGTCGAGTTCGTAGGCGCCGCCGGCAATCCGGCGCTCGGCGTCGGCGAATGCACGGTGGGACCGACAGCGGCGGCCATCGGCAATGCCGTCAGCCATGCGTTGGGCGTCAGGATCCGGGACATGCCACTGACGCGCGAACGCATTCTGGCGGCGCTCGCCTGATGCCTAAGCCGGCTCCTTGTCGCGCGCTTCCCACATCTTCCTGAACGCCGGGCGCGCCTGGCAGGCGGCGAGCCATGCCTTCACGCGCGGTGCGGCCTCGAACAGCTCCGGCGCCGGCAAGGCATAGCGCACGATCTCGGCCGCGTTGATGTCAGCCACGGTGAAGCGGCCGCCGACGAGATGGCCGTCTTTGGCCAGCGCACGGTCGAGCACGGCGAAGGGCGCCTTCAACGCCTCGACGGCGGCGTCGGCGATCTTGGGGTCCTTGATGCCGCCCGGCGCGCCGCCGATGCGGTGATAGATGACCTGCAGCGACTGCGGCTCGACCTCTGTCGCCGCCCACAGTGCCCACATGCCCATCTCGCCGTCCTCGGCGACGCTGGCCGGGGCGAGGGGGCCGCCGTGCTTCTTCGCCAGGTAAAGGTTGATGGCGAGCGACTCGTGCAGCACCAGCCCGTCGTCGTCGATCGAGGGCACGTGGCCGTTGGGGTTGACCTTCAGGAACTCGGGCGAGCGGGTGTGGAGCGGCGCGCCGGCAGCCTTGGCGTCGGGCAGGCGGTAGTGCTGGATCACCGGCACATGCTTGAAGGAGAGGCCGAGTTCGTTGGCCAGCCAGATGTTGCGCGAGGCGCGGGAACGGTAGACACCATAAATCGTCAGCATATTGACTTTCCTATTATATCCTACTAGTGTCCTGTTTGAATATCGCAAGTCGTTCATAAGGCTTTGCGCGCCGGCGGCACAGCGTGTTCGAGAGACAGGACAGGGGAAAACAGACGACGTGAAACGAGTCATTCGGCGTCCCACGGCGCGGCCGATACCCGGCAGAAGAAAAAGAGTAGCATCAAGGCGTTAGCGGTCGAAGCGTATCTCGCTCATCGACGTAGACCGGTGTCCCACGAAGGAGAGCGAAAATGAAGGCGGAAAGGAAACTCGAAGCCGTCAAGGACGCCAGCCATCTCTACGAGGTCGAGCGGCGCGAGCGTCATGCCGAACGTCCCGGCTTCCGGATCAGCGAACTGCAGCTCTCGCCCAGCCAGACGGTGCCGTGGCACTTCCACACCAATATCAGCGACACCTTCTATGTGCTGGAAGGCGAGATGCGGCTCTTCCTGCAGAACCCCAAGCAGGACGTCCGGCTGGGCGTCGGCGACAGCTTCGTGGCTGTTGCGGGCCGGCCGCATCTGGTGACCAATGCCGGCAAGGGCTCGATGACGTTCCTGATCCTGCAGGGCGTCGGCGAGTACGACTTTGTGCCGCTTGTCTAGCTGATTGTCGGTGCGGTCGTGCCGACGAACTGGACGCGCAGCTCTCGTTTCAGCACCTTGCCGGTGGCGTTGCGCGGCAGCACATCGACGAAAGCCACCGACTGCGGCACCTTGAACTTGGCGAGCCTGGCCAGGCAATGGCGGATGATGTCGCCTTCCTCCAGCGCCTGGTCGGGCTTGCGCACGACGATGGCCATGCCGACTTCGCCCCAGCGTTCGCTGGGCACGCCGATGATGGCGGCGTCGGCCACCTGCGGCAGCTGGAACAGGACATTCTCGACCTCGGCCGGATACACGTTCTCGCCGCCCGAGATGTACATGTCCTTCCAGCGGTCGACGATGTAGACGAAGCCTTCCTCGTCCAGGCGGGCGGCATCGCCGGTGTGCAGCCAGTCGCCGGTGAAGGAGTTCTTAGTGGCTTCGGGCTTGTTCCAGTAGCCCGGCGTGATGTTGGAGCCTTTGATGAGCAGCTCGCCGATGCCGCCCGGCGTCACGTCGTTGCCCTCGTCGTCGACGATGCGGATGGCGGTATGCATCAGCGCCTTGCCGGCCGAGCCCAGCTTGCGGATGGCGTCGGCGGCGTCGAGCATGGTGCCGGCCGGACTGGTCTCGGTCATGCCCCAGCCCTGGACCAGCGGCACGCCGCGTGCGGTCCAGGTTTCCAGGATGGAAAGGGCGCAGGGGGCGCCACCGACGCCGGCGATCCTGAGACGCGAGAGGTCGGCGCCCTGGAACTTCGGGTGCTGCATCATGAACTGGTAGGGCGCCGGCACGGCGAAGAAATGGGTGATGCCGAGCGTCGGATCCGAAAGATAGTCGAGGGCCAGACCGGGATCGAAGGTGCGCATGATCAGGATCGTGCCACCGGCATGCAGCACCGGGTTGGCGTAGCAGTTGAGGCCGCCGGTGTGGAACAGCGGCAGCACGACGAGCTGCACGGTCTCGGGTGTGATGAGGGCGGGGATGCCGAGGTTGACGCAGTTCCAGAACACCATGCCGTGGGTGATGATGGCACCCTTGGGATGTCCCGTGGTGCCCGAGGTGTACATCACCATGGCGGTGTCGTCGTGGCTGAGTGCCACCGGCGCTGACGCGGCGGGCGCGTTGGCGAGTGCACGCTCGTAGGCGCTGTCGGGGCTGTCGTGGTCGATCTCCAGCCGGTTCTTCGAGAGCTTCGACGCCTGTTCGGCGAAGCTTCTGTCGTGGATCAGGAGTTTGGGTTTCGAGTCGCCCAGAATGTACTCGAGCTCGGGCACTGTTAGCCGCCAGTTGAGCGGCAGCATGATGGCGCCCAAACGCCCGCAGGCGAACTGCAGTTCGAAGTACTCGGCGCAGTTGGGGGCCAGCAGCGCGACGCGGTCGCCGCGGGCAATACCGAGCGCTGCCAGCGCCGCGGTGAGCCGGTCGGTCCGCGCGTCGAGCTCGGCATAGCTGAACTTCCGCGCCGTGTGCAGGTCGTGGATGGCAAGCGCGGCCGGGCGGCGGCCGGCGTGGTGGGCAATCCAGTCGTAGGCGGCAGGCACTCCAAGCATGTCAACGGTCTTTCTGCACGGTGCGGGCGGGTCGGGGATGGGGAGGATGCTAGGGTCGTGCTCGGTCGCGCGGCAAGAGAGTTCGTGTTAGACAAACTGGCATGAATGACATGACCCCGCCGGTTCAGGATCGCGCGCCGCCTGCCTTCAATCCGCTCGATCCAGCCTTCATCGCCGATCCCTATCCGTTCTACCGCGAGCTGCGCGAGACCGCGCCGGTGTTCAAGACGCCGCAGGGCTTCTGGCTGATGACGCGCTACGACGACGTGGCTTTCGCCTTGCGCGACCGCCGCTTCGGCAAGGACTTCGTGGGCAACATGGTGCGCCGCTACGGCAGCGACCGGATGGAGGAGCCGGCCATCGCCAGCCTCGCCAACACCATGCTGGTGCAGGATCCGCCCGACCATACGCGGCTGCGCGGCCTGGTGACCAAGGCCTTCACCGCCCGTCGCGTTGCCGACATGCGACCACGCATCCGGGCCCTGGTCGACGAGCAGCTCGACCGCGTTGCCGATAAGGGCGAGATGGACGTGATGCGCGACCTCGCGCACCGCCTGCCGGTGATCGTGATCTGCGACATGCTCGGCATCCCCGAAGAGCATCGCGCACCGTTCCTGGCCGGCAGCAACGTGAACGGCCGCATCCTCGAGCCAGTGCCGATGAGCCGCGCCGAACTCGACCAGGCCAACATGAACACCAAGGTGGCCGGGGTCTATTTCAACCAGCTCTGCGAATTGCGCCGCCGCGAGCCCAAGGACGATCTCACGACCGAACTGGTGCGGGCCGAGGAAGCCGGCGACAAGCTGACGGCTGCCGAACTAGAAGCCAACATCGGCCTGCTGTTCGGCGCCGGCCACGAGACCACCACCAACCTGATCGGCAACGGGTTGCTGGCGCTGCACCGCCACCCGGATCAGTGGGAGCGGCTGAAAGCCGATCCGTCGCTGATCCCCAACGCCATCGACGAGCTGTTGCGCTTCGACTCCTCGGTGCAGATCACTGGTCGCGTCAGTACGGCCGAGGTCGAGGTCGGCGGCGTCATGCTGCCGGCCGCCGAGAGCGTCGTGATGCTGCTGGGGGCGGCCAACCGCGACCCGGCGCAGTACGCCGAGCCCGATATGCTCGACGTCGGCCGCCAGAACATCCGGCCGCTGTCGTTCGGCGGTGGCATCCACCATTGCCTCGGCGCCCAGCTCGCGCGCCTCGAAGCCGAGCTGGTCTTCACCGCGCTGATCGAACGCCTGCCCAACCTGAAACTTCCGGAGAAGGATGCGCCGGCGTGGCGGCGAAGCTTCACGCTACGCGGTCTCAGCAAGCTGCCGGCGGTCTGGCACTAGGCATGGCGGCGCAGTGGCGTGGCGAGGGCAGCCAGCACCAGGGCAAGCGGCCCTACCAGGAAGACAGCTGGGCGTTGGTCACGCTGGGCGACGGCTCGCTGCTGGCCATCGTCGCCGACGGCATGGGCGGTCATGCCGGCGGTGCGATCGCGAGCAGGCTCGCCGTCGATGCCTTCGTCCATGCGATCGAGCAGGGTGGCGGCCTTGCCGATGGCCTGCAGGACGCCAACGAGGCGGTGCGGGCTGGCGCCGCGGGCAAGCCCGATCTCGACGGCATGGGCGCCACCGTCGTGGCCGCCCTCGTTCGCGGCGACGAGGTCCGCTGGATCAGCGTCGGCGACTCGCCGTTCTTCCTCGTGACCGCGGGCAAGCTCGAGCGGCTGAACGCCGATCATTCCATGGCGCCGCAGATCGATGCGTTGGTCGAGCGCGGCATGCTGACGGCCGAAGAGGCCGAGCACCATCCCGGCCGCCACACCCTGCGCGAGGCCGTCATGGGCGAACCGCTCAGCCTGATCGACAAGGGCAGCCGCCGGCTCGGGCCCGGCGACCGCTTGCTGCTGTGCAGCGACGGGGTGCAGACCTTGAACGCCGAGCAGATCGTGGCCCAGGCGTCGCAGCCGGCAAGCAGCTTGGTCGAGGCCGTCCTGGCCGCCGCCAAGGATCATCAGGACAACATCACGGTCGTCAAACTGGAACGCGGCACATGAGCAACGGCGTGGTCGTCATCGAGGTCACGCGTGGCCCCGTGGTCGAAAGCCGGCACGAGGGCATTGCCGCCGTGGTGAAGCCCGACGGCACTGTCGTGGCCTCGTGGGGCGACATCGATGCCGCCATCCTGCCGCGCTCGGCCAACAAGCCTATCCAGGCCATGGCCTTCGTCGAGAGCGGCGCGGTCGAGCGTTTCGGCCTCGGCAACGAGCACATCGCGCTCGCCTGCGCCTCGCACAACGGCGAGCCTCGACATGTGGAGACGGTGCGCGCCTGGCTGGCGAAGGTCGGGTTGGGCGAGGGAGATCTCGAGTGCGGCACCCATGCGCCACGCCTGCCGCAGACCGTCGAAGCGTTGATACGGGCGGATGCGGCGCCGACGGCGGCCTTCAACAACTGCTCGGGCAAGCACAGCGGCTTCCTGACCACGGCCGTTCACTACGGCGAGCCGACCAAGGGTTACATCAAGCACGACCACCCGGTGCAACGCCGCCTGCGCGACGTCATGAGCGACCTCTGCGGCGCCGACGCTCATGCCTTTCCACATGGCACCGACGGTTGCGGCATCCCCACGCTCGCCACGCCGCTCAAGAGCTTGGCGCGGGCGATGGCCAGCATGGCCGAGCCGTCGCGGCTGTCGAACAGGCATGCGGAAGCCGCGACACGTATCCGTACCGCAATGAACGCCGAGCCTTTCATGGTTGCGGGCAGCGGCCGGTTCTGCACCCGCATCAACGGTGCGCTGCCCGGCGTGGCGCAGGTGAAGACGGGTGCGGAAGGTGTATTCTGCGCCATGTTGCCGACATTGGGTCTGGGCGTCGCGATCAAGATGTGGGACGGCGCCGGGCGTGCATCCGAAGTCGCGATGGCAGCGCTGCTCGACCATCTCGGCGTGCTGCCCGCCACCCAACGTGACGAAGTGCTCCATCCCGCGATCAAGAACGTCGTCGGCCTGCTGGTCGGCGAAATGAGGCCGGCCAAGAGCTGGCTCGGCTGAGCGGAGCGTGACCGTCACGCTCAACATCCTCGAGATCGGCGCACGCGGCGACGGCCTCGCGGAAGAGGCCGGCCAGCGCTACTTCGTTCCCTTCACCCTGCCGGGCGAGATCGTCGAGGCCGAGCCACGGGACAAGCGCGGAGAGGGCGTCGTGGCCGATCTGGTCGAAGTGCTGGCGCCATCGCGCCATCGCGAGACCGCACCCTGCAAGCACTTCGGCGTGTGCGGCGGCTGCGCCCTGCAGCATTGGCGACGGGACACCTATGCCGGCTGGAAGAACGAGCTGATCGCGCGGGCACTGGAACAGCGCGGTGTCGCGGCGCCCGTTTTTGAGCCGGCGCTTGCCGGGCTGCCGAATGAGCGGCGCCGGGCGGACTTCGTCGTGCGCCGACAAGGCCGGCGGGTGGTCGCGGGCTTCCACGAACGCGCGAGCCAGCAGGTCGTCGATGTCGAGGAGTGCTTCGTCGTCACACCCAGACTGGTCGCGCTGTTGCCGCCCTTGCGCTCGGTGCTGGCCGGCCTCCTGCCCGAAGGCGGCTCGGCCGATGCGATCGTGAACGACACCGATGCCGGCCTCGACGTGCTGGTGCGACCACACAAGCGGTTTGCCTTGTCGATGGAGGCCAATCAGAGATTGGTGGCCTTCGCCGAGAGCGCCGATCTGGCCCGTCTGAGCTGGGGCGATCGCGCGACAGCCGAACCGCTGGTCACACGCCGTCAGCCGCGCCTCGTCTTTGGAGACGTCGCCCTCGAGCCGCCGCCCGGCGTCTTCCTGCAGGCAACCCGGCGCGCCGAGCAGGCGATGCGCGACGCCGTGGCGTCGTGGATCGGCGACGCCAAGCGCGTGGCCGATCTGTTCGCGGGCATGGGCACGCTAACAATCGGACGGCCATGGCGCGCGACGCTCTATGAAAGCGACAAGCCGTCGATGGCGGCGGTCGAGACCGCCGGCCGGCGGCGCGGCAGCGGCAAGCTGACGGCGGTCCATCGCGACCTGTTTCGCAATCCGCTGATGGTGCCGGAACTCGACGCCTTCGATGCCGTGGTCCTCGACCCGCCGCGCGCGGGCGCTGTTGCGCAGTCGACCGAACTCGCGCGCTCGAAGGTACCGCGGATCGTCTATGGTTCGTGCGATCCCGGCAGCTTCGCCCGCGACGCACGCACACTGCAGGACGGCGGATACCGGCTGGAGAAGCTGCTGCCGGTCGACCAGTTCCTGTGGTCGCCGCATGTCGAGCTGATTGCGCTGTTTGGGCGTGCACCGCTAAGGTCGGCAAAAGTGAAGTCAGGAGACGCTCGATGATGTTCGATCTCAAGGGCAAAGTCGCGGTCGTGACCGGCGGCAGCCGCGGCATCGGCCGCTCGATCTGCGAGCAGATGGCCGCACACGGCGCCAAGGTCGTCGTGTCGAGCCGCAAGCTGCCGGCCTGCGAGGAGGTCGTGAAGGGCATCAAGGCCAAGGGCGGCGAAGCGACGGCGGTCGCGGCCAGCATTTCAGAGAAGGCCCAGCTTGAGAACCTGATCGCCGAGGCGCGCAAGGCCTACGGAAAAGTCGACATCATGGTCTGCAATGCCGCGTCCAATCCGTACTTCGGACCGCTCACCGGCCTGAAGGAGGACGTGTTCCAGAAGATCATGATGAACAACGTGATGTCGAACCTCTGGCTGATGAACATGGTCGGACCGGAGATGGCGGAACGTAAGGACGGCGCCTTCATCATCGTGTCGTCGATCGGCGCCCTGGTCGGTTCGGCCCATATCGCAGCCTACAACATGTCGAAGGCGGCCGACCTGTCGCTGGTGAAGTCGCTGGCCATGGAGTGGGGCAAGCACAACATCCGCGTCAATGCCATCGCGCCGGGTCTCATTCAGACCGACTTCGCCAAGGCGCTGTGGGACAATCCGCAGATCCGCAGCGCCCAGGAGAGCAAGGCGGCGCTGAAGCGTATCGGCCAGCCTGACGACATCGGCGGCGTAGCGGTGTTTCTCGCTTCGAAAGCCGGCGCCTTCGTCTGCGGTCAGTGCATCATCGCCGACGGCGGCGTGATCGGTGCGGGCGCGGAGTAGGACCTAGGCTGCGACGTCGAGCTCGCACCACACCGGAACATGGTCTGACGGCTCTGTCTTGCCGCGTTCGGCCTTGTCGATGCCGACGGTGGTGAGGCGGTCGGCGGCCTGCGGCGAGAGCAGCAGGTGATCGATGCGGAGCCCGTTGTCTTTCTGCCAGGCACCGGCCTGATAGTCCCAGAAGGTGTAGTGCTCGCCCTCGGCGTGGAAGGCCCGCACGGCGTCGGTCAGGCCGAGATTGAGCAGCGTGCGGAGGGCGGCGCGGGACTCGGGCTGGCAGAGCGCGTCGCCGGCGAAGGCCTTGGAATCGTAGACATCGAGGTCGGTCGGGCAGACGTTGTAGTCGCCGCCCAGCACGAACATCTCCTCGCGGGCCAGCAACTCGCGGGCATGGCCGAGCAGGCGCTCCATCCAGGCGAGCTTGTAGGCGAATTTCTCGGTGCCGATGGGATTGCCGTTGGGCAGGT
>Ga0155465_1012_pt4 | contig 10433 bp, 13 predicted proteins | sample RifCSPhighO2_12_FD_107123 | JGI IMG/M metagenome (GOLD analysis project Ga0155465, IMG submission 107123) | Alphaproteobacteria bacterium RIFCSPHIGHO2_12_FULL_66_14 | reverse complement strand
CCGGCATTATGAGTGCCGTGCTCTAACCAGCTGAGCTACCCAGCCATGGGTGGGGGCTTTTATGCGGGTGGGGCGAGGCCTGTCAAGAAACGCGAGGAAAGCCCTACTTTTCGCGCATCGTGCGTACGTCCCATAGACGCACCAGATAGCCAGCCGGATCAGCGAGTTCCGAGCCATAGCCCCAGAAGTTCTTCTGCGGCCCGTGGGCGAAGGCCACGCCGCGCGCGGACCATTCGGCAAAAATCGCATCGACATCTTCGACCTGGAACCACAGGGCAATGCCATTCGGCACGACGTCGCCCTTTTCCTGCAGGAAGATCGCAAAACCCTCATTGTCCTGCAGCGCGACGGCGCGACGGTCGGGAATCTCGAACTCGACCTTCAGGCCCAGCGTGATGATGTACCAGTCGCGCGAGCGCGCGAGGTCGCTCACCGGGATATTGAGGTGATCGAACTTCATCACGACGCGAAGCGCCTTATGAAGCCTCCCCCCAGGACGCGACTGCCGGTCGCGGCGTCGTAAATCACGCAGGCCTGACCGGGCGAGACGCCGATCTCGGATTCAGCGAAGCGCACCAAAGCCCCCTCGCCCGAAAGCTCGATCTCGGCCGGGCGCAGTGCCTGACTGGAACGCACGCGGACCTGTACCGGGACGCGACCTTTCAGCGCCGGGCCGATCCAGTTCAGGTCGTAGAGCGCGATTTCCGTCCGGCCCAGCGCGGCGCGCGGGCCGACGACGACGCGGCGCGCCTCGGGGTCGAGCCGCACGACATAGAGCCGGTCGTTGTCAGTGCCGTCGCGCTCGCCCAGCGCCAGGCCGCGGCGCTGGCCCACGGTGAAATGCACGATGCCGTCGTGGCGGCCCACGACACAGCCCTGCAGGTCGACGATCTCGCCAGGCTCGACCGCTTCGGGGCGCAGCTTCTGCACGACGGCGGCATAGTCGCCGCCGGGCACAAAACAGATGTCCTGGCTGTCAGGCTTCTCGGCCACCGGCAGGTCGAAGCGCTCGGCCAGCGCCCGTGTCTCGCTCTTGGGCAGACGTCCCAGCGGGAAGCGCAGGTAGTCGAGCTGCTCGTGCGTCGTGCCGAACAGGAAGTAGCTCTGGTCGCGCGCCGGATCGGCGCCGCGATGCAGCTCCGGGCCTCCCTCGCCCAGGACGCGCTGGACGTAGTGGCCGGTCGCCAGCGCCTCGGCGCCGAGTTCGCGCGCGGTCTTGAGCAGGTCACGAAACTTCACCGTGCGATTGCAGGCGATGCAGGGCACCGGCGTCTCGCCGCGGACATAGGCGTCGGCAAAGGAGTCCATCACTTCGGCGCGGAAGCGGCTCTCATAGTCGAGCACGTAATGCGGAATGCCGAGGCGCTCGGCGACCTGGCGGGCATCCTGGATGTCCTGGCCGGCGCAGCAGGCACCCGTCTTGCCGACGGCGACGCCGTGATCGTAGAGCTGCAAGGTGACGCCCACGACGTCGTAGCCCTGCTCCTTCAGGAGCGCGGCGGTGACCGACGAATCGACGCCGCCCGACATCGCGACCACCACGCGGGTGTCGCCGGGCGCCTTTTCGAGATCGAGGGAATTGCGGGCCATGACGGGGCCTATATAGGCGCCGGCAGGCGCCCCATCTAGTCGCGCCGCGGGGTGGTATCGCGGACGGCCTTGGCGACACCCTTGCTGTCGTAGACGATCTGGACACGATCGCCCACCTGGACGTCACCATCGTCGTACTGGGCGATCTTGACCTGTCCGCCACCGTCCTTCTGCACCGTTACCTCGATGCCGCGCCGGGAACTGCCGCGGTCGATGGCGGTGCCGGCGATGGCGCCGCCGACCGCACCCAGCAGACCGCCCACGACCGCACCGCCCACCGAGTTGGTGGTGGCGGCACCGATGGCTGCGCCACCCGCCGCCCCCAGACCGCCGCCGATCAGGGTGCCATCATTCATGCCCGAGCCGCTGCTGCCGCGGACCGCAACTTCACGGATGGCGATCACGCGCCCGGTCTCGCCACGATAGCTGCCGGGCGCCGAGGTGTTGACCACGCCCGGCTGCACGCCGCCGCTGCTGCCATTGCAGGCCGCAAGACCGGCCGCCAGCGCCAGCGACGCCACAAATCGGAAAAGCCATTTGCCGTACATCGAACAACCATCCTTCGCTCAGAACGACTCAATCCCGCGTGCGTGCCGTATCACGCACGACCTTGGCCACACCCTGGCGGTCCTGCACGATCTGGACGCGATCGCCGAGTTGGACATCGCCGTCGTCACGTTGCGCCACCGTGACCTTCCGGCCGTCGTCGCCCTGAACCACCACTTCTATGCCTCGGCTGGTGCCGTGCTGACCGTCGACGATGGTGCCGGCGATGGCGCCACCGACGGCACCGAGCAGCGCTCCGACCAGGGTGCCGGCGACCGAGTAGCCGCTGGTGGCGGCACCGAGGACCGCACCGCCCGCGGCGCCGATCACACCACCCATCATCCCGCCATTGCCCGAGCCGCCGCCGCTGCCTGGCGTCCGGAGGCTGATCTCGTTGATCGACACCACACGGCCGCTGCCGCCGACGGACGCGAGACTTCCGTTGCTTGCGCCCGGAGCGGCTGCCGAGGTGTTGATGATACCGGGTTGAACTGCGCCCGAGTCGCAAGCGACCAGCCCCGCTGCCAGCAACAGCGGCAGCAGCGAAAGACGCACCCACTTCCCGATCATGACGGCCTCCCGAGGGGCGCAGTTTCGGCGCTATTTTCGACCAAATTGCGGCGTGAGGCTAGTCGCGCTCCTCGATCCAGGCGGCCTGGATGGCCTCCAGGATCTTCTCACTGGAGCGGTTGGGGTCGTCCTCGAACCCCGGAAGCTCCATCACCCAGCGATGCAGGTCGGTAAACCGCAGGTTGACGTTGTCGATGCCGGGGTGGCGTTCCTCGAGCTCTATCGCGATATCCTGGACATCGGTCCAGCGCAGCTTGCGCGCCATCGTCCACCTCCTACTTGTCGACCATCATGTTGCGGGTCGCAGCCGGCAGGCGCACCACCAGTCCGTCCAGTGCCTCGCTCATCAGAATCTGGCAACCCAGGCGGGAAGTGTGGGTCAGACCGAAGGCGAGATCGAGCATGTCCTCCTCGTCTTCGCTGGCCGGCGCCAGCTTGTCGAACCATTCCTTGTCCACGACGACGTGGCAGGTCGAGCAGGCCAGTGAGCCTTCGCAGGCTCCCTCGATATCGACGTGGTTGCGGTGGGCGATCTCGAGCACCGACAGACCGATCGGCGCATCCACTTCCTTGCGCGACCCGTCTTTGAGAATGAACGTCAACTTCGGCATCGAATGCTCCGCTACTCCCCAACTCTGCTTTCCAGCTCGCCGACCGACAGGCCGGCCAGCGCCTCGCGGATACCGCGATCCATGCGCCGTTCGGCGAAGGGTTTGGACAGGGTTTCCAGCGCCTCGGCGGCGGCATTGATCGCGTCGCGGTCGTCACCGGCGATCGCAGCCTCGAGACGGACGCGGCCTTGGTCGATGGCGGCACGTTCCTCGCCCGTGAGCAGTGCGCCATCCTTCGCAAGCGCGGCGTCGAGCGCCAACAGGTTGCGCCGGGCCTCGACACGCGCCTCGACGAGAAGGCGCTGCGCCATGTCGGCCTCGGCATTGTCGAGGCTGTCGTAGAGCATGTCGGCCATGTCATCGTGGCTGAGACCATAGGATGGCTTGACCTCGATGCGCTGCGCCACGCCCGTCGTGCGCTCCTCGGCCGAGACCGCGAGAAGGCCGTCGGCATCGACGGCGAAGGAGACCCGAATCCGAGCCGCGCCGGCCGTCATCGGCGGAATGCCGGAAAGCTCGAAGCGCGCCAGGCTGCGACAGTCGGTGACCATTTCGCGCTCGCCCTGCACGACATGGATCGCCATCGCGGTCTGGCCGTCCTGGTAGGTCGTGAATTCCTGGGCCAGTTGCACCGGAATCGGCGTGTTGCGCGGCACGACCTTCTCGACGATGCCGCCCATGGTCTCCAGCCCCAGCGACAGCGGCGTGACGTCCAGCAGCAGCGTGTCGCCGCCGCCGGTCAGTGCCTCGGCCTGGAGTGCGGCGCCCAGTGCCACGACCTCGTCGGGGTCGATGTCGGTCAACGCCGGCTTGCCAATCATGCCGGCCACTTCCGCCCGCACCAGAGGCAGACGGGTCGAGCCGCCGACCAGGACCACCCCCTGCACGTCGGACGCCGTCATGCCGGCATCGGTCAGCACGTTGGCAGCGATGCCGAGAGTACGCGCGATGGGACCGGCGATCATCGCCTCGAAGTCGGTACGCGAGAGTGCATGGAACGAAGGCGCGCCCGCAAGTTCGAGACGGCCCGAGGTCTGGTCGCGCTCCGAGAGCTGCTCCTTCATCAGCCGGGCAAGCGCGAGCGTGGTCTTGACCGCCGATTCATCCACCTGATCGGCGATGCCGTCGCGCTTGCGTTCGTCGAGCATGCGCTCGGCGATGGCACGGTCGAAGTCGTCGCCGCCAAGAGCTGCGTCACCGCCAGTCGCAAGAACCTGGAACACGCCCTTCTCGAGCCGCAGCAGGGAGAAATCGAAGGTGCCGCCGCCCAGGTCGTAGACCGCGTAGAGACCCTCCGATCCCTTGTCGAGGCCGTAGGCGAGCGCCGCCGCCGTCGGCTCGTTGACCAGCCGCAGCACTTCGAGGCCGGCAACCCGTGCGGCATCGCGGGTAGCGGTGCGCGCAGCGTCGTCGAAATAGGCCGGCACGGTGATCACCGCGCGCTCGACCAGCTTGTCGAGGGCTGCTTCGGCCCGCACGCGGAGCGCCTTCAATATCTCAGCAGAAATCTCGACCGGCGAGCGCGCCTTGCCGCCAATGTGCAATTTCACCATGTCGGTCTGGCCGCTGCCCGGCTCGATTTCGTAAGGGAGAACGCCGGCGACGGCATGGAGGTCGGCGGCGCCGCGGCCCATCAGACGCTTGATCGAGGCGACCGCGTTGCGCGGCTCTCGCACCATCACGAGGCGGGCTTCCTCGCCCACCAGCACGCCACCTGCCTCCGGATAGGCCACGACCGACGGCACCAGCGCATTGCCGCTTTCGTCGTGCAGCGCAGCCGGAATACCCTCGCGCGCGATCGCCACCACCGAATTGGTCGTGCCGAGATCGATGCCGACCGCAAGCGAGGCCTCGCCGGCATGGGGCATCGGCGTTTCGCCCGGCTCGTGGATCTCCAACAGACTCATGCCTTCACTCGTTGAATATTCGTGCGGCGGGCGCGCGCCTCCTCGGCGAACTTGTCGAGGTAGCGCAGGCGAAGGAGCGCCTTTCTGATGGCGGGCTTGTCATGGCGCAAGAACAAAGTACCGAGCCTGGCGAACGCCTGGACCATGTCCTCGCGGGACCGCGCGGCCAGAGCATCGACCGCCTCGGCCGTGCCGGCCTCGTGCAGCGCCTCCCGAGTCTCCATCGCCTCCATCAGGAGATCTGGATCGTCTATCGTCTTGCCGTCGCCCGGTAGCTCGACGCCGTTCAAGGCGGCGAGGTAGATGGCGCGCGACAGCGGATCCTTCAACGTCCGGTAAGCGTCGTTCAGCGCCGCCGCCTCGGTCGAGGCCCGCGCCCGCTCGTCCGCGGGGCGGGTGACGAATCTGTCAGGATGCCATTGCCGCTGGGCGGCAAAATAGGCCCGGTCGAGCGCCGCCCCATCAAGCTCGAGCGCCGCCGGCAATCCCAGCCGCGCGAAATGATCCATGACTATAACTTCTGAAACAGGCTTCAGACGTGGAAGGATTCGCCGCAACCGCAGCGGCCCTTCTCGTTCGGATTCGTGAAGACGAAACCCGACTTCAGCTTTTCCTCGACGTAGTCCATCTGCGTGCCGATCAGGAACAGCGAAGCCTTGGGGTCGATCAGCAGTTTCACGCCGTCCGTTTCCACGACCTCGTCCATCGGTTGCTGGGCGTCGGCGAACTCGAGCGTGTAGCTCATGCCCGAGCATCCCTTGGTCCGCACGCCGATGCGGACGCCAGCAGTAGGCTTGCCACGACCGTCGATCAGCGCCTTGACGCGCTCGGCTGCCGCCGGCGTCACCGACATCACTTGCGGCCGTGGCCGGCGGACGCGCGGCGCGGCGGCAGGTGTGGGCGCCGGAGTTACCGCTACTGCGGGCTGGGACGTCTCGGTAGTCGTGCTCATGACGCTCTGCTCCGAAATCTTCGGCTGTCTACTCGGCGGCTTCCCGGGACTCGTCCTTCTTCGACGCCTTGGCGCGATAGTCGGCAATCGCCGCCTTGATCGCGTCCTCGGCCAGCACCGAGCAATGGATCTTCACCGGCGGCAGCGCCAGATGGCGCGCGATGTCGGTGTTCTTGATCGTCTCGGCCTCGTCGATCGTCTTGCCCTTGACCCACTCGGTGACGAGCGAGCTGGACGCGATCGCCGATCCGCAGCCGAAGGTCTTGAACTTGGCATCCTCGATCAGGCCGTCGGCGCCGACCTTGATCTGCAGCTTCATGACGTCGCCGCAGGCCGGCGCGCCGACCAGGCCGGTGCCGACATCCTCGGCGCTTTTGTCGAGCGAGCCGATGTTGCGGGGATTCTCGTAATGGTCGATCAGCTTGGCGCTGTAGGTCATGACACTCTCCTCAAAACATCCTTCAAGCCTTCGATGGCCTCAGTGGGCTGCCCATTCGATGGACTTGATGTCGATTCCTTCCTGGGACATTTCCCAGAGCGGACTCATTTCGCGCAACTTGGTGACGTGGTGCACCAGTTCGTCAACGGCGGTATCGACTTCGTGCTCGGTCGTGAAGCGGCCGAGCCCGATGCGTAGCGACGTGTGCGCCATCTCCTCTTCGACGCCGAGCGCGCGCAGCACATAGCTGGGCTCGAGCGAGGCCGAGGTGCAGGCCGAACCCGACGATACCGACAGGTTCTTGATGCCCATCATCAGCGACTCGCCCTCGACATGGGCGAAGCTGATGTTGAGGTTGCCGGGGATCCGGTGTTCGAGGTCGCCGTTGACGTAGATCTCCGGCAGCTTGGCGTTCAGCCCCTTCAGCATGCGATCGCGCAGCTTGGTGAGGCGCACGGCCTCGGCGTCCATTTCCTTCATGCAGATCTCGGCCGCCTCGCCCAAGCCGACGCAGAGCGGCGTCGGCAGCGTGCCCGAGCGGAAGCCGCGCTCCTGGCCGCCGCCGTGGATCATTGCCGCCAGGCGCACGCGCGGCTTGCGGCGGACATAGAGCGCACCGATGCCCTTGGGGCCGTAGATCTTGTGACCGGAGATGCTCATCAGATCGATGTTCATCGCCTCGACGTCGAGCGGGATCTTGCCCGCGGCCTGCGCCGCATCAGTGTGGAAGAAGGCGCCCTTCTCGCGGCAGATCTTGCCGATCTCGGCCAACGGCTGAATGACGCCGATCTCGTTGTTCACGGCCATGATCGAGACCACGACGGTCTTGTCGGTGACCGCCGCGCGCAGGACGTCGAGATCGACCAGGCCGTTCTGCTGCACCGGCAGGTAGGTGACGGTGAAGCCCTCCTGCTCGAGGTGACGACAGGTATCGAGCACGCACTTGTGCTCGGTCACGGTGGTCACGACGTGGTTGCGCCGGTCCTTGTAGAAATCGGCCACGCCCTTGATGGCGAGGTTGTTCGATTCGGTGGCGCCCGAAGTGTAGATGACTTCCTTCTCGTCGGCGCCGATCAGCTTGGCGACTTGAGCGCGCGCCTTCTCGACACCTTCTTCGGCCTCCCAGCCGTAGGAATGGCTGCGTGAATGGGCATTGCCGAACTTGTAGGTGAAGTACGGCATCATCGCTTCAAGGACCCGCGGATCCAGCGGTGTCGTGGCCTGATAGTCGAGGTAGATCGGCTGGTCGTTGCGCCGGATCTGGGTAATGGCAGTCATGCTAACCCCTTGAAATTCCTAGGCTGCGCGGGCACGGGGTATATCCGAGTGCGTTACTCGGATATATAGGTCCCGCCACGCCGCGATCAAGCGTTCGATATCCTCTAAAACGGTGCTCCAGCCGAAGCTTATTCTGAGCGCCGTCTCGGCTTCGGCGGACCCCACGCCCATGGCCAAAAGCACCGCCGAGCGCGTCACCTTGCCTGACGAGCAGGCCGCCCCGGCCGACACGCAAATGCCGGCAAGATCGAGAGCCATAACCTGGGTTTCCGCCCGGACGCCCGGCATCGAAATGCAGGTCGTGTTTGGCAACCGACTGGCGCCCGCGCCATAGACGCGGGCCGCCGGCGCGACCTCGATCAGCGCAGCCTCAAGACCATCACGCCATTCCGCCGTCGCCAATCCGTCACCTGCCGCTACCGCCGCGGCGCCGAAGCCCGCGATCCCCGCGACATTTTCCGTCCCGGCGCGACGATTGGCTTCCTGCCCGCCGCCAAGACGGTCGGACGCGAACGGTGCGCCGCTGCGCATGGCCAACGCACCCACTCCGGTCGGACCACCGAATTTGTGGGCCGACAGGCTGAGATAGTCGACCCCGAGGCCGTGCAAATCGATGGGCACCTTGCCCGCGCCTTGCACGGCGTCGCAATGCACCAGCGCGCCGGCGGCATGCGCCACACGCACGACGTCGGCGATCGGCTGCAGCACGCCCGTCTCGTTGTTGGCGAACATCACCGACACAAGCGCCGGTTCGGCGGATGCCGCCAGACTCTTCTCCAGAACGCCGAGATCGACGAGGCCGTTGCCGTCGACCGGCACGATCTCCATGCCTCTGGCCGCCTTCAGCACACTGTCATGCTCGACAGCCGAGACCAGCAGGCGCTTGCGGCCAGCTCCGACGAGGGCTGAATTGTTCGCTTCGGTCCCACCCGAGGTGAATGCGACCTCCGCCGGCAACGCACCGACGAGTGCCGCAACCTGCCGGCGTGCCGCGTCCACTCGTGCGCGCGCCGAGCGACCGGCCCGATGCACCGACGAGGGATTGCCACCTGCCTGCAAGGCTTCGACCATGGCGTCGAACACCGCCGGCCTGATCGGGCTGGTAGCATTGTGATCCAGGTAGGTATAGGCGGCAGGCATCGATTGGACCTTAGCTGGCGGCTGCCATTGCGTCCGACTTTACCGGATCAGGAGCCTCCGAGATGCGCGAGGCAAGCCGGCGCTCCAGCACGTCGAGCAAGGTCACCGAACTCAGGAAGGCGTGGATCTGGTTGCCCAACTCTTCCCACAGGTCGTGGGTCAGGCATTTGCTGCGATCGGCCCGGCAGCCGGTCGCGCCCATTTCGGTGCAGCGCGTCGCACTGATGGGTTCATCGACCGCCAGGATGATCTCCGACACCCTGGTCTCGGCCGAGCCGTGCGCCAGGCGGTAGCCGCCACCCGGACCACGCACGCTCTTCACAAGTCCGGCGCGCCGCAATCGGGCAAAGAGCTGCTCCAAGTATGACAGCGAGATTTCCTGTCGGGTCGCGATGTCCGACAAAGATACAGGCTTGGCCTGGGCGTGACGGGCCAAATCAACCATCGCCATGACGGCATAACGCCCTTTGGTGCTGAGCTTCACAGCATCCTCCTCGTGCCGGCGCCTGCCGGCCGTCGTTGCTGATTGCCTAAAGGTCTTGAAAACCAAGGCATTACTAAGATATTCCAACCCCCGACACGGGAACTGGGGAAAAACCAACTCACTAGGTAGGATTTAATTAATCCGAGTAGTTTGGTCAAGTATCAAGATTTCCCTAAGAACAGCGCACCTTTGGCTCCCTTCGGGTGGTCCAAATTGGTGAAAAACCGGAGCCTCCATGCCTGATGTGATGTTTACTGGCCCCGAGGGTCGCCTTGAGGGTCGCTATCACCAGAGCAAGGAAGAGCACGCCCCAATTGCCCTGATTCTGCATCCCCACCCTCAATACGGCGGAACGATGAACCATAAGGTCGTCTTTTCGCTGTTCCACGTCTTTGTTAATCGCGGCTTTTCCGTCCTGCGGTTCAACACCCGCGGCGTCGGCCGCAGCCAGGGCCGCTTCGACAACGGCATGGGCGAACTCTCGGACGCCGCCGCGGCCCTCGACTGGCTGCAGAGCATGAATGCCGACGCCAAGTCCTGCTGGATCGCCGGCTACTCGTTCGGCGCCTGGATCGGCATGCAACTCCTGATGCGTCGCCCCGAGATCGACTGCTTCATCTCGGTGTCGCCACCGGCCAACTCCTACGACTTCACTTTCCTCGCCCCCTGCCCCGCCTCCGGTCTGATCGTCGGCGCGGAGAAGGACGAGGTGGTGCCGCTGGCCGACATCCAGAAGCTGGTGGCACGACTGTCGCTGCAAAAGGGCATCACCGTCGAGTCGCGCACCGTGAAGGGCGCCAACCACTTCTTCCACGACTCGCTCGACAAGCTCGCGGTCGATGTCGACAAGTACGTTGCCAAGAGCCTGCTCAGCCCGCCCGGCCGCGCGACAAGCAACAAGGAACCCTGACCTACG
>Ga0155465_1100_pt1 | contig 10488 bp, 12 predicted proteins | sample RifCSPhighO2_12_FD_107123 | JGI IMG/M metagenome (GOLD analysis project Ga0155465, IMG submission 107123) | Alphaproteobacteria bacterium RIFCSPHIGHO2_12_FULL_66_14 | reverse complement strand
GGCGGCGAATGGATCAGCTCGATCGACCTCGAAAACGCTGCCATGGCCCACCCCGGCGTGGCGGAGGCAGCCGTGATCGGCATTGCCCATCCCAAATGGGACGAGCGTCCCCTGCTGATCATTCACAAGAAGCCCGATGCCGCCGTCACCAGACAGGAACTGATCCAGTTCCTCGGCACCAAGGTCGCCAAATGGTGGCTGCCCGACGATGTGCAGTTCGTCGACGCGATCCCGCACACCGCGACCGGCAAGATCCTGAAGACCAAGCTCCGGGAGACCTTCAAGGACTACAAGCTGCCGACGGCCTAGACGGCTGCCCACAGGAAGAGAAGAGTCGCGGCCGCACCGAGCATGGTGCGGCGCGCATGCAGGCCACCCCACTTGACGACCAGGGCACGGCCATCCGTCTCCTCCTTTCCGGCGGCGACGGCCTCGAGCTGCCGGTTGACCGGCATGATGACCAGCAGCGTGTAAGGCCAGTTGGCAATCAGCACGGCGGCACCCGCAAGCCAGAGCTCGTCACGCGTCGTCCACCATGCCGCAACACCCAGAAGAAAGCCGACCACGGCGAGGCTCGCCTGCATGGTGAAGCCCCTTGCGTAGGCGGTCTTCCACTGTGCGACCAGCGACCGACCGTCGAGACCGAGCCGCGCCGGCTGCTCGGCGAAATTGATGTAGAATGCCGCGCCGGTGAAGAGTGCCGCCACCGCGAGCGCCAGCAGACCCCAGATCATCGCATTCCTCCACCGCGGGCTGGACCACGGCCCGTGCCCGGCACTATCGTTCAGCGAGCCCCGGACGGGAAGTCCGCGGCAGGAGGGTGCCATGGCCACAGAAACCATCCCCGTCATCGACCTCGGTCCCTATCTCGCCGGCGAAAAGGGCGCGATGGACCGCACGGCGCAGGAGTTGCGCTTCGCCCTGACCGAGATCGGCTTCTACTTCATCGTCAACCACGGCGTCGGGCGCGAGAAGATCGCCGCCATGTTCGCCGAGGTGAAACGCTTCCACGACCAGCCGGACGAGAAGAAGCTCGCGCTGAAGCTCGACCAGCACAACACCGGCTACCTGCCGATGCGCGGCAATACGCTGCGCACCTCGACCGTTCAGGCCGGCACCAAGGCCAATCTCAACGAGGCCTTCTTCGTGAAGCGCGAGATGGCGCCGGATGACCCCGACGTGCTCTCGGGCCGCCGCTTCCGCGGGCTCAACCGCTGGCCCGATCTGCCGGGCTTCCGCGACACCGTGGTCGACTACTGCAACGAGATGGAGCGACTGGTGCAGAAGATGGTGCGGCTCTATGCCCGCGCCCTCGACCTGCCGGCCAACTATTTCGACACGGCGTTCTCCGAGCCGATGTTCTCCATGCGCATGACGCACTATCCGCCGCAGGACGGTCCGGTCGACGACGAATTCGGTCTGGCGCCGCACACCGACACGAGCTTCCTCACCCTGCTGGCGCCCAACAAGGTGCAGGGCCTGTCGATCCGCACCCAGAGCGGCAACTGGATCGATGCGCCCGCGATCGACAACGCCTATGTCGTGAACGGTGGACAGATGCTGCAGCGCTACACCAACGACCTGTTCCTGGCGACGCCGCACCGCGCCATCAACAAGAGCGGCGGCGAGCGCTATGCGCTCCCCTTCTTCTGCGACAGCGGCATCGACTGGCCGGTCGCGGCCGTGCCGACCACGGTCGGGCCCGACAAGCCGCCGAAGTACCCAACGACCTGGTACAGCGACTACATGACCTGGTACCTCAAGCGGAATTACGACGTCTTGAACGACGCCGACCAGCAAGCGGCGGAATGAGCGCGACGGAAACCATACCCGTCGTCGATCTCGGTCCCTATCTCGGCGGCGAGCCGGGCGCGATGGAGCACAGCGCGGCCGAACTCCGCTTCGCGCTGACCAGCATCGGCTTCTACTTCATCGTCAACCACGGCATCCCGGCAGCGCAGAGCCGCGGCGTCTTCGACCAGGCCGCGCGCTTCCATGGCTTGCCGCTCGAGCGGAAGATGGAAATCCGCATCGACAGGCACAATGTCGGCTACCTGCCGATGCGCGGCGACACGCTGCGCACCTCCACGGTACAGACCGTCACCCGGCCCAACCTCAACGAGGCATTGTTCGTGGCGCGCGACCTGCCGGATGATCACCCGGATGTCCTGGCCGACCGGCGTTTCCGCAGCGCCAACCGCTGGCCCGCCGGCCTGCCGGGGTTTCGCGAGACCGTAGTCGCCTACTGCGAGGCCATGGAGCGGCTGGTGCAGAAGCTGGTGCCGCTCTACGCGCTCGCCCTCGGCCTACCGGCCGCGTATTTCGACGGCCCGTTCCGCGAGTCGCAGTACAAGCTCCGCATGACGCACTATCCCAACCAGGACTCGGACCTCGACGACGAGTTCGGCATCGCCCCGCACACCGACACGAGTTTCCTGACGCTGCTCGCGCCCAACGATGTGCCGGGCCTGTCGATCCGGACGCAGAGCGGCCGATGGATCGACGCCCCGGCCATCCCCGGTGCCTATGTCGTGAACGGCGGACAGTTGCTGCAGCGCTGGACCAACGACTTCTTCCTCGCCACGCCGCACCGCGCGGTCAACCGGAGCGGCGGCGAGCGCTATGCGCTGGCTTTCTTCTGCGACAGCAATATCGACTGGCCGGTCGCGGCGGTGCCGACCACCGTGGGGCCGGACAGACCGCCCAAATATCCGACGACATGGTACACCGACTACATGACTTTATACCAGAAGCGCACCTACGATCTGCTGAGCGAGCAAGCCGCCGAATGAGCGCAACGCTCGCTCGGGTCGAGGCCCACGTCTTTCGCACGCCGATCGCCGAGCCGATACGCACGTCGTTCGGCACCATGACCGAGCGCGTGGCCGTGTTCGTGCGCATCGAAGATTCCGATGGTGCGCGCGGCTGGGGTGAGATCTGGTCCAATTTCCCGACGGCCAGCGCCGAACACCGCGCGCTGCTGTTCGCCGACATCGTGGCGCCGCGCGTCCTGGGCAAATCGCTCGACGATCCCGTGGCACTGTGGGCTGACCTCGACCGCGCACTCCATGTGCTGCGCGTGCAGAGTGGCGATGCCGGCGCGCTGTCCGCCGCGGCAGCCGGGCTCGACCTCGCGATCCACGACCTCAGCGCCCGCAAGCGCAGGCTGCCGCTGTGGCGGACGCTCGGCGGCACGGATGAATCACCGGTGCCGGTCTACGGCTCGGGTCTCAATCCCGGCCCCGGCGCGTTCGACACGATCGAGCGCCTGCGGGCCGCAGGCTACCGCGCCTTCAAGATAAAGATCGGGTTCGGCGCCGCCACCGACCTCGGCACGTTGCGGCCGGTCGCCCGCGCGCTGGGCGACGGAGAACGGCTGATGGTCGACGTCAACCAGGGTTGGGATCTTCGCACCGCCTGCACCATGGCGCCCAAGCTCGCCGAGTTCGGCCTGCACTGGATCGAGGAGCCGCTGCTGGCCGACCGGCCGGCGGCCGAGTGGACGCAGGTTGCCGCCGCGGCGCCGACGCAGCTCGCCGGCGGCGAGAACCTGCGCGGCGCCGGCCCCTTCCAGGAGATGATCGACTCCGGCCTGTTCGGCGTGGTCCAGCCCGACGCCGCCAAATGGGGCGGTCATTCCGGCTGCCTGCCCGTGGCGCGGGCGGCGCTGGCCGCCGGCCGGACCTACTGCCCGCACTTTCTCGGCGGCGCGATCGGGCTCCTCCATTCGCTGCATCTGCTGGCGGCGGTGCGCGGGCCCGGCCTGCTGGAAGTCGATGCCAATCCCAATCCGTTGCGCGAAGGCCTGCTGGGCGACCTTTTGACCGTGCGTGACGGCTGCATGTCCCTTCCCGGCGGGCAGGGTCTCGGTCTAGAACCAGACATCAAGACGCTCGCGGCGCTCCGGACCCTTCATCTGGAGCGGCGGGCGTAAGAAACGAAGAGGAAACGCCATGCTCGGCCTGATGCAGGATCGTCCGCTGCTGATCTCGCAGATCATCGACTTCGCCGCCGCCTATCATTCCGATGTCGAGATCGTCTCGCGCACGGTCGAAGGGCCGATCCACCGCTACGGATACCGCGACGCCCAGAAACGCGCCAAGAAGCTCGCCGAGGCGCTGCAGGGGCTGGGCATCAAGCTCGGCGACCGCGTCGGCACCATCGCCTGGAACACCTACCGCCATTTCGAGCTCTATTTCGGCATCTCCGGCATCGGCGCGGTGCTGCACACGCTCAATCCGCGGCTGGCACCCGAGCACGTGGCCTACATCGCCAACCATGCCGAGGACCAGATCATCTTCGTCGACCTCAACCTGCTGCCGATCGTCGAAGGCGTGTGGGCCAATCTCAAGACCGTGAAGCACGTCGTGGTCATGACCGACCGTGCCCACATGCCGGCCTCGTCCAAGATCCCGAAGCTGCTGTGCTACGAAGAGTTGATCGCCGACAAGCCGGGCACGTTGAAATGGCCCGACTTCGACGAACGGACCGCCTCCTCGCTCTGCTACACCTCGGGCACGACCGGCAATCCCAAGGGCGTTCTCTACTCGCACCGCTCGACGCTCATCCACACGATGATGTCCTGCAACGGCTCGGTGATCCCGATGGACCCCGACACGACGGTCCTGCCGGTGGTGCCGATGTTCCATGCCAACGCCTGGGGCCTCGTCTATGCCGCGCCGATCTGCGGCGCCAAGATGGTATTCCCCGGCGCCAAGCTGGACGGCGCCAGCGTCTACGAACTGCTCGACAAGGAACAGGTGACACTGAGCGCCGGCGTGCCCACGGTCTGGCTCGCCCTGCTCGACTATTGTGCCCAGAACAAGTTCAAGATGTCGTCGGTCAAGCGCACGCTGATCGGCGGCTCGGCCGTGCCGGTCAGCATGATCGCGCGCTTCTGGAACGAGCATGGTGTCGAAGTGGTGCAGGGCTGGGGCATGACCGAAATGAGCCCACTCGGCACGACGACGCGCTTCAACCGCGGCGAGCGCCAGCTGCCCGACGCCGAGCGCTTCGCCATCACGGCCAAGGCGGGCCGGCCGGTGTTCGGCTGCGAGATGAAGATCGTCGACGATGCCGGCCAGGACCTGCCGCAGGACGGCAGCGTCTCGGGCAACATGGTGGTGCGTGGTCCGTGGATCGTCTCGGGCTACATGAAGGGCGACGGCAAGAGCCAGTTCGGCGCCGACGACTGGTTCCAGACCGGCGACGTCTGCAAGATCGAGTCCGACGGTTCCGTCGTCATCACCGACCGTTCCAAGGACGTGATCAAGTCGGGCGGCGAATGGATCAGCTCGATCGACCTGGAAAACGCCGCCATGGGCTGCCCGGGCGTGGCCGAAGCCGCGGTAATCGGCGTGCCGCATCCCAAGTGGGACGAGCGGCCGCTGCTGATCGTGGTGCGCCGGCCCGAGGCCGAGGTGAGCAAGGGCGACGTGCTGAAATTCCTCGACGGCAAGATCGCCAAATGGTGGATGCCCGACGACGTGCAGTTCATCGACGCCATCCCGCACGGCGCCACCGGCAAGATCCTGAAGACGGCGCTGCGCAAGCAGTTCGAGGGCTACAAGTTGCCGGCGGCCTGAGGCTCCAGCAGCTCACCAAGGGCGTGGCGCGCAACCTGGAATGCGCCCGTCAAGGCGAGGCCCGACATGATCGCGGCCACGAGGTAGTCGGGCCAGCCGGTGCCCGAGCCGAACACGCCCGCGGCCGCGACCAGCACCGCGAGATTGCCGATCGCGTCGTTGCGGGTGCAGAGCCACACCGAGCGCATGTTGCTGTCGCCGTTGCGCCAGCGATAGAGCAGGAACGCCACGCCGAGGTTGGCGGCGAAGGCCAGCGTGCCGACGGCGCCCATGACTGGCGCCGTCGGCACGGTGCCGGCCAGCGCATGCTGGATCGTGGTGACGGCGACCCACAGGCCGAACGCCGCCATGCTGGCCGCCTTCAGGAGCGACGCCCGCGCGCGCCACTGCAGCGCCATGCCCAGCACGAACAGGCTGATGCCGTAGTTGGCGGCATCGCCCAGGAAGTCGAGCGAATCGGCCAGCAGCGAGGCCGATTGCGCGGCGAGACCCGCACCGATCTCGACGGCGAACATGGCGAAGTTGACGCCGAGCGCCACCCACAGCACGCGGCGGTAGACGGGCGAGGCCGCGGCGGCGCTGGCATGCTCATGTCCGTGATCGCAGCAATGGGCGCTCATCTCAATGCTCCCTGATGTGGGTGACCATGTCCTCGACCATGCGCCGCACATGGGCGTCGTCGGCGCCGTAGAAGACCTGCTTGCCCTGGCGCTCGGCCCGCACCAGCCGCGCGCCCTTCAGCAGCCGCAGATGGTGGCTGACCAGCGACACCGAAAGCCCGAGCTTGTCGGCGATGTCAGAGACAGCAAGCGGCGTGCGCAGGCAGGAGACGACGATGCGCAGCCGGCTGGGATCGCCCAGCAGGCGGAACAGGTCGGCCAGCGCGGTGGCGTCGTCGTCGGAAAAGGCGGGTTTCCTAGTTCTGGACATTTGAACAACTGTTCAATTGTCTATCCCCAGGCCCGGCGAGTCAAGGGGAGATGCCGGCGCGGCAGCAGCATGTCGCCCACCACCGCCACCATCACGATCGCACCGCCGGCCAGGGTCGCCGGCGCCGGCACCTCGCCAAACGCCAGCCACACCCAGAGCGGCGCCAACGGCGTATCGAGCACGCTGATCAGCGCGGTGCGGGTCGCCGAGATCAATCGGCTCCCCAACGTGAGCAGAAGGAGGCCGAGGCCGAACTGGACCGAGCCGAACAGGACAAGCAGCACGAAGTTCATGCCGTCGACGGCCACCGGATGGGCGAAGGGCAGCACGATCAGGGCGCAAAGGAAGGCCGACAAGCCGGTCGCCGGCACCATATCGATGGAGCGCCGCTTGCGCAGGATCACCATCATCAGCGAGAGGAACCCTGTCATCCCGAGCGCCAGCAGGTCACCCAGCAGGCGTCCCTCTTCCAGCGCGGCACCGACCATGACCACGACGCCCAGCACCGCCACCAGGCTTGCGAGCAGCGTCACCAGGTCCTCGCGCTCGCCGATGAAGGCCCAGGCAAGTGCTGCCGTCACGAACGGCGCGGTCGCACCGATCACCAGCACGTCGGCCACGCTCGTGAGTTTGAGGGCATTGATGAAGCACACCGTGGCCAGCGCCGAACACACGGTCACCAGCACACCGTCGCGGCCGATGGCGCGGAGAGCGGCGATCGCGCCCCGCCCGTCACGCCAGAACAGGAAGCCCGCGATGAACAGCCCGGCGAACAGGCCACGCCAGAACAGCATCGTCCAGGCGTCGAGGTCGATCAGGCGGGTGAAGAGCCCGGCGGTGCTGAACACGACCGATGAGGCGGTGATCAGCAGCATTCCGAGCCAGATTTGCCGCGCGGTGGGATCCATCTACGAAGTCTAAGGCAGGCCTCCTGACAACGTTGTGTCAGGAGTGATAGACTATTGAAAAGGTGAGGAAATGCGCCGCGCCGACCGTCTGTTCGACATCATCCAGATCCTGCGTGGCAGCCCCGGCGTCGTGACCGCGGCGATGCTGGCGGCGCGGCTCGAGGTGACGCCCCGCACCATCTATCGCGACGTGGCCACGCTGCAGGCCCGCCGCGTGCCGATCGATGGCGAGGCCGGCGTCGGCTACGTGCTGCGCAAGGGCTTCGACCTGCCGCCGCTGATGTTCAGCATCGACGAGGTCGAGGCCATCGCCGTCGGCGCGCGGATGGTCCGCCGGCTGCGCGATCCCAAGCTGCAGGAGGCGGCCGAAACCGTACTCGCCAAGGTGACGACGGTGCTGCCCGAGGCACTGCGCGCCTCGCTGGCCTCTTCTCCGATCTTCGTCTCCGAAGGTGACGCCGTCATGGCCGAAGCGGTCGATATGGCCGAACTGCGGGCGGCCATCCGCGACTCCCGAAAATTCCACATCACCTATGCCGATGGCGAGGGTCGGCGGACCAACCGCACCATCTGGCCGATCGCCATGGCCTACTACGTCGACGTCACCCTGATCGGCGCCTGGTGCGAACTCCGAGCCGACTACCGGAATTTCCGTGTCGAACGAATCCAGTCCTCCAGGGTGCTGGACGAGCATTTCGACCAGGACAACGGCCGCCTGTTCCGCGAATGGTCGGCGCTGCCCAAGGAGCGCCCGGCGGGCTAGACTGGCGCCATGACCATCGACATCAAACCCATCGATCCGGTCTCTCGCGCCTTCTTCGCGGGCGTCGTCTCCGGCATCGACCTCACCCGCCACCTCTCCGACCCGGAGGCGGCGGCCATCCATGCCGGCATGGACGAGTTCGGCGTGCTGGTCACCGACGACCAGCAGCTCGCCTTCAGCCGCCAGCTGGGTCCGCTCGAGACGGCGACCGGCGACATCGCGGCGCCCGAGGAGCGCCGCCTCAGCATGGACCTGAACGACATCTCCAACCTGGACAAGCATGGCAAGGTGGTCGCCCGCGACGACCGCCGCCGCCTGTTCGGGCTCGGCAACCTGCTGTGGCACTCCGACAGCTCGTTCAAGGACGTGCCGGCCAAGTATTCGCTGCTGTCGGCGCGGCAGATCCCGGCGGCCGGCGGCAACACCGAGTTCGCCGACATGCGCGCGGCCTACGAGGCGCTCGATGAGGCGACAAAGCGCGAAGTGCACGACCTCGTCTGCCTGCACAGCCAGATCTTTTCGCGTGGTATCCTGGGCTTCGACGAGTTCACCGACGCCGAGCGGCAGAAATGGGCGCCGGTGCGCCAGCGCCTGGTGCGGCGCCATCCCACCACCGGCCGGCTGTCGCTCTATCTCGCCTCCCATGCCGGCGCCATCGAGGGCTGGCCCGTTCCGGAGGCGCGCGCCTTCCTGCGCGACCTCACCGAGCACGCCACCCAGCGGCAGTTCGTCTATGCCCATGTCTGGAAGCCATTCGACCTCGTGATGTGGGACAACCGCGTCACCATGCATCGCGCCCGGCGCTACGATCCCACCGAGGTTCGCGACCTGCGCCGCACCACGCTCACCAACGAAGTGTCGAGCCTGCAACAGGCGCCGTAACGAGCCGATGCGTCTGCAATTCCTCGGTTCCGGCGATGCCTTCGGCAGCGGCGGCCGCTTCAACACCTGCTTCCACCTCGAGCGCGCCCAGCACGGCAACGTGCTGATCGACTGCGGCGCCTCCTCGATGGTGGCGATCCGCAAATGGGGCGTCGAGCCCAGCGCCGTCTCGACGGTGCTGGTGAGCCACCTGCACGGCGATCACTTCGCCGGTCTTCCCTTTTTCCTGCTCGATGCCCAGCTCGTGAGCCGCCGCACCGCGCCCTTGCTGCTGGCCGGCCCGCCCGGCTTCGAGGAGCGGCTGATGATCGTCATGGAGGCGATGTTCGCGGGCTCGACCACGGCGCCGCGCAAGTTCGAGCTAGAAATCCGTGAGCTCGAGCTGCACCAACGGGCCGAGCTGAACGGCCTCGCCGTCACGCCCTACCTGATGAAGCATTTTAGCGGCGCGCCGTCCTATGCGCTCAGGATCGAGACCGAGGGCAAGGTCCTCACCTACTCGGGCGACACCGAATGGGTCGACGAGCTGATCCCGGCCGGTCGCGACGCCGACCTCTTCATCTGCGAGGCCTACTTCTTCGACAAGGTGATGAAGTACCATGTCGACTACACCACGCTCATGAAGCGCCTGCCCGACATCGGCGCCAAACGCACCATCGTCACCCACATGAGCGCCGAGCTTCTGGGCCGCCGGAGCGAGGTCGCCTGCGAGGCTGCCCACGACGGCCTGGTGGTGGAGTTCTAGGACGCGCCCTTGTTGCCGTGGCTCTTGAGCAGCCGCAGGATCTGCACCGATTTCGGCAGCTCGATCAGGAACTCCGCGTCGCGGTCGAGGTGATGGATGCGCGTCGGATCGCCGCCGGTGAAGCGCGACATCGCCTCGACGCTCTCCCAGTACGAGATCGTCATGAACTCCGTCTCGGTCTCGCGGTCCTCGCGGAACGTCTGGACGCCCAGCGCCTTCTCGATCAGCGGCGTGATTCCGACCTCGTAGTTGTAGGTTTCGTACTCGTCGGCCCGCTCCCGTCGCACCCGGCCACGCCAGATCCGCGCGATGGTGGGTTGCTTGGGTGCAGTGCCGCTCATTTCGGGCCCCACTCCTCGAGCACGGTATCGGTCTCGGGATCGAGCACGCGTGAACTGCGCAGCACCAGGCCGTGCTGCGCGAGTACGTCCTCCGGTGTCGTGCCGCTGCCGACACCGGGGAACACCGGCCGGCCGCGCGGCACGCTGGCCTTGGCGCGGGTCAGGAAGAACGCGTCGTAGCCGATGTTGAGGAACAGGCCGAACACATCGGTGCCGCCCACCACCGCCAGCATGCCGTCCTCGACGCCCAGCCGCTGCCACGCCTCGTCGAACGGCGCCGTCGCCGGATTCCACAGGACGGCCTTGGGATTGCGCGGATCGGGCATGAGACGTT
>Ga0155465_1118_pt7 | contig 10494 bp, 12 predicted proteins | sample RifCSPhighO2_12_FD_107123 | JGI IMG/M metagenome (GOLD analysis project Ga0155465, IMG submission 107123) | Alphaproteobacteria bacterium RIFCSPHIGHO2_12_FULL_66_14 | reverse complement strand
GTGCCGGCGAGCGCCGGGTGATCGCCCGCCTGCTCGACGAGCCGCCACACGTGCTGTCGACCGGCGGTGGCGCCTACATGGACCCCGAAACGCGGGCGTTGATGCATGCCAAGGCGGTGACAGTGTGGCTGCGCGCCGATCTCGATGTTCTGTTCGACCGCGTTCGGCGGCGGACCAACCGACCGCTCTTGCGCCAAGGCGACCCCAAGGAGATTCTCGGCACGCTGATGACCCAACGTTATCCCGTCTACGCCGAGGCCGACATCGTCGTCGAGTCGACCGCCCAGCCTGCCGATCGCACGACCGAACAGACGATCGAGGCGTTGCGCGCCTATCTGCAAGCCCAGCCGACGGGAACGGCGGCATGAGCGTGCGCCCGGACACAGCTGCCAACGCGATGCGCACCGTCCATGTCGATCTTGCCGGCCGCAGCTACGACATCGCGATCGGCCCTGGCCTGATCGACCGCGCCGGCGTGCTCAGCGCCGGGCTGCTGGCGGCGCCGCGCGTGACGATCGTCAGCGACGAGACCGTGGCCCCGCTCTACGGCGAGCGCCTCGCCGCCTCGTTCCGCAATGCCGGCGTCGACGCCGGCCTGGTCGCCGTCCCGGCGGGCGAGAGCAGCAAGGAATTCACCTCCTTCGGCCGCCTGATGAACGACCTGCTCGACCGCCGTCCCGACCGTAAGGCGACCCTGGTGGCGCTGGGCGGCGGCGTGGTCGGCGACCTCACCGGATTTGCGGCCTCGGTGCTGCTGCGCGGCGTCGACTTCATCCAGGTGCCGACGACGCTGCTCGCCCAGGTCGACTCCTCGGTCGGCGGCAAGACCGGCATCAACACGCGCCACGGCAAGAACCTCGTGGGCACCTTCTATCAGCCGCGGTTGGTGGTGGCCGACACCGGCGTGCTCGACACCCTGCCCCGGCGCGAACTGCTCGCGGGCTATGCCGAGGTGGCGAAATACGGGCTGATCGACGATCCGGAATTCTTCGCCTGGTGCGAAGCCAATGCCGCTGCGCTGCTGGCCGGCGACGCCGCCGCTCGCACCCGTGCGATCGAGCAGAGCTGCCTTTCCAAGGCGCGGATCGTGGCGGCCGACGAACGCGAGACCACCGACCTGCGCGCGCTCCTCAATCTCGGCCACACCTTCGGCCATGCGCTGGAGGCCGAGACGGGCTTCGGGCCCGACCTGCTGCACGGCGAGGCCGTGGCCGCCGGCATGGCGATGGCCTTCGACCTGTCGGTCCGGCTCGGACTCTGTCCGGCGGCGGACGCCGAGCGCGTGCGAGCCCATCTCGCCGGGGTCGGGCTGCCGATGCGGCTGCGCTCGATCGGCGGTGACAACCGGCGTGTCTGGGACTCGGCGAAACTGATCAACCACATGCGCGGCGACAAGAAGGCGGAAAGCGGAAGGCTCGCCTTCATTCTGGCGCGAGGTATCGGCAAGGGGTTCATGAGCCGCGCGGTCGACGAGGCCGTCCTGCAGGGCCTTCTCGCCGACGCCATCGCGGCCTGAGGCCATCATGGACCCCGAGCTGCATTTCGACGTACCGCTCTACATTGCCGGCCCGCTGGTCCTGTTCTGCCTGCTGCTGGCGGCCTATCTGTCGGCGGCCGAGACGGCGATTACCGGCGCCTCGCGCCAGCGCATGCACCGCCTCGCCCAGCAGGGCAACAAGCGGGCGACCCTGGTGAACGGCCTGCTCGATCGCAAGGACGAGACAGTAAGCGCCGTGCTGCTCGGCAACAACGTGGTCAACATCTTCTCGGCATCGCTCACGACGGCGGTGCTGACGGCGCTGTTCGGCGCGGCCGGCGTCGTCTACGCCACGCTCGCGATCGGCTTTCTGGTCGTGATCTTCGCCGAGGTCATGCCCAAGACCTGGGCACTGCTGCGCGCCGACCGTGTGGCGCTCATCCTGGCACCATCCATCGTGGTCACCGTGGCAATCCTGGGACCGATGGCGCGCGGCGTCGCCTGGACATCGCGCTTCTTCCTCGGCCTGATGCGCGTGCGGACCGACCTCGCGCACGACGCCGGCGAACAGAACGAGCTGCTGCGCGGCGCCATCGAAATGCATGGCCAGGGCGAAGGCGACGCCGATGCGCCGCATGAGAAGGCAATGCTGCGCTCGGTCCTGGAACTCGGAGACCGCACGGTCGGCGACGTCATGACCCATCGCGGCAGCGTCGCACTGATCGACGCCGACCAGCCCACGGAGGCAATCGTGGCACAGGTGCTGGCCGCACCCTACACGCGCATCCCGCTCCATCGCGGCCAGCCCGACAACATCGTGGGCGTCGTCCACGCCAAGGACCTGTTCCGGGCGGTCAAGGCCGCGGGCAGCCCTGAGGCGGTCAGGATCGACGACGTGATGACACCACCCTGGTTCATTCCGGAATCGACGATCCTGTTCGATCAGCTCGAGGCTTTCCGCGCCCGTCATGAGCATTTCGCCATCGTTGTCGACGAATATGGTGCGCTGCGCGGCATCGTCACCCTCGAGGACATCATCGAGGAGATCGTGGGCGACATCGAGGACGAGCACGACGCCATCAAGCGTGGTGTGGTCCGCCGCGAGGACGGCAGCATGATCTGCCAGGGCGACGTGCCGATCCGAGACCTCAATCGCGAATTCGGCTGGAACCTGCCGCAGGACGTCGCCATCACCATCGCCGGCCTGGTCCTGCACGAGGCCCGCCGCATCCCGGAAGTCGGGCAGATGTATGCATTTTACGGGTTTCGCTTCGATATTCTGAAGCGCGAAGGCACGCGCATTGCCGAGTTGCGCATCGTTCCGCCCGCCGCCATACAGGCCGGCTAACACTCACCCGGGTCATCGGATTTTTCTGCAAGAGGTTCAATCATGCCGCTTTCGCCACCGGTCGGGCGACAGCACCTGCACACCCGCCGCGTCGTCTGCCAGGGCTTTTTCCGCGACGACGGCCTGTGGGATATCGAGGGTCGCATCACTGACGAGAAGACCTACGAACACGCCAACGAATGGCGTGGTGCGCTGAAGCCCGGCGATTTCGTGCACGACATGTCGATCCGCCTCACGGTCGACGGCAACTTCGCCATCGTCGATGTAGAAGCAGTGACGGACAAGTCGCCGTACCGCATGTGCGGCGACATCGCGCCCGATTTCAGGAAGCTGGTCGGCCTCAGGATCGGTGGCGGCTTCCATCGCGCCGTCCGCGAGCGGCTGGGCGGCGTCCACGGCTGCACCCACATCGTCGAGCTGCTGGGGCCGGTCGCCACCACGGCCTTCCAGACGGTGTCGTCGGGCAAGGCGCGCGAACTCGACCGTGCCCATCGCGCCAAAAGCGGCAATGTGCCTGAGACTCCCGACTCCAGCGCACCGCCCAAGCCGCGGCGCAAGCCCTATGTCATCGACACCTGCCATGCCTGGGCCGCGGACGGGACGGTGGTGAAGCGCTGGGCACCCGATTTCTACACCGGCCCCGACGCCGAGGCGGTTCGCGCCGCGGCGGCCGGCAAGGAAGTGGAGATGGAGGGGTAGCTAGCGCCGCGCCTCATCCTCGTCCGGCGTGAGCGTCGTGAGCGCAAGGGCATGCAGGCCGGCGTCGAGTTCGTCCTTCAGTACGGCATAGACCAGACGCTGCCGCGCCACGCGGTTCTGGCCCTCGAAGGCGGCTGACACGATCTCGACGTTGAAGTGGGTCTCGCCACCCTCGCGCCAGCCGGCATGGCCATGATGTCGCGCCGAGTCGTCGGACACGGCCAAGCGCACTGGCGCAAATCGTTGCCGGAGCTTGCTGTCAATCGCCATTGCCACCTTGCCCATCGCTCGCCTCACTTGCCCGGCAAAACCGTTCAACACATATTAGCTGAATGTCGCGACGGCGAGCGAAACCCTTGATGGCGGCCGGCGAGGCGCAGCTGCACCAGCGCGTCTGCGAGGCGGCCGGCTGCTGCCTGCAGGGCGAATACCGCGCGCCGTGGGCCCGGGATCGGCTGAACGAGTATCGCTGGTTCTGTCTCGAGCATGTCCGGGAATACAACAAGAAGTGGGACTATTTCGCCGGTCTCGGCGCCGATCAGATCGAGGCCCACATCCGCGCCGACACGACTTGGCGCCGCCCGGTCTGGCCGCTCGGGGCGCGGCGCAGCGGCAACGCCTATGCCCAGATCAACGATCCGTTCGGCCTGGCAGACGATGCCGGCCTCGGCGAAAAGCCTCCCCCGATCCACGATGGCAGCGAGCAACTGACCCCGGCCGAGCGCAATGCCTTGGACGTGCTTGAACTTTCATGGCCGTTGACCCAGGCGGAAGTGAAATCTCGTTACAAGGAACTGGTGAAATTGCACCATCCCGACGCCAACGGCGGCGCCCGCGAGGCCGAGGAAAAACTGAAGGAAATCAACGCCGCCTATTCCACTCTGCGGGCTTCGGAAACCCTTCCAGTGGCGTGATTCCGGCCAGTCGCGGCTGCCCTGCCAATTGGCCGCTTGCGGTGCACAAATTGGCCTGCGAGACTGACTTTGCCCGCAATTTGGCGGGCTTTGTTTTGTAGGAATTCGTGTGATGGCCTCTACGACGACCGCGGCCCAGCAGAACGTGTCGGGCGTGCCGGATATCAAGGTTTCCGCCCGCCAGCTGTTCGGCATCGACACCGACATGGAAGTGCCGGCATTCAGCGTACAGACCGAACACGTACCCCAGGTGGACGACGCCTATCTGTTCGATCATGACACCACGATGGCGATCCTGGCCGGCTTCGCGCACAACCGTCGTGTCATGGTCCAAGGCTATCACGGCACCGGCAAGTCGACCCACATCGAGCAGGTCGCGGCGCGCCTCAACTGGCCCTGCATCCGCGTCAACCTCGACAGCCACATTTCCCGTATCGACCTGATCGGCAAGGACGCGATCGTACTGCGCGACGGCAAGCAGGTCACCGAGTTCCGCGAGGGCATCCTGCCGTGGGCGCTGCAGAACCCGACGGCGCTGGTGTTCGACGAGTACGACGCCGGCCGCGCCGACGTGATGTTCGTGATCCAGCGCGTGCTCGAGGTCGAGGGCAAGCTCACCCTGCTCGACCAGAACAAGGTGATCCGCCCGCACCCGTCCTTCCGGCTGTTCTCGACCGCCAACACGGTCGGCCTCGGCGACACGACGGGCCTCTATCACGGCACGCAGCAGATCAACCAGGGCCAGATGGACCGCTGGTCGATCGTGACGACGCTGAACTACCTGCCGCACGACCAGGAAGTGAACATCGTCGTCGCCAAGACGCCGACCTACGACAACGAGGAGGGCCGCAAGATCGTCTCCGCCATGGTGGCGCTGGCCGATCTCACCCGCGCGGGCTTCATCGCCGGCGACATCTCGACGGTCATGTCGCCGCGTACGGTGATCACCTGGGCTGAGAACGCCCGCATCTTCAGCGGCGACGTGGGCTTTGCCTTCCGTCTCACCTTCCTCAACAAGTGCGACGAGGTCGAGCGCACGACCCTGGCCGAGTACTATCAGCGCTGCTTCGGCAAGGAACTGCCGGCAAGCAGCGGCAAGGGCGGCAAGCTGCACTAGGAAGAGGGCCGAATGGCCACCAAGGATTCGACGCCACTCGAGGAGTTCCGGCGCGTCACCGCCACCACCATGCGGGCGGTGTCGCGCAAGGAAGTGAACGTCTCGTTCGTGCCCGACGGCGGCTCGCTGCTGGGCAGCGAGGCACGCATCACCGTGCCGGCGCGCGACCTGCCGGTCGAGGACGTGAGCCGTGTCCGCGGCGAGGCCGATTCGATGGCGCTGAAGTTGCGCCACCACGACCGCAAGACGCACTTGCGCCGCGTGCCGCGCGGCGAAACGGCGCGCGCGATCTTCGAGGCGGTCGAGCAGGTTCGCGTCGAGGCGCTGGGTGCACGCCGCATGGCGGGCGTCGCCGACAACCTCTCGGCGCTGTGGCGCCAGCGCTCCGACCAGCGTGGCCATGCCCGCATCAAGTCCAAGGAAGACGCCCCGATCGCCGACGTGATCGGCCTGATCGCCCGCGAACAGCTCTTGGGCGCCCAGCCGCCCGAGTCCGCCAAGGCGATGGTCGACCTGTGGCGGGCCGACGTCGAGTCCGCCGCCGGCCGCGACTTCCAGAAGCTCAAGGATCTGCTCGGCAACCAGGAAGCCTTCGCCCGCGCCGCGCGCCAGCTGATCCGCGACCTCAAGCTCGGCGACGAATCGGCCGACCTGCAGGACGACGATCCCGAGGAGTCGCAGGACCAGGAGAACGCCGACGGCCAGTCGAATGAGACCGGCGACGACAACAGCGATTCCAGCGAGACCCAGGGCTACGGCGCCCAGGGCGAGGAGACCGAGGACGCCTCCGAGCAGGAGGACGCCTCCGAGACGGCGGCCGACCAGGCCCAGACCGAGATGCAGATGGGCTCGGGCGACGAGGAGGAGCCGGGCCGCGCCGAGCGCCCATGGCTGCCCCCCGGCGCCCTCTCCAACGAGCCGCTCGGCCAGCAGTATCACGCCTATTCGGTCAAGTTCGACGAGATCGTCGACGCCGACCAGCTGTGCGACGCCGAGGAGCTGGGCCGGCTGCGCAACCACCTCGACCAGCAACTGGCGCATCTTCAGGGGGTGATCGGCAAGCTCGCCAACCGCCTGCAACGCCGCCTGATGGCGCAGCAGAACCGGTCGTGGGAGTTCGATCTCGACGAGGGCACGCTCGACGCGGCGCGGCTGGCCCGCATCGTCGCCAACCCGATGCATGCGCTGTCCTTCAAGAAGGAAAAGGACACGACTTTCCGCGACACCGTGGTCTCGCTGCTGATCGACAATTCGGGCTCCATGCGTGGCCGGCCGATCACGGTGGCGGCGATGAGCGCCGATATCCTTGCCCGTACGCTCGAGCGCTGTGGCGTCAAGGTCGAGATCCTGGGCTTCACGACGCGCGCCTGGAAGGGCGGCCAGAGCCGCGAGCAGTGGCTCGCCGCCGGCAAGCCCGCCAACCCGGGCCGCCTCAACGACCTGCGCCACATCGTCTACAAGCCGGCCGATGCGCCGTGGCGGCGTGCGCGCAAGAACCTCGGCCTGATGCTGCGTGAGGGCATCCTCAAGGAGAACATCGACGGCGAGGCCCTGCTGTGGGCGCACAATCGCCTGCTGCCGCGACCGGAAGAGCGCAAGATCATGATGGTGATCTCCGACGGCGCGCCGGTCGACGATTCGACGCTGTCGGTCAATCCCGGCAACTATCTCGAGCGCCACCTGCGCGACGTCATCGACTGGATCGAGACGCGCTCGCCGGTCGAACTGGTCGCCATCGGCATCGGCCATGACGTCACGCGCTACTACCGCAAGGCCGTCACCATCGTCGACGCCGATCAGCTGGGCGGCACGATGATGGAACAGCTCGCCTCGTTGTTCGACGAAGACGACAAGAAGGACGTGAGAGCCGGCCGCGACCGCGGCGCCAGGGGCGGCGGCGGCAAGTCGGCCAGCGGCAAGACCGCCAGCGGCAAGGCCGGCGGCGGCAAGACGGGCCGACGCGCCGCCTGAGTGGCGCCGGTTTTCCCATGATCCGGTACTTGGTCGGTCTTTGCCTGCTCGTAGGAGCTTGCGCCAGCGTGCCGCCACCGCCCGCCGGCGCCCAGGATCAGGCGATCGAGATTCACGGCTCCTCGCTGCCGCTCAGGATCGACGAGCCAGCCGCCACGCGAGTCGATCGGCTGATCTGGCGCGGCGGCATCGCGATGGCGGCCAGTTCACGCAACTTCGGCGGCTGGTCGGCTCTCCATGTCTCGGCCGACAGCCGAAGCCTCACCTCGGTCTCCGACGGGGGGGCCAGGCTCACCGCGACGATCGACTACGACGCCAAGGGCAACCTCGCGGGACTGAGCAACGCCCGGATCGGACAACTTCGCGGCCTCGCTGGCAAGCCGATCTCGAGCAAGGCCGAAGCCGATGCCGAAGCTATGGCCCGCCTTCCCGATGGCTCCTGGCTGGTCGCCTTCGAGCGCCGTCACCGCCTCTGGCGCTATCCGACGCTCACCGCCACGCCGGCGCCGGTCGAAGGGCCGGCCGAGATCGGGCGCCAGCCCGCCAATGGCGGTGTCGAAGCCCTGACCGCACTGGCCGACGGCCGGGTCATCGCCATCAGCGAGGACTATGGCCAGCGGCCCGGCACGGTGATGGGCTGGATCGGCCAGCCGGTCGCCGGCGGCGCCTATCTCTGGCGCTCTTTCGACTACGCCACGGTTCCTGATTTCCACCCGACGGCCATCACGATCCTGCCGGACGGTTCGTTCGCCACGGTCGAGCGCGCTTTCGACGTCGTGCGCGGCGTGCGCTGCCGTGTCATGCGGTTCGACGCCGCCCAGCTCAAGCCCGGCGCCACCGTGCGCGCGGAGGAACTGGCGCGGCTGGCCTCGCCCTATGCAGTCGACAATCTCGAGGGAATGGCCGCGACCAAGGGCGCACGCGGCGAGACGCTGCTCTGGCTGATCTCCGACGACAATTTCAATCGTCTTCAGCGCAACATTCTGCTGCTGTTCGAACTGGCGCCGTAGCGCCGCGACGGCGGACGTCCCTCGCCTTTCGGCTCGGGATGGCGCCTACGCCGCCGCCTTCTTGGCGTCCTTCTTGGCCTTGGCCGAAACGACCCGGCGCTTCAGCACCGTCATCTCGGGGCTGAGCTTGCTGTCGTTGGTGCCGAGCAGGTAGGCGTCGATGCCGCCATTGTGCTCGATGGTCTTGACGCCGCGCGGGGTCAGCCGCAGCCGCACCGTGTGGCCGAGGACATCGGACAGGACCGAGGCGACCTGCAGATTGGACATGAACCGGCGCCGGGACTTGTTGTTGGCGTGGCTCACATTGTTGCCGTACTGCACGGACTTGCCCGAAAGGGCGCAACGACGGGGCATGGTGACTTCCGCTAAAAAACGATCCCGCCGGACGGGCGGGAAGGCCGGCTTTTTACGGGCCGGGAGCCCCCCGCGTCAAGCGAACCAATCGACCACCCGGTCGCTGATATCCTCCACCAAATCCTCGGAAATCACCCGTCCCCGGGCGGAAATCCCGGCCTGATGCACGGTTTCGGGGTCGCCGGACACCAGGGGGTGCCACCAGTAGAGATCCTTGCCCAGATGGACCAGCCGGTAGCCGCAGGTCTTGGGCAGCCAATCCATCTTTTCCACCACCTTTGGTGTCAGCTGGATGCAATCCGGGACGATCTTCTTGCGGTTCTTGTAGTCCTTGCAGCGCGCCGTCCTGGGATCGAGCAGCTTGCAGCAAGTGTCGGTCTGGGCGAGTTCGCCAGTGCCCTCGTATTCGAGCTTGTTGACGCAGCACATGCCGCAGCCGTCGCAGAGGGATTCCCATTCCTGCTTCGACATCTGGGCCAGCGTCTTGCGCTTCCAGAACGGCAATTCGCTGGCGGCGGCAGCTCGCCGCGCCTGCTTGAGGAAAGACTTAGTGCCCATGGAAGGCTTCTAGCATCCGCCGGGCGGCCACGGCAGGTGTTGCACGGCCGGCTTCGACTTCGCGCTCCAGGCCTCCGACCAGGCGTCTCACCTCGGGGTGGCGGCGCAACTCGGCCAGCAGGGTCTCGCCGACCTCGCTCCACATCCAGGCGCGCGCCTGTTCGGCGCGGCGGCGGGCGATGCCCTTCCTCCCGACCGCGGCGACGAAGCGTTCGACCGTTTCCCAGATCTCGATCACGCCGTCGCCGGTCTGGGCCGAGCAGGTTGCGACTTCCGGAGTCCAGCCGGCGGTCGGCGAGCGCAACATGCGCAGTGCGTGCTGATAGTCGGCAGCCGACCGCTTCGCCGTGGTCTTGAGGTCGCCGTCGGCCTTGTTGACCACGATCAGGTCGGCCAGTTCGATGACGCCGCGCTTGATCCCCTGCAGGTCGTCGCCGCCAGCCGGCAGCAACAACACGATGAACATGTCGACCATGTCGGAAACCGCCGTCTCGGACTGGCCCACGCCCACCGTCTCGACGATCACCGTGTCAAAGCCCGCGGCTTCCACCAGCAGCATCGCCTCCCGCGTGCGCCGCGCGACGCCGCCCAGGGTGGCCCCGGCCGGCGACGGCCGGATGAAGGCGGCAGGCCGACGCGACAGCTCTTCCATGCGCGTCTTGTCGCCCAGGATCGAACCGCCACCGCGCTTGGAGGACGGATCGATCGCCAGCACCGCCAGCGACCGGCCACGCTCCAGCAACGAGAGGCCAAAACGCTCGATGAGGGTCGACTTGCCGACGCCCGGGACACCGGTGATGCCTAGCCGTATCGACTTTCCACTGTGCGGCAACACCGCCGCCAGGAGCGCGTCAGCCCGCGCGCGATGGTCGCTGCGCGTCGATTCGATGAGAGTGATCGCCTGGGCGAGCGCCCGCCGGTCGCCGGTCAACAGGGGCGCGAGCAGCGGATCGACAGAATCTTCGGTCTTGGCGGCCGTGGCGCTCATTTGCCTGCAGAATTATCAGCCAGGGCGGCGGAGCGCCAGCAAGGCGGCAACGGCCGCG
>Ga0155465_1031_pt3 | contig 10567 bp, 10 predicted proteins | sample RifCSPhighO2_12_FD_107123 | JGI IMG/M metagenome (GOLD analysis project Ga0155465, IMG submission 107123) | Alphaproteobacteria bacterium RIFCSPHIGHO2_12_FULL_66_14 | reverse complement strand
GCGCAATCGCCGGCCGTTCCGCCGCGGCCGCGGAGGCGGCCCGGACGCGCTTGTCGAGCTCGTCGAGCCGCGCCGCCAGTTCACGCCGGGCGGCGTCGACGGCGGCATTGGCCACGATCGTGGCGTCGGCGCGCACGGCCTGCAGGTCGATGGCGGGCGTGGGCGGCGGTGCCGTGGCCTCGCCGCGCCACAGCACGCGGATCTCCTCGGGCCAGAACGGCAGGGAAATCACCGCGCCCGCCAGCACCAGGACGGCGGCGAAGACGCCGGTGACGAAGGCGCCGAACACGCCGAGGCCGCGCCGGACCGCGACCTGGGGAGGTGACGGCGGCGGCGGCGCGGGGGACGTCGATGTCCACGGCGATGACTCGGGCGCAGGAGAAGGTGTGTCGCTCATGGTCTGCGCTCCTTGTACGCCGGCTTCGGCCAGCCGGTCGATCTCGTCCAGCACGGCCTGTCGGGTGGGCCGGACCGCTGCGACGGTCGCCTTGAAAGGCAATGCCGAGAGCGGCTCGAGGGCTGCGGGGCTGATGGCAACGGCGATGACGTCCCGGACGGCATCAGCCAGACCGGCTTCGCCGGCCAGCTTGGCAAAGGTGGTCGCCGCGCGCGACGAAAAGAACGTCGCGGCATCGAGCGCGCGGGCGGCCAGGGCGGCGCGCGCTGACTCGGGCAGCGCGCCTTCCTTGCGGGCGTCGTAGAGCGCGAAGCGATGGACCTCGAAACCGTCGGGCGCGAGCGTTTGGGCGAGATCGAGGGCGACATCGACGCCCGAGATATGGACCAGCGCCCCCTTCTTGGGATCGAGGCCGCGGCGTACCAGCGCGGCCAGCGCTTCGCCGTCGCCCGCCGCCGAGACGACGGCGGCGAATCCCAGGCCTTCGGCCGTCGAGGCGGTGGTGTCGCCGACGGCGAGGATCGGCTTGCCGCGCTGCTCGCTCGCCTCGGCCAACGCGCGCGCGCCGTTGGCGCTGGTCAGCAGAACGGCCTGGCAGGATGCCAGCGCCGCGGCGAAGTCGGGCGGCGGCCGCAGGATTTCCAGCCGGAACAGCGGCGCGATGACCGGCACGTGGCCGCGCTCGATCAACGCCGTGGCCAGCGCCGTCGCCTCGCGTTCGGGCCGGGTGATCAGCACGCGCATGCGCTCTCCGTAGCCGGGGCTCCAGCCCGACGCAACGTCCGGCGCAGCGACAGGTTGACTACGGAAGGATCACGCCTTCGAGCGCCAGAAGCTGATGCTTGGTCGGCAGGCCGCGGCCGCCGGAGTAGCCGCCTTCCTTGCCGCCGCTGGCCAGCACGCGGTGGCACGGCACGATGATGGGAAGGGGGTTGCGCCCGCAGGCCATGCCGACGGCGCGTGGCCCCGAGCCCAGTGCCATCGCCATGCCGCCATAGGTCGCGGTCTCGCCGAACGGGATGTCGCGCATCATCGCCCAGACCCGCTTCTGGTAGTCGGTGCCATGGGCGGCGAGCGGCAGGTCGAAACGACGCAGCCTGCGACCAAAGTAGCGGTCGAGCTGGCGGGTGGCCTCCTTCAGGACCGGATTGGCCTTCCCGGTCCCTGTCATCGAAGAGGTGGCCCGTTCGCCCGGGCTCGCCCAGCGCACCGCGGTCACGCAATCGTCATCGGCTTCGAGCGCGAGACGGCCGACCGGGCTTTCGATGTAACAAATAGACATGCGGGAAGCGTAGCGTCGCCGCCCGGCATTTGCCAACATGGCCCCGATGTCCGGGGGAGAGAAAATGAGGGGTTTGGGGCCCGGAAGACGCGCGCTGCTCGGCGGTGCTGCAGCACTGTGGCCGACGTTGGCGTTCGCCCAGCAGTCGGGCCCGCGTCGCCCGCCGGCCGCCGAACCCGGGCTGCCGCCGGTCGTGTTCGTTCACGGCAACGGCGACTCGAGCGCGCTGTGGATCAACAACCTGTGGCGCTTCGAGGCCAACGGCTATCGCCGCAACCAGCTCTTCGCCATCGACTTCGCCTATCCCAACGCGCGCCGCGACAATGCCAAGCCCCAGCCGTTCCGGTCCTCGACCGAGGATCAGATGAAGGAACTGGCGGCCTTCGTCGCCCAGGTGCGCACGGCCGCGCGCCGCCGCCGGGTGGCGCTGGTCGCTTCGTCGCGCGGCGGCAACGCGGTGCGCCACTATCTCAAGAACGGTGGCGGCGCCGAGTTCGTGAGCCATGCGGTGCTGTGCGGCACGCCGAACAAGGGCATCGTGATATCCGACACCTTGCTGCCCGGCAGCGAATTCAACGGCGCCTCGCCGTTCCTCAAGGGCCTCAACGCCGGCGCCGACGACCTGGTCGCCGGCGTCGAGATGATGGCGATCCGCTCCGACAAGCTCGACAAATACGCCCAGCCCGACGGCCGCTTTGTCGGTGCGCCCGGCAAGCCGACCGGCGTCGGCTTCGACGCCGCCGAGCTGCGCGGCGCCAGGAACGTGATCCTCGACGGCCTCGACCATCGCGAGGTGGCGTTCCACAAGCTCGCCTTCGCCGCCATGTACGAGCACATCGCGGGCAAGCCGCCGGCCAGCATGTTCATCGCCCACGAGCCGCTGCCGGTGCTGAACGGGCGGGTCACCGGCGTCGCCGAGGGCGTCTACACCAACATCGCGGTCGCCGGTGCCGAGGTCGAGATCTTCGAGGTCGATGCCAAGACCGGCGAACGCAGGAGCGCCGTGGCGGCGCATCGCAAGATGACCGGCGAGGATGGTGTCTGGGGTCCGTTCATCGCGCGCTCCGACATGAACTACGAATTCGTGCTGCGCATGGCGGCGCAGCCCGTGACCCACACCTACCGTTCGCCGTTCCTGCGCTCGAGCGATCTGATCCATCTGCGGCCGGCGCAGTTCGCCAAGGGTGACGAGGGCGCCGGCGCGATCGTGATCATGAGCCGCCCGCGCGGCTATTTCGGCGTCGGCCGCGACAAGTTCTCGCTCGACGGCAAGGTGCCCCCCGGCATCAACGAGGGCGTGCCCGGCGCCTCGACCGGCAAGCTCGTCTTCGACACCCAGCCGCGCACGGTGATGGCGGTGTTCAACAACGAGACCATCCCGACCCGGACCTGGCCGGCCAGGGACAACCACCTGGTGATCGCCGAGTTCTTGAATTGAGCGACATCCCGAACGAAGCGGAAATCGCCCGGATCAATTCGGAACATCTGATCTCCACGCCGCTCCGGCCGGCCGATCTCCTGTTCGTGTTCGGCACGCGGCGCGGCGTCGGTGAGACGGTTGAGGCCGCGCTCGACCTCTGGCGGCGCGGCTTCTTCCGTCACGCCGTCGTGAGCGGCGGCATGATGCCGGGCAACAGCCGCACCGAGTGCGAAGTGATCAAGCAGGCAATGGTGACGGGCGGCGTGCCTGAAGCGCTGATCCTCGAGGAGCATCACGCCACCAACACCGGCGAGAATGTGATCCTGTCGCTGCCGGTGATCGACGCGGCGCTCGGCCAAAAGAACATCGGAAGCGTGATCTGCCTCGGCAAGATCTGTACTGCCCGCCGCTATCCGATGACCCTGCATCGCCACTGGCCCGAGGTCGAAAAGATGCTGGTGACGATCAATCCCTACGGCGCGCCGGTCGAGCGCTGGCACTCCGACCCGGTGTTCCGCGAGCGCGTGCTACTGGAATGGCGCAAGATCGAACCCTACAGGATCAAAGGCTATATCGCCGACTGGCCGTGAGGGGTGATCACGCCTCGTAGCGGTACTTGAAGTCGCAATGGCTGGCGCCGCCCATGATGGTCTGGCTGCGCTCGAGCTTGAGCCTGGGGTCGTAGCCTTCGCAGAAGGCGCCGTCGCGATTGCACGACAGCAGGGCGCCGATCTCGCCGAGCCCCATCGCCTTATAAGTCTCGGCGTAGCGGCAGCGGGTGACATTGAAGGTGAAGGTGGTGGCGGTCTGCTCCTTGACTTCGATCTCGAGCGCCCCGCCCTTGGTCCACAGCGGCATCACGTCCTGGAAGGCTTTCAGCGACGTGCCGCCTGGTGCGGCGGCGGCAAACTGGCGGGCCTGTTCGATGGCCGAGCGTCGCACCGATTCGGCAATGGTCCTTTTGGCGACAGCCTCGCCGTGGCTCGCCTTCAGGGTCTCGTAGACCTCCTTCAGGATCTCGGCCTCGATGGTACGCTTTTCCAGCATCGACAGGCCTTCGGGGTGTGGTGCCTGGGTCACGGCGGCCTCCAAATCAGGGACTGGGCCAGCCTAGCCCATCCCCAGCATCTTGACATCGAGGGGCGGCGATGAAATATCGGCCGCGATGATCACGTTTGCCCTCCTCCGGTCGCGACGCCGCCGCTTTGAAAAGCGGTGCGAGATCGCGCGCGCGTAACACACGCGCCGTATCGTGAAGCCGCTGGAGAGGATCAGGCGGCTTCCCATTTTCCTTCTTCTCCAGTCGGCCAATTCCCCCCAAGGGAACCATTCAAGGCCCTGAATCCGAGAGAAAGAAGACCATGACCACGAACAAGACCAAGATTTTCATCGACGGCCAGCACGGCACCACCGGCCTAAAAATCCATGAGCGGCTGAAGGACCGGCCCGACATCGAACTGCTCGAGCTGCCGATGGCCGACCGCAAGGATTTGGGGAAACGGGTCGAGATCGCCAAGTCGGCCGACATCGCCGTCCTCTGCCTGCCCGACGCGGCGGTGAAGGAGCTGATGGCGGCGCTGGGTGACGCCGACGTCTGCGTCATCGACGCCAGCACCGCCCACCGGGTGGCCGACGGCTGGACCTACGGTTTCCCCGAGCTCAGCAAGGCGCACCGGGCGAAGCTCATGGCCTCCAACCGGATCAGCAATCCCGGATGCTACCCGACCGGCGCCATCGCGCTGCTGAGGCCGCTGATCGACGCCGGTATCGTGCGGGCGGATTCGACGCCCGCCGTGTTCGGCGTCTCGGGCTACACCGGCGGTGGCAAGGAGCTGATCGCGGTCCACGAGCAGCCCGGCGTCGAGCCGTTCGGCCTCTACGGCATGGAACTCACGCACAAGCACGTGCCGGAGATGAAGAAGTATTCCGGTCTCGCCCACACGCCGCTGTTCGTGCCGTCGGTCGGCCACTACGCCCAGGGCATGCTGATCATGGTGCCGATCACGCGCGATATCATGGGCAAGAAGGCGAAGGCCGCCGACGTGCAGAAAACCCTGGCCGACTACTATGCCGGCGAGAAGTTCGTCACCGTGCGGCCGCTCGCCGACCGCAGCTGGCTGGAGCGCGATCGGTTCCTGCGGGCCGACCGGCTGATCGACACCAACTCGATGGAGCTCGCGGTCTACGGCAACGACGCCGACGGCAACATCCTGGCCGTGGCGTCGCTCGACAATCTCGGCAAGGGCGCGTCGGGTGCCGCGGTGCAGGTCATCAACCTCAAGACCGGAGTCGACGAGGCGACGGGCCTCGCCATCGCCTGACGGTGAGCAACGAGATGCCGACGCTGCGGCAAGCCGTGGCGTCGGATGCCGCTGCCGTGCGGGCGCTCGTGCGCGCCGCCTACGCCAAATGGGTGCCGCTGATCGGCCGCGAGCCCAAGCCGATGGGCGCGGACTATGACGCCGCGGTCGTGCGGCATCGCATCGATCTTGCCGATCTCGGCGGCGAACTGGCGGCGCTGATCGAGACAATCCCGGGGCCCGATCACCTGCTGGTCGAGAACATCGCCGTCGTCCCCGCCTTCCAGGGGCGCGGCCTCGGCCGGTTCCTGATGGCTCACGCCGAGTGGCTGGCAGCGGCGCAGGGTTACGCGACGATCCGCCTCTACACCAATCAGCGCTTCGCCGAGAACATCGAACTCTACCTTGCGCTCGGCTACCGCATCGATCGCGAGGAACAGTCCGCGCTCGGCGTCACGGTCTATATGAGCAAGGTTGTCTAACCCATGGTCAGTTTGATCGTATGCGCAATGCGATCATCGCGTAGTCGAAGTCGGGCTTTACCGCCGGAAACGGGCTGTGCCACGCCATCCATCTCCACGATGGCGACGCCCTTGCTGACGCTGTTCGGATTGTGAATCGAGATTTCATAGAGGGCGCCGCGATACCGCAACGTCATGTCGAAGCCTGGCCAGGCCCTGGGAATGCAGGGGTCGAGCACCAGAAAATCGCCTTGCAGGCGCAGTCCGAGAATGGCCTCGACGCCGGCACGGTAGAGCCAGCCGGCCGATCCGGAATACCAGGTCCAGCCGCCGCGTCCGACATGCGGCGGCACTGAATAGACGTCAGCCGCCACGACATAGGGCTCGACCTTGTAGCGCAGCACGCCGGCGCGAGTCGCCGTGTGATTGACCGGGTTGATCATTGAGAACAGCTCGGCCGCCTTGTCGCCTTGGCCAAGGGCAGCGAAGCCCATGATCGACCAGGCGGCGGCATGGGTGTACTGGCCGCCGTTCTCGCGGATGCCCGGCGGATAGGCCTTGATATAGCCGGGTTCGAGGGCCGTCTTGTCGAACGGCGGCGTGAACAGGGGCGCCACGCGATCGTCGCGACGCACGAGGTGGAGATCGAGTGCCGCCATCGCCTGCGCCGCCCGGCCCGGTTCGGCAGCGCCCGAGATCGCGGCCCAGGATTGCGCGATGGAATCGATGCGGCATTCCTCGCTGGCGGCCGACCCGAGCGGCGTGCCGTCGTCGTAGTAGCCGCGGCGATACCACTCGCCATCCCAGCCGTCGCGGTCCAGCGCCTCGCGCAGTGCCGCGGCGTGCGCCGTCCAGGCGTCCGCCCTCGCGGCATCGTCGCGGGCCCTGGCGATCGGCGCGAAGGCCGTGAGAGCGGCATACAGGAACCAGCCCAGCCAGACGCTTTCCCCCCGTCCCGCCTCGCCGACCATGTTCATGCCGTCGTTCCAGTCGCCGGTGCCCATCAGCGGCAGGCCGTGGATGCCCGTGGCGAGGCTGAGATCCAGGCCGCGCGCGCAATGCTCGAACAGCGAGGCGGTCTCGTCCGCCTGGCCGGGCTGGAAGTAGAGATCGTGCTCGCCGTGCCGAAGTGCCGGACCGTCGATGAAGGGCACACGCTCGTCGAGAATCGCGCTATCGCCGGTGGTCTCGACATAGTGAGCCGCGACCGTGGCAAGCCAGGCGCGGTCGTCGGCGATGCGCGTGCGGACGCCGTGGCCGGCGGGCGGAAACCACCAATGCTGGACGTCGCCCTCGACGAACTGCCGGGCGGCGGCGCGCAGGATATGGGCGCGGGCGAGTTCGGGACGGGCGACCATCAACGACATGACGTCCTGGAGCTGGTCGCGGAATCCGTAGGCGCCGCTCGCCTGGTAAAAGGCGGCGCGCGCCCAGTAGCGGCAGGCCAGGGTCTGGTAGAGCAGCCAGCCGTTGAGGAGAATGTCCATCGAGCGATCCGGCGTCTTCACCTGGATGGCGCCCAGGGTCTCGTCCCAGAAGGAAACGACCTCGCGGTGGATCGCCTCGAGGTTGGCGGCCCGATAGCGCTCGATCAGGGCGCGCGCCGAGGCGACATCGTCGGCCTGTCCGAGAAAGAAAACAATCTCGGCGGAGGCGCCGCGCTCGAGTTCGACTTCGGTCTGCAGGGCCGCGCATGGATCGAGGCCGGCGCCCATGCGCTGCGACAGCGGAATGACGCCGCTGAGCGCCGCCGGGTTGTCGGCGGTGCCGTTGCGCCCGATGAATTCGCTGCGATCGGCCGTCCAGCCGGTCTGGCGGCCGCCGAGGTCGGCAAAGGCTATGCGCGTTCCATGATGCATGTTCCAGGGATTGCGCGCGAAGATCGCGCCAGTCGCGGTGTCGCGTTCGGTGACGACCGTCGGCGCCGACGCCCCGCGCCCGAGGCCGAGCACCCAGTCGACATAGGCCGTGACCGACAACCGCCGCGGACGATCGGAGACGTTGCGGAGCGTGAGCTTCGATATCTTGATCGAATCGCCCAGCGGCACGTACTGCAGCAGCTCGAGTGCGATGCCGTTGGCCATGACTTCGAACCGGCTGTAGCCGCGGCCGTGACGGACGATGTATGGCGCCGTCTCGTGGCGGATCGGCAGCGCGGTGGGTCCCCACAGGTCGCCGCTGTCGAGGTCGCGCACATAGAGCGCCTCGCCGGGACGGTCGCTGACCGGATCGTTCGACCACGGCGTAAGCTGGTTGTCGCGGCTGTTCTGCGACCAGGTGTAGCCGCCGCCGTCGGCGGCGACCTGGAAGCCGAACGACGGATTGGATACGACGTTGATCCACGGTGCCGGCGTCGACTGGCCAGGTCCGAGGACCGTCACGTACTCACGGCCGTCGGGCGAGAAGCCGCCGAGCCCGTTGAAGTACTGCAGCGCGCCGAGCGCCGCGACGGCTGGCGGCGGCGTTGAGGCGACGGCGTCGGTGAGCGGCCGGCGGCGCGGCGGCGGCAAGAGGCCGGGCGGCGTCTGCAGGCGGCCGAGCTGGTCGGCAAGGCTGCCGCGCCGGCCCGGCAGGACGACGCGCGCCACGGCGAGCAACAAGGCGCGGGTTTCGGCCGGGATCAGGTCGCTGCGCAGAACGAAGATGCCGCCCTTTTCGCCGTCGGCGCCCAAATGCGTCCGCGCCCCGTGCGTGCGCACCAGCGTCTCGAGCAGGACCTGCAGGTCCTGCACATAGGAGGTGCCGCGTTCGTTCAGGATGACGAGATCGATCACCAGCCCCTTCAGGCGCCAGTATTCCCGGGCACGCAGAAGCTCGCGGACGATTCCCGAATCCTCGATCGCGTCGATGCGAACCAGCACGATCGGCACGTCACCCGAAATGCTCTGGGCCCACAGCGCGGGCGGGGGCGCGAGGCCGCGCCGGATCATGTCCGACGACGAGCGCAGCGCCGGGTTGGCGTAGAGCACATGCCCCGCCAGGCGTTGATAGAGGCTGGCTTGGGACGGCGAGATGTCGAGGTGACGCAGCTGCACCTGCGCCTGGGTCCAGGCCAGCGTCGCGGCCCGCTCGAAGGCATTGGTGTCCTGATGTTTGTCGATGAGGTCCAACAGGAGCTCGCGGGAGGACGCGGCCATGGTCCAGAGGGCGATCTTGGCCGTGCCGCCCGCCGGAACCCACACGCGCCGGCGCATCGCGAACACCGGATCGAGCACCGGCCCGACGGTGTTGGACAGGCGCCGGCCATCGACCACGGCAACCGGTGCGGTGACGTCGTTGCCACGGCCGAGAAAGCGCGCGCGGTCGGTCTCGACTTCGACCTCGCCCAACGTCTCGCCCTCGACCACCGCGAGGTGGGCGACCCAGAGCTCGGGCTCGCCCGGGCTGCGGCGGCGGCGTGTCGCCAGGATGGCCCTCGCGGCGGGCAGGTATTCGGTCTGGACGAACATCTTGGAGAAGGCTTGATGCGCGGCGTCCGCTGCCGGCGGCGCAAGCACGATCTCGGCATAGGAGGTCAGTTCGATGTCGCGCGCCTGGGAACCTGTGTTGGTGATCGACACGCGCCGAACCTCGGCGTCGTCCTCGGGCGAGACCACGACATCGAGCGTCGTGCAAAGCGTACCATCGTGCCTTACGAATTCGGCGCGATCCTCGGCGAACATGACGGCGTAACTGTCAGGCCGCGTGCCGCGCGGCTGATAGGTCGCCGACCAGACCACCGCGCTCTCGATGTCGCGCAGGAAGATATAGCTGCCCCAGTCGTCGCGCGTGGTGTCCTCCCGCCAGCGCGTGATGGCCACATCACCCCAGCGGCTGAAACCCGAGCCTGCCGCCGTCAGCATCACAGAATAGCGGCCGTTCGACAGGATGTGGGTCGACGGGCTGGCGGCATGGGGGTTGTGCAGGCGTCGCACCACTGCAGGCTCCAGATCCTCGACCGAACTGCTGGTCCCGACCTCCTCCGCCCGGGGATGGGCGACGGAGACGTCGCGCGGCGTCCGTTCCTGCAACAGCAGCTCGGTCGCCTGGACCATGGGCTCGGCATGGAAGCGCGTGCGCATGATGCCGTCGAGCAACGCGTTGGCGATGGCGACGATCGTCATGCCCTGATGGTGGGCCATGTAGGCCCGCACGACCGCCTGCGTCCTGCCCTCGGGCAGCCGCATCGGGGTGAAGTCGATGGCCTCGTAGAAGCCGAAGCGGCCGCGGCCGCCGATGTCGGCAAGGCGGGAAAAGTTGGCAGCTGCGGCGCGCGGATCGACCATGGCGGCAAGCGCCGTGGCGTAGGGGGCGACGACGGCGTTCTCGCTCAGGCCGCGCTTGAAGCCCAGACCGGGAACGCCGAAGTTGGAGTACTGGTAGGTGAGTTCCTTGTCGCGCGCGTTGTAGGCGGACTCGGAAACGCCCCATGGCAGGCCGAGCCTGCCGGCATAGTCGATCTGCCGCCGGACGATCAGGTCGTTGGTCTTTTCGATCAGGCTGCCGAGCGGTGCCCGCATGACCAGCGACGGCATGAGGTACTCGAACATCGAACCCGACCACGAGATCAACGCCGCGCCGCGCCCGACCGGCGTCACCGCGCGCCCCAGGCGGAACCAGTGGCGGGCCGGTACCGCACCGTTGGCGATCGCCACAAAGCTGGCAAGCCGGGCCTCCGAAGCGAGCAGGTCGTAGCAACTGGGATCCAGCCGGTCTTCGGTCGCGAGA
>Ga0155465_1026_pt2 | contig 10618 bp, 12 predicted proteins | sample RifCSPhighO2_12_FD_107123 | JGI IMG/M metagenome (GOLD analysis project Ga0155465, IMG submission 107123) | Alphaproteobacteria bacterium RIFCSPHIGHO2_12_FULL_66_14 | reverse complement strand
CCGGCCGAGCTCGCTGGTCACGGCCCCTCGATCACGGCAGCAGAGGTCGCCGGTACGCCCGCGCGATCAGCCAGCCGCCGAAGGCGAGCATGGGAACCGACAGCAGCATGCCCATGGTGAGCGGCCCCCACAGATAGCCGAGATGGGCATCGGGCTCGCGGAAGAATTCACCGGCAATGCGCGCCATGCCGTAGCCGAAACAGAAGACGCCGGTCAGCAGGCCGGGACGGCGGCGACCGTCGGTGAGCTTCCACACCGCGACGACGAGGAGCACCAGCAGCACGCCCTCAAAGAACGCCTGGTAGAGCTGGCTGGGATGGCGCGGCAGCGGGCCGCCACGCGGGAAGATCATGGCCCACGAAACGTCGCTCACGCGGCCCCACAGCTCGCCGTTGATGAAGTTCGCCAGGCGCCCGAAGAACAGGCCGATCGGCGCCACGATCGCCACCAGGTCGGACAGCATGAACGGATCGGTCTTGTTGCGGATCGCGAACAGCAGGATGGCGGCGATCACGCCCAGCAGGCCGCCGTGGAACGACATGCCGCCCTCCCACAGGGTCAGCACCGCCAGCGGGTTCTCGAGATAGAAGCCCGGCTTGTAGAACAGCACGTAGCCGATGCGGCCGCCCAGGATGACACCCAAGGCCGCCCACAGCAGGAAGTCGTCGATCTTGAGCGGCGACAGGATCTTGGGCGGTTCCGCGCAGACGCGCCGCATGACCTGCCAGCCGATGACGAGGCCGGCGATGTAGGCCAGCGCGTACCAGCGGATGGCGAAGGGCCCGAGCTGGATCAGCACCGGGTCGATTTCGGGATAGGGGATCAGAAGGGGTGTCATGCGATGGGAAGCTTATAGCCCAAAATGGATGCGGCGCCGGCCTGGGGGGCCGGCGCCGCGGGGACGATCCGAACAGTGACGTTTATTGGTTTTTAGCGAGAGGGGGCGTCGGATGGTCCCTGTTTCCGGGTCAGGCTTCGCCGACCGTCTCGAGGATCGAGGCGGTGAGCGCGTCGGAGGGCGTCTTGCCGGCCCACACGACGTATTGAAAGGCGGGGTAGAAGCGCTCGCTTTCGGTGATCGCCACCTCGACGAGGTCGTTCAACTGGTCGGGCATGAGGCCGGAGGTGCCGCGCAGCGGGATGGCATGGCGGAACATCGGCAGGCCTTCCTCGGTCCACAGATCGAAGTGGCCGAGCCACATCTTTTCGTTGATCAGTGCCAGCAGGACGTGGATTTCGTTGTGCCGTTCCGCCGGGATGCGGACATCGTAGGCGCAGGTGAAATGCAGCGCCTCGACGTCGTCGCGCCAGCTGAAGAACATGCGGTAGTCGCACCAGCGGCCGGCGACTTCGACGGCGATCTCCCGGTCGGAGGTGCGGTCGAACGGCCAATCGTTGTCGGAGACGACTCTTTCGATCATCTCGAGCGGGTTCAAATCGACTTTTCGTCTGGTCCGCTCGTGTCGCGATAACGCCATCGACCCACTCCCCAACCATTTCCGCCATGCGGTTCTTGGAGAACCAATCTTGAGGCGGGTGGCCGACATATCGTGGTGGGCACCCAACAACCCACAAGCGGTAGCCTGCCATAAGGGTGAGTCGGGGCGCAATAAGAAATGAAGCGGAAATCGGGGAAAGAGTCAGCGATTCCATAAATTTAATCCCCAGCGCTAAGATTCGAGTCGCAGAATTTCGCATGACGAATCGGGCGTAATTGCCCTGTTTTTACGCAGACGCCGGCTCGACAAGCGGATTGCCTCCGATTTTCGCATATCTGTGATCCTTGGCATGGACCTTGCTTCTTTGGGCTCCAAGCGCCGAAGCGCGAGGAGGAAGCATGTCGATGTTCAAGGACCCGTTCGATCCCGAGGCCCTCCTCGGGCGGCGCTGCGGCTGCGGTGGCAATCACGCGGCGGCTGACCATGCGCGGCTGACGGCCGAAGCGATGCCCGCCGGCGAGGAAGCGCAGTGGAACCGGGTGGTGGATGCCGCCGTCCTCCAGGCGGTCTTTCCGGTCGACGGCCAGCGGCGCCTGTTTCTGAAGACGGTCGGCGCCTCGACGGCGCTGGCGGCGATCTCGTCGGTCTTCCCGTTGGCGACCGCCCGCGAGGCCTTCGCCCAGGGTGGTGCGCTTGAGAAGAAGGACCTCAAGGTCGGTTTCATCCCGATCACTTGCGCCACGCCCATCATCATGGCTCACCCGATGGGCTTCTATTCCAAGCACGGCCTCAACGTCGAAGTGGTGAAGACGGCGGGCTGGGCGGTGATCCGCGACAAGTCGCTGGCCAAGGAATACGACGCCTCGCACATGCTCTCGCCGATGCCGCTCGCCATCTCGCTGGGCGTCGGCTCGAACCCGGTGCCGTGGACAATGCCGGCGATCGAGAACATCAACGGCCAGGCGATCACCTTGGCCAACAAGCACAAGGACAAGCGCAATCCGAAGGACTGGAAGGGCTTCCGCTTTGCCGTGCCGTTCGACTACTCGATGCACAACTACCTGCTGCGCTATTACGTGGCCGAGCACGGCCTCGATCCCGACAAGGACATCTCGATCCGCTCGGTGCCGCCGCCGGAGATGGTGGCCAACCTGCGCGCCGACAATCTCGACGGCTATCTCGGTCCCGATCCGTTCAACCAGCGCGCCGTCTACGACGGCATCGGCTTCATTCACATCCTGACCAAGGAGATGTGGGACGGCCATCCGTGCTGTGCCTTCGCCGTCAGCAAGGAGTTTGCGAGCCAGAACCCGAACTCCTACCGCGCGTTGCTCAAGGCAATCATCGATGCCACGGCGTTCGCCCACAAGCCGGAGAACCGCAAGGAGATTGCCAAGGCGATCGCGCCGCAGAACTACCTGAACCAGCCCGAGACGGTGCTGGAGCAGATCCTGACCGGCACCTACGCCGACGGTCTGGGCGGCGTGAAGAAGGACCCCAACCGCATCGACTTCGACCCGTTCCCCTGGAACCAGTTCGCGATCTGGATCCTGACGCAGATGAAGCGCTGGGGGCAGCTCAAGGCCGACGTTGACTATGCCAAGGTCGCCTCCGACGTCTTTCTCGCCACCGACACCGCCAAGATGATGAAGGAGATGGGCCTCACCCCGCCCGATCCGTCCAAGAAGACCATCGTGGTCATGGGCAAGCCCTTCGATCCCGCCAAGCCCGCCGAGTACGTCAATAGCTTCGCCATCAAGCGGACGTAGGGACGATGGCAGCGTTCAAGAACTCGCTCGGCTTGCGAGCGGGCCTGCTGTCGCTGCTGATCTTCGTGGCCATCGTCGGCATCTGGCAGATCGCCACCATGCCGACGGCGGGTACCGGTCCGGCGATGGATCCGGAATACGCCAAGCTGGTGGGGGCCGCCGCCGCCACCGGATCCAAGTCGGCGATGCCGACGCCGGCCGACATCGGCGCCACGATCTGGCATCACCTGCTCGATCCTTTCTACATCCGCGGCAGCAACGACAAGGGCATCGGCATCCAGCTCGCCTATTCGCTGGGCCGCGTGCTGCTGGGCTTCGGGCTGGCGGCCCTGGTCGCGGTGCCCCTGGGCTTCCTGATCGGCATGTCGCCACTGGTCTATCGCGCGCTCGACCCCTTCATCCAGATCCTGAAGCCGGTGTCGCCGCTCGCCTGGATGCCCTTGGCGCTCTACACCATCAAGGACTCGGCCATCTCGTCGATCTTCGTGATCTTCATCTGCTCGGTCTGGCCGATGCTGATCAACACCGCCTTCGGCGTCGGCAGCGTGCGCAAGGAATGGCTGAACGTGGCGCGCACGCTCGAGGTCGGCCCGTTCCGCACCGCTTTCAAGGTCATCCTGCCGGCGGCGGCGCCCACCATCATGACCGGCATGCGCATCTCCGTCGGCATCGCCTGGCTGGTGATCGTGGCGGCCGAGATGCTCGTGGGCGGCACCGGCATCGGCTACTTCGTGTGGAACGAGTGGAACAACCTCTCGATCGCCAACATCGTGACCGCGATCCTGCTGATCGGCCTGGTCGGCCTGCTGCTCGACCAGGGCCTGGCCTACCTCGCCAAGCTCGTCACGTACCCGGAGTAGGCGCCATGGAGCATCGCCCGCTGATCAGCATAGAAGGCCTCGCTCGCCGCTTCGGCGATGCGAGCCAGCCGGCCGTGTTCGAGGACATCTGGTTCGGCGTCGACAAGGGCGAATTCTGCTGCCTGATCGGCCATTCCGGCTGCGGCAAGACCACGATCCTGAACGTGCTGGCCGGCCTCGACAGCCCGAGCGAGGGCGCCGTCATCGTCGACAACCGCGAGATAGATGGTCCCAGCCTGGATCGCGCCGTGATCTTCCAGGGCCATGCGCTGTTGCCGTGGCTGACGGTGATGGGCAACATCTCCTTCGCCGTCTCCTCGCGCTGGCCGTCGTGGGATCGCGCCAAGGTGCAGGAGCATGCCCGTCGCTTCATCGATCTGGTCGGCCTGAAGGGCGCGGAGGGCAAGCGGCCGGCCCAGCTCTCCGGCGGCATGAAGCAGAGGGTCGGCATCGCCCGCGCGCTTTCCATCCAGCCCAAGATGCTGCTGATGGACGAGCCGTTCAGCGCCCTCGATGCTTTGACGCGCGGCATGCTGCAGGACGAGGTGCTGCGCATCTGCGCCGACACCAACCAGACCGTGTTCATGATCACCCACGACGTCGACGAGGCGATTTTGCTCGCCGACAAGATCGTGCTGATGACCAACGGCCCCGGCGCCAGGATCGCCGAGATCGTGGTCAACACGATGCCCAGGAACGAGAGGCACCGGAACGACCTGCACAAGCATCCGCAGTACTACGCCATCCGCAATCACCTGGTGGAGTTCCTGGTCAACCGCTCCCGAGCTTTCGACCAGGAGATCGCCGAGCACGGCTACGATCCGCGGCGGCTGAAACTGGTGAAGCCGGGACTTGCGGCGGTCAATCCGCCGGCCGAAGTGGTGCCTCTCAGACATTCGAGCTGACGACATTCGAACTGACAACCGGGAGACGACAATGAAACGGGCTGAAGTGACCGAGAAGATCCTGAGCGCCAAGCGCCTGAAGGACCTCACCTGGGACGAGATCGCCAAGAAGATCGGCGGCGCCTCCAAGATCATCGTCACCGCGGCCTGCATGGGCCAGATGAAGATGACCAAGGAGCAGGCGACCAAGGCCGGCAAGCTGTTCGGCCTCGGCAAGGAAGAGGTCCTGCTGCTGCAGGAGGTCCCGTACCGCGGCTCGCTGCCCCAGGTGCCGCCGACCGATCCTCTGATCTATCGCTTCTACGAGCTGGTGCAGGTCTACGGCACCACCTGGAAGGAGCTCATCCAGGAGGAGTTCGGCGACGGCATCATGAGCGCCATCGACTTCGACATGACCCTGGAGCGCCAGCCCGACCAGAAGGGCGACCGGGTGAAGATCGCCATGTCGGGCAAGTTCCTGGGCTACAAAACGTACTAAATCGGCCCGCCGCCGTGCTTTTCGTTGCATGGCGGTGGTCTTCGGGGCAGGATTGTCAACAATCGACGATGGCAGTTTCGGATCTCCTCGACCCCGTCCCCAAAAGCACGTTGCGCGCCCATGTGGCCGAGCGGCTGCGAACGGCGATTCTTGCGGGCGACATCCCGCCCGGCGCGCCGTTGGTCGAGACGGTGCTGTCCCAGCGCTTCGACGTGAGCCGCGGCCCGCTGCGCGAGGCGCTGCGGCAGCTGATCGAGGAGGGGCTCGTGGTGACGGTGCCCTACACCGGCACGCACGTGGCGTCGCTCTCCGTCGAGGATGTCCAGGAAATCTATTCACTGCGCACCGCGCTCGAGACCTTCGCGTTCGAGCAGGTGTGGCCGCGCCGCGACGATCGGTTCCGCACCGATCTGCGCCGCCGCAACGACGCGCTGCTGGCCACCATCGATGCCGGCGACGACCGCGCCAGCATCTCGACCGAGCTCGAGTTCCACGGCCTCGTCTACGAGGCGAGCGGACACCGGCTGCTGCAGCGCGCCTGGCATGGGCTGCGCGGCCGCCTGCAACTCTACTGGGCCGCGCATCACCGCGCGCACGGCATGCGGGGTCCCAAACGCGACAGCCATGACAGCTACATCGCAGCCGCCCTCGGCGACGACCTTGCCGCCATGCGGCGCGAGATCGCCGACCACATGCGTCGCGGTGTGGAAACCACCGAGCGCTTCCTGCGCTCGTTGCCGTCGATCTCGGGGAAGAAGAGGGGAGACATCACATGACCATCAATCGCCGTTCCTTGATAGCCGTTCTCGCCGCCAGCGGCGGCGTGCTTGCCATGCCGTTCGCGGCACGCGCGGCAGGCACGCTCGACGAGGTGAAGAAGCGCGGCACCTTGCGCGTCGGCGTGACGCAGGCGCCGCCGTGGTACTCGAAGGACCCGAAGAGCGGAGACTGGTCCTCCGGGCTCGGCGTGTTCATGGGCAAGGCGATGGCGCAGACGCTGGGCGTCAAGTTCGAACCGGTCGAAGTGACTTGGGGCAATGCGATCGCCGCCCTCCAAGGCAACAAGATCGACATCATGTTCATGCTCGACGCCACGTCCGAGCGCAAGAAGGCCGCCAACTTCCCCGAGGCACCGCTGCTCTGGTACTCGCTCGCCGTCCTGGCGCGCGACGATCTCACGGTGAAGACTTGGGAGGATCTCAACAAGCCCGGCATCCGCATCGCGGTACCGCAGGCCTCGACGATGGACCGCTGGACGACGCAGCACACGCCCAAGGCCGACATCCAGCGATTCCCGGGCAATGCCGAGGCAATCGCCGCCTTCCAGTCGGGCCGCGCCGATGCGGTGTGCCTGTTCCATCCGCCGCTGCTGGCCGCGCGCCAGCGTCTGGGCAAGGGCAAGATCGTGGTGCCGACGCCCGCCGAGTCGCAACCGTCGAGCGCGGCCCTGCGCAAGGACGACACGGCCTTCACGGCCTGGGTCGATAAGCAGCTTGCCGACTACTACAAGAGCGGCCAGACGCAGAAATGGTACGAGGCCGCGCTCACCGATTTCGGCCTCGACCCCAAGCTCGCGCCGCCGGTCATGAAGGAAATGATCAAGTAGGCGGGTCCCCCGCCCATGTACAGGTGGGATTTCACGCCGGTTCTCGCCAACGCCGACCTGTTGGCGGCGGGCCTCGTGAACACGCTCAAGATCACCGGCACGTCGCTCGCCTGCGGGCTCGTGCTGGGTCTGGCGCTGGCGTTGCTGCGCCTGTCGAAGCATCGGTGGGCGTCCTGGCCGGCCGGCTTCGTCATCGAGGTCTTCAGGACGACGCCGCCGCTGGTGCAGCTCTTCTGGTTCTTCTTTGCGCTGCCTCTGATCGTCGGCATCGAAATGACGCCGTTCATGGCGGCGGTGGTCACCTTCTCGATCCAGTCCGCCGCCTTTTTCGCCGAGGTGTTCCGCGCCGGCATCGTCTCCATCGAGCGCGGCCAGTGGGACGGCGCGCGGGCGATCGGCATGACGCACGCCCAGGCGCTTCGGCGCATCGTCCTGCCCCAGGCGGTCAAGCGCATGATCCCGGCCTTCATGGAACGCACCATCGAGCTCATGAAGACGACGACCCTCGTCGCCACCATCGCCTATGCCGATCTCCTCTATGCGGCGAACGAGATCTCGCAGAAGACATTCAGGCCGCTCGAGACGTTTACCGTGGTCGCGCTGATCTATTTCGTGGTCATCACCGCGTTCAGCCTGGTGGCACGCCGGCTCGAGCGGCGCATGGCGATCAGCGGCGAATCGACGGTGCATTGACATGCATCGCTGGGACTTCGCCTCTGTCTTGGCCAATACCGATGCGCTGCTGGTGGGTGCGATCGGGACGCTGCACATCTTCGCCATCTGCCTGGTGCTGGGTCTCAGTCTCGGCCTGGTCGTCGGGCTCGGCCGCTACGCGCGCAGCCGCTGGCTCTATTGGCCGGCCACGGCATTCGTGGAGTTCTTCCGCAACACGCCGGTACTGGTGCAGATCCTGTGGTTCTACTTCGCATTGCCGATCCTGCTGCCTTTTTCCGTGAGTCCACTGGAGGCCGCATCGCTCGGCATCTCGCTCAACTCGGCGGCCTTTTCGGCGGAGATCTATCGCGGCGGGATCCAGTCGATCGAGCGTGGCCAGTGGGACGGCGCGCGGGCGATCGGCATGAATTGGGCGCAGGCGATGCGGCGGATCATCCTGCCGCAGGCGCTGAAGCGCATGATGCCGGCATTGACCAACCGCGCGATCGAGATCTTCAAGATGTCGACACTGGCGTCGGCCGTCGCCTATGTCGAGCTGCTGCAGCAGGGCAAGCTGATCGCCTCGCTCAACTTCAACCCCATCGAGGCCTATACGGCCGTCGCCGTGATCTTCTTCGTCTTTCTGTGGCCGCTGGTGCAGTTCACCTACGTCCTCGAACGGCGGCTGGCGGGGGACGAATGACCATCCTCAAGGTCTCCGGTCTCGCCAAGCGCTTCGCCGGCCAAGAGGTGTTGCGCGGCATCGACCTCGACGTCACGAAAGGCGAGCGCATCGCGGTGCTGGGCGCCTCGGGCTCGGGCAAGAGCACCCTGCTGCGCTGCCTGAATTTCATGGAGATGCCCGACGCCGGCACGGTGACGCTCGACGGCAGGACGATCGGCAGGCGCGAGAGCGAGCTCACCCTGGTGCGTCAGCGCATCGGCATGGTGTTCCAGCAGTTCAATCTCTTTCCGCACATGACGGCACTTGGCAACGTGATGGAAGGGCTGCGTACCGTGCGTCGGATGCCCAGGGACCAGGCGCAGGCGCGGGCCGGGAAGGAACTCGCCCGGGTCGGGCTGGCCGACAAGGCCGCGAACTATCCCGCGCATCTCTCCGGCGGGCAGAAGCAGCGCGTCGCGATCGCCCGTGCGCTCGCCATGGATCCGGAGCTTCTCCTGTTCGACGAGCCGACCTCGGCGCTCGATCCCGAGCTGGTGGGCGAGGTGCTGGGCGTCATCCGTTCGCTGGCCGAAGAGGGGCGCACGATGCTGCTGGTCACGCACGAGCTCGGCTTCGCCTACCACGTGGCGACGCGTGTGATCTTTCTGGCCGACGGGACGATCCATGAGCAGGGCACGCCCGACGAGGTGCTGAAGCATCCGAAGAAGGAGCGCACGCAATCCTTCCTGGCGCGACACAAGGAATTCAGCCTCTAGAGGAACGACGCGAAATGACGACAGAGCAGGCGAGCGCGCAGGCCTACATGGCCGATGCGCGCAACGACAAGGTGCTGGTCTACGTGAATGGTGCGTTCGTGCCGCGCAACGAGGCGCGCGTTTCGGTGTTCGACTCAGGGTTCGTGCTCGGCGACGGTGTCTGGGAGGGCCTGCGTCTGATCAAGGGCAGGCTGATCAGCCTGGAAGCGCATCTCGACCGGTTGTTCGAGGGCGCCCGGTCGATCGCGCTCGACATCGGTCTCGACCGTGCGGGTGTCGTGAAGGCAGTGCAGGACACACTGGACCGGAACGGCATGACCGACGGCGCGCATATCCGGCTGATGGTGACGCGCGGGCTGAAGAAGACGCCCAACCAGGATCCGCGTTTCGTGATCGGACCGGCCACCATCGTGATCGTGGCCGAGTACAAGACGCCGGTGCCCGAGGCAAAGGCCAGGGGCTATACGCTGTTCACGTCGGCCTTCCGCACGACCGGCCCCGATCAGTTCGACCTGCGCCTCAACTCGCACAGCCGCCTCAATCTCATCCAGGCGCTGATCCAGGCGATCAACGCCGGTGCCGACGAGGCCCTGATGCTCGATCCCCGCGGGTTTGTCGCCTCCTGCAACTCGACCAATTTTTTCATCGTGCGCGGCCGCGAACTCTGGACTTCGACCAGCCTCTACAGCTTCAAGGGCATCACCCGGCAGAACGTGATCGACGCCTGGCGACAGGCCGGCAATGTCGCAAAGGAATGCGACTTCACGCTCGCCCAGGTCTATTCGGCCAACGAAGCCTTCGTGACGGGCACCTTGGGCGGCGTCACGCCGGTCACCAGGGTCGACGGGCGGATCATCGCCGATGGCAAGCCAGGTCCGGCGACGAAGGAAGCGAGCGACCTCTATCTGAAGTCGGTGGGAGCGTTCTAGCTACTCCGCCGCCAGCTTCCGCGCTGATCTGGGGTCGCGGGTGAGCAGGCCGTCGGCGAGATCGCGGTCGATCATGGAATCGGGCCGCTCCTCGACGCGGCCGAAGCCGGCGCCGCCGCCCACGAACATTTCCACGATGTCGCCCTTGGCGAGGTCGATCGCGGCCTTGCTCTTGAGCTCCTCGACGGTGCCGTTGGCGCGATGGACGCGGCAGTAGCCGCGCTGGCCGGGCTCGCCGCCCAGCAGGCCTTCGGGGGCGAGGCGGAAGCGGTCGGAGTAGATCGCGAGCTGCACGTCGTCGCGCAGGATCTCGCAGCGCCGGGTGAATCCCGCACCGCCGCGGCGGGCGCCGAGGCCGAAGGAGTCGGGGGCCAGCTCGTAGCCGACAATGCGGAAGAAGTCGTAGTCGATGTCGAGCGATTCGACCGGGGCGTTGGAGCAGTTGCTGAGCGGCGAGTCGACGGCGTCGCAGCCGTCGGCGCCGCGCGAGGCGCCGTAACCGCCGCCGAAGATTTCGAGATAGACGCTATAGCCCTTC
>Ga0155465_1165_pt5 | contig 10710 bp, 11 predicted proteins | sample RifCSPhighO2_12_FD_107123 | JGI IMG/M metagenome (GOLD analysis project Ga0155465, IMG submission 107123) | Alphaproteobacteria bacterium RIFCSPHIGHO2_12_FULL_66_14 | reverse complement strand
ATCGCCCGCGCCCTCGTCTTCAAGCCCGACTGGCTGTTCCTCGACGAGGCCACTGCGTCACTCGACGACGTGGCGGAAGAGGCGGTCTACGGCGCGCTGAAGCAGCGGCTGCCCGAAACGACGATGGTCTCGATCGGCCACCGGCCGTCGCTCCGCAAGTGGCACGACCGGCGCCTCGAGCTGCAGCGCGCGCCGGGCGAGGTCGGCCGGCTGGTGGATGCGACGGCCTAATCTTTCTTTGCAGGAAAGAAAACTTGCATAAATAGCAAATCATGGGACAAACTCGGGCGATGGACAGGATCGCCCAGGCCACTCAGGAGATCGGCCGGCGCCTGCGCAATGCGCGCAGCGGCGCCGGGCGGACGCTGGCCGAGGTCGCGGCCAAGGCGGGCGTGTCCGAGGGCTTCCTGTCGAAGCTGGAGCGCGGCCAGGCGGCGGCATCGATCGCCAACCTGATCCAGCTCGCCGATGCGCTGGGGCTCGGCCTGCACGAACTGTTCGTCAATGATGCCGCCCCAGCCAAGACTCGCCTGGCGCTGCATCGCGCCGACGGCAAGCACGCGGAGGTCGCCGCCACCGGCTACCGCTGGCGCCATCTCGGCGGCGGCGCGCCGCTCGACCGGATGGAAGTGTTCCATCTCGTCTTCCCGCGTCGCGACGGCATGAAGGCTATGGTTTCCCATCCCGGCCAGGAGCATTGCTACGTTCTGTCCGGGGATGTGCGGTTCTTCGTCGGCGATGCCGAGTATCGGCTGAAGGCCGGCGACGGCATCCTGATCGATTCGCAGCAGCCGCATCGCGCCGAGAATGCCGGCCGCGGCCAGGCCCATGTGCTGATGACCGTGGCCAAACCCGCCGAAGCCGCCGATGCCCCCGACTGGTGGCATCTCTCCACGTCGATCCGCACAAAGGAGACCGGAAGATGAGCAAGCTCGTCCCCGACACCGCCCAGGCCAATGCAGCACTTGGCACCGCCCGCGAAGCGTCGCGTCGCGACCATCTGCCGTACGAGGTCCGTCACCTCGACGACGTCGAGTGGGAGACCATCCGCTGGCCGGGCGAGACCGGCAAGATGCTGTTCCATCCCAGGCCCGAACGGCCGACCGAGCCCAACGCCGGCATCCTGCGGCTGGAGCCCGGCGCGCATCACCCGGAGCACTATCACGGCTTCGCCCAGGTCTGGTTCATCCTCAAAGGCGAGTTCACCATCGACGGCAGGCTCTGCCCGCCGGGCACGATGCTCTATCATCCCGACCCGCATTTCGAGGGCGAATTCCGCACCGAGACCGGCGGCGAGATCCTGATCGTGCAGTATCCCGGGCCGACGACCAGCGAACGGCCGATCTATTCGGGCCGCTTCAACATGGCCGAGCGCAAGACGGTCGCCGAGGAACGCGTCGACCTCTGAGCGCTGCCGCTGGCCGAGGCGCTCGCGCCCGCCTAGGGTGACCGCAATGAGTGGGGTGCTGATCGTCACCGGTGTGGCTGATGCGGATTTCGCCGAGGAGGTGCGCAAGACGACGCGCGGCCTCGATATCGAGATCGCACACGCGCTGCCGGCCGGGGAGCAGCGCACCGTGCTGCTGGTCTGGAGCGCCGCCTCGCCGGCGACAGCGGCGGATGTGCCGACGCTGATCGAGCTTCGGGTGCAGGGCCGCCTGGTCGTTACCCGTCGCGACGACACGCCCCTGCTGCAGGGGCTGGGCGATCTCGAGATCGTGCCGGCCGACGCGCCGGCGCGCGAGACGGCGTTCAAGCTCCTGCACGCGACGCTCGCGCCGGGCAATGTCGCGACGATTCCCAAGGCCATGCCTGCACACGTGCCGATGGTGACGTCCCTGCCGCCGCCACCGAGTGCGCGAAAGTCGCGCGCGGCGGCGTGGATCGGAGCGATCGCCATCGTTCTGTTGCTTGCCGCAGGTGCTGGCGCCTTCCTGGGTTAGCGGGTGGGCCTCAGACGTCGTAGCCGTCGTGCCGGGTGACGGTGAGGCCCGGCAGCTTCTCGAGTTCGCGCGCGGCATCGGCGATGGCGCGCGAAAGCCGGGAGCTGCGCACCGACCACGGGCCGACCTCGATGGCGGCGAAGCCGCCGCCCTTGGCGGGCTCGATCTCGATCACCTGGACGGCCGAGCTGCCGGGCCCACCCAGCACGATGCTGTCGGTGGCGGTCGACAGATGCCAGCGCGTGCCGGCAGCGTCGCTCCACAGGGCGAACACGGTGGGTCCGAGACGCGCCGCGATCGGTGGCGGCGTCTCCAGGATTTCAGGATGGTGCAGGCAGGCCGGCCCGGGCAGGGGATTGATCGGATAGGCGACGGAGAAAGTGTGCACCGCGGCCGCCGACGCGGCGGCCCGCGCCAGTTCCTCGTTGGCCGCGCGCCAGGCGCCAATGAAGGGCACCGACGCCGCGGCGCTGTTACCCCAGTTCAGGTAGAGCACGCCGATACCGTCGCCGAAATCCGATCGCCGCACCGCGCCGTAGAGCGAGAGCGCGATGGCGATGTCACCCCGTGACCACTGGGCGTGGAGAACGACCGAGTCCGGATTGCCGACATTCTCTTCCTCGCGATCGACGTTGGTCGGCGCGCCCAGCCGAATGACGAGCTGGGCGAAGATTTCCTTGGGCATCGCGCCGGACGCCGCCAGTTCGTAGGCGAGGCTCATGACCGGCCGGTCGGGCCGGGGCGCGGTGATCTCGGCATGGACGGTCGCGAAGCCATAGGCCGAAGCACAGGCCAGTTCGGCGCTAGCGTAGCCGGCATCGACCGCACCGGGCGCCACGGCCTCGAACACCGTGCCCCAGGGATGGAAGGCGGCCCCGATGCGAAAGCCCTGGGCGGTATCGTCCATCGTCGCCGGCTACCCGGGCGCCTTTTCCGGGCGCCAGAAATGCAGGACCAGCCAGCCGCCGATCAGGAAGCCGATGATGCCGCCCAGCGGCAGGCCGACGGTGACGCCGCCCATCGCGGCCGAGCCCTCGAAGGCACCCCAGATCGCGGTGAAGAGAATGGCGAGAATCATCGCCAGAACGCCGGCGCCGATCAGCGCGCCGGCGGCGGCGGCAAGCAGGGCGATGACGTAACGGAGAATTAGCGCAGGCTCGCGTTGATGCGGTCGAGCGCCTCTGGACCAGGGCAAAGCTCGGCGTCGCCCAGCGTGTTGAGGGCTGCGTCGACCGTGTTCAGGTGGTGATGCAGATCCTTCGGGCTCGGATCGACGTAGAGCAGGCCGGTCACGACCTCGCCCTCCTGCATGCCTTCCTGGACGCGCTTCATGGCGGCGACCTTGTCGGAAGGGTCGTAGTCCTCGCCGAGCTTGCGCAGGCGGAGCAGCGAGCCGTCGTGCTGGCGCACGGTGGTCAAGGTGCCGGGGTCGTAGGAGGCGGTGATTTCCTCGCGGCTCTCGATGAAGTCGATGCGGTTCAGCGCCTCGTTGTGCTCGCGCACGTAGTCGTAGCTCTTGGTCGAGCCGGGATGGTTGTTGAAGGCCACGCAGGGGCTGATGACGTCGAGGAAGGCCGCGCCCTTGTGGGCCATCGCTGCCTTGATCAGCGGTACCAGCTGGTGCTTGTCGCCCGAGAACGAGCGGCCGACAAAAGTGGCGCCCATCAGGATGGCGAGCGAGACGAGGTCGATCGGTTCGTCCGAGTTGGCGACGCCCTTCTTGCTGATCGAGCCCTTGTCGGCGGTGGCCGAGAACTGGCCCTTGGTGAGGCCGTATACGCCGTTGTTCATGACGATGTAGGTCATGTTGATGCCGCGGCGCATGATGTGGGCGAACTGGCCGAGGCCGATCGAGGCCGAATCGCCGTCGCCCGACACGCCCATGTAGACCAGGTTCTTGTTGGCGAGGTTGGCGCCGGTCATCACCGACGGCATGCGGCCGTGCACGGTGTTGAAGCCGTGGCTGGCGCCCAGGAAGTAGGTCGGCGCCTTGGACGAACAGCCGATGCCCGACAGCTTGGCGATCTGGTGCGGCAGCACGTCGAGCTCGTAGCTCGCCTGGATGATGGCGGCGCTGATCGAGTCGTGGCCGCAGCCGGCGCACAGCGTGGAGACCGCGCCCTCGTAGTCGCGCCGCGTGTAGCCGGCCTTGTTCTTGACCAGCGAGGGATGATGCAGCCGGGGCTTGGCGATGTAGGTCATGACGCGGCCTTCTCGAACGAGACAACCTTGAGCTGGCCGAGCTTCTTGGCGATGTCGGCCGTGATGAAGCGCGCCGTGATCGGCGTGCCGTCGTAATGCAGGACGGGAACGAGCTTGCGGCCGTCGAGCACGAACTCGCTCAGCAGCATGGTGCGGAGCTGGGCATCGCGGTTCTGTTCGACGACGAACACACGGTCGTGCTCATGGATGAAATCTTCGACCGACTGGGCGAACGGGAAGGCGCGGACGCGCAGCGCATTGACGTGGTTGCCGCCGGCCTCGAGCTGCTCCAGCGACTCGGCCATCGAGGGGCTCGTGGAGCCGAAGTAGATCACGCCGTAGCGCGTCGGCTTGGGCGACGAGTAGCGGACCGGCTGCGGCGCGATCTTTGCGGCCGTGACGAACTTCTTCTGCAGCCGCTCCATGTTGCGGACATAGACTGCACCCTCTTCGCTGTACCGCGCGTACTCGTCCTTGGTGGTGCCGCGCGTGAAATAGGCGCCCTTGGTCGGATGCGTGCCGGGATAGGTGCGGAAGGGGATACCGTCGCCGTCGACGTCGAGGTAGCGGCCGAAGGTCTCGCCGGCCTCGAGCTCGGCCGCCGTCATCACCTTGCCGCGGTCGATGACGCGCTGTTCGTCCCAGTGGAAGGGCTTGCTGAGGCGGTGGTTCATGCCGATGTCGAGGTCGGTCATGACGAACACCGGCGTCTGCAGCCGGTCGGCGAGATCGAGCGCGTCGGCGGTGAAGTCGAAGCACTCGCCGGGATCCTCGGGGAACAGCAGCACGTGCTTGGTGTCGCCGTTGGACGCGTAGGCACAGCTGAGCAGGTCGGACTGCTGAGTCCGCGTCGGCATGCCGGTTGACGGTCCGCCGCGCTGCACGTTCACGATCACGGCCGGCACCTCGGCGAAGGAGGCGAGGCCGATGAATTCCGTCATCAGCGAGATGCCGGGCCCCGAGGTGCTGGTGAAGGACCGCGAGCCGTTCCAGGCGGCGCCGATCACGATGCCGATCGAGGCGAGTTCGTCCTCGGCCTGGACGATGGCGTACTTGGCCTTGCCGGTTTCCGTGTCGTGCCGCAGCCGCTTGCAGTGGGCCTGGAAGGCCTCGGCGAGCGACGACGAGGGGGTGATGGGATACCAGGCGCACACCGTGGCGCCGCCGTAGACCGCGCCGAGGGCGGCGGCGTTGTTGCCTTCGACGAAGATGCGGTCGCCGACATTGTCGGCGCGGCGCACCTTGAGCTTCACCGAGGCGAGGTCGATGTGCTGCTTGACCCAGTCGCGGCCGAGATTGAGCGCCTTGACGTTGGAGTCGAGCAGCTTCTCCTTGCCCTTGAACTGCTCGCCGAACAGCCGCTTGATCTCGTTGTCGTCGATGCCGAGCAGCACCGAGAGCGCGCCGACATAGATGATGTTCTTGAACAATTGACGCTGACGCGCGTCGGAGTAGGTGGCGTTGGTGATGGCCGTCAGCGGCACGCCGATGACGTTGATGTCCTCGCGGAACATCGAGGACGGCATCGGCTTGGTGCTGTCGTAGAAGAGATAGCCGCCGGGCTCGATCTCCTTCACATCCTCGGCCCAGGTCTGCGGGTTCATCGCGACCATCATGTCGACGCCGCCGCGGCGGCCGAGGTGACCCTTCTCGGTGACACGGACCTCGTACCAGGTGGGCAGGCCCTGGATGTTGGAGGGAAAGATGTTGCGCGGGCTGACGGGCACGCCCATGCGCAGGATCGAGCGCGCGAAGAGTTCGTTGGCGCTGGCCGATCCGGAACCGTTGACGTTCGCGAATTTGACGACGAAATCGTTAACGGCGGCTATTGCTTGCGGCATGCGTGCTCCGCTTGGGTCATTTCCATGTAGTACTTGCGCATGTCCCAGGCGCCGGTCGGGCAGCGCTCGGCACACAGCCCGCAGTGCAGGCAGACATCCTCGTCCTTGACCATGACCCGGCCGGTCTTGAGATCGTTGCCGATGTAGAGATCCTGCGTCGGGTTCATGGCCGGCGCGACGAGGCGGGTACGCAGCTCCTTTTCCTCACCGTTGTCGGTGAAGGTGATGCAATCCATGGGACAGATGTCGACGCAGGCATCGCATTCGATGCAGAGCTTGCCGGTGAAGACCGTCTGTACGTCGCAGTTCAGGCAGCGCTGCGCTTCCTTGACGGCGAGCGCCGGATCGAAGCCGAGTTCCACCTCGGCCATGATGTCCTTCAGCGCCTCCTTCTTGGCGCGATGCGGGACCTTGAAGCGATGGTCGATGGTCGGCGCGTTGTCGTAGCTCCACTCGTGGATGCCCATCTTCTGGCTGGCGACGTTGACGCCGGGCGCGGGTCGCTGCTCGGGGTTTTCGCCGATCAGCATCTTGTGGATGGAGATCGCCGCATCGTGGCCGTGCGCAGCCGCCCAGATGATGTTCTTCGGTCCGAACGCGGCATCACCGCCGAAGAAGACCTTGGGATGGCTGCTGCCGAAGGTCTTTTCGTTGAGCTTGGGCAGGCCCCACTTGTCGAATTCGATGCCGGAGTCCTTCTCGATCCAGGGGAAGGCGTTTTCCTGGCCGATCGCGACCAGGACGTCGTCGCATTCGTGGTGCTGGTCGGGCTCGCCGGACGGCACCAGCGTGCGCCGGCCCTTGGCGTCGTACTCGGCCTTCACCTTTTCGAAAGTGACGCCGGTGATCTTGCCGTTCTTGTGCGTGACTTCCTTCGGGACAAGCATGTTCAGGATGGGGATGTCCTCGCCCATCGCGTCTTCCTTTTCCCAGGGCGACGCCTTCATTTCCTCGAAGCCGGAACGGACGATCACCTTCACGTCCTCGCCGCCCAGGCGGCGGGCGGTGCGGCAGCAATCCATCGCGGTGTTACCGCCGCCCAGCACGATGACGCGCCTGCCGACTTTGGTGATGTGGCCGAACGACACCGACGACAGCCAGTCGAGGCCGATATGGATGTTGGCGGCGGCCTCCTTGCGGCCGGGCACGTCGAGGTCACGGCCGCGCGGCGCGCCGGAGCCGACGAACACCGCGTCGTAGCCTTCGGCCAGGACGGCCTTCATCGAGTCGACGCGCTGGTGGCGGAACTCGATGTTGCCGATGCCGATGATGTAGCCGACTTCCTCGTCGATCACCGACTCGGGCAGGCGGAAATGCGGGATCTGCGTGCGGATGAAGCCGCCGAGCTTGGGGTCCTGGTCGTAGATCACGATCTCGTAGCCGATCACGGCGAGATCGCGCGCCACGGTGAGCGAGGCCGGGCCGCCGCCGATACAGGCGACGCGCTTGCCGTTCTTCGCCGCCGCCTTCGGCATCTTGGTGTTGATGTCGTCGTCGTCCTTGTAGTCGGCCGCGACGCGCTTCAGCCGGCAGATCGCCACCGGCTCCTTCTTGCCCTTGACGAGGTTCTCGTCCTCGACGCGGCTGCGGCGGCATGCCGGTTCGCACGGCCGGTCGCAGGTCCGGCCCAGGATCCCCGGGAAGACGTTGGACTTCCAATTGATCATGTAGGCGTCGGAGTAGCGGCCGTGCGCAATCAGCCTGATGTACTCGGGGACGGGCGTATGGGCGGGGCAGGCCCACTGGCAGTCGACGACCTTGTGGAAATAGTCAGGGTTCGCGATATCGGTCGGCTTCAACAGAGACTCCAAGCGGCGGCGGAGCAGCCGATCTGGGGTAAATGACGGTTTAGAGTACCGCAAATAGGTGGCGCATTGGGGATATTTGCGATCACTACGTCAAGGCTTCAATGCGCTAAGAGGTTGCAAAATCAATGAATACCCCATCGCGGTAAGGGCTTTTCAATCGCCCTGCGGCCGCGGCCTGAAGTGACTGGGCGAGGCGCCGGCAGCGCGGCGGAACATGGCGCTGAAGGCGCTCGTGCTGTCGTAGCCGAGATCAAGCGCCACCTGCGTCACCGGCGCGCCGCCGCCCAGACGACCCATTGCCTCCAGCACGCGCGCCTGCTGGCGCCAAGCGCCGAAGCTGAGGCCGGTCTCATTCTGAAAGTGGCGGGCAAGCGTGCGGGCGCTGGCGTTGACGGTGCGTGCCCAGGCGCCGAGCGTGCGCTGATCGCCCGGCGCCGCCAGCAGTTGTTCGCATAAGCCGCGCAGCCTGAGGTCCCTGGGCATCGGCAACTGTAGAGGCAAGGATTGCAGCCCGCGCAGCTCGGTAAGGATCAGCGCCACGACATGGCCGGCGGGACCGTCTTCGTCGTAGTGCATCGGCAGTTCGGTGGCGCGCACGATCAGTTCGCGCAGTAGCGGAGACACCGGCAGCACGCGGCAGGCGTCGGGCATGAAGCGGGCGGCGTCCTCGCGCAGATAGAGCGTGCGCATCGTCACGTCACTCGACATGACGATGCCGTGGCGCACGCGGGCTGGCATCCACACCGCGCGTTGCGGCGGGACCATCCACATGCCGTCGCTGGTGGCCACGCGCATTGTGCCGGCCGTCGCGTAGATGAGCTGCGCCCGTTCGTGACTGTGCGGCGCGATCTCGAAGCCGTCGGGAAAATCCTTGGGCATGGCCGCCACCGCGCGCGGCACGCGCTGGTAGTCGGCTGGATCGGTGGACCGCTCGGCGGAAAGGGCAGCCGGTTGTCTCATTCTCGACATAAGTTGGCAATCTAGCGCAAGACAGCCAGAACCGCCATGCCTACTCTATATGTCGAAGGAAACGCACGACATGAACCACAGCAGCCCCAGCGCCATCCTGCTCAACATCGGCCACGCCATGGATCACTGGATCCTGGTGGTCTTCGCCTACAGCTGGGGCGTGATCGCGGGCGTCTGGGGCGTGGAATGGACGGAGCTGACGCCGTTCAACTACGGCGCGTTGTTCATGTTCGGCGCCGGCTCGATCGTGAGCGGGCGGCTGGGCGACCACTGGGGCCGCTGGATCATGATGGTGATCTTTTTCGCCGGCATGGGTGTCTCTGCGCTGGTGATCGCGCTCTGCAGCAACAAGTGGCAGATCGGGGCAGCTCTGACGCTGATGGGCGCCTTCGCCTCGATCTATCATCCGGTCGGCATTCCGATGCTGGTGCAGAAGGCCAGGAATCCCGGCTTCACGATCGGCGTCAACGGCCTCGCCGGCAACATGGGCATCGCCATCGCCTCCGGCCTCTCGGTCTATATCGCCCAGCGCTTCGGCTGGCAGATGGCCTTCGTCATTCCCGGCGTGATCTGCCTGGTCTGCGCCGTGGCCTTCGTCGTCCTGGTGCCGCGCGAGGAAGAGGCGCCGGCCAAGCGCAAGCCCAAGATGCTCGACCTGCCGCCCGCGGTGATGGCGCGCGTGTTCGCGATCATGACCTTCACCGCCGTCACCGGCAGCATCGTCTTCAACTTCACGACCAACGGAAACGGCGAACTGCTGAGCATCCGCGCCAAGAGCATCGCGCAGGATCCGGTGATGCTGGCGACCATGCTGTTCGTGATCTTCTCGCTGGCGTCGCTGGCGCAGCTCGTCGTCGGCAAGCTGATCGACCGCTATCCGCTCAAGAACATCTACCTGCCGATCGTGCTGCTGCAGGTACCGTTGTTCCTGATCGCCTCCCAGGTCGAGGGCTGGGCGCTGTTCGTGACGGCCATCGGATTCATGCTGCTGGTGTTCGGTGGCATTCCCTTCACCGACGCCATGATCGTGCGCTACATCGACGACCGCATGCGCAGCCGGGTCACCGGGGCCAGGCTCGCGATCGGCTTCGGGGTCAGCTCGTTCGTCGTGGCGCTGATCGGGCCGTCCGTGAAGGCCGCCGGCTTTCCAGTGCTGCTGATGGTGCTGGCCGGCGTGGCCTTGTGCTCGTTCGTCGCCCTCTCGCTACTGCCCAGCGAACAGGACGTCTACAAGACCGCGGCACTGAAGGTCGCGGAGTAGGACGGCGTCGCGCCGCGCGTTGCGCTGCAGACGATGGCCTGCGATCCTGCCCTCGACATTGCGTAGGCGTCGGGGGGATTGGACATGACAGCGCGTTCGGCCGTGCCGGTACCGGCATCACATCTCGATATCGCGCGCGACGCCGAACCAGCCACACGAGCCGCCAACGCCGCCATGGCGGCGCCTTTGGCTTTCACCGACCTCGCCGACTTCGATGCCGCCAAGCGGGGGCTGATCGCGCCGGTGCCCGACGGCGTGGTGGCTACCACGAGCGGCACCGTGCTGTGGAACCTCGGCGAGTATGCCTTCATCGACGGCGAGCTGGCGCCGGCCACGGTCAATCCGAGCCTGTGGCGCATGGCGCGGCTCAACATGGCCAACGGCCTGTTCAAGGTCACCGACCGCCTCTACCAGCTCCGCGGCTTCGACATCGCCAACATGACGGTGATCGAGGGCGACAGCGGGCTGATCCTGATCGACCCGCTGACGACGGCGGAAGTTTCCCGGGCGGCCCTGGAACTCTACTTCGTCCATCGGCCGAAGCGGCCGGTCGTCGCTGTGATCTACACCCACAGCCATATCGACCACTATGGCGGCGTGCGCGGTGTCGTCGACGAGGCCGACGTCAGGAACGGCAAGGTCGCGGTGATCGCGCCGGCTGGCTTCATGGAAGCGATCTCGGGCGA
>Ga0155465_1195_pt2 | contig 10732 bp, 10 predicted proteins | sample RifCSPhighO2_12_FD_107123 | JGI IMG/M metagenome (GOLD analysis project Ga0155465, IMG submission 107123) | Alphaproteobacteria bacterium RIFCSPHIGHO2_12_FULL_66_14 | reverse complement strand
CCGCAACAGCATGTACAGCGGCGGCGGCTTTTCCGACCAGCATTTCGAGGTGATCGCCACGAGCCCGGCGGAGTTCGACGCCTGGGTGGCCAAGGCCAAGCAGGCGCCGGCCAAGCTGGACGCCGCCGCCTATGCCGCGCTCGCGGCCAAGAGCCGGCTCAATCCGATCGCCTACTATTCGGCGGTCGAGCCCAGGCTGTTCGACTCGATCATCGCCAAGTACACCCACGCCCAGCACGCGCCAGCCGCCGGCACGCCCGCCGGCGCCGCGCCGCGGAGATAGACCGATGTTCGGCAGACTGACGATCGAGGCCCTGCCGCTCTACAGCGCGATCGCCGCCGGCGGCGCCGCGGTCACGGTGGGCGGCGCGCTGCTGGTTGCCATCGCCATCACCTGGCTGGGCGCCTGGCGCTACCTCTGGACCGACTGGCTGACCAGCGTCGACCACAAGCGGATCGGCGTCATGTACATCGTGCTGGCGCTGATCATGCTGCTGCGCGGCTTCGTCGACGCCATCATGATGCGGGCCCAGCAGGCGATGGCGCTCAATTCCGGCGGCTACCTGCCGCCCGAGCATTTCGACCAGATCTTCAGCTCGCACGGCACCATCATGATCTTCTTCATGGCGATGCCCTTCATGACCGGGCTGATCAACATCATCGTGCCGCTGCAGATCGGCACGCGCGACGTCGCCTTCCCGTTCCTGAATTCGCTCAGCCTGTGGCTGACCGCGGCCGGCGCCGGCCTCGTCATGGTCTCGCTGGTGATCGGCAAGTTCTCGACCGCGGGCTGGACCGGCTATCCGCCCTATTCCGGCGCCGAGGCCAACCCCGGCGTCGGCGTCGACTACTGGATCTGGGCGATCCTGATCAGCGGCGTCGGCTCGACGCTTTCCGGCATAAACTTCGTCGTCACGATCCTCAAACGGCGCGCGCCGGGCTTGACCCTGATGCGCATGACGCCCTTCACCTGGACGGCGCTCTGCGCCTCGGTGCTGATGGCCTTCGCCTTTCCGGCGCTTACCGTGGCCTGCGGCCTGCTGGCGCTCGACCGCCTGTTCGGCATGCACTTCTTCACCAATGCCCACGGCGGCAACATGATGAACTACCCCAACCTGTTCTGGATCTGGGGTCATCCGGAGGTCTACATCCTGATCCTGCCGGCCTTCGGCATCTTCTCCGAGGTCGTGTCGACCTTCTCGAAGAAGCGCCTGTTCGGCTACGAATCGCTGGTCTATGCCACGGCGGCGATCGCCATCCTGTCGTTCACCGTCTGGCTGCACCATTTCTTCACCATGGGTTCCAGCCCCAACGTCAACGCCTTCTTCGGCATCACCACCATGGTGATCGCCGTGCCGACCGGCGTGAAAGTGTTCAACTGGCTGCTCACCATGTACCGCGGCCGCATCGACTTCCATCCGTCGATGATGTGGACCATCGGCTTCATGGTGACGTTCGTGATCGGCGGCATGACCGGCGTGCTGCTGGCCATCCCGTCGGCCGACTTCCTGATGCACAACACGACCTTCCTCGTCGCGCACTTCCACAACATGATCATTCCCGGCGTGCTGTTCGGCTACCTCGCCGGCTACATGTACTGGTTCCCCAAGGCCTTCGGCTTCGCGCTCGACCGCAAGTGGGGGCTGGCGTCGTTCTGGTGCTGGATGATCGGCTTCTATCTCGCGTTCATGCCGCTCTACCTCCTGGGCTTCAAGGGCATGCCGCGCCGCATGGAGCAGTACAACGATCCCTCCTGGCAGCCCTACCTGATGGTGGCCGCCTCGGGCGCCGCCCTGATCCTGGTCGGCATCGCCTGCATGGTGATGCAGCTCTACGTGAGCGTCCGCGACCGGCGGAAGACCGCCGACGTCACCGGCGATCCGTTCGACGGCCGCACGCTCGAATGGGCGACCGCCTCGCCGCCGCCCGCCTACAATTTCGCCGTGCTGCCCGAGATCCGCGACCGCGAACCCCTGCTCGACATGAAGGAGCGCGGCGTCACCTTTCAGAGGCCGGCGGCCTACGAAGACATCCACATGCCGAAGAACTCGGCTGTCGGCGTCGTCATGGGCGGGCTCGCCTTCGTGCTGGGCTTCGCCGTCATCTGGCACATCTGGTGGCTGGTGGCCGCCTGTGGGCTTGCCATGTGGATCGTCCTGATCGCGCGCTCGTCCGATGACGAGTCCGAATTCAGGATCACCGCCGCCGAGGTGAAGCAGATCGAGGACGCGCGCTTCCGCGCCCTCGCCAGCCAGACGACGAGCCGGACATGAGCGCCGCCGTCACCACCCACGAAAGCGAAGCGGCGGAGGCCCACGAGCAGCGGGCCTTCGGCTTCTGGCTCTACCTGATGGGCGATGCCGTCATCTTCGCGCTCTTGTTCGCGACCTACGTCATCATGGTCGACAACACCGCCGGCGGCCCCGCGGGCAAGGCGCTGTTCAGCCTGCCGAATGCCGCGATCGAGACCGCGCTGCTGCTGGTCAGCAGCACCACCTTCGGCTTCGCTTCGCTCTCGTCGAAGACCGGCAACCGCGGCGCGGTGCTGGCCTGGCTGCTCCTGACCTTCGTGCTGGGCGCGGGCTTCGTGTTCCTCGAACTCCGCGAATTTGCCGGCTTGATCAAGGCCGGCGCCGGCCCCGACCGCAGCGGCTTCCTCTCCGCCTTCTTCACACTGGTCGGCACCCACGGCTTGCACGTCAGCGTCGGCCTCACCTGGATCCTGATCATGTCCGGCCAGGTGATGCTGAAGGGCCTCTCGGTGCCCGTGACCTCGCGCCTGTTTCGGCTGGGCCTGTTCTGGCACTTCCTCGACATCGCCTGGGTCGGCATCTTCTCGATCGTCTATCTGCCGGGGCTGCTGTGATGGAACACCCGACCGCTGGACACGCGAACTCTGGGCACGGGCTGCGCTCCTACCTGATCGGCTTCGTGCTCGCCGTCATCCTGACGGCCATTCCCTTCTACGTCGTGATCACCCACGCCTTGCCGCCGCAGAGCACGATGGTGGTGATCGGCGTCACCGCGATCCTGCAGATCCTGGTCCACCTACGCTTTTTCCTGCACCTCAACTTCACCTCGACGCCGAAAGAGAACCTGCTCGCCATCGTGTTCGCCGCCGTGCTGATCTTCATCATGGTGGGCGGCAGCTTCTGGATCATGTTCGACCTGCACACGCGGATGGCGGTCTAGCCGGCATAAGTTTCGACTGGAGCATTCAGGGCCATTCTCATGCTGAGGAGCGAGCGCAGCGAGCGTCTCGAAGCATGGGCCCCAGCTCCGTCGATTGCCGACCCTTCGAGACGGCGCTTCGCGCCTCCTCTGGGTGAGGAGTGCTTGTTCTCCGAAGAAGTGCCCGAAGCCTTCTGAAATTCCTATGCCGTTCATATGCCGCCGGGTCTTCGGCCGGCTCGCATTCCTATGCGCTCCAGCCCTTCTATGCCGGCGAAGGAGGGCCCGATGCTCGACCTGTTGTTCTTCGGCGGCGGTCTGCTGCTGTTCGGCCTGCTGATCGCCTACGAGCGCCTCTGCCACAGGCTGTGAGGCGCACATGATCCTCGACTACGTCCTGGGCGGCGGGCTCGCCGCGATCCTGCTCGTCTATCTCGCGGTCGCGCTGGCGCGCCCGGAAAAGTTCTAAGGGAAGTCCTGAGGCTGCCATGACCTTCAACGGCTGGGTGCAGATCGCGCTTTTCGTCGCCGTGGTGCTGCTGCTGACGCGGCCGCTCGGCGGCTACCTCGACAACGTCATGGCGGGCCGGCGGACCCTGCTGTCGCCGGTCCTCGTGCCGGTCGAGCGCGGCTTCTATCGCCTCGCCGGCATCGATCCGGCCGAGGAGCAGAGCTGGTGGGTCTATGCCCGCGCGATGATCGTCTTCCACATCGCGGGCTTCGTGCTGCTCTACCTGCTGCTGCGCCTGCAGGATCTGCTGCCGCTGAACCCGCAGGGCATGGCGGCCGTGCTGCCGGATCTTGCCGGCAACACGGCCATCAGCTTTCTCACCAACACCAACTGGCAGAACTACGGCGGCGAGAGCACCATGAGCTATCTCTCGCAGATGGCGGGCCTCGCGGTTCAGAACTTCCTGAGTGCCGCCACCGGCATCGCGCTGGCGGTCGCTCTGGTGCGCGGCTTCGCCCGCGCCGAGGCCAAGGGCATCGGCAATTTCTGGGCCGACCTTGTGCGCATCACGCTCTACGTGCTGCTGCCCCTCTGCATCCTGCTGACGGTCTTCTTCGTCTGGCAGGGCGTGCCGCAGAACCTCGGCGGCTATGTCGAGGCGACGACGCTCGAAGGCGCCAGGCAGAAGATCGCGCAGGGCCCGGTGGCCTCGCAGCTTTCGATCAAGATGCTGGGCACCAACGGCGGCGGCTTCTTCAACGCCAATTCGGCACACCCCTACGAGAACCCCACGGCCCTCTCCAACCTGGTGCAGATGCTGGCGATCTTCGCCATCGGCGCGGCGCTGACCAACGTGTTCGGCCGCGCCGTCGGCGACGAGCGCCAGGGCTGGGCGATCCTGTCCGCCATGGGCGTGCTGTTCCTGGCCGGTGTCTTCGTGGCCTACTGGGCCGAGGCCGGCGGCAACCCGCTGGTCGCGGCGCTGGGTGTCGACACCACGGCCGGCAACATGGAAGGCAAGGAGGTCCGCTTCGGCGCGCCGCTCTCCGCGCTGTTCGCGGTGATCACCACGGCGGCCTCGTGCGGCGCCGTGAATGCCATGCACGACAGCTTCATGCCGCTGGGCGGCATGATCCCGCTCATCAACATCCTGCTGGGCGAAGTCGTCATCGGCGGCGTCGGTGCCGGCCTCTACGGCATGCTGCTGTTCGCCATCCTGGCGATCTTCCTGGCCGGCCTCATGGTCGGGCGCACGCCGGAATATGTCGGCAAGAAGATCGAGGCGCGCGAGGTCAAGTTCACCATGCTCGCCATCCTCTGCCTGCCGCTCGCCATCCTGGGCTTCGCTTCCGTGGCGACGGTCGTGCCGGCGGGCCTTGCCGGCCCGCCCAACGCCGGTCCGCATGGCTTCAGCGAGATCCTCTATGCCTTCACGTCGGCGGCCGGCAACAACGGCAGCGCCTTCGCGGGTCTCGCCGGCAACACGCTGTTCTACAATGCCACCCTTGCCGTCGCGATGATGGTCGGCCGCTTTGCCGTCATCATCCCCATGCTGGCGGTGGCGGGCACGCTGGCGGCCAAGCGCAAGGCCGCGGCCTCGGTCGGCACCTTTCCCACCCACGGCGCGCTGTTTGTCGGCCTGCTGGTCGGCGCGGTGCTGATCGTGGGCGGCCTCACCTTCCTGCCGGCGCTCGCGCTCGGCCCGATCGCCGAGCACTTCGCGTTGCTGGCCGGCACGCTCTTCTAACGAGGCGTCATCATGAGCAAACGCGACAAATCGCAGTCCCTGTTCGATCCCGCGATCCTGAGGCCGGCGCTGCTGGGCAGCCTCACCAAGCTCGATCCGCGGGAGCTGGTCAGGAACCCGGTCATGTTCACCGTCGAGATGGTGGCGCTGGTCGCCACCGTCCTCACCGTGCGCGACCTCGCGACCGGCGTGCCGGGTAGCGCGTTCCAGGTTCAGATCGTGTTCTGGCTGTGGATCACCGTGCTGTTCGCCACCTTCGCCGAGGCGGTCGCCGAGGGCCGTGGCAAGGCCCAGGCCGACACGCTGCGGCGCATGCGGAGCGAGACCATGGCCAAGGTCCTGCTGGGCGTCGGCGACACGTTCGAGCCCCGGCGGGCCCACACGCTGAAGGTCGGCGAGAAGGTGCTGGTCGAGGCCGGCGACCTGGTGCCCGGCGACGGCGAGATCATCGAGGGCGCGGCGACCATCGACGAATCGGCGATCACCGGCGAATCGGCGCCCGTGATCCGCGAGGCCGGCGGCGACCGCTCGGCGGTGACCGGCGGCACCCGGGTGCTGTCGGACAGGATCAAGGTCCGTATCACGGCCGAGGAGGGGTCGAGCTTTCTCGACCGCATGATCTCCCTGGTCGAGGGCGCCTCGCGCCACAAGACGCCCAACGAGCTGGCGCTCTCCGTCCTGCTGGCGGGGCTCACGCTCATCTTCGTCCTGGCCGTGGTGACGATCCCGAGCTTTGCCGCCTATGCCGGCGGCGCCGTCTCCGTCGTGGTGCTGATCGCGCTCTTCGTGACCCTGATCCCGACCACCATCGGTGCGCTCCTGTCGGCCATCGGCATCGCCGGCATGAACCGGCTGGTCCGCTTCAACGTGCTCGCCACTTCCGGCCGCGCCGTCGAGGCGGCGGGCGACGTCGACACCCTGCTGCTCGACAAGACCGGCACCATCACCCTCGGCAACCGCCATGCCACGCAGATCATCGCCGTGACCGGCGTCGACGAGAACGAGGTGGCGCGGGTGGCCCAGCTCGCGAGCCTCGCCGACGAGACGCCCGAGGGCCGCTCGATCGTCGTGCTGGCCAAGGAGAAGTACGGGTTGCGCGGCGTCGAGGTGGCCGACCTGCACACCAGGTTCGTGCCCTTCACCGCCCAGACCCGCATGAGCGGCATCGACCACGAGGGCACGGTGATCCGCAAGGGGGCGGTCGACGCCGTGATCACCCATGCCCGTTCGCTCGGCGTCTCGCCGCCGGTGGAGGAGGTCGAGCGCATCGCCACCCACATCGGCAAGGAGGGCGGCACGCCGCTCGCCGTCTCCCGGAACGGCCGCATCCTGGGCATCGTCTATTTGAAGGACATCGTGAAGGGCGGCATCCGCGAGCGCTTCGCCGAACTGCGCGCCATGGGCATCCGCACGGTCATGATCACCGGCGACAACCCGCAGACCGCGGCCGCGATCGCGGCAGAAGCCGGAGTCGACGATTTCCTGGCCCAGGCCACGCCCGAGGCCAAGCTGCGCCTGATCCGCGAGGAACAGGCCAAGGGCAAGCTGGTGGCGATGTGCGGCGACGGCACCAACGATGCGCCCGCACTCGCCCAGGCCGATGTCGGCGTCGCCATGCAGACCGGCACCAATGCCGCGCGCGAAGCCGGCAACATGGTCGACCTCGACAGCGACCCGACCAAGCTCATCGAGATCGTGGCCATCGGTAAGCAGCTCCTGATGACGCGGGGCGCCCTCACCACCTTCTCGATCGCCAACGACGTGGCGAAGTACTTCGCCATCATCCCGGCGATGTTCATCGCCTTCTACCCGCAGCTCGGGGTGCTGAACGTCATGGGGCTCGCCACGCCGCAGAGCGCCATCCTGTCGGCCATCATCTTCAACGCCCTGATCATCATCGCCCTGATCCCGCTGGCGCTGCGCGGCGTGCAGTACCGGCCGAGCGGCGCGGCGGCGCTGCTGCGCCGCAACCTGCTGGTCTACGGCATCGGCGGCCTGGTCGTGCCCTTCGTCGGCATCAAGCTGATCGATGTCGTCGTGGCGGCCGCCGGTCTCGCCTGAAGGAGAGTGTCATGCTTCGCCATGTTCGTGCGTCCGTCGTCATCCTGCTGCTGATGACCGTCATTCTGGGGCTGGTCTATCCGCTGGCCATGGTGGGGATCGCCGGCGCCGCATTCCCCGGCCAGTCGGCTGGCTCGCTGATCGAGAAGGACGGCAAGGTCGTGGGCTCGAGCCTGATCGGCCAGAGCTTCACGGCGGACACCTATTTCCATGGCCGTCCGTCGGCGACCGGCGACGGGCCGTACAACGGCGCGTCATCGGGCGGGTCCAACCTCGCGCCGACCTCCAGGGCGCTGATCGAGCGGGTCAGGGAAGACGCCGGCAAGCTCGGCAAGGGTGTCCCCGTCGACCTGGTGACGACATCGGGCAGCGGCCTCGATCCGCATGTCTCGCCCGCAGCCGCCTCGTGGCAGATCGCGCGCGTGGCCAAGGCCCGCAACATGTCCGACACCGAGCTGCAGCGGTTGGTGGCGCAGCACACCGACGGCCGCGCGTTCGGTCTGCTGGGCGAGCCCCGGGTCAACGTGCTTCAGCTCAATCTGGCCCTCGACGCGCTGGCGAAGCGGTGACAAAGATCGCGCTGCATGGCCAACGCCGCTGACGAAACCCGGCCTTCGCCCGACGCGCTCCTGAAGGCGGCGGAGAAGGAATCGCGCGGCAAGCACAAGATCTTCCTGGGCGCCGCCCCCGGTGTCGGCAAGACCTGGGAGATGCTGTCGGCCGCGCACCGGGGCAAGCGCGAGGGCATCGACGTCGTGGTCGGCGTCGTCGAGACCCATGGCCGTGCCGAGACCGAGGCCCAGCTCGCGGGCCTCGAGGTCGTGCCGCGCCGCAAGGTCGCGTACCGCGAGCGCACGCTCGAGGAGATGGACATCGATGCCATTCTGGCGCGACGGCCGGCGCTGGTGCTGGTCGACGAGCTTGCCCACACCAACGCCGAAGGCAGCCGCCATCCCAAGCGCTATCTCGACGTCGAGGAGCTGCTGGCGGCCGGCATCGACGTCTATTCGACGCTCAACGTCCAGCACGTCGAGAGCCTGAACGACGTCGTGGCTCGCATCACCCGCATCCGGGTGCGCGAGACCGTGCCCGACCGCATCGTCGACGCCGCCGATGAGGTCGAGCTGGTCGACCTGACGCCGGCCGACCTGATCGCCCGCCTGTCCGAGGGCAAGGTCTATGTCCGCGACCAGGCGCAGCGCGCGCTAAAACACTACTTCTCGCCCGGAAACCTGACGGCGCTGCGCGAATTGGCGCTCAGGCGCACCGCCGAGCGCGTCGACGAACAGATGCGGAGCTACATGCGCGAACACGCCATCGCCGGCCCGTGGGCCGCCGGCGAGCGCGTGATCGTCTGTCTCGATCCCGGCCCGGGGGCGGCCAACGCCGTGCGCGCGGCCAAGCGCAGCGCCGACGCACTCGATGCCGAGCTGATCGCGCTCTATGTCGAGACCGACCGGCACGCCGGCCTCTCCGAGCAGGAGCGTGTGCGGCTTGCCGAGGCGATGCGGCTTGCCGCCCAGCTCGGCGCCGAGGTCGCCACGGTGCCCGGCCGCTCGGTGGTCGAGGAGATCGTGGCCTTCGCGCGCTCGCGCAACGCCACCCGTGTCGTCGTCGGCAAGTCCAGGCGCTCGCGCTGGTTCGAACTGCGTCACGGCTCGATCGTCGACGAGCTGGTGCGCAGCAACTCGGGCCTCGCCATCGAGGTGGCGCCGTCGGCCGACACCTCGCCGCAGGCCGGTCCGTCGGACTGGCTACGCGACGTGCCGCTCTCGCCCGGCCCCTACCTCGAAGGCGCCCTGTCGACCGTGCTGGCGACGGCGCTGGGCGTGATGATCGACCGGCTCATCATATTGCCCAACATCTCGCTGGTCTTCGTGGTGCCGGTTCTGGCGGCGGCGGTGCGGCACGGGCTGGTGCCGTCGCTCTGGGTCTCCGGGCTGAGCGTGCTCGCCTACAACTTCTTCTTCATTCCGCCGCTCTACCTGTTCATCGTCGCCGATCCGGCCAATGTCGTGGCGTTGTTCTTCTTCATGGTGGTGGCGGTCGTGGCCAGCGCGCTCGCCGCGCGGACGCGGACGCAGACGGAATCGGCGCGGCGCGAAGCCCGCACCACGGCCGAGCTCTACGCTTTCAGCCGCAAGATTGCCGGCGTCATCGAGGCCGACGACCTGCTGTGGATCGTGGTCACGCACCTCGCCCGCCTGCTCAAGGCCGAGATCGTCATCCTGATGCCGGAGCAGGGCAGCCTCACGACGTGCGCGGCCTTCCCGCCGGACAGCGAATTGAGCGATGCCGACCTCGCCGCCGCGCGCTGGTCGTGGGATGCCGACCGGCCGGCCGGCCGCGGCACCGACACGCTGCCGGGCGGTCGCTGGCTGTTCGTGCCGATCCGCACCAGCCGCTCGGCTGTCGCCATCATCGGCGTGCTGCCGCAGAGGGAGGGCCACGCGCTGTCGGCGGGCGAGCGCCGCCTGCTCGAAGCCGTGGGCAACCAGGCCGCCGTCGCGGTCGAGCGCGTGACCCTGGCCGAGGACATCGACCGGGCGCGCCTGGGCGCGGAGCGCGAGCGGCTGCGCTCGGCCATGCTCACCTCCGTGTCGCACGACCTGCGCACGCCGCTGGCCTCGATCATCGGTTCCCTGTCGAGCCTGCGTAGCTACGGTGCGCGCTACGACGCCGCGACACGCGAGGAACTGCTGGGCACAGCGTTGGGCGAAGCCGAGCGACTCGACCGCTTCGTCGGCAACCTGCTCGACATGACCCGGCTCGATGCCGGTGCCATCGCCCCGAAGCGCGAGGCCGTCGAGGTCGGCGACCTCGTCTCCACGACCCTGCGCCGCGTCCAGCCGCTGCTGAAGGACCATGCCGTCGCCAGCATCGTGTCCTCAGGCCTGCCGGTGCTGTCGCTCGACTTCGTGCTGGCCGAGCAGGCGCTGTTCAACCTGCTCGACAATGCCGCCAAATATTCGCCGGCCGGCGGCCACATCGAGGTCGAGGCGCGGCCGGCCGATGGGCACGTCGAGATCGTCGTGCGCGACGAGGGGCCGGGCCTCGCGGTGGAGGATCTCGGCCGCATCTTCGACAAGTTCTACCGCGCTCAGGAGGGCGATCGCCGCCTCGCCGGCACCGGCCTGGGCCTCGCCATTGCCAGGGGCTTCGTCGAGGTCCAGGGCGGTACCATCGTGGCGCGCAATCGCGCCGGCCGCAGTGGCGCGGAATTCGTCGTCAGCTATCCTGTCGGCTGACATGATGGGCTGGGCATGACGGGCCAGACATGACGGGCGACGCCGCGCTGATCC
>Ga0155465_1237_pt1 | contig 10821 bp, 10 predicted proteins | sample RifCSPhighO2_12_FD_107123 | JGI IMG/M metagenome (GOLD analysis project Ga0155465, IMG submission 107123) | Alphaproteobacteria bacterium RIFCSPHIGHO2_12_FULL_66_14 | reverse complement strand
AGAAGGACCTGTCCGACCACCGGTCCCATCGTTCGGGCAAGGTTGAAACCCGCGCTGTTGAGCGCGATGGCCGGCCGGAGGTGCGGTCCGGAGACGATCTCAGGCACGACGGCGTGCCAGGCCGGCGCGTTCATGGCATTGCCGAGGCCCATGCAGAAGCTCAAGCCGAGCAGGCTCCAGTGGTCGAGCCGGCCGAGAAACGCCAGCACCGCCAAAATGGCCGCCACACTCATCATCCAGACTTGGCAGACGATGATGTAACGGCGGCGATCGAACCGGTCGGCCAGAACCCCGGCGAAGAAGCAGAACAGGAACATCGGCAAGGTACCGGCTGCCGACAGGAGCGCCACGAAGATCGGCTCCTGCGTCAGGCTGGTCATTTCCCAGGCAGCACCCGTGGTCGCCATCCAGCCGCCGGTGTTGGACAGCACATTGGCGGTCCACAGCAGCAGGAAAGAGCGATTGGCGAAGGGAGCGAAGGCCGATGCCGGGCGGCCGGCGCCGGTCGGCGGCGTGCTCACCCCAGCGCCTTCTCGTAGATCCGGTGGGTCTTGTAGTGAATGCCGCCGACCGAGCGGATGATATTGTTGGTCGCCTTGTTGTCCTCGAGGATCCAGCCAAGCTCGGCGGAGGTCTTGCCCAGCCGCTTGCCGTTGGCGCGGAGATGGTCGATGGCGATCATGGCGAGGCCGGCGCCCATCAGCGGGTGATTGCGGAATTTCTTCTTCACACCCATCAAGGGCACGCGCGTGCTGGTGACACCGCTGATCTTGAGCCGGAACAGGAGCTTCGCCAGGTTCCAGGGATTGAGCACACCGTCGAAGTCGACGGTGGCTTCGCTGAGATTGGTGAGGGCCAGGATGAAGGCCACCGTCTCGTCGTCGACATCGACGAACACGGCGAGGTCCGGCACGATCACCGGACGCAAGGCCTTGGAAGCATGGTCGATCTCGGCCTGGGTGAAGGGTACGTAGCCCCAGTTGTCGCTCCAGGCGTCGTTGAAGATGCCGACCAGGGTGCGGACCTCGGCATCGAACATCTTCATGTTGGCCGTACGGACCTTGACCCGGCCGGCGAGGCCGGCGCGATCGAGCAGCTTGCGGCCGATGGTCTCTGGCGCGTTCTGGACATCGTAGTCGTAGGAGAAAAGGTCCTTGGCCTTGGCATAGCCGCAGGCCTCGACCCGGGCCCCGGCGTAAGGTGGATCATAGGGCACCATCAGCACCGGGCGGCTGTCGAAGCCGTCGACCAGAAGGCCGACCTCCTCGTTGATCGACAGGGTGAATGGGCCTGTCGCACGCACCATGCCCCTCGCCTTCAGCCACGTCTCGGCCGCGGCGAACAGGGCGGCGAAGACTGCCGGATCGTCCTCGGCCGCCAGGCAGCCGAACTGGCCGGTGCTGTCGGCGTGCTGGTCGAGGTAGGCACGGTCGACCTGGGCGGAGATGCGTCCGACAACCTGGCCGGAACGCCGGGCGAGGAAGAATTGGACCTCGGCGTGCTGAAAGTGCGGGTTCTTCTTGGGCGAGAAGGCCTCTTCACGCTCGACGTTGAGCGGCGCCACCCAGCCCTTGTGCCCGGCATAGAGCCGCCGGGGCAGGCGGATGAAGTCCTTGAGGTCGGCCTTGGTGGCCACGGGGGAAACGACGAGATCGGAAGGTGCCATGTCTGTCTCAACCTACCATGCCCGGGACGGCGCTCCTGAACACGAACTGGCCATCGAGTTCGCACCCGGCGCCATCGGCACGCAACGCGCGGATGTCGACGCCCAGGCGCCATCCTGTCGGCTCACGCTCGACATGGATCAGGTGGTAGCGCGCCCGGCCATACTTGCTGCCGGGAGCCGCCGAAGCCGAGGTGACGCCGATCACCGGCACTGGGCCGGCCGGGCCGTCGATCCGCGCGACTTCGCTTCGGTGATTGTGCCCGTGCAGGATGAGTTCGCAGCCGACCCGCCGGATCATCGCCTGGAACGCCGCGGCATCGGTCAGGCGCTTGAAGGGCGATTCGCTGGTGAGCGGCGGATGGTGGATCAGCACGATGCGGCAGAGCCCTTGGCGGCCGAGATCGACCAAAATTTTCTCGACGGCCGCGATCTGTGCTTCGCCGAGTGTCCCGGTGGCGAAGAACGGAGGCTTGGGCACCCCGCTGTTGAGGCCGACCAGCGCGACCGGTCCGCGCCGACGCAAGGTGGGGAAGACCTGGAAGTCGGCGGCCGGCGACTTGCCGTCGCCGGCCATGTAGGCGCCCCAAAGACCCAGCCCTTTGCCCCATCTCGTGGCGACATAGACATCGTGGTTGCCGGGAATGACCGTGATCCCATCGGGCTTGCCGAGTTCGGCGAGCCACCTCGAGGCGCGGGCGAACTCGTCGGGCAGCGAGATGTTCACCAGGTCTCCGGTGAGGACGATGTGATCGGGCCTCTGCGCCTCGAGGTCGGCCACGATGCCGGCCAGCGCTTCCGGCACGTGCAGATGCACGCGGTGCCGCCACCAGTTGAGATAGCCCGTCACACGCTTGCCAAGGAGGTCGAGAGGGCGCGCCGCGGGCATCGGCAGGTGCGGATCGGATAGATGCGCCAGCGTGAACATGGAAGGGTGATCCACCGCCCGCCCCGGACGGTCAAGCAAGGCGGCAGGAGCTAGCGGCTGCCGGCGACGACGCGCAGCTTCGGCGCCCCGGAAATGACCCCGAGCTGCCGGCCGATTCCCGTCATGACCTCGACCATGTGCTGGAGCTGTTCCGGCGTATGGGCGGCGCAAACCGAGCAGCGCAGCAACGAGACACCATTGGGCGTGGCCGGCGGCACGGCGACATTCACGTAGATGCCGGCATCGAGCATGGCGCGCCAGAAGCCGATGGCGAGCATGCGGTCGGGCAAGTGGACGCCGACCACCGGCCCATGCTCGGGCCCGAGCTTGAAGCCCTGGGCAGCGAGGCCGTCATAGAGGGTGGCGACGTTGTCCCACAGCTGCTTGCGCAACTCGGGCCGCGCCTTGACGACACGCAGTGCCTGGCGGACCGAGGCCACGATCGACGGCGGCAGCGACGCCGTGAACATGTAGGAACGCACGGTCACACGCAGGATGTCGAAATCGGGATCGTTCGAGACGCAGTAGCCGCCGATCGCGCCCAGGGTCTTGGAGAAGGTGCCGACGATGAAATGACAATCGTCGAGAACGCCGGTCGATTCGCAAAGCCCGCGGCCGGTCTCGCCCAGTGCGCCCAGCGAATGGGCCTCGTCGACCAGGACGTAGGCGCCGTACTTCTTGCAGACCTCGACGAACTCCTTGAGCGGCGCGCTGTCGCCCAGCATCGAGTAGATGCCTTCCAGGATCACCAGCTTGTTGCCGGGCTTGTCGCCCAGGCGCCGGAGCCGGGACTCCAGGCTCGACGGATCGTTGTGCTTGAAGCGGACGACCTCGGCCTGGGTCATCTTGCAGGCATCGTAGATAGAAGCGTGGCTGTCGGCGTCGATCAGCAGATGGTCACCCTGGCCGACCAGTGTGGAAATCACTCCGAGGTTGGCCTGGTAGCCGGTCGTGAAGACCATGCAGTGCTTCTTGCCGTAGAAGGCGGCGATCTCCTCCTCGAGGAAGACATGCTCGCTGTAGCTGCCGTTGGCGATGCGCGAGCCGGTCGTGCCGGTGCCCTCGGCGCGGATCGCTTCGATGGCGGCTTCCATGCAGGACGGATCGAACGTCAGGCCGAAATAGTTATTGGTGCCGACCAGAAGCGTCTTGCGGCCGTTGATGACCGCCTCGGTCGGCGAGAGCACCCGCTCCATGCGGATCTGGAAGGGATCGGCCCCGGTGGTCCGGACGTCGCGATACGCCTCGAGCAGGCCCGCGTGACGATCGAACAAGCCCATGATGGCTAGCGCTTGGCGCGCAGATCCAGGATCGTATCGGCGAGCTGGTCGACGGTATGGATCTCGGCCACGACGTTCATCGGGATCGACACGTCGAAACGGTCCTCAAGCTCCATGACCATGTCCATGATCGCCAGCGAATCGATGGTCAGATCCTTGGCAATGACGGTGGCACCGATGATCGGTCGTTCGCCAGCCTGGTAAGGCGCGAGGTGATGGCAAATCTCCCGGATCACGTCGAGGCGCGTCGTGAGGCGGGGCAGTTCAAGGGTGTTGGCGATGTCGTCGTTTTCGACGATCAATTGGTGGGCAGTGCGCAAGAGCGGCTCTCCGGTCCCGGGGTCAGGCATGCCACTTTGTGACAGAAACCATGATTCCTTGTGAAATAACAATTTGTTACGCAGTGTTTCACATGTCCTAGAGCCATCCCTGCCGTCGATACCACAAGACCGTGTCGCGAAATCCCGCCTTGAGGTCGTAGCGGGAGCGGAAGCCAATGGCCGAGGCCAGGCGCCGATCGTGAACCGCCCAGTCGGGATGAAACAGCTCCCTGACCTTGGCACGGGTCAGGATTTGGGGCGCCCCTCCCAAGGCGTGCCGCACGCCGATGGCCCAGCCGACAACTTCCATCGCGATCCGGGGAATCGGCACCGACCACACCGAGCGCCCGAGCGCGATGCCAGCCGCCGCCGCCATGTCGCCATAGCCGTATCCCCTCTCCCGGCCGTCGTCGATCTCGTAGACCGAGTCGGAGGGCGGACGCTCGACCGCCGCGGCCAAGGCTTCGGCCAGGTCCTCGACATGGATGAGCGCCAATCGGGCCTCGTCTAGTCGGGGCCGGGGCGCCAAGCCACGGGCGGCGGCCTTGAAGTAGGTCAGCGTTTCGCGGTCACCCGGGCCATAGACCGCCGGCGCCCGAACCGCCAGCCAGGGGCCGACGCGGCCAGCCACCGCCTGCTCGGCGGCACGTTTGCTTTCGGCATAAGCGGAGAGCTGAGGCTCGCGGGCCGCCAGGGACGACAACAGGATGAATCGGGCCTGAGGCGCGAGAGCGGAAAGGCGTGCCGTGCCGTCGCGGTTGACGACCATGAACTCGGCAGGCTTCCGCGCCTTGATGAGGCCGGCGGCATGAATGATCGTGTCGGCGCCATCGACCAGACACCGCAGCGCGGCTTCATCGGCCAGGTCGCCCAGCACGATCTCGGCCTCGACACCGGGCAACGACGGCACCGGCGACCAGCGCCGGACCAGCAGGCGGATCTTCCAACCCCGCCGGGCCAGGGCGGAGACGAGGTGCGGCCCGACGAAGCCTGTGGCGCCGGTGACCGCAACCAGCCTGGCCATCGCGCCCGGCTCAGGCCGCGGCGGGCTTCGAGGGAGAGGCCGGCGGCGCGTAAAGGCCGGCGAGATAGTTGGCCTTGGTCCGCGCCCGGCTGAGCTTGCCCGAACTCGTCATCGGCAACCCGGTCGTCGGCGGCACCAGGGCGACGTCGCAATCGACGGCGATCGCCTCGCGCACCGCGCCGGCGACGTCGCGCGCAAGCGCCTCGCGCGCTTCCGCGCCCGAGACGCGCGCCAGCACCGCCACGACCACGCGCTCGCCCTCGCCAACGTCGACCGAGAAGGCCGCCGTATCACCGTTCTTCACGATGCGCCTGGCTTCGATCGCCCACTCGATGTCCTGCGGCCAGACATTGCGGCCGTTGATGATGATAAGGTCCTTGGCGCGGCCGGTGACGACGACCTCGCCAGACAGCCAGTAGCCGAGGTCGCCGGTGTCGAGCCAGCCGTCGTCCGAAAGCACCTCGCGGGTGGCCTCCGGCTCGCCGAAATAACCCGGCATCACGCTCGGGCCCTTGATGAAGAGGCGTCCCACCTGGCGGTCGGCCAGCGGCTTGCCCTCGGGATCGCGTACTTCGAGAAGGTGACCGGGCAGGACACGGCCGCACAGCACGAAACTGCGGGCCCGTTTCCCATCCTGTGGATCGGTCGCCGGAATGGCGCGCTGCCGGTCGGCAAGGGCGACCCGGTCGACGACGTCGGTTCGCACGCCCGCGCCCTTGGGGCTGAAAGTGATCGCGAGGCACACCTCGGCCATGCCGTAGCTCGGAATGAAAGCCTTGCGATCGAACCCCGTGGGCTCGAACGCGTCGGCGAAGCGATTGAGCACCTCGGGACGGATCATGTCGCCGCCGATGCCGGCGCGCCGCCAGCTCGACAGATCGAGATCGGCCGGCACCTGCGTGGCGCCGCGCCGCGTCGACAGATCGTAACCGAAGCTCGGACTGTAGGAGATGGTGCCGCGATTGCGTGAGATGATGTTGAGCCACTGCATCGGCCGGCGGGCGAAGTCACGCGGCGTCAGGTAGTCGATCGAAAGCTGGCAGCTGAGGGGGGCCATCAGGAACCCGATCAGGCCCATGTCGTGATAGAGCGGCAGCCAGCTCGCGGCGCGATCACCCGGGATCACGTCGAGGCCTGCCGGTCCGGTCATGCCGGCGAGATTGGCCATCAAGGCCCGCTGGGTGATCTGCACGCCATGCGGATGACGCGTGCTGCCCGACGAGAACTGGATGTAGCAGAGGTCGGCGGCGCCGAGCGGCCGGAGGTCGACCGCCTTCTCCGGCAGTGCCTCCAGGGCGCGGCTGCCACCGTGCAGTCGAACCGCCGGGAACTCCCTGGCAGCGTCGGCGAGGAAGCCCGCGAGGTCGTCGATGCCGACCGCCGCGACGGCTCCCGACGCGAGCAGCTGCCGGCGGAGCTGGTCGAGATAGGCGTCCTTGCCGCCGATCCCGACGGGAATGGACACCGGGACGGGCACCAGCCCGGCATATTGGGCGCCGAAAAAAGTATCGAAGAAGCCGGGCCAGGTGTCGGCCGTGATCAAAAGCCGTTCCCCGGCCGCAAATCCGGCCCCGATCAGCTTGCGGGCGGTGACATGGGCCCGCTCCCGGACCTCGCGCCAGGTGAGCGCCGACAGCAGCTCTCCCTTCGCATTGTAGAAGGAGACGCCGGTTTCTCCCCGGGCGGCATAATCCAGCATCTCGAGCGTCGACTCGAAGCCGGCGCGGCGCTGGGCAAGCTGCGTATTGCGTGAGGGAAGCGGTGCCATCGAACGGCGGGTCTCCTAGCAGAGGGGTTTGACGCCCTCAAGGCGCGCGCCTGCCGCCATGGGCGAAGTTGACACACCCCTACCTCGGTAAGATAGTGCCCGACCCCCGCCAAAAGCGGGGGAATTTTACTTCTGAAGGAGGGTCTAGCTGTGATTACGGCTGTTATGCCGACGTACGGTCGCAAGGACGTCGTGTTCGAACGCGGAGAGGGCAACTATCTCTACGCGACGGACGGCCGACGTTATGTCGACTTTACCTCCGGTATCGCCGTCAACGCGCTGGGCCACTGCCATCCCTACCTGGTCAAGGCTCTGACCGAGCAGGGCCAGAAGCTGTGGCACACCTCGAACCTGTTCCGCATCGGCAATGGCGAGAAGCTGGCCAAGCGGCTGGTCGAGAACTCGTTCGCCGACACCATGTTCTTCTGCAACTCGGGCGCCGAGGCGATCGAGGGCGGCATCAAGCTGATCCGCAAGTACCAGTTCATGAACGGCCAGCCCAAGCGCTACAAGCTGATCTGCTTCCAGGCGGCGTTCCACGGCCGCCTGCTGAACGCGCTGTCGGCCACCGGCAACGAGAAGTACCTCGAAGGCTTCGGCCCGCCGGCGCCCGGCTACCTGCATGCCCCGCTCAACAACACCAACGTCGTGCGCGACATGGTGGACGATGAGACCGCCGGCATCCTGGTCGAGCCGATCCAGGGCGAGGGCGGCATCCGCGCCACCACGACGCAGTTCCTGAAGGATCTGCGCGCGATCTGCGACGAGTTCGGCCTGCTCCTGTTCTACGACGAGATCCACACGGGTTTCGGCCGCACCGGCAAGATGTGGGGCTACGACTGGTCGGGCGTGAAGCCCGACGTGGCGGCGATCGCCAAGGGCATGGGCGGCGGCTTCCCGATCGGCGCCTTCATGGCGACCGAGAAGGCGGCGGTCGGCATGGTACCGGGCACGCACGGCTCGACCTACGGCGGCAATCCGCTGGCCACCGGCGTGGCCAACGCCGTGCTCGACGTCCTCCTGGCGCCGGGCTTCATCGAGGGCGTGCGCGAGCGCGGCGAGTACCTGAAGGGCCAGCTCGAAGGGCTCTGCAAGAAGCACCCGAAGGTGTTCGTCGAGCAGCGCGGCACCGGCTTCCTCCAGGGCATCCGTTGCGTGCCGCCGGCCGGCGAGATGGTCGACAAGCTGCAGTCGCTCGGCATGCTGGTGCCGCCGGCGGGCGAGAACGTCGTCCGCATCTTCCCCGCGTTGATCGCCGACAAGGCGATCCTCGACGAGGGCGTGGCCATCCTCGAGAAGGCCGCGCTGTCGTTCGAAGCGGCGAGCAAGTGACTGCTCATGTCGACGCCCAAGCATTTCCTCGACCTGGATCAGGTCGACCCCAGGACGCTTCGCCAGATCCTCGATCAGGGCAAGGCGATGAAAAAGTCGCGCTCCAACGGGGGGCATGACAAACCACTCGCCGGCAAGACGCTGGCGATGATCTTCGAGAAGCCCTCGACCCGCACGCGCGTGTCGTTCGAAGTCGGCATGCGCGAGCTGGGCGGCGAGACGATCATGCTCGGCCGCACCGACACCCAACTCGGCCGCGGCGAGACCATCGCCGACACCGCGCGCGTGCTCAGCCGCTACGTCGACATCATCATGATGCGCACCACCGTCGAGGAGAAACTCCTCGAGATGGCAAAATACGCGACCGTGCCGGTGATCAACGGCCTCACCGACAAGACCCATCCCTGCCAGCTCATGGCCGACGTCATGACCTACGAGGAGCATCGCGGCTCGATCAAGGGCAAGTCGGTCGCCTGGTCGGGCGACGGCAACAACATGGCGACGTCCTGGATCCATGCCGCCGTGCAGTTCGACTTCGAGCTGCGCATCGCCTGCCCGCCGGAGCTGACGCCGCCGGTCGACGTCGTGCAGTGGGCGGAGAAGTCGAAGGGCCGCATCCGGATCGGCCACGATCCCGAGAAGCTGGTGAAGGACGCCGACTGCGTCGTCACCGACACCTGGGTGTCGATGGGCGACGAGGATCCGCAAAGCCCGAGCGCCGCGCGACGGCACAACCTCCTGCGCGGCTACCAGGTCGACAAGCACCTGATGAAGCAGGCCAAGAAGGACGCCATCTTCATGCACTGCCTGCCGGCGCACCGCGGCGAGGAGGTCACGGCTGACGTGATCGACGGACCGCAGTCGGTGGTGTTCGACGAGGCCGAGAACCGCCTGCACGCCCAGAAGAGTATTTTAGCGTGGTGCCTATCGTGAGTTCTGCGTCGGAGGGAAAACCTTCCGACGATGACTGGGACCGTGTCCTCCCCTTCCAGCTCGACGCGCTGGGGGTTCGCGGCCGTCTCGTGAGGCTCGGCCCCTCGCTCGACGCCATCATCGAACGCCATGGCTATCCGCTCGCCGTGGCGCGGCCGCTGGCCGAGGCGATGGTGCTGTGCGTGGCGCTGGCGACGTCGCTCAAATACGACGGCATCTTCACCCTGCAGATCAGCGGCGACGGGCCGATCCGCCTGCTCGTCACCGACCTCACCAGCGACGGCGCGCTGCGCGGCTATGCCCAGTTCGATTCCTGGAAGCTCGCCGTGGCCCTCGGCACCGGTAACACCGACGCGCCCGACGGCTACGTGCCCAAACTGTTCGGCCAGGGCCGCCTCACCTTCACCGTCGACCAGGGCCGGCACACCGAGCGCTACCAGGGCGTCGTGCCGCTGGAAGGCCCGACCCTGGCCGACTGCGCCCATACCTACTTCCGCCAGTCCGAGCAGCTGCCGACCGGCATCAAGATCGTGGCCCGCCGCGAGGAAGGTGCCGACGGCAGCCCCAGTGGCACGCGCTGGCGCGCCGCATCGCTGGTGGTGCAGCAGATGCCCGAGTTCGACGCCGGCCGCCTCGATATCGACCAGGACCAGCGCGAGGACGACTGGCGCAAGGCCGTCATCCTGATGGCCTCGGCCACCGAGCGGGAGATGCTTGACCCTGGCCTGCCCGGCAAGACGCTGCTGTTCCGCCTGTTCCACGCCGAGGGCGCCCGCCTGTTCGAGCGCCGCGCCTTCGAGGCGCGCTGCCGCTGCAGCCGCGAGCGCATCGACGGCGTGCTGAAGTCGATCAGGCGCGAGGAACTTTCGGACCTGCGCGACCCGCAGGGCCTGGTCGCCGTCACCTGCGAGTTCTGCTCGACCCAATACGCCTACGACGACGCGGACCTCGACCGGATCTACGAGACCGGCGCCGGCGGCTCGCCCGCGGCCTGAAAGTGGACCATTCCGCGGCACACCTCGTTGTGCCACGCGGTGTCCGGCACCCTGTGCCACGAAACGGGGTCAAGCCCTTGATCCGGCTGACCAATCGCCCCCTGACGAACTGTGCCACCGAGCCCGGCCGCTGCGCGAGATGAGTGTTCGGAAAGTCACCGCCGGATTTAGCGAAAGTGGACCATGAAAAACGCCCGGCGCGAAGGATCGCCCGGGCGTTGCCAGCAGAGCCCGCAAGGGCTCCGACTGTAGCGAAAAACTACCACGAAACCTGCTGAACTTGCAAATCTATTTACACGTCGTGCCACTCGAACGCGAACGGCGCCTCGCGAAAGCCGAAGCGGTCGACATGGAGTGCCACGCCTTTCTTCAGCGCCGCGAGCTGGCCCTCGGAACTCGTCGCCAGACGGCATTCGAGGGCGTCGGCATGCGCGGCGAGGAAGAGCGTGGCGTCGCCCGGCCAGTCGGCGCCGCGGGCGTTGCGGGGAAAGACGACCTTGCCCTGCTCTTCCGTGAATTCGACGGCGAGGTTGTGACTCCAGTGCTTGCAAAGCTGCTGGAGGTAGCGACGGCCGTTG
>Ga0155465_1202_pt3 | contig 10883 bp, 11 predicted proteins | sample RifCSPhighO2_12_FD_107123 | JGI IMG/M metagenome (GOLD analysis project Ga0155465, IMG submission 107123) | Alphaproteobacteria bacterium RIFCSPHIGHO2_12_FULL_66_14 | reverse complement strand
ATGGCGTCGGTCATCTGGGTGTGGAAATCGAGGGCGACGGCGATCGGTACGTCGGGCGCGATCTTGCGGATCCGGTTCAGCAGCTCGCCTTCGCCGTCGTCGTAGTGCTCCGCGACCATGGCACCGTGAAGCGCCAGGAGGACGGCGTCGCAGCCCTTCTTGACCGCGTCGACGATCGCCGTCGTCATCTGCTCGTAGGCGGCCTTGGTGACCAGGCCCGAGGGATGGGCCGAGGCAGCCATCGGCACGGTGAATTCCGCGCCGGCCTGGCGGGCCACTTCGATGAAACCGCCGAGCGAGGTGTTGGTGCCCTCGGCTTCCTGGATAGCGGCGGGGCCGGCGAGGTCGCCAGCGCGGGCGAAGGACTCGATCGGGGTGGGCAGGGGCGAGAACGTGTTCGTCTCGTGCATCATCATCGCCACTACGAACTTTTTCGCCAAAGCTGCCTCCCGCCCTCAAATAAGCCCTTGAGCAATCTACATAAATCCGCCCAGCTGCGCCTGGAGCAGCACTGCGTTCAGCACATAGCTGCATCGCGCAAGATTGGTGCGTTGCAAAAAAGACACACCCGAATTGGATCGTCAACCTTGGCTAAATCTGTGAATTCAGGGCTCTTTTTCGCTCTTGAAATCTCTTCGCAGGTGCACCATTCTCTGGGGGCAGCAAACGTCACATCTGTGACCTTCATTGTTTGCTGTATGCCCGTCTTGGGCGTTTCCTCCCTAAACTCGGGCCGTGCTTGTCACGGCCCCTTTTTTTGCCTTCGCGCCTATTCGGCGGCGAGCGGTCGCGGGAGCAGGGTTTCCAGGGCCCGATTGCCGATCTCCTCGAGCAATCCGGTCATCAACCGTGCCACGACCCCTGCCACGGGCAGCTTCTCGTGGCGGGCTTCGTCCATATAAAGAGCCCGGTTGATTTCGATCTGCAGAGTATGGCGGCCAACCGCAGGGCGACCATATCGCTGCGTCGTGAAGCCGCCGGCGTAGGGTTGGTTGCGCAACACCCGCAGCCCGCGGGCGGCAAGCCAACGCTCGGCGCACTCGACCAACTCAGGCGCGCAAGATTCGCCGTGATTGTCGCCCAGCACGACATCGACGCGGGAATCACGTTCTCGCACCCCCAGGTTCGACACCGACGACGGCATCGAATGGGCGTCGACCAGCAGCGCGCCGCCGAACCGGGCATAGGTCTGCTCGACCAGGGCCGACAGAGCCCGGTGATAGGGGCGCCAACAGGCATCGAGCCGATGCTCGATCATTCCGGCCGGCACCCGGCCGCGGTAGATCGCTTCGCCGCTCGCCGCCACGCGCGGGATCATCCCGAGACCCGCGGCCACGCGCGTGGTCCGGTGGTTGAGTGGTCGCGGCAGCGGCCCCTCGAACATTGCCGGATCGAGTTCGTAGGGTTCGCGGTTGGCATCGACGTAGGACCGTGGAAAACGGGCTGCCAGCAAGGGCATACCGAGTAGTGGCGCGGCCCCGAACAGTTCGTCGACGAAGGCGTCCTCGGCCCGGCGCAGCGCCGCCAGCGTCACCGCCGCCTGGGCCAGGAATTCGGCGGGATAATTCGATCCGCTGTGCGGTGAGGCCACGACCACCGGCATCGTCTGGCGTGCCGGCAAGCGGCAGTCCAAAGCCTCGTGATCGGGCGTGGCCAGGGCGAATTCCATGCCTGCCTCATAGCGCGCGGAGCTGGGCCCGTCACGCGCCCCGCTCAGGCCGAGGCCCGCTCTTGCCAATCCTTGGGCAGCGATGTAGACGACCGGGCTTCCGCGTTGCGGCGTGCATCAGCATGTCGCGAGGCGATCGGCGATGGGCGCGTAGCTCAGCGGTAGAGCACTGTCTTGACATGGCAGGGGTCACAGGTTCAATCCCTGTCGCGCCCACCATCGCCCCACCACCAGCCCTTGATCTGACCACCTCTTGATCTGAGTCGGGTGCCATCGGACTGTAGAGGATCACTGGAGTCCCGATGTCCGACTTTTTCTCGCTTTATTCCCATGAATTCGTGCGCATCGCCTGCTGCGTGCCCCGTACCCAGGTGGCGAATGCACCGTTCAACCTCGCCGAGACGCTGAGGCTGGCGGCCGAGGGCGACCGGGCCGGTACCGCGCTGATGGTCTTTCCGGAACTCGGGCTCTCCTCCTACGCCATCGAGGACCTGTTGCTGCAGGACGCGCTCCTCGACGAGGTCGAGCGCTCCATCGCCGAGGTCGTGAAGGCGTCGAAGAAGCTCAATCCCGTCCTGATCGTCGGCGCGCCGCTGCGCGTGCGTGGCCGGCTCTACAACACGGCCATCGTCGTCCACCGCGGGGCCATCCTGGGCGTCGTGCCCAAGATCTACCTGCCGAACTACCGCGAATTCTACGAGAAGCGGCATTTCGTGTCTGGCGCCAACGTACTCGAGCCGGAAGTCAGGCTCGCCGACCAGACAGTGCCGTTTGGCACGGACTTTCTCTTCCGTTCGACCGGCAGCGTGCCGTTCACCTTCCATGTCGAGATCTGCGAGGACATCTGGGTGCCGGTGCCGCCGTCGAGCCATGCGGCCCTCGCCGGCGCCGAGGTGCTGGTCAACCTCTCGGCCAGCAATATCACCATCGGCAAGGCCGAGACGCGTCGCCTGCTGTGCGGCAGCCAGTCGGCGCGCGGCGTGGCTGCCTATGCCTACTCGGCATCGGGGGCGGGCGAGTCGACGACCGATCTCGCCTGGGACGGCCATGCGGCCATCTTCGAATTGGGTGACCAGCTGGCCGAATCGCAGCGTTTCGCCAAGGAGTCGGTCATCATCCAGGCCGACGTCGACCTCGGGCGCATTCGTCAGGAGCGGTTGCGCTACAATGCCTTCGCCGACTGCGCGGCCAACGAAGGCACGCGCGTGACGCGCTTTCGCGCCGTCACCTTCGAACTCGATGCGCCCAAGAAGAGCGTGGCGTTGCAGCGCGCCATCGAGCGCTTTCCCTATGTGCCATCCGATCCGGCCAAGTTGCGCGACAATTGCTACGAGGCCTACAACATACAGGTCCAGGGCCTGGCGCAGCGGCTGCAGTCGAGCCGCGTCGAGCGTGCCATCATCGGCGTGTCGGGAGGTCTCGATTCGACGCACGCCCTGCTGGTGACCTGTCGGGCGATGGACCTGCTCGGCCTCGATCGCAAGAACGTGCTGGCCTACACGATGCCGGGCTTCGGTACGTCGGACAAAACCCACAAGAATGCCTGGCGGCTGATGCGCGAGCTGGGTGTCACGGCGGCCGAGATCGATATCAAGTCGACCGCCAAGCAGATGCTGGCCGATATCGGCCATCCGTTCGGCCGGGGCGAGAAGGTCTACGATGTCACATTCGAGAACGTGCAGGCGGGGCTGCGCACCGATTATCTGTTCCGCCTCGCCAACCAACATGGCGGCATGGTGGTCGGCACCGGCGATTTGTCGGAGCTGGGGCTGGGCTGGTGCACTTACGGCGTGGGCGATCACATGTCCCACTACAATCCCAACGGTTCGGTCTCCAAGACGCTGATCCAGCATCTGATCCGCTTTGTTGCCGCGTCGGGCGATGTCGACAAGAACACGGCCGCCACGCTGCACGATATTCTCGACACCGAGATCTCGCCGGAGCTCATTCCACCGGGCGAGAGTGGCGTCATCCAGTCGACCGAGCAGTCGGTCGGACCCTACGCGCTGCAGGATTTCAATCTTTATTACCTGACGCGATTGGGTTACCGGCCATCCAAGATCGCGTTCCTTGCCTGGAACGCCTGGCACGATGTCGACAAGGGCGCCTGGCCGGCCAATGTTCCGACAGGTTCCAAGCGCGCCTTCACGCTGGCCGAGATCCGCAAATGGATGACGCTGTTTCTTCGTCGCTTCTTCACCAACCAGTTCAAACGCTCGGCGCTGCCCAATGGGCCCAAGATTTCGTCGGGCGGCTCACTGTCGCCACGCGGCGATTGGCGGGCGCCCTCAGACGGCAGTCCCGATGTATGGTTGGCTGAACTCGCCGGGCATGTTCCGGAGAAATAGACTGGGCTTTGTGGAGGGAGGACGAGCCGATGCCACTCAAGATCAAGAAGACCGTGCAGCAGATGGTCGATGAGGCCAACGCCGCGATCGAGACCTTGCCGCTGGCCGAGGCGATGAAGGTCCACGGCTCGTCGGCTGTCACCTTCATCGACATCCGCGATCCACGCGAGCTGTGGCGCGACGGCACGATTCCGGGCGCCATCAACGTGACCCGCGGCATGCTCGAGATGTGGATCGATCCCAAGAGTCCCTATGCCAAGGAATTCTTCCAGACCGGCAACAAGTTCGTGTTCTTCTGCGCCGGCGCATGGCGCTCGGCGCTCGCGACCAAGACCGCGCAGGACATGGGCCTGACCCCGGTGGCGCATTTCGAGGGCGGCTTCGGCGCCTGGAAGAAGGCGGGCGGTCCGGTGCAGACGGTCGAGCCCAAGAAGTAGGCCGGGCGCTTCGACCATGGGCGCCGAGCAGCCGCTGGTTCCGCAGCCGACTGAGGCAGAGTTTCCCGAATTCCTTTCGATTCCTGTGCGTGTGGCGCGCAACGCTGCGCGCTACCCCGACAAGCCGGGTGTCAAGTGCGAGGGCACGACGCGGAGCTGGCGGGATTTCGACCGGCGGGTGAACAGGATCGCGCGCAGTCTGGCCGGCATGGGCGTCGGGCGCGGCGACAAGATCGCGATCCTGGCCACCAATTCGGTCGAGTACTTGGAGACTTTCATGGGCGGCCTGCGGGCCGGCGCCTGCGTCGTGCCGCTGTCGACCATGGCGGCGGCAGATGCGCTCGAGAAGATGCTCGACGATTGCGATGCCAAGGTCCTGTTCCTGTCGGATCAATATCGAGGCCTGGTCGAGCCGTATGAGAATCGGCTGGGCAAATTGATCGACGGTGGTCGCATTTCCTACGATTTCACCCGGCCGGATTGGCGGAACTTCGAGGAATGGCTGGCGCCGGCCAGCGACGAAGCCTTTTCGGTGCCGATCGGCGTGCTCGACGACTTCAACATCATCTACAGTTCGGGCACCACGGGCCTGCCCAAGGGCATCCTACATTCCCATGTGATGCGCGACATGCTGGCCGTGCGCTTTACTGCCTTCGACTATGGCCCCGATACGATCTCGCTGGCGTCGACGCCGCTCTATTCCAACACGACGCTGGTTTCCGTCCTGGCGACGATCGGTGTCGGCGGCACGACCATCCTGATGACCAAATCGGATGTCGTGAAGTTTCTCGAGATCGCCCAGCGGGAACGCGTGACGCATGCGATGCTGGTGCCCGTACAATACCAGCGCGTCCTCGCTCACCCGGACTTCGACAAGTACGATCTCAGTTCGTTCAAGGCCAAACTCTCCACCAGTGCGCCGCTGCGGGCGCACATCAAGGCCGATTGCCTAGCGCGGTGGCCGGGACGCCTGATCGAGATCTACGGCCTGACCGAGGGCGCCGGGAGCTGCACGCTCGAGGCCAACCTCAACCCGGACAAGCTCCATACCGTCGGCAAGCCTGGCCTCGGCAGCGAGATCGTGGTGCTGGACGAGCAGGGCAGGGAGCTGCCGCAGGGCGAGGTGGGTGAGTTGGCCGGCCGCGCCCAGCTGATGATGAAGGGCTACTACAAGCAGGAAGACAAGACGCGCGAGCTCTTCTGGCATGATGAGGACGGCCGGCTGTTCTTCAAGTCGGGCGACATGGGAAGGATCGACGAGGATGGCTTCATCGTCCTGCTCGATCGCAAGAAGGACATGATCATTTCCGGCGGCTTCAACGTCTATGCCACCGACATCGAGGTCATGCTGCTCAAGCATCCCGACGTGGTCGATGTGGCGGTGATCGGCATTCCGAGCGATAAATGGGGCGAATCGCCACTGGCGCTCGCGGTGCTGGCGCCGGGATCGAAGGCAACGGCAGAAGAGATCCGCGATTGGGCCGACGGCCAGCTCAGCAAGACGCAGCGCCTGGCCGCGGTGGAGTTTCGCGATTCTCTCCCACGCAGTACCATCGGCAAGATCATGAAACGCGAGTTGCGGGCGCCCTACTGGGAAGGCCGCGGCAGCAAGATCTGAGGACACGATGACCGATCCGACACTGCGCTCCTCGCACCTCTTCACGCTCACGCTCGAGGTCGATCCGAACATGACCGACCTCGGCGAGACGCCCTACGGGCGCCGCCGGATCGCCACCGTCACGGGCGGTAGCTTCGAAGGCGAGGAGTTGCGCGGAAGCGTGCTGCCGTCGCCGGGTGGCGACTGGCTGTTGCTGCGCCGCGACGGCATCCTGCAGCTCGACGTCCGACTGACGCTCAGGACCGACGATGGCCATCTCGTCTACATGAGCTACCGGGGCATGCGACATGGACCGGCCTGGGTAATCGAGCAGCTCAACAAGGGTGAGAAGGTCGATCCCAGCCAATACTATTTCCGCTCGACGCCGTGGTTCGAGACGTCGTCGGACAAGTACCGCTTCCTGAACCGCATCGTCTGCGTGGCGACAGGCCGGCGCGAGCCGACGGGGCCAGTCTACGAGGTCTTCCAGATCCTCTAGCGCGCGATCCTGTTCAGTACAGGCAGTATATACTCACGGAACTTCGCCGGATTCTCGCTCATCGGGAAGTGACCGAGTTCCTTCATGATCTGGACCTCGACGCCCGGGATCTGCGCCGCCGTGCGCAGCGTATCCTCGGTCGTGCAGGAGAAATCGTATTCCCCGGTCAGCAGATAGAGCGGGCATACCCTGGTGTCGATCGTCTTCACCTTCTCGCGCAGGTCGCCGTCGACGCGATAGAAGTAGAGGTCGCCCTTGAACACGCCCGGGCCGCCCTGCATGTACATCCACAAGGTCTCGTGCCGGCTCACCGGTGGGCTTTGCGGCGCGATCAGGCCGGAGATCAGGGCAGCGCAGACCTCGCCACCATGAACGTCGGGCCGATGCAGCCAGGCGGTGTCGTACCAGGGCTGCTGGAAGTCTGCGGCCTCCAGCGCGATCAGGGCCCGGAACTCGGCCGCATGCGCGATGGCGAGATTGAGCACGATGCGGCCGCCGATCGAACAGCCCATGACCACCGGCCGGTCGAGGCCCATGGAGTGGCAGAAGGCGCGGACGGCAGCGGTGTAGGATGCCGTCGTCAGGCGGTACTCTTCGCGTTCCCAGCCGTCCGGGGGCGTCGACTTGCCGTGCCAGGGCATGTCGAAGGCGAGCACGCGGAACCGGCCGGTGATCTCGGGATCGGCCAGCAGGTGGCGGAACTGGCGGCTGTCGGCACCGGCGGTGTGCAGGCAGACGAGCGGGATTCCGCCACCTGTCTCGGGGCCTGCTTCCTCGAAATAGAGGCGGTGAGCGATACCGTCGATCTCGAGCCGCAAGTAGCGGCCGACCATGGGGTCGAGGGTCGGTGCCATGATCAGTTCATCTCCGGCAACCGGCGCGGCAACGCCAGCAGGTCCTTGAAGTACTGCAGGTTCTGCAATAGGGGCCGCAAATCACCGTCGAACGATGCTGCGCCGCGCTTGGTGAGCGCGAAGAGGTCGTGCCAGCCGGGCTCTGGCACTTGTTGCCAATGGCGCTGCCAGGCTTCATCGGTGCCGCTGACGGAGAACGCCACCGAGCGCAGGAGGTGCAGCCCACGGGCGAAATCGGCGAGGGCGCCTTCACGCAAGGTCAGATAGAAGGGCTCGGCGCCGATATCGATGCGAAGATCCGTGTCCAGCCAGCGTCCGCGGCGGCGCAGATCGGAGTCGGCCGCGAGGAGGTCAGGCAATCGAGCGAAGCGGTCGGCAGGGCTCATTCCTGCAGAATGTACTCGATCTCCGATCCATCGAAAGCCTTGAAAGCGGCCTTCACCCAGCGGCCGCGATCGTCGAACCACTGGTCCAGGGTTATGTCGCCGCTGTAGCGATAGTGCGTGGCCTCGATAGAGCGCGACGAGGTGTTGATCGTCTCGCGGCCGAGATCGGCGATCTGGACCTTCGCCGGCGTGCCGTACTGGGTGTTGAGCAACATCGACTGCTTGACCTGGTTCAGGTTCCAGTGGGTCGAGGGCAGCACGGTGGGCGGCAAGGCTTCGACAACGGCAACATTGCGTTGAAACCCTTGGTCGTTCACCGAGGTGGTGAAGCCCGTATCGGGGCCCTTCCGTTCGACCGCAAGCCGATTGCCGTCATGGCGGGCGCGCATCGTGAATTGCTTGCCGTTGTCGTCGGTCTTGGTATCGATCGATTGAAGCATGGAGCCCTTCCACACCTCGTTTCCGCGATGGCTATAGCGGTAAACTGTGAGGCCCAGCGCCTTGACGGCGAAATCGATCGAGGTCGCCACCGCTCGCTGCTGGCGGTTACCCTGAAAAGCCAGGGTGTGGCTGCCGATCTGCTGTCCGTTGCGATAGACGGTGAACGAATGGGTATTCCCATAGGGAAAGTCGTCGGTCGCGGCCGACGATGCCGCACCTGCTCCGATAAGGATCGACGCAAGGACCAGTCGACGCATATCCGACTCCTTTTCCTATTATACGTCGGAATGGGCCTCCAGATCACGCGGCAACATCGCGGTCAGACGACGCGGTCATCCCGCAACCTCTGGATAACGGCCGGCTCGTAGCCAAGTTCCCGCAGGATCTGGTCGGTATGCTCGCCGAGCTTCGGCGCCCGATGGCGGATGGTGAGCGGCGTGCGGGACAGTCTGACCGGCTCCTGGAGCACCGGGACCGGCTTGGCTGCCCCGGGAAAGTCCATCGGGTGCAGGAACTTGGCGTCCCGTACGTGCTTGTCGTCCAGCGCCTGCTGCGGCGTGTAGATCGGGCCTGCCGGGATACGGTTGTCCTCCAGCGCAGCCAGTGCCTCGGCAACCGTTCGGCTGTCGCACCACTTCTGCATGATCGCCGATAGTGCCTCGCCATTGTCGCCGCGAGCGAGGTCGTCCCTGAAGCGCGGGTCGTCGGCCAGGGCCTCGTTACCCATCAGCCTGCACCACCGCACGAACAGCGGCTGGCCAATGGTCATGGCGTAGATCCAGCCGTCCCTGCATTTGAAGGTGTCGGAGGGGCCGGCCGTGAAGCCGCGATTGAGCGTGGCGATGCGATTGAGGCTGAGCATCGCCTGCTCGATCAGATGGCCGTTGGTGATGTTCATGGCGGTGCGCAGCAGCGCGGTCTCGACCTTCTGGCCCTTGCCGCTCTTGGCGCGGTCGATCAGGGCGGCCAGCACGCCCACGGTATTGAGCAACGCCGTGCCGAAATCGACGAACGGGGCGTTCATGCGTGTCGGCACCTTGCCGTCGCCCGACAGGAACATGGCGCCGGACATCGCCTGGCCGATCGTGTCGAAGCCGACCCGGGTCGCGTAGGGGCCTTCGGAGCCGAAGGTCGAGGTCGTGGCGAGGATGATCCTGGGGTTGATGGTGGAGATGGTGTCGTAATCGATGCCCATCTTCTGCAGGTCTTCGTAGGGCAGGTTCGCGATCACCACGTCCGAGACGGCGACCAGCTTCTTCACGATCTCGCGGCCGGCAGGCTTCACCGGGTTGAGCGTGAGGCCGAGCTTGTTGCGGCCCATCTGGAGGAACATGGCGCCTTCGCCGCCCTCGACCACCGGCGTAACCCAGCGGTCCTCGCTGCCGCCCAGCTTCTCGATGCGGATGACCTCGGCCCCAAGGTCGCCCAGCATCGTGCCGCAGAACGGGCCGGCGATGTACCGCCCGAAATCGAGAACGCGAATGCCCTCCAGGACGCCTGCCATGACTGATCAGTTCCTCTCTTCACCGGGCGCCGCGGTGAGGGTCAGGCCACTGCAGGACGGCGGGCGTAGATCCAGGCCACGGCAAGTGCGGGCAAAGATAGCGCAACCGCCGCCGCCGTCATCTGGAAAGACGACAGGGGCATTAGTCCGCCGCCCGGGGCGGCGAACAGCAGGCCGCCGAGGATCAACGCCGCTCGAACCGGCCACTCGAACCCGCCACAGCGCCGCAGATCGCCGATTCGGCCGATGTAGCCCTGCAATCCCGCGCACACCAGCACGATGCCGATGAGTGCCGTCGCAAAGTGCAGGACGAAGTCCAGGAATTCTCCCTGCAGCACAAGCGAGGGGTTGAGAATGAAGAAGCAGGGCACGAAATAGATGATGCTGCCGATCTTCATAGCCTGCAGGCCGGTGTCGATCGGGTTTGCTCTGGCGACCGAGGCAGCGGCGAAGGCCGCCAGTGCGACCGGCGGCGTGATGAAGGACACCATGCCCCAATACATGATGAACATGTGGACCGCGAGCGGATCGAGTCCTGCCTGGATGAGACTCGGCGCCAGCAGCACGGCGAGAAAGATGTAGCATGCCGTGATCGTCATACCCATGCCGAGGATGAAGCTGGTCAGCGCCCCCATCAGGATGAGCAGGAGCGGTTGGCCGCCCGCCAGGTAGAGGAGTTCGGTGGTCAGCGTACCGGTCAGTCCAGTCAGCGAGAAGGCGCCGACGAGAAGGCCGATGCCGGCCAGGATTGCGACCAGTTCGACGAAGACGCGTCCGTTGCCTTCGATGAAGGCGAGCAGTTCCGTCCAGCCCCAGCGCTTGTCGGAGAACAGTTGGTTGAGGACGATCAGCAGGCCGGTGGCGATCCACGGCGCCCAGTTCTCCCGTTTCATCACCAGCAGCAGCACGACCAGCACTATGATGACGAAAATGAAGTACCAGCCGTCGCGGAATACGTCGCGAACGCGGGGCATCTCCTCTCGCTTGAGGCCGACCATGGAATTGCGGCCGGCGAAGAAGTCGATCTGCATGAACAGGGAAAAGTAGAACAGCACCGCCGGGACAGCGGCGGCGAGGGCGACCTCGCTGTAGGGGATGTTCAGGAATTCGGCCATGACGAAGGCGGTGGCGCCCATCACGGGCGGCGC
>Ga0155465_1240_pt2 | contig 10930 bp, 12 predicted proteins | sample RifCSPhighO2_12_FD_107123 | JGI IMG/M metagenome (GOLD analysis project Ga0155465, IMG submission 107123) | Alphaproteobacteria bacterium RIFCSPHIGHO2_12_FULL_66_14 | reverse complement strand
GCTGAAGTCGTCGCGCAGCCGGTTGACCAGGAAGCGCAGGTAGTCGTCGCCCAGCTCGTCGGGCTGGCTGACCGAGATCATGTAGGTCGGAGGACGGATCTTGGTCTGCGTCATGAAGCGCAGCCGGATGCGCCGGCCCTTGGCGAGCGGCGGCGGATGGAGCGTCTCCATCTCGCGCAGCCAGCGATTGAGGATCGGCGTCGTGAGGCGCTTGTTCCAGATGTCGTAGGTCTCGAACACCTTGGGCATCAGCCGTTCGACGCCGCGTCCGGTCAGCGCCGAGAAGCCGACGATCGGCACGTCCTTGACCTGGGCGAACGAGGCTTCCAGCCGGTCGCGCAGCTTCTTCCACGCCTTGGTCGACTTGGCCTGGTCGTCTGCCAAGAGGTCGGTCTTGTTGACGGCGATCACCAGGGCGCGGCCTTCCTCGATCACCCGGCCGGCGACGGCGAGATCCTGCTTCTCCAGCATGTCCGCCGCATCGAGCACCACGACCACGACGTCGGCCAGGCGGATGGCGTCCAGCGTATCGGCGACGGAAGCGGCCTCGAGGCGCTTGTCGATGCGGCTGCGGCGGCGCATGCCGGCGGTGTCGACCAGCCGGATCGGGCGGCCCCGCCACTGCCATTCGACGCGAATCGAGTCGCGCGTGATGCCGGCCTCCGGACCCGTGAGCACGCGCTCCTCGCCGACCAGCCGGTTGAGCAAAGTGGATTTGCCGACATTGGGCCGGCCGACGATGGTGAGCAGCATCGGCCGCTTGGTGGGCTCGGCGTCGGCGGCTTCGCTGTCCTCGTCTTCGAGGGGCATCGGCGGCACGTGCCGGGCCAGCGCCTCGTGGAGATCGCTCAGCCCCTCGCCGTGCTCGGCCGAGACCGGGATCGGCTCGCCCAGCCCCAGCCCGTGGGCCTCGGCCAGGCCGTTCTGTCCGGCGCGGCCCTCGCACTTGTTGGCGACCAGGATCACCTTGGCGGCCCGCTTGCGCAGCCAGTTCGCGAAGGCTTCGTCGAGCGGCAGGACGCCCGCGCGGGCGTCGATCAGGAACAGCACGACATCGGAGGCTTCGACGGCGCGCTCGGTGAAGCGCCGCATGCGCGCCTCCAGCACCTCGCCACCCATGGTTTCCCAGCCGGCGGTGTCGAGCAGCGTGAAGGCGAGGTCGCCGAGTTGCGCCGGCGCTTCGCGGATGTCGCGCGTCACGCCGGGCTGGTCGTCGACCAGCGCATGGCGGCGCCCGACCAGCCGGTTGAACAGAGTCGATTTGCCGACGTTGGGCCGGCCGACGATGGCTACCCTGGGGGCTACCCTTGAGGGCGCGCCCCGCGGCGGGCGCTTGTCGTCAGCGGAGGGCAACGAGTCGGCCTGAATCGGTCAAGACGTAGATGGTGCGATTGGCGACGATCGGGGCGAGCCGGACCGGATCGCGGACATCGAGCTTGCCGAGGATCTCTCCGGTATAGGGCGACAGCGCGAGCAGCTCGCCCAGCGTGCCGCCGACGAGCAGCCTGTCGCCGGCCAGGACAGGACCGCCCCACAGCACCGGCTTGCGGCGCTTGTCGTCGAGAAACTGGGTGAGCGGCGTCACCCACTTGATCTTGCCGTCGTCGCGACCGAGAGCGACGACGTCGGCGCTGCTGGTGACGATGAACAGGAAACGGCCGGCCGCCCACGGCGTCTGGCTGCCGCCGATGCTGCGCTCCCAGACGCGCTGGCCGCTGCGCAGGTCGACGGCGGCGATCTGACCGGCCGAGCCCATGGCCACCACGACGCCGCGGTCGATCACGGGACGACCGCGTATGTCGGCCAGATTGCCGAAGGCCCGAACCTCGCTGCGCGTGCCAATCAGCGACTCGTTCCAGACCGGCCGGCCATTGTCGAGGCGCAGGCCGACCAGCTCGCCGGAACTGAAGGGCGCCACGACGTACTCGCCGGAGCCGGCCGGACTGTTGCCGCCGACGTAGCCGGCAACTTCCTGCAGGGCGGTGTACTGCCAGAGATCCGAGCCGTCGACCGCGGCGAGGGCCTGCAGCTTGTTGTCGATGCTGACGGCGAAGACGCGGTCGCCGAACACCAGCGGCGCGCCGCGCACGGGCGCGCTCACCGCCGACGTCCAGATTTCCTTGCCGTCGGCAGGGTCGAGCGAATAGACGGCGGCAAACCCCGTCGTCACGAACAGCCGCCCGCCGTAGTAGGCGAGGCCGCCGCCGAACTCGTCGGTGTCGCGCGCCTTTTCCGGTGCCAGCGTCACCCGCCAGATCAGCTGGCCGGTATCGGCATTAAATGCCGATACTGTACTTTCGGCATCCTTGGCGAACACTTTCCCGTCGGCCATGATCGGCGGCGTCGTGAGGATGCGCGAGGACGACGAGCCGGCTCCGACATCGGCCGTCCAGATGATCTGAGGCGAATCGCCGATTGCCAGGTTGTGCATGGCGTAGTTGGCAAACCCGCCGGATTGCGGCCACGAGTCGTTGACCACCGGCGCCGGAAGCACGACCTGGACGCCTGCCATCTCCTTGTCGGGCTCGAGTTCGCTGCGGTCGCCGAAGACCGCCACGCGCTCGCCCGGCAGCGGGACCTTGGAACTGCCGAAAATGCTGTCGGCGACGTCGGTCATTGAATCGCAGCCGGCCAACGAGACGGCCAGAACGCCGCCGGCAACAAGAGTGAAGAGACGGCTTACGCGCGATACGCTCGGCATGTTTCTATTTCGCCTCTGTGGCGGCGTAGAGGTTGAGCATTGCCGACGCCCGTTGCGCGGCGCCCTGGGGCGTGCCGGAATCCTTGGCGATCTCGCCCCAGAGTTCGCGAGCCCGCTTGGCGTCGCCTTTTCGCGCGGCCGCGAGCGCCTGGACTTCGCGCACGCTGATCCGGAACGGGCGGTCGGGCCCGGCGAGCGGCTCCAGCTTGGCCGCCATCTCGTCGGCCCTGGGCGTGTCGACGCTCTTCAGCGCCGCGATCACCGTGGCGAGATCGGTGAGTTCGGGAGCGGACAGCCTGGGCGCGACTGCGGCAAGTGCCGCGACCTGCTCGTCCAGGGTATCGCGCAGCTGGGCCACGATCAGCGCAGCCAGGGAGCGATAGGGCTCGCGCGCATCGGCAGCCTGCGTCTCGAGGTCGGCGCGTGCCGCAGCCGTGTCCGGTCCGATCTTGGCCAAGGCCGCCGAATAGGCGACGCTGGCGGCCGCGCGCTGACCGGCATCGTACTGGCGCCAGCCGACCATGCCCGCCACCGCGACCACGACAGCGACTGCGCCGGCCACGACCCAGCTCCCCCAGCGGTCCCACCATTCCCTGAGTTCGTCCTTGCGGACGGCCTCGTCTACTTCCTGAAAGGCAGCGGAGTCGGACACACAAGGCTCCCGGATTATCGCGAAATATCAACAGCTTCAGCGGCGGTTCATAGCCCCCCACCCTGGTTTTGGCAAACCTCGGCCAAAGGGTGTTTCGAGTGCTTTACCGGCCCCGGCGCATCTGTAACAATTCGACCCGACGACATGGTTCAAGCCGCGATCGCATGACCAATCTCTATCGTTTGGCCGACCAACGGGCCCGGCGTCGGATTGTCTCATTCGATCGGCGGGAACTGTCCCGCCTGCTCGGTCTGTACAGCATGCGGGTCGCCTCGGGGGAATGGCGGGACTACGCCATCGACTTTCGGCCCGGCATGGCGATTTTCTCGATCTTCCGCCACACCTCGGAACAGCCCCTGTTCGCCATCGCCAAGGTGCCGAACGGGACCCAGGGCGGCGGCTACGTGGTCTATAACGGGCCGCGCAAGCTCGCGCATGGCGATTCGCTCGAAGACGTGCTCGGCGTCTTCGACCGCAAGCTTCGCCTGCTGCTCGGTTAGCCCCAGCGACGTCAGCCCCAGCGACGACGCGCCGATTGGCGCGCGCCGACTGCAGAGTCTAGTTGCCCTTTTCCGGCGTCGTTGCCGCGCCGATGCCGGCGCCCAGCGCGGCACCCACGAGGGCCGGCCCGACGAGGGGCCAGCCGGCCAGTGCGCCGACGGCCAGGCCCGTGCCGGCGCCGATGCCGCCGCCGGTAACGGCGCGTTCGCCCCAGGTGTCGCCGCAGGCGGACACCGACAGGGCCAGGGGAATCAGGAGGACGGAAGCGATCTTGGTATTCATGGTGCGAACCTCAGAGGGGAAATGGGCCGGTTCAGGCCGTACGAATATTCTTGGCCACCCGCGAGGGCGTTTACGGTACCTTCCGGCAATTGATAGAGAACGTCAAGAAAATACAATAACACATTGATTTATATAAATAATATTGTGTCTTTTTCTGGGAATTCCAGACCTGTCCCCGGATCGTGCTGCATGTCGGCCTAGGTATCCCGCCAGCGGGCCGGCGGTTGGCCGAATTCACGCTTGAAGGCCCTGTTGAACGCCACCTCTGAGGCGTAGCCGACGGCATGTGCGATCTGGGCGATGTTGCCCTGCCCACTGCGCAATTTTTCCTTGGCCAGGTTGAGCCGCCATTGGGTCAGGTACCTGATGGGCGGCGTGCCCATCAGGGCGGTGAATCGATCGACGAAGGCACTGCGGGACATCGACACCTCGCCCGCGAGCCTGTCGAGTGTCCATCGCGCGTCGATCCTGCCGTGCAGCAACGCCAGTGCCCGGCCGATTTGCTTGTCCTTCAGCCCCGCAAGCCATCCCGCCTGCGTCCCGTCAAGATTCTGCGCATAGTCGCGAACGGCTTCGACGAAGAGCAGCTCCGACAGGCGCGACATGACGTCGGACGAGGCGAACCTGCCGGCCGCCAGTTCGCCGGCAGCGAAGCGGACGGACGCTTCGACCCAATCGCGCGACGCCCCGCGGCGGATATCGAGCTTCAGGGCCTTGGGAAGCGCGGCAAGCAGCGGACTGCGGGCATCCTCGCTGGCGAGAAAGCCGCAGACGAGATGGGTCTCCGGCCCACCCCCGCCGTGGGATATGCGGGCAAGCCCCTCGTCATCCGACGGCTGGATCAGTTCGTCGGCTTCCACGGGCCTCAGCCCCGGTGCGCTGGCGAGCACGTGTCGGTCGTTGCGCGGCAGCAGGATGACCTCGCCGGCGTCGACGTCGATCGCGGCCTCGCCGTCGAGTTCGCACTGCAGCCGGCCGCCGATGACGAAATGATAGGCGATGATCTGCGCCGGCAGCGCCATGAACGGCGTGCAGTCCTCGGGGGTGATCTGCGCACGCACGCACCATGGGGCGGTGAACCTCGCGTCGAGGAAGAGGCCGCCGGTCAGGCGGATCGAGCGCAGCACCTGAGATAGGGCGTCCATCCGTCGTGTCGTCCCCGGCCGGTTTGGCCGATCGGTCAATGGGTCCGGACGAACGGTCATTGGCCCGCGCGGCGATTTCGCTATTTTCCCGCCATCGTCGTGTGGCAACAACCGGGAAAATCGTGATGGAAATCGAAGCCAAGTATCGCCAGAGCCTGCCCCACCTCGGCGGAGGCCTGTTCCTCACAGACGGCGGAATCGAGACCACCCTGATCTTCCAGGACGGCCTCGACCTGCCCTACTTCGCGGCCTTCCATCTCCTGCGCGAGGCGACGGGGCGCGCGGCGCTCATCCGCTACTATGAGCGCTACATCGAGATCGCGAAATCCGACGGCGTCGGCTTCATCCTCGAGAGCCCGACCTGGCGGGCGAGCACCGACTGGGGCGACAAGCTCGGCTACTCCGCCGCCGACATCGCCACGGTCAACCGCGACTCGATCCGGCTGATGCACGGCCTGCGGGAAGCGTACGAGACCGTGAGGACACCGATGATCGTGAGCGGCTGTGTCGGGCCGCGGGGCGACGGCTACGATCCCGGCCAGGCGATGAGCGCTGCCGACGCCGAGGCCTATCACGCGCACCAGATCTCGGCCTTCGCCGAGGCCGGCGCCGACATGGTCAGCGCCATCACGATGACCAACGCGAACGAGGCCATCGGTGTCGCCCGGGCCGCGGCCAAGGCGGACATGCCGGTCTCGCTCTCCTTCACCGTGGAAACCGACGGCCGCCTGCCGACCGGCCAGACGCTGCCCGAGGCGATCGGCGAGGTCGATGCCGCGACGTCGAAGGGTCCCGCCTACTACATGATCAACTGCGCCCACCCGACGCATTTCGATGCCGTGCTCTCGGCGGACGACGCCTGGACCAGGCGCATCGGCGGCATTCGCGCCAATGCCTCGAAGCGCAGCCACCAGGAGCTGAACGACTCGCCCGACCTCGATGCCGGCAATCCGCTCGAACTCGGCGGGCAGTACCGCGATCTCGTGCGGCGGCATCCCGGGATCAACGTGCTGGGCGGCTGCTGCGGCACCGACCATCGCCATGTCGCGGCCATCAGCCTCGCCTGCCGCCTCGTTTCGCGAAAGGCGGCGTAGGCCTCAGCCGAGCACCTGGGCGTAGGCTTCGGGCTTGAAGCCCACGATCAACCGGCCGTCCACCTCCAGGACCGGGCGCTTGATCATCGAAGGCTGGGCCAGCATCAGCGCGATTGCCCTGGTCTCGGTGAGCCCGGCCTTGTCGGTGTCCGGCAGCTTGCGGAAGGTCGTGCCGGCACGGTTCAGCAGCACTTCCCAGCCCACAGCCTTCGACCACGCCTGCAGCACGCCGCGTCCAACGCCCTCGGCTTTGTAGTCATGGAAGATGTAGGCGACACCGTGCCCGTCGAGCCAGGCCCGTGCCTTCTTCATCGTGTCGCAGTTCCTGATGCCGTAGATGGTCACCGGGATCGTCACGGGTTTCGTCATATCGGTCTCGCCGCCTCGCTGTCGCGGAGCGCCTGATCCTCGACCTGGATGGTGGTGTGGGTGAGGCCGAAGCCGGACTTCATCGCCTCGCAGGCGGCGGCCAGCGTGGCCCGCGCCCGCGCCATGTCAGCCACTACGAGATGGCAGCTCATGGCATCGAGGCCCGAAGTGATGGTCCAGACGTGCAGATCGTGGACGGCGATCACGCCATCGATTTCGAGCAGCTTCTTCTCCAGCAGCGCGAGGTCGACTTCGGGCGGCGTGCCCTCCATCAGGATGTGGACCACCTGTTTCAAGAGCATCCAGGTCCTGGGCACGATGAAGAGGCCGATGCCGGCGCCGACCACCGGATCGGCCAGCGTCCAGCCCGTGAACATGACGATCAGCGCGGCCACGATGACGCCCAGCGAGCCCAGCATGTCGCCCAGCGCCTCGAAATACGCGCCCTTCACGTTCAGGCTCTCCGACGCGCCCGCCATCAGGAGCTTCATGCTGATCAGGTTGACCACGAGGCCCGCCACCGCGACGGCCAGCATCGGACCGCTCAGGATCTCCGGCGGATCGCGAAAGCGCTGCCAGGCCTCGTACAGGATGTAGACCGTGAGCAGCAGCAGGACGGTCGCATTGGCCAGCGCCGCCAGCACCTCCATGCGCACGTAGCCGTAGGTCTTCTGCGGCGTCGCCGGCCGCTCGGCGAAGCGGATGGCGAGCAGCGCCAGTGCCAGGCCCGCGACATCGGTCAGCATGTGGGCGGCGTCGGCCAGCAGCGCCAGGCTGCCCGTCAGCAGGCCGCCCACGACTTCGACACCCACGAACGACGCCGTGAGCGCCAACGCCCATTGCAGCCTCGACTTGTGCCGCCCGCCGGCGGTCGTCCCCGCCGGCGGCCCGTGTGAATGTCCCGCGCCCATGTCAGTTGGCCGCGGAACGTCGGCGCCAGGCCGAGGGGGGCACGCCGACCGTCTTCTTGAAGGCACGACTGAAGGCGGCCTCGGAGCCGTATCCGATCTGGGCGGCAATGGTCGCCATGTTGGTGTTGCCGCCGCTCAGCAGGCCAGCCGCGATCTGCATCCGCCATTTGGCGAGATAGTGCATCGGCGGCATGCCCACGAGGTCGACAAACCGCTCCGCGAGCACCGAACGCGACAGCGCCGCCTCCCTGGCCAACTCCTCGATCGTCCAGTCACGGGCCGTGTCGCCGTGCATCAGCGACAAGGCCTTGCCGACGAACGGGTCGCGCAGCCCCGCCAGCCACCCGGCCTGCTCCGGTGGCAGGGTCTCCAAGTACTGGCGAACCACTTCTATGAACATCAGCTCGCTCAACTTGGCGAGCACACCTTCACCACCGGCACGCTTGTCCGCCGATTCGCTGCTCGCCAGGCGGATGAACTGACCCAGCCAGTTCGCATCGCCACTCCTGGGGTTTCCCGCCTTGATGACCGCCGGCAGATTGTCGAGCAGCGGATTGAACGGACGCGAGTCGCAGGCGAGGAAGCCGCAGACAATCTTGACCGAGGGCGGACCCTCGCCACCCAGGTTGCGGAAGAACGGCAGAGGGCCGGCGGTCGTGGCGTCGATCTCCGCCTGCGTGACGGGCCGGGCGCGCATGCCGGGACTGCTCGACACGACGTGCGGATCGCCACGCGTGAAGACAACGACCTCGCCCGCGTCGATCGCCACAGGCTCCTCGCCGATGATGCCGGCGAAGCAACGGCCTTCAGTGACCACATGATACGAGATCAGATGCTCGGCACCTGGCAGGATCTTGGGCAGAACCATCTCCCGCGTCGGTTGCTCTGCCACCCACGGATCCCTGGCCACGACGTCGAAGAACGTCGCGCCGGTGAGCCGTACCGTTCTCAGGACATCGGATAGAGCGTCGGCTGCCATTCCGTCCCCGCGTTGAGGCGAGAACCTAGGAACTGCAGACGCCGTGTCAAGCATGGCGGACGCCCGGTCATTCGCCCTCGCCGCAACAAGGCCTAGATACGTCCCGTCACGCGGCAGCCCCGCGGGACAACAACCGACAGTGAGGAACAATCATGAACATCCAGACAGCCATTCCCGCCGCCTCTCCCGTCGTGGATCTCGCCACGATCAAAGGCCGCCAGCAGGTCGCCTGGAGCTCCGGCGACTACGCCGTCGTCGGCACGACCTTGCAGATCGTGGGCGAAAGCCTTTGCGAGGCCGTGGATCTCCGCAGCAACCAGCGCGTCCTCGACGTCGCCGCCGGCAACGGCAATGCGACGCTGGCCGCCGCCCGCCGCTTCGCCGATGTCGTGTCGACCGACTACGTCGCGGCCCTGCTCGAGCGTGGGCGCGAGCGCGCCACGGCCGACCACCTGCCGGTCACCTTCCAGGAAGCCGATGCCGAGGCGCTGCCCTTCGCCGACGCCAGCTTCGACGTCGTGCTCTCGACCTTCGGCGTCATGTTCACGCCGAACCAGGAACAGGCGGCCAAGGAAATGCTGCGCGTCTGCCGCCCGGGCGGAAAGATCGGCCTCGCCAACTGGACGCCGGAGAGCTTCATCGGCCAACTCTTCAAGACCATCGGCAAGTACGTGCCGCCGGCCCCCGGTGTGAAGTCACCCGCACTGTGGGGCACCAAGGCGCATCTCGACGCGCTGTTCGGTCCGACGGCGGCCGTCAAGGCGGAAAGCCGGCACTTCGTCATGCGCTACAAGTCGCCCGACCACTGGTTGGAAGTCTTCCGCGGCTACTACGGCCCGGTCCTGAAGGCTTTCGCGGCGATCGATCCCGAGGCTCGCGTGGCGCTCGAGAAGGATATCCGGGCGCTGCTCGACAAGTTCAATGTCGCCAAGGACGGAACGTTGGTCGTCCCCAGCGAATATCTCGAAGTGATCGTCACCAGGAAGGGCTGATGCCGACAGGGTCGGCAGCCCACTTCAGCAGGAGAGTGTCGTGGTACTCGGTATGTCACTGTCGACCTTGACGACCATGCATGTGGTCTTGAGTCTGATCGGAATCGCGAGCGGTGCGCTTGTCCTCAGGGACATGCTCCGCTCGCGTCAGGCGGCGGGGCTCACCGCCGTCTTCCTTCTGACCACGTTGGCCACGAGCGTGACCGGCTTCCTCTTTCCCTCGACGCGAGTCGGGCTGGGCCATGTGACCGGCGGCCTATCGCTGGTCGTCCTGCTGCCGACGCTGATGGCGCTCTATCAGTACCGGCTGGCCGGACCGTGGCGCAGCCTCTACGCCGCCGGCGCCACGGCTGCGCTCTATCTCAACGTCCTGATCGGCGTGGCACAGGCATTCGCCAAGAGCGCCACCCTGCAGGCCCTCGCGCCGCCATACATGGTCACCCAACTCATGGTCCTGGCGATCTTTGTCGTGCTGGGGTTCCTCGCCGTGAGGCGTTTCCGCCCCTGCAGGCCCGCCCTCACCCACATTCGACTGCCATCGGCGCCGGTCTAGCGGCAAGGGCGCCCTGCTCCGAGGCGCAATCGACGCCGGGACCGAAGTCCCGGCATCGCACGGCTCCTAGCCTTTGATGAAGGCCAGCAGGTCGGCATTGATGGTATCGGCGTGGGTCGAGGGCATGCCGTGCGGAAAGCCTTCGTAGGTTTTCAGGACGCCGTTCTTCAGCAGCTTTGCCGACAGCGGCGCCGAAGCGGCATAAGGCACGATCTGGTCGTCATCACCGTGCATCACCAGGACCGGCACCGTGATCTTCTTCAGGTCTTCGGTGAAGTCGGTCTGGGAGAAGGCGACGATGCCGTCATAGTGGGCCTTGGCACCGCCCATCATGCCCTGGCGCCACCAGTTCCAGATCAACCCCTGCGAGGCCTTCGCGCCCGGCCGATTGTAGCCGTAGAACGGGCCGGCCGGGATGTCGTGGTAGAACTGGGCGCGGTTGGCGGCGAGCTCAGCCTGGAATCCATCGAAGACCTCCTTGGGCAGCCCGCCCGGATTGTTCGCCGTCCTGACCATGAGCGGCGGCACCGCGGCGATGATCGCAGCCTTTGCCACCCGGCTTTCGCCGTGGCGCGCGATGTAGTGGACGACCTCGCCGCCGCCGGTGGAGTGGCCGACATGCACCGCCTTCCCGAGGTCGAGATGCGCGGTCAGCGCCGCGAGGTCGTCGGCGTAATGATCCATGTCGTGACCGTCGCCGGTCTGGCTGGAGCGGCCATGGCCGCGCCGGTCATGGGCGATCACACGGAAG
>Ga0155465_1224_pt3 | contig 10980 bp, 12 predicted proteins | sample RifCSPhighO2_12_FD_107123 | JGI IMG/M metagenome (GOLD analysis project Ga0155465, IMG submission 107123) | Alphaproteobacteria bacterium RIFCSPHIGHO2_12_FULL_66_14 | reverse complement strand
TCTTCGCCGCCCTGCCGCGGGAACTCGGCAAGCAACGCCCGCTTTACGCTCTGGAGCTGCGCAATGCCGAACTGCTGACGCCCCGGCTGATGCGTATGCTGGCCGCTGCCGAGGTGCGCTATTGCGTCGGACTGCACGACCGGATGCCCGAAGTCGAGCGTCAGGCTGTGGCCCTTCGGATGCTCGATGGCGACAGCCCTGGCCCGCTGGTCGTCCGCTGGAACCTGCACCGGGGATTTCTCTACCAGGCGGCCAAGCAGCGCTACGAGCCTTTCGACCGGCTGGTGGACGAGGATCGCGAAACCCGGCGCATTCTGGCCCGGATGGCTGCAGACGCTTTCAGGGCCAAGCAGAAGGTCTGGATCACGGCCAACAACAAAGCCGAGGGAAGTGCGCCCCTGTCGCTCCTCAAACTGGCCCATGAAATCGCCCAAGCCATAGGCTAAGTCATTGATTTCATTGGCGCTTGCAATTCAAAGCGTAAACCCCTAGAAACACGCCACTTCGCACGCGGGTTTGCGGTCGACGGGGAGACATCCCGCCGCTCGCTCCGGTGTCCCATTCGGGACGACGCCCGCGGAGGCCTAACCGGAAAAGGAGAACGGCATGGCTATGCCGACATTTACGATGCGCCAGCTTCTGGAAGCCGGCGTCCACTTCGGCCATCACACGCGCCGCTGGAATCCCAAGATGAAGCCGTACCTGTTCGGGGTGCGCAATGGGGTCCACATCATCGATCTCACCAAGACGGTGCCGCTGCTCGAGCAGGCGCTGCAGCGGGTCCGCGAGGTCGTGGCCAGCGGCGGTCGCGTCCTGTTCGTCGGGACCAAGGCGGCGGCTTCCGAGCGCGTTGCCGACGCGGCCAAGCGCTGCGGCCAGTATTACGTGAACCACCGCTGGTTGGGCGGCATGATCACCAACTGGCAGACCATCTCGGCCTCGATCAAGCGTCTGCGCGAACTCGACGACCGCCTCAAGGGCGAAGTCGTGGGTCTCACCAAGAAGGAGCAGCTCGACCTGACGCGCGAGCGCGACAAGCTCGAGCGGTCGCTGGGTGGCATCAAGGAGATGGGCGGCACGCCCGATCTGCTGTTCATCATCGACACCAACAAGGAAGCGATTGCCGTCCAGGAAGCGCGCAAGCGCGGTATTCCGATCGTGGCGATTCTCGACAGCAACTCCGATCCCGACGGCATCGACTTCCCGATCCCGGGCAACGACGACGCGATCCGCGCCGTCTCGCTATTCTGCGAACTCCTGTCCGGGGCCGTGCTCGACGGTATCCGTGCCGAGATCGCGGCGTCGGGTGGCGATGTGGGCGAACTCAGCGAGCCACCGGTCGAGGAAACGCCGGTGGCAGCCGACGCCACCGGCGCCGAAGCGGCGCCGGCGGAGTAAGCCGGGCCCTTATCGGCGAGGATTCAATGGGGCCGGTCGGAAGACCGGCCCTTGTTGCACCAAACAGGCTGCACCAAACGGAGCAAGACATGGCTGAGATCACCGCTTCCCTGGTCAAGGAACTGCGCGAGAAGACCGGCGCAGGCATGATGGACTGCAAGAAGGCGCTGGGCGAAACGCTGGGCGACCTCGAAAAGGCGGTCGATTGGCTGCGCACCAAGGGACTTTCGGCGGCCGCCAAGAAGGCGGGCAGAGTCGCGGCCGAAGGCCTGGTCGGCGTCGTTGCTTCCGGCAACCGCGGCGCCATCATCGAGGTCAACGCCGAGACCGACTTCGTCGGCCGTAATGACACGTTCCAGAAATTCGTGTCGACGGCTGCCCGCGCCGCGCTCGACGCTGGTGGCGACATGACCAAGATAGCTGCTGCGCCGTTCCCGGGCACCGGTCGTAACATCCAAGGCGAACTCACGCATCTGATCGCGACCATCGGCGAGAACATGTCGCTGCGCCGTAGCGCCTCGATATCGGTATCGGATGGTGTTGTGGCCGCCTACGTGCACAATGCCGTGGCGCCCGAACTCGGCAAGATCGGCGTCCTGGTGGCGCTCGAATCAACCGGCGACAAGGTTAAGCTGGTGGCGCTTGCCAAGCAGCTCGCCATGCACGTCGCGGCCGCCAATCCGCAATCCTTGACCGTGGCCGATCTCGACCAGGCCGCGATCGAACGCGAACGCGCGGTGCTGACCGAAAAGGCCGGCCAGACCGGCAAGGCCGTCGACATCATCGCCAAGATGGTCGAAGGCGGCCTGCGCAAATTTCACCAGGAAGTGGTGCTTCTCGAACAGGTCTTCGTCATCGACGGCAAAAGCCGAGTCTCGAAGGTCGTCGACGATGCCGCTAAGCAGGTCGGGGCACCGGTCCGTCTGGCTGGCTTCTTGCGGTTTGCGTTGGGCGAAGGGATCGAGAAGAAGTCGGAGGATTTCGCCGCTGAGGTGGCTGCCCAGCTCAAGAAGTAGTATGAATTCGGTACCGGTGCGCAGGCAGGTAGCCTACGCCGCCCAAGAACACGTATTCAGAGGCATCTGATGCCATCGGGTCCCCGCTATCGCCGTGTTCTTCTCAAACTCTCGGGAGAGGGTTTGATGGGTAGTCGCGAATATGGGCTGGATCCGGCCATGGTTTCCATGGTTGCACAGGAAGTGAAGGCCGTGCATGGCATGGGCGTCCAGGTTTGCTTGGTGATTGGCGGTGGAAACATCTTCCGCGGCGTCTCCGCTGCGGCCTCCGGCATGGACCGGGCAAGTGGCGACTACATGGGTATGCTGGCGACGGTCATCAACTCACTCGCAATGCAAAGCGCTCTGGAGCGCCAGGGACTGCAGACCCGCGTGCAATCAGCGATCCCGATGACCACGGTGTGCGAGCCTTACATTCGCCGCCGCGCCGCGCGGCACATGGAGAAGGGGCGGGTCGTGATCTTCGCTGCCGGCACCGGCAATCCTTTCTTCACCACCGACACCGCCGCGGCGCTGCGAGCGGCTGAGATGGGCGTCGATGCGCTGTTGAAGGGCACCCAAGTCGACGGCGTGTATTCCGCAGATCCGCGCAAGGACAAGGGCGCCAAGCGCTACGACGCGTTGACCTATATGGACGTCCTGTCGCGCGATCTGCAGGTGATGGACGCCTCGGCCGTCTCGCTGGCACGCGAGAACCATATCCCGATCATCGTGTTCGACATCCACAAGCCGGGAGCGTTCGCCGCGACGATGCGCGGGGAGGGTACCTTCACCATCATCAAGGACGAGGGCTGAAGATGAGTGCGGACGTCAAGGAACTCGAAAAGCGCATGCAGAGCGCCATGGACGCCCTGAAAAAGGAGTTCGCCGGCCTCAGGACCGGGCGCGCGTCGGTCAATCTGCTCGATCCAGTGATGGTCGAGGCCTACGGTCAGCGCATGTCATTGAACCAGGTCGGAACTGTGAGCGCGCCAGAGCCGCGCCTGCTTACCGTGAGCGTCTGGGACAAGGGCCTGGTGGTGTCTACAGCCAAGGCCATCCGGGAGGCCGGACTGGGACTCAATCCAGCGCCTGACGGCCAGATGATACGCATCCCCATTCCAGAACTGACCAGCGAGCGTCGCGCCGAACTCGCCAAACTCGCCCACAAATATGCCGAGCATGGCCGCGTTGCCGTGCGTAATGTACGGCGCGACGGCATGGAGGCACTCAAGAAGGCCGAGAAGGATCACAAGATCTCGCAGGATGAACATCGTCAGAAGTCCGACGAGGTCCAGAAGCTGACCGACCGATATGTGAAGCTGGTCGACGAAGCGCTCATTCATAAGGAAAAAGAGATCAAGACTGTTTGATGTCGACCGCATCGCTGCCCGCCAATCCCGACCCGTCGCTGGGTCCCAACCACGTCGCCATCATAATGGACGGCAACGGACGGTGGGCGAAGGCGCGCGGACTGCCGCGCGTGGCGGGGCATCGCCGGGGTGCGGATGCTGTACGTCGCGTGGTACGCGGCGCGGGTGAACTCGGCATCCCTGTGCTCACGCTATTCGCTTTCTCGACTGAGAATTGGGCGCGGCCGGCTGACGAGGTCAACGACCTGATGGGGCTGCTGCGGCATTACCTGCGCAACGAGCTCGAGGAGCTACGGAAGAACGGCGTTCGATTGCGAGTTATCGGCAGTCGTGACGGCCTGGCACCGGACATCGTGGGCGATATTGCCGATGCGGAGAACATGACCCACGGCAACAGCCGGATCGACGTCAACATTTGCATCAACTACGGCTCACGCGACGAAATCCTGCGCGCGACGCGCAGCCTCGCGCGGCAAGTCGCGGCGGGCGAACTCGCGGCGGATCAAATAGACGCCAATCTCTTCGAGCGCGAGCTGCTGACTGCCGGCGTACCCGATCCGGACCTTCTCATCCGGACGAGCGGGGAACAGCGCATCAGCAACTTTCTACTTTGGCAGTGCGCATACTCGGAGTTGGTATTCGTCGATACGCTGTGGCCCGATTTCGGCAAGGACGATCTGGAGCGGGCAATTGCCGAGTTCCGTCGGCGCGAGCGGCGTTATGGTGGCGTTGGCGGCTGACACCCCGGTGGCGCGCGATCGGCGGTTTCGCGGGCTGCTGCTGCGAATCCTGTCAGCCGCTGTCCTGGGCCCGTTGTTCTTGGCAGCGGTTTGGTTCGGTTTCCCCTGGATTGACCTGGTCGCGGCCGCCGCCGCGCCGGTCATGGTGTGGGAGTGGACGCGGCTGACCCGGGACCGGCCCTTGGTCCGGATCTCTGCCAACATTTACGCGCTTGCCGCCCTGGTGGCGCTACTGTGGCTACGCCACCAGCCGGTACTGGGCCGCGAGACCGTGATCTGGATCGTGGCCTGCACCTGGGCGACCGATATCGGAGCGTATTTCGTCGGCGCGTCGGCCGGTGGTGCGAAACTCGCTCCACGTATCAGTCCTAGCAAGACGTGGTCAGGCTTGATCGGTGGCATGGCCTGGGCGGCGGTGGCCAGCGCCTCCCTGGGACTCGCGTTTGGGTTAGGCTCGACGTTTTCCCTTGCCGTGATCGGTGCCTGTCTCGCCGTTGTCGGGCAAGTCGGCGATCTTGCCGAGTCGGCTGTCAAGCGCGGCGCCGGCGTGAAGGACAGCGGCAAGCTGATCCCGGGACATGGCGGGCTGCTGGACCGTGTCGATGGATTGGTTGCCATTCTCGTCGTGGTGGCAGTAGTGCGCCTGACCGTCGGGGGAGCCTGGCCTTGGACTTGAGTCGCTGGTCGGCGCCCTCACACGATCGGCCGCGAGGCGTGACCATACTCGGATCGACCGGCTCGGTCGGTCAAAGCACAGTCGACCTGATCGCCCGTGATCCCGCGAGCTATCGAGTTGAGGCGCTAGTTGCCGGAAATTCTGTCGAGTTGCTCGCCGAGCAGGCCCGGCGCCTGCGCGCGCGACTCGCCGTGGTGGCCAATCCGGAACGATACCGCGCGCTCAAGGAGGCGCTGGCCGGGACATCGATCGTTGTCGCGGCCGGCCCCGAGGCGGTGGCCGAGGCTGCGGCCCGACCGGCGGAATGGGTGATGGCGGCAGTGGTGGGATTTGCCGGCCTCGCATCGACGCTCGCCGCCGCGCGCCGCGGCGCCATCGTGGCGCTCGCAAACAAGGAAGCGCTTGTTTGCGCCGGCCGCCTGCTGACCGAGGCCCTCGAGGCGTCGGGGGGAGTGCTCTTGCCCGTCGATTCCGAGCACAACGCAATCTTCCAGGTATTCGAGCCGAGCCAGCACCACGCAGTCGACCGCCTGATCCTGACCGCATCAGGAGGGCCTTTTCGGAATTGGTCGCTGGCCGACATGGCTGCCGTAACGCCCGAACAGGCTCTCGCTCATCCGAACTGGGACATGGGCGACAAGATCTCCATCGATTCGGCCACCATGATGAACAAGGGTCTCGAGTTCATCGAGGCCCATCTGCTGTTTCGTCTTCCCGCAGAGAAAATCGAGATCGTCGTACATCCGCAATCGGTTATCCACTCGATGGTGGCATACCGCGACGGCTCGGTACTGGCCCAGCTGGGAACGCAGGATATGCGGGTGCCGATCTCATATGCACTTGGCTGGCCATCGCGCATCGACGGGCCAGCGGCTCGTCTCGACTTTGCTAACCTCTCGGCATTGACGTTCGAGCCGCCCGATTCCGGCCGCTTTCCCTCCCTACGATTGGCGCGCGAGGCATTGGTGACCGGCGGAGTCGCAGCCATCGTGCTGAACGCGGCCAACGAGGCGGCCGTTGCGGCTTTTCTGACGCGCCGTATTGGCTTCCTCGACATCGCCCGCATCGTCGAGGATGTCTTGGTCGGTTGGGAAGGGGCTGGAGTGCCGGTGGAATCGCTTCAGCATGTCCAGGCAGCCGATCTCGAGGCTCGCCGACGAGCCGAGGAAGGTTGTCGGAGACGTTCTCTAAGTGATTGAAATAGCATGATATTAATGATGTAGTGAGACATGCAAAGCGTCATCAGCCTGTTTACGACCTACCTACCGTACTTTGTCTTTGTGTTGACGCTGCTCGTGTTCATTCACGAGTTTGGTCACTACTGGGTGGCGCGCCGCTTCGGTATTCACGCCGAAGTTTTCTCTATCGGATTCGGACCTGAACTGTTCGGCTGGACCGACCGCCGCGGCACAAGATGGAAGGTCTCGGCCATCCCGCTGGGCGGCTACGTGAAGTTCCTGGGTGACAACGATGAGACCAGTGCGACACCGTCCGATACGCCTCTCTCTGCCGAGCAAAAGCGCGGCGCCTTCTTTTCCAAGCCTCTATACGCGCGCGCCGCGGTCGTGCTCGGAGGGCCGGCGGCGAACCTGCTGTTCGCCTTCATCGTACTGACGATCGTCTTCTTTGTTGCCGGCGAGCCGTACTCGCCGGCGACGGTCGCGGTCCAAGTCAACGGTCCGGCAGCCAAGGCGGGGCTGCGAACCGGCGACGAGATCGTTCGTCTGGCCGACCGCCGTGTCGACCGCTACGAGGACATTCAGGACTCGCAGTTCCTCTACTGGGCGAAACCGATGGCGGTCGAGTACCGGCGGGGCAGCCAGTTGCTGCGCGGTGAGATCGTGCCCCAATTCTGCGAGCGGATCGACCGCTACAACAATACGTTCCGTTTCGGTGAACTGGGTCTCGACCAGCTCGTTCGACCTGTGGTCGGAGGATTCTCGCCGAATGGGCCAGCCGAAGCTGCCGGCCTCAAGGTGGGCGATCTGCTGCTGGAGATCGACGGCAAGCCGGTGGAGTATTTTTCGCGCATCCCCGAACTAATCGGGGCGCGTGCCGGCCAGCCACTCGTCGTGAAATATGATCGGGATGGCCGACGTGAGGAGACCACCATCGTTCCGGTCGCGGACAAGGCGGTCGATTGCGCAGGGAAGGAATATGTCGTTGGCCGTCTCCGCATTCGGCCGGCGGGCATTACGGAATTCCGCAGTCACGGCGTGCTGGGTGCGATGGGGGCAGGTGTACGCGCCGTCTGGGGCATGACAACGATGTTCTATACGTCGATGGCCCAGATCCTGACGGCCACGCGGCCGGTCGATGAGCTGGGCGGACCGATCCGCATAGCCAAGGCGGCCGGTGAAGCGTCGCACGCCGGGTGGATCGGGATCCTCAACCTTGTGATCGCCCTGTCGGTCGTCCTGGGCGTGTTCAACCTTCTGCCGGTGCCGATGCTCGATGGCGGGCACTTGGCGATGTACCTTTACGAGGCGGTGCGGGGAAAGCCGCTCAGCCTCAAGGCGCAGGAACTCGGTTTGAGAGTCGGCTTTGCATTGGTTATCGGCATGGCACTCGTCGCAACGTTCAACGACATCAGGCTCCTGCTGCGGTAGCCGTATGAACGGCCGTGTGGGGCAGATCGGGAACAAAAGGGGTGGCTAAGGCATTGATCCCGGTCTATGAAACGGCATTCCCGAATGTGGCCATCGGCAGGTCTGGGAAGGGGCCAGGGGTGAGTTTGATCGTTCGTTGGGCCGTATTGGCTGTTGTGGCAGTTCTTGCATTCGCAAACACGGCGCACGCCCAACGCGGCGGTGCCGCCGGTGGCACGATTTCTGCTGTTCAGATCCAGGGTAATGTGCGCGCTGAGCCGGAGACGATCCGCTCATATCTCCAACTCAAGGAAGGCCAGCCCTACGACGCCGCCGCCGCTGATCGTTCCTTGAAGGCGCTGTTCGGCACGGGCCTCTTCGCGGACGTGGTGATCGAGATGCAAGGCTCGACCTTGGTGGTCAAGGTCACGGAAAATCCGATCATCAATCGCGTCGCTTTCGAGGGAAACAGCAAGATTGATGACGACAAGCTGCGTGACGAAGTGCAGTCGCGGGCCCGCCAAGTGTTCACGCGCGCGCGTGTGCAATCCGATGTCGAGCGCATCCTCACCATCTATCGTCGCAGCGGTCGCTACAACGCGTCGGTTGAACCGAAGATCATCAAGCTTGAGCAGGGACGCGTCGATCTCGTCTTCGAAATCAATGAAGGCGACGTCACCGGCGTCAAGCGCATTACCTTCATTGGCAATGAGGCATTCAGCGACGGAACGCTGCGTGGCGTGATTCGGACCGTCGAGAGCGCATGGTGGCGTTTCTTGTCATCGGATGACCGCTTCGATCCGGATCGGCTCAACCTCGATCGCGAACTCCTGCGCAAATTCTACTTTACCGAGGGCTATGCCGACTTTCGCGTGGTCTCGGCCGTTGCTGAGCTGTCACCCAACCGCGACGGGTTTTTCCTCACTTTCACGATCAGCGAGGGTGAGCGCTACAAGTTCGGCGAAATAGAGGTCTCGACACGCTTCCAGGGACTCGATGTAGATACCCTGAAGAGCTACCTCACGATGGCCGAAGGCGACTGGTTCGATTCGTCCGATATCGAAAAAACTGTCTCGGAGCTGACCGACGTCGTCGGGTCGTTGGGTTATGCCTTTGTCGAGGTCCGCCCCAATGTCCGGCGCAACAAGGACACCAAGACCGTCGACCTGTCCTTCGAAATCCAGGAAGGGCCGCGCGTCTACGTTGAGCGTATCAACATCTCCGGGAACACACGTACCCTGGACAAGGTGATCCGGCGCGAATTCCGCCTTGCCGAAGGCGATGCTTTCAGCAGTGCCAAGCTGCGACGCAGCCAGGAACGGCTTCGCGCCCTTGGCTTCTTCGAGAAGGTCGACGTTTCCGCTGCACCAGGTTCGGCGCCGGACAGGACCAATCTCGAAGTCCAGGTCGTCGAGCAGAGCACTGGGGAGATCTCGTTCGGCGCCGGCTATTCGACCACGGCCGGCATCGTGGGTGACATCTCGATCAAGGAGCGCAATCTCCTGGGCAAGGGCCAGGAAGTACGCCTCGGGTTGTCGATAGGCACCTTGAGCACCAACATCGATTTCAGTTTCACGGAGCCGTATTTCCTGGATCGCAACATGGCGGCGGGCTTCGACATTTTCCGGACGTCGAACGATCGGCAGAATGTCGCCAACTACAGTGATTCTGCCATCGGCTTCGCGTTGCGTAGCGGTTGGGCCTACACCGAGCACACGCGACAAATCGTTCGCTACACTCTGCGCCAGTCGAACATCTACAACGTCCAGCCTTGGGCATCGCCTGTCGTGCAGGCGCAGGCGGGCTATTCGACGGTTTCCGAGGTGTCCGAGACGCTCACCTGGGACACACGCGATTCGCGGCTCAATACGACCAAGGGCTGGCTCCTGCGTAATACCATAGCTGTTGCAGGCGCGATCGGGACCGAGCAGTACGCCCGCACGACTGCGGATGCGGTGTACTTCCAAAGCATCTTCGACGAGTTCGTGATCGCGGTCGGTGGCTCGCTTGGTGTCGTAGTGCCTATAAGCAATACTTATATCAAGTTGAACAACCTGTTCTTCCTGGGCGGCGATACCTTGCGTGGCTTCGCCGTGGCCGGCGTTGGACCTCGCGATGCCGGTACCACTGATGCGCTGGGCGGTCAGTATTTCTACACGACCACCGCCGAGTTGAGTTTCCCGCTCTACGGTATTCCCAAGGAGTTCGGGCTGCAGGGCAAGGCCTTCGTCGATACCGGTTCCCTTTGGGGAAATCAGGCGGAGAACTTCGGAGCGTCGGTCCTCGACAGCCAGCTGATGCGGGTTGGCACCGGTATCGGCGTTCAATGGATATCGCCATTCGGGCCGATCCGGGTAGACTATAGCTTCCCGGTTGTTAAGGAGTCGTGGGACAAGACCCAGAACTTCAGGTTCAGTTTCGGAACCCGGTTCTGAGAGGGACGGGATAGCGGTGAAATGAACATCCAGACTGAAAAGGCAAGCCTCTCGGCAGTGACTTCTGTCGATATCAAGCGCATCCTGCAGATGATCCCGCATCGCTATCCGATGTTGATGGTCGACCGGGTTGTCGACATGCAACTCGACCACAGCGCTGTCGGGATCAAGAACGTCAGCATCAACGAACCGTTCTTCCAAGGTCATTTCCCGTCCGAACCCGTCATGCCGGGCGTCCTGATCGTCGAGGCCATGGCGCAGACTGCGGCGGTCCTGGTCGTGGCCACGTTCGGTGGGGAATCGGAAGGCAAGCTGGTCTATTTCATGTCGATCGACGGCGTACGGTTCCGCCGGCCGGTGATGCCGGGCGATCGCCTTGAGCTTCACGTTGAGAAGATCCAGAGCCGGGCCAACGTTTGGAAATTCGCCGGCAAAGCCATGGTCGACGGCAAACTGGCTGCCGAGGCGACATTCGCCGCGATGATCCGCGACAGGTAGGGGGAGAGAAATGGCCGATACTGCAGCCAACTACCGCATGTTGCACACGATGATCCGCGTCCTGGATCTCGACAAGTCGCTCGAGTTCTATACCGGCCCCATGGGGATGAAGCTGCTGCGCAAGCGCGATGTCCCGGACGGAAAGTACAGCCTCGCTTTCGTGGGTTACGGCGAAGAGAAGGAACACTGTGTGGTCGAGTTGACCCACAACTGGGATCAGGCAAAACCCTATGAACTGGGCAGTGGCTTTGGTCACCTCGCCATCGGCGTGCCCGAT
>Ga0155465_1005_pt2 | contig 10984 bp, 10 predicted proteins | sample RifCSPhighO2_12_FD_107123 | JGI IMG/M metagenome (GOLD analysis project Ga0155465, IMG submission 107123) | Alphaproteobacteria bacterium RIFCSPHIGHO2_12_FULL_66_14 | reverse complement strand
GCCGATCGTGTTGACGTGTGTGAGCGCACCACCCAGCACGAAGGCGGCAATGATGAAGTTGTGATGCGGGTGCATGTTGTAGCCCGTGCCATTGGGGCTAAAAACCTCGTCGCCGAACACGCGGATGCTGCCGAATCCCGCGATGCCCGACTGGTATTCGTGGAAGTTGAAGCTCGAGTGCCGGGTGATCACGCCATCGGGATGGCCCGCGACGTAGGTCGCGTTGACGCCGGTCGAGACCAGCCGCGAGAAGCCGCGCTCGCCGCTGCGCAGGACGAAACTGACGGTCATGCCTGGCTCCAGTAGGGTATCTCGACCATCTCGAAGCCCGACTTGGGCGTGCCGCAGTCGGGACAGACCCAGTCGTCGGCAATGTCGACCCAGCGCGTGCCGGGGGCGATGCCGTGCTCCGGCAGGCCGCGCGCTTCGTCGTAGGAGAAGCCGCAGCCGAGGCAGAGATACTTCTTCATGACGCCGTTGTAGCATCCCGGAAAGCGGGGGAAACATTCATGAAGTTCGGTGTCTTCGACCACATGGACCGCGCCGGCCCCGATCTCGGCCGGCAGTTCGAGGATCGCCTGAAGCTGATCGAACTCTACGAGCGCGCCGGCTTCCATGCCTATCACCTCGCCGAGCATCACGCGACGCCGCTCGGCATGGCGCCCTCGCCCAGCGTCTTTCTCGCCGCCGTGGCGCAGCGCACGAAGACGCTGCGCTTCGGGCCGCTGGTCTACACCCTCAATCTCTATCATCCGCTGCGCCTGATCGACGAGATCTGCATGCTCGACCAGCTGAGCGGCGGACGCCTCGAACTCGGCGTCGGGCGCGGCATCTCACCCTACGAAGTCGGCTACTACGGCGTCGATCCCGCCACCGGTCCGGAGCGCTTCGCCGAGATGCTGTCGGTGGTCCTGAAGGGCCTTACCGAGAAGCGGCTGAGCCACGCCGGCAAGTATTTCTCCTTCGACGACGTGCCGATGGAGCTGCAGCCGGTGCAGCGGCCGCATCCTCCGCTGTGGTACGGCGCCAATTCTCTGGAGAGCGCCGATCGCCTGGCCGGCCAGGGGCTGAACGTCGTCGTCGGCATGAAGGCGGAAGCAGTCGGTGCGTTCGCCGCCCGCTACCGTGCTGCTTGGAAGGCGCTCGGCCACCACGAGGCAGCCCTGCCGTTCATCGGCCTCAGCCGCCATATCGTGGTCGGCGATACCGATCGCGAAGCGCAAAGCGCCGCGCGGCGTGCCTATGCGCTCTGGTACGACGCCCTGATCCATCTGTGGCGCGCCCATGGCGTCGGCCTGCCACGCCAGATGATCCCGGCCGAGTTCGATGGTGCCCTCGCCGGCGGCTACGTCGTGGCGGGCTCGGCCGCCACGGTGCGCAACCGGCTGAGGCGCGACAACGATGTCGCCGGCATCAACTATTGCCTGTGCCGCCTCGCCTTCGGTGACCTCTCCGTCGAGGAATCCCGGCGTTCCGTCGACCTCTTCGCGCGCGAGGTGATGCCCGCCCTCTGACGCCGCGAGCTATGCATGTTTTGACAGGCGACTTTCCTCACGGTTGCATGTAAAATGGGCAGGCAACCCTCTGTCATAAAAAGAAAATATGAAGTTCGCCGTATTCGATCACCTGGACCGGTCCGGCCCGGACCTGGGACGCCAGTACGAAGACCGCCTGCGCTTGATCGAGCTCTACGAATGGGCGGGCTTCCATGCCTATCACGTAGCCGAGCATCACGGCACGCCGCTGGGGTCGGCGCCCTCGCCCGGCCTGTTTCTCGCCGCCGTCGCCCAGCGCACGACCACCCTTCGCCTCGGGCCGCTCGCTTACCCGCTCGGCCTCTATCATCCGCTGCGGCTGATGGAAGAGGTCTGCATGCTCGACGTCATGAGCGGCGGCCGGCTCGAACTCGGCGTCGGCCGCGGTGCCTCGCCCTACGAGGCGGAGTTCTTCGGCGTCGAGCCCAGCACCAGCCAGGCCCGCTTCGACGAAATCCTCGAGATCGTGCTCAAGGGCTTGGGTGCCGAGCGGCTCGACCATGCCGGCAAGTTCTTCACTTTCAGGAACGTGCCGCTGGTAATGCAGCCGGTGCAGCGCCCGCATCCGCCGCTGTGGCACGTCACCCGCTCGCTCGACAGCGCCGACCGGCTGGCCGCACTCGGCTGCAACATCGCGCTCGCCATGCCGACCCACGATGCCGGCGCTTTCACCACGCGCTACCGCGCCGCCTGGGCGGCGCTCGGCCGGGCGCCCGAAGACATGCCGTTCATCGGCAACACGCGCAACGTGGTGGTCCTCGACAGCGACCGCGACGCCGTCACCGCCGCCCGCCGCGCCTTCCACGTCTGGTACGATTCGATGGTCCATCTCTGGCGCGCCAACGGCGTCGAGTTGCCGCGCCAGGTTTCCACGCCCGACTTCGACGAAGCCGTCGACCAAGGCTATATCGTCGCCGGCTCGCCGGCCACGGTGCGCGACCGCATGCTGCGCGACCAGTTCGTCTCGGGCATCAACTACAGCATCTGCCGCTTCGCCTGCGGCGATCTCTCGTTCGAGGAGTCGGCACGCTCCGTTCGCCTGTTCGCCCGCGAGGTCATGCCGGCGCTGGTGCCGGAAGACGACGAGGGGCCGGCCCATTCCGCCACCGGCACCCTCGCGCCGGGCCTGCGCTGGCTGGGCGACGAGGACCTCTCCGAAGTCGGCTTCCTCTTCCGCTAGCGGCGCGCGCAAATAAAAACCCGCGGTCCGAATACACCCGGACCGCGGGCTCCCCCTCCGTGACACGCCGTCCGAGGTTGTTCTGCCCGTGACGGCGCGCCTCCCTTAACTCAGGCCCAGCTCGAGCCCATGCTCAGACCATGATCTCCGGATGTGACAAAGCCGGCGATGGTGGGGCCACCGCCGGCTCGTCGAGAGGTCCTTGCTACGCCGCCCGGGGAGAGATAGCGACGAAGCGGGTCATGCCCTCACGATAGATTTTCATCAGCACCGGCTTGCCGGTCTTCTTGGCTTCCTTGAGCTTCTCGGCAGCCATCTTCGGGCTGTCGATCGCATCGCGGCCGACCTGCTGCAGGACGTCACCGGCCTTCAGCCCCTGGTCGTCGGCCGGGCTGCCCGGCTCGACCGCCGCCACCAGCACGCCGCTGACCGCGCCATCGAGGCCGAGCTGCTTGCGGGCGTCCGGCGAGATCGACGCCAGCGACACGCCGTAGCTCGTCGGCTCCGGCTTGGCGGCCTCGCCCGGCTTGCCGTCGGCCTTGGCCTTGATGATCGCGCCGTCGTCCTTCTGGTCGCCGACCTTGGCAGTGACGGTCATGTCCTTGCCGTCGCGCCACACGCCGAGCTTCACTGAGGTCCCCGGCTTCATCGCCGAGATCGTGCGGGTCAGCTCCTTGATGCCGTCGACCTTCTTGCCGTCGACGCTCATGATCACGTCACCCGACTTGATGCCGGCCGCCAGCGCGGGGCTGTCGGGCTGCACCATCGCCACCAGGGCGCCCTTGTCGGCCTTGAGCGACAGGCTCTCGGCAATTTCCTTGGTCACCGGCTGGATCTGCACGCCGAGCAGTCCGCGCTCGACCCGGCCGTTGTCCTTGAGCTGCGCGATCACCGGCTCGGCCTGGCTCGACGGGATGGCGAAGCCAAGCCCGATGTTGCCGCCGGTCGGCGAGTAGATCGCGGTGTTGATGCCGATCACCTTGCCTTCCATGTCGAACAGCGGGCCGCCCGAGTTGCCGCGGTTGATGGCCGCGTCGGTCTGGATGTAGTCGTCGAAAGGGCCCGATTGGATGTCGCGGCCGCGCGCCGACACGATGCCGGTCGTCACGGTGCCGCCCAGGCCGAACGGGTTGCCGACCGCCATGACGGCCTGGCCGACGCGCACCTTGGAGGCGTCGCCGAACGAGACGAACGGCAGCGGCTTGTCGCTCTCGACCTTGAGCACGGCGAGGTCGGTCTTCTCGTCGCCGCCCATCAGCTTGGCCGGCAGCTTGGTGCCGTCCGACAGGGTCACGGTGATCGAGTCGGCCTTCGACACGACGTGATAGTTGGTGACGATCGTGCCCTTGGCATCGACGATGAAGCCGGTGCCGACGGCCTGGCCCTTGTGCTGCGGGCGCTGCTTGCCGTCCGGACGCGCCGGCTGGCCGAAGCGCTCGGTGAAGCGCTTCATGAACTCTTCCATCTGCTTGTCCTGCGGACCGGACATGCGGACCTCGTCGCCATCGTCGGCGCCGGCCTTCATGGTCACGGCGACGTTGACGACTGCCGGGGTCACCCTGGCGGCGAGATCGGAGAAGTCCTGCACGGCCTGCGGTGCGGCGATCGCGGCAGGCGCGCTGAACATCGGGGCGATGAGCGCGGGTGCCGTCAGCGCGGTGGTCAGCGCCAGGGCGGTGAGAATACGAGTCTTGGTCTTTGTCATGAACAACCTCCTTTGGGGGCCTCGCGAAGGAATATGGGGGGTTGCCCGTGGCGCCCGGATGGCCGCCGGATTGAATGTTTGTATAGTTGGGGACGATTGCGTCCTGGGCGGGAATGGCGTCAAAGCCTGTACAGGCAACGTCGACGCGAGAGAAAAAGGCAGCCGTGAAAATCCTCCTGGTCGAAGACGACAAGCAAACCGCCGACTACATCGCCAAGGGCCTGCGCGAGCACGGCCATGTGGTCGATCACTCCGACAACGGCCGCGACGGCCTCTACCTCGCCACCGGCGAGAAGTACGAGGTGCTGATCGTCGATCGCATGCTGCCGATTACCGATGGCCTGTCGCTGGTCAAGGCGGCGCGCGCCTCGGGCGTCAAGACGCCGGTGCTGTTCCTCACCACCATGGGCGGCGTCGACGATCGCGTCGCCGGCCTCGAGGCGGGCGGCGACGACTATCTCGTGAAGCCGTTCGCCTTCGCCGAGCTGCTGGCGCGCGTCGGTGCGCTGGCCCGGCGGCCGCCGATCATGGCGGCGACGTCGCTCGTCGCCGGCGACCTCGAAATGGACCTGCTGGCCCGCACGGTGACGCGTGCCGGCAGGCGCATCGAGCTGCTCGCCCAGGAATTCAAGATCCTCGAATATCTGCTGCGCCACGCTGGCGAGGTCGTGACCCGCACCATGCTGCTGGAGAAGGTCTGGGATTTCCATTTCGATCCCAAGACCAACATCGTCGAGACGCACATCAGCCGCCTGCGCTCGAAGATCGACAAGGGCTTCGACAAGCCCCTGCTCCACACCGTCAGGGGGGCTGGCTATGTCATCCGCGCGCCCGACTAGAAACCTGACGCGAATCCTGCGCTCGGCCAGCTTCCGGTTGCCGCTGATCTATGCCGTGCTGTTCGTCGTTTCGGCCGGCGCCCTGTTCGCCACGGTCTATTACACGGCGACGGCGGCGATGCAGAACGACATGGCGGCAGTGCTGCGCACCGAGGCGCTGCAGCTCGCCGAGATCCATCGCCGCAGCGGCCTGCCCGGCCTCGCCGAGCAGATCGCGCGGCGCATGAACTTCCGCACCAGGGGACCGATCTTCTATCTCCTGCAGGCGCCCAACCGCCGCGTCGTGGTCGGCAACCTGCCCGGCATGCCGCCGGTCAACGGCGTGATCGACTTCGTGCCCCAGCCCGACGCGGCGGAGCCCGAGACCGAGCAGAGCCCCAAGCTCACGGGCTACGGCCTCACCTTGTCCGACGGATCGTTCCTGCTGGTCGCCCAGGACGCCAATCGCCTGAGCGACATGCAGCGCGCCATCGTGCGCGCCTTCGCCTGGGCGGGCGGCCTCACCCTCCTGCTGGCGATCGCGGGCGGCGCCTGGCTCGGCAGCACCTTCCTGCGCCGCATCGACGCCATCACCCGCACCAGCCGCGCCATCATGGAGGGCGATCTCTCGGCGCGCGTCCCGGTGCGCGGCACCCACGACGAGATCGACCAGCTCGTCACCAGCCTCAACGACATGCTGGCCCGCATCCAGCAGCTCATGGACGGGCTGCGCCAGGTCTCGAGCGACATCGCCCACGACCTGCGCACACCACTCGGCCGCCTGCGCCAACACCTGGAAGACGCGCGCGAGCGCGCCACGACCACCGACGACTACGACCAGGCGACCGAAGCCGCCATCGAGGAAGCCGACGCCCTGCTCGAAACCTTTTCCGCGCTGCTGCGCATTGCCCAGGTCGAGGCCGGCGCGCAGAAGAGCGCCTTCACGGAACTCGATTTCTCCGCCCTCGTGCGCAGCATCGGCGAGGCCTACCTGCCAGCCGCCGAGGATTCGCGCCACAGGCTCCAGATCCATGTCGAGGACGGCGTGCGCCTGATCGGCGACCGTCAGCTTCTCGCCCAGATGATTTCCAACCTGGTCGAGAACGCGCTCCGCCACACCCCCGCCGGTTCCACGGTTTCAATGGGCCTCCACAAAACCGCGACCGGCTTCGACGCCGAGGTCGCCGACGACGGCCCCGGCATTCCGGCGGAGGAACACGACAAGGTGTTCGACCGCTTCTACCGCCTCGACCGCAGCCGTTCGACCGCCGGCAGCGGCCTCGGCCTCGCCTTGGTGAAGGCGATCGCCGGCCTGCATGGGCTCTCGGTGCGGCTCGAGGATCGCAAGCCCGGGCTGCGCGTCGTTCTTTCCTTGCCCTAAGGTCGCTATTTCCAAGGTAACGGCCGGCGGTTGCGGACCAGTTCGCCGTAGGGTTCCACGGCAGCCGGCGGCAGCGTCGCCAGCCAGATGAGATCCCGGGCCGCCTCGTCCGGGCTCGCTGCCTTCGACATGTCGTCGAACCACGGCCGCGAGGCGTCGGTATCGACCAAGCCGGGGCATGCGGCGTTGACCAGGATGCCGCGCCGGCGAAACTCCGCGTCACCGTTGCGCGCCAGCACCCGAACGGCCGCGACCTGCCCGATCTTGGACGGAACGTTGATCCAGTCCGGCCAACGGGCTGATGCCGCCGTTCCCGAACGCACGGCGGCGGCATACTCGTCCATGGCCTGTTCGATGGCGTCCAGCGTCAGATCGCGACCATCGAATTTGGGATGCAGGCTGGCGTCGAGGTTGCGCAGCGAGCCGAACGAGCTCGCCACGACGATGAAACGGGCGTTGTCGCGCAGCAGCGGAACGAGGGCCCGCATCATCCGGCGTGTGCCGTGATTGTTGGTGTTCACGAAGCCGGCGACCTGCTCGGCCGATGGAATGTCCTTGGAAATGCGCTGGGCCGCATTCGAGACAACGATGTCGATCCCGCCATGCCGTGCGCGAACGGCGTCGGCCACCGCCTGCACGCTGGCATCCTCGCCGACGTCGATCGCCATCAACTCCGGTCGCAGGCCCTCGCCGCGGAGAAGGTCGCGGGCCGCGCGTCCGCGCGCCTCGTCGCGGGTCCCGAGATAGACCGTACCGCTCTCGCCCAGGACCTGACACAGCCCTCGAACCAACGCGAGACCGAGCCCCTGGTTGGCGCCGGTGACCAGTGCAATCTTCCGTCTCTTCGTGTCGGACATCGTTGACCTCGGCTTGCAGCAGGCGACAATAGCTGAATGAAGGATCGCAAGCGCGACGCTCGCCCGCTCTTTGCATACGTCGGCAGCTACACCACGCCCGAGCGCAACGGGCGCGGCAACGGCATCAACGTCTATCGCGTCGACCGTCGCACCGGCGCCTTCAGGCACATTCAGCACCTCGGCGACCTGGAGAACCCGTCCTTCCTGGCGATGGATCCGTCCGGCCGCTTCCTCTATTCGGTGCACGGCGATCGCAGCGAAGCCACCGCCTTCCACATCGACCAGAGCACCGGCCACCTCGGCCTGCTCAATCGGCAGTCGACGGGCGGCTACAATCCGGTGCATCTCGCCCTCGATACCACGGGCTCCTTCCTCGTGGTCGCGAACTACGGCTCCGATTCGCTTGCCGTCCTGCCTGTCCGGATGGACGGCGGCCTCGCCCCCTATCGCACCCTGACGCCAGTCACCGGCACGCTGGGACCGCACCGCGTGCAACAGCGCAACATGGCGCCGCATCACATCCCGCTCGATCGGCAGGGCCGCTTCTTCTATGTGCCCTGCAAGGGCTCCGACAGTATCGTGGCCTACCGCCTCGACGAAAAGTGCCGCATGCTGGTCGAGGCCGCCCGTGTCGCGGCCCGGCCAAGCGCCGCGCCGCGCCACATCGACTTCCATCCCAGGAAGGCACTGGCCTACGTCATCAACGAACTCGATTCGACGATCACGACCTACCGCCAGGATCGCCGCAGCGGCAAGCTCACGCCGCTGCAGATCACGCCGTCGACGCCGCCCGACTTCACCGGCTACAGCACCGGCGCGGAGATCTGGCTCGATCGCGGCGGCCGCAACGTCTATGTCTCCAACCGCGGCCACGACAGCATCGGCGTGTTCGCCATCGATCCCGATACGGGCGCGCTGGCACCGAAGCAATGGGTCCCGACCAAGGGCGGCACGCCGCGCTTCTTCGCCTTCGACCCCACCCAACGCTTCCTCTACATCGCCAATCAGGGCGGCCACTCGATCGTCACTTATCGCGTCGGCCGCGACGGCCGCCTCGCGCCGAGCCCAGCCCGAGTGAAAGTCGGCAGCCCGGCCTGCATCGTGTTTTCCCGCCCGTAGCCCCCGAAAAGGACTCGACGGCCGCCGCTGTTGAGGCCATATGTCTCCAATGGAGACATCAATGGAACCCACCATGAACTACGACATGATCCGCAGCCAGCTTGGCCAGAGCGTGCCTTTCGCCCGCCTAGCCGGCGTCGAAATCGACAGCATCGCCGGCGGCCGCGCCTCGGCCCATCTACCCTTTCGTCCCGAGGGCCTTAACCATATCGGCACCCAGCATGCCGCCGCACTCTTTGCGCTTGGCGAAACCGCCTCGGGTGCGGCGATGGCCGGCGCTTTTGCCCCCATCCTGCTCGAGATCCGACCGGTCGCCGCCGAGGCTTCGATCCGCTATTTCGGCCTCGCCAAGGGCGCCGTGACGGCGGAAGCCCGGGTCGAGGCCGAACCTGATGCGCTGATCGAGGCCGTCAGGACCGAGGGCCTGGTCCGCTTCCCGATCGTCGTGTCGCTGCGCGGCGAGGATGGTATCGAGATCGGCGAGATGATGGTCGACTGGCACGTCTCGAAGAAGCGCACCTGACGCAGTGCCACGCAAGCCGGCGCGCCCGACCTTTCATCACGGCGATGCGAAAGCCGCCGCCGTCGAGGCAGCGCTTGCCCTGCTGGCCGCCGACGGTCGCGACGCGCTCACGCTCCGCGCTGTGGCGGGCCGCATCGGCGTCAACCATCGCGCGCTCTACCGCCACTTCGCCTCGCTCGACGCCCTCAAGATCGAGGTCGCGACCGTGGGCTTCGATCGCTTGGCCACTGCGCTGGAAAAACTGTCGGCGCCGGACTCCCGCGAGATCGTTCGCGCTTATGCCCGCTTCGCCTTCGCCGAGCCGCATCTCTACGACCTGATATTCTCGCTACCGTTGCGGAAGTGGTACGCGATGGCAGACGGGCTGGGGCCGGCATTCCGCCGCGTCACAGCCGCCTCCCTGGCCGCCGTTGGCTCCACGAAGGACGGCGAACGGCAGGTGTTCCGCCTGTGGGGCATGACACACGGGCTGATCGGCCTCTATCGCGCCGGCGCCTGGCGCGCCCGCTCCGACCGCCAGGCGGTTCAGTTCATCGCCGGACTGGTTTGACGCCCGCCACGGCGTATGGTCGGAATTTACCTATGACTTCCTGCCGACTCTTCCTGTACCCACGCCAACCCCCTGGAACCGGAGGCCGGGAAATGCCGAAGTCAGTTCCTGCAATGTCCGCTTTTGGCGGACCTTGCCGCATTCTTCCTGGCGGCGAAAATGCCCGCCGCGTCAACGACTTGGCAACAATTTGATGCCATCCTGAAAGTGGCGAAGTTGGTTTCCAAGTTTTCCGCACGGCAGCGGACATTTGGGGCTGGACATTTTGGAGAGTTCCATGAGTGACAAGACATTCGGCTTCGAGACCCTGTCGGTCCACGCCGGCGCCGCCCCCGATCCCGCCACCGGCGCGCGCGCGCTGCCGATCTATCAGACCACGGCTTATGTCTTCGAAGATGCCGACCATGCCGCGGCACTGTTCAACCTGCAGACCGTTGGCTTCATCTATTCGCGCCTGACCAACCCGACCAATGCCGCGCTGGAAGCCCGGCTCGCCACCCTGGAAGGTGGCCGCGGTTGCACGGTGGCCTCGTCCGGTCATGCGGCGCAGGTGTTGGCGCTGTTTCCGCTGATGAGCCCAAGCGCCGAGATCGTCGCCTCCTCGCGCCTCTACGGCGGCTCGCTGCAGCAGATGAAGAATACCTATCCCAAGTTCGGCTGGACGGCGAAGATCGTCGACGCCGATGAGCCGGAGAACTTCAAGCGCTCAGTGACAGCCAACACCAAGGCCTTCTTCATCGAGAGCCTGGCCAATCCCGGCGGCGTGGTGAGCGACATCGAGACGATCGCCCGCATCGCCGAGGATGCGGGCGTGCCGCTGCTGGTCGACAACACCCTGGCCACGCCCTACCTCTGCAAGCCGATCGACTACGGTGCGACCCTGATCGTGCACTCAACCACCAAGTTCCTGAGCGGCACCGGCACTTCGATGGGCGGCGCGGTCGTCGACTCCGGTAAGTTCGATTGGTCGCGCGGTGGGAAGTTCCCCAGCCTCGCCGGCCCCGAGCCCGCCTATCACGGCCTCAACTTCAACGAGACGTTCGGCGATATGGCCTACACCTTCCATAGCCATGCCGTGGGCCTCCGCGACCTCGGCCCCAGCCAGGCACCGTTCAATGCCTGGCTCACGATGCTCGGCATCGAAACTTTGGGGCTGCGCATGGAGCGCCACTGCGCCAACGCGGCCAAGGTCGCGCAGTATCTGGAGAAACACCCGGCCGTGGCTTGGGTGAACTATGCCGGCCTAGCCTCGAACAAATACAACAAGCTCGCGAAGAAATACCTGCCAAAGGGCGCGGGCTCGGTGTTCACCTTCG
>Ga0155465_1093_pt6 | contig 11001 bp, 12 predicted proteins | sample RifCSPhighO2_12_FD_107123 | JGI IMG/M metagenome (GOLD analysis project Ga0155465, IMG submission 107123) | Alphaproteobacteria bacterium RIFCSPHIGHO2_12_FULL_66_14 | reverse complement strand
AACTCGTCGCTGTTGCTGTCGATCTGACTTTCGAGGACCGCCATGGCCTACTCGCCTCCCAGCACTTTGGGCGTCGTGGCGAGATGGAAACCGTTGAAGGGCTTGGACCGGTCGGTCGTGACGAGGTCCATGGAACGGTTGCCCAGCGGCACGCCGCCGTCGATGCGGATCTCGGTGCCGGTGATATAGGCCGCGGCATCGCTCAGCAGGAAGCAGACCACGGCCGAGACTTCGCTTTCGGTGCCGAGCCGGCCGAGCGGGCAGTAGCCTTTCAGCTTGGGAATGCGTTCCTTGAATTCGCCCTGATAGGTGTCCATGCCCGAGGAGGCGATCCAGCCCGGCGATACGGCGTTCACGCGCACGCCGGCATAAGCCCATTCGTGGGCCAGCGTCATCGAGAGGTTCACCATGCCGGCGCGGGCGGCGCCGGTGTGGGCCATGTTGGGAAAGCCATTGCGCATGTCGGCCGCCATGTTGACGATCGAGCCGCCATGCTTCTCCATCGACTGGGTAAAAACCTCGCGGCTGACGATGAAGCCGCCGGTGAGGTTGTTGCGCACCACGACGTCGAAGCCCTTGGCGCTTATGGCGGCGGCGGCTGAGGGGAACTGGCCGCCGGCATTGTTGAATAGGCCGTCGATGCGGCCGTTGGCGGCGACGATCCTTTCGACCGCCTCCTTCACCTGGACCTCTTCGCGAATGTCGAAGGCGTGCGCCTCGCAGGAGCCGCCTGACGCTTCGATCTCGCCCTTCACCACCCCGAGCTTCTCGGTCTTGCGGCCGGTGATCACCACATGGGCGCCGAGGGCTGCGATTTCGTGCGCCGTGCAGCGTCCGATGCCGCTGCCGCCGCCGGTCACGACGATGGTTTGGCCCTCAAACAGCCCCGGTTTGAAGACCGAGCGATACGACATGTTTCCTCCGCGTTTCTCCCCGCTCTTATCGGCCGGTGGGCCGTGCATCAAAGCATGTTGTGATGTGCGGTTCGTTGCTCGGGCTGTAGTTGACGTTTACGTAAAGGTCAAGTAAGCGGGACGGGTCCTTCGAAGCCGGGAGCAAGCCATGACGTTGCAGGAAATCACCGCCAAGATGAGCGAAGGGGCGTCGAAGAAGACGGCCTTTGGCAATACCGTCAAGTTCAGCACCGACCAGGGTGTCGTCTACATCGACGGTATGCAGAGCCCGCCCACCGTCTCCAACGACGACAAGGCCGCCGACTGCACGTTGAAGATGGACTTCAGCGATTTCTCCGACCTGATCGGCGGCAAGCTCGACGGGATGACCGCATTCATGACCGGCAAGCTCAAGATCGAAGGCGACATGGGCGTCGCCATGAAGCTTCAGACGATTTTGCGCTAGGCGCAAAATCGTGGCGGGCGGCAGCGCCTTCTGAGGCGCGAGAGCCCGCACCGTAGTTATGAAGAGGAGCCTTTTCGGGCTCCTTTTTCTTTGCCTTACGCTTCGCGGCTCTTGTGGTAGTGCCGCCGCGCCTTGGCGCGGTTGCCGCAGCTTTGCATCGAGCACCAACGCCGCTTGCCGGCGCGGCTGTCGTCGAGGAACAGCCAGCCGCATTCGGGATTGGCGCAGCGCCGCACACGGCCGAGCTTGGGCCCGGTCAGAAGGTCGCCCGCCGTCCACAGCACCGGCGCCAGCAGGGCGAGCGCCGTTCCCGAGCGCATGTCGACATCCCAGGCATAGCCGCCGCGCTCTCGCTTGAGCGTCGTGCGCGCCGGTGCTTCCGACAGCGCGGCATTCAAGCTCTCGACGTCGCGCGCTGCCGGGGCCTTGGCCTGGGTGTGGGCATCGAACAGACGATGGACGAGTTCGCGCAACTCGAGGGCGCGCTCGAATTCGCGCCGCGCCGGCGGCTTGACGGGCTTCAGGCCCTCGTTGGCCGCAGTCCAGGCGACCAGATCCTCGGGTGCGTTCAGCGTTTCGGTCGGCGCCGCTTGGCCCCGCCAATAGCGCGTATTGACGAATTCCAGGCACAGGTCGGGGCGATTCATCTTCAGGATTTAATAACCGGTTGGGTGGTTGACAAGTCTGGCATGGCAGAATAACCATATAACCAGTTATAAAGTTATAGGAGATTTCGACTATGTTCGACCACGTTTCCATCGGCGTCGCCGATATCGGCCGCACCCGGAAGTTCTACGACGCCGCGCTGAAGCCGCTCGGCTACACGCTGCTGAGCGATGGCGAGTCCTCGCTGGGCTACGGTGGCAAGGCCGTCGGCCTCTGGATCAGCGCCTCGAAAAGCCCGGTGAAGGCCGACATGGAGTCGGGCCTGCACTTCTGCTTCGTCGCGCCGGACCGCAAGGCGGTCGACGCCTTCCATGCCGCGGCGCTCAAGGCCGGCGGCAAGGACAACGGCAAGCCCGGGGTGCGGGCGGACTATAGTCCGAACTATTACGCCGCCTTCGCCGTCGATCCCGACGGCTACCGCGTCGAGGCCTATTGCGGGAAGTAACTCCGGTTTGCCTTGCAAGCGGCGCCTTCGCGACCACCTTGAAGGCGACCGCTGCAGGCAGGGAAGCGATGACCACCGACGCCATCAAGTCTGCGGCGCCGCAAGACGTGGCAGCCGTTGCCGATGTGCTGACGCTCGCCTTCAGCACCGATCCCGCCGCGCGTTGGACTTGGGCCGATCCGCGGACCTACCTCGCGACCTTCCCGCTCTTCGCCCGCGCCTTCGGCGGCCAGGCGTTCCAGCGCGGGACGGCGTATTTCATCGAGGGTTACAAGGGAGCTGCACTTTGGCTGCCACCCGGCGCCGAACCCGACGAGGCGGCGATGGGCGCCCTGATGCAGGAGACCGTCCCCGAGCACACGCGGCGTGACACCGGTGCGTTGATCGAGCAGATGATGAGATACCACCCCAAGGAACCACACTGGTATCTGCCCCTGATCGGCATCGATCCGGCGCACCAGGACAAGGGGCTGGGCAGCGCTCTCATGCGACATGCGCTGGCGAAGTGTGATCGCGACGGTAGCCTCGCCTATCTCGAATCGAGCAACCCGGCCAACGTGCCATTCTACCAACGTCACGGCTTCGAGCTGTTGGGCACGATTCAGGCTGGCAGCTCGCCAGAGCTCTTCCCCATGCTGCGCAAACCGCAACGGAGGACGTGATGTTGAAGGGTGGCTGCTTCTGCGGCGCGATCCGCTACGAGACGGACGGCGAGCCCACGCAGGCGACGGCCTGCCACTGCTCGATCTGCCGGCGAACGAGTGCGGCGCCGCTCGTGGCCTGGTTCACCGTGAAGCCTGAGGCGTTCCGGATCGTCTCGGGCCAGCCCAAGCGCTTCCGGTCTTCGGAACACGCTACGCGAACCTTCTGCTCCTCCTGCGGCACGCCGCTGACGTTCCAGTCGGCGCGCTATGCCGACGAGATCGACGTCACGACCTGCTCGCTCGACGATCCCGAGCAGGTGCCGCCCAGGTCCCACACCTGGCGCGCCTCGGGCATTTCCTGGATGAAGTCGGCGGACGGGCTGCCCTTCTATCCTGAGAAGCGGCCGGAGTGAGTCCGGTCAGTCGGCCAGCAGAAGGGCTTGCCGGGTGAGCGCGCCGCCGGCGTCGCGCAATTCGTGGACGATGGTGAAGTGGTCCGCCCCGGGCACCGGCAGCAGTGCGCCCGGCAGATGGGCGGCGGCGCGTCTGGCGTGGAGGTGGCGGCTGTCCGAAACCAGTGGCGGCAGTTCCGCCGTGCCGTAGGTGATCAGCATCGGCTTGGCCACCATCGGCAGGCGCATCGGCGAGAGCGTTTCGATCTCGCTATCGCTGAGCTGCAGCTTCTCGTTCAGGTAGGTGTCGCGGATCGGCCCCAGTTCGTAGACACCGGAAATCGCCAGCCCGGCGCTGACCCGCGGATGGCCGAGGCACATGGCCGTCAGGTGGCCGCCGGCCGACCAGCCCGACAAAACGACCTTGCCCTCGATGCCGTGCGCCTTGCCGTTTGCCGCCAGCCAGTCGAGTGCGGCGTTGATCTCGGCCACGATCTCGGTGAGCGTGGCGTCGGGCGCCAGCGTGTAACCGGGGAACGCCGCCGCCCAGCCGCGCGCGTGGGGGCCGGCGATTAGGTTGGCGAACCCGTCCTTGCTGTTGCGCTGCCAATAGCCGCCATGAATGAACACGATGCAGGGCGCCTTGGGATCGGCGGCGGGAAACAGATCCCAGCTGTTGCGCTCCCTGGGGCCATAGCGCAGGTCGAGATGTCCGGGATGCGCCTTGCGGAAGGCGGCGGACGCCGCCTCGCGCGCCGCGTTGAGCTCGGCGCTGTTCTTCACCGCCATCGCATTGTTGTAGGCCGCGTCGCGCTCGGCGCGGCTCATCATGCCCCAGTTCATCCCGTGATTTCCTTCAGCAATCCGAAGAAGCCGCGCTTGCGGGCCGACGAGATCGTCCAGTCGACCGGCAGCGACTGGAAGCCGTCCTCGAAACGCTCGCGCGAGCGGCGGTAGTCGAAGAAGCCCCAACTCGCACCGCACTCGACGGCGGCCACGAAATGGTTGTCGGGTTTGTCGAACTCGAAGTGATCGTCCTCGTTGTAGACGATCGGCTGGCCGCGATAGCCCGGCGCCGCGCGCCAGCGCGCGACCTGCAGGCGGATGCCGTGCGGGCTCGGCTGGAAAGGACCGTCGGGTCCGTGGACACGATTGCCATGCGGCAGCAGGAAGTCGGCCACCGCCACGGTCCTGGCGGGCGGCGCGTCGAGCCCGATCAGGCTCGTGCTCACCAGCAACTTCCCCTTGCTACGCTTTTGCGCCAATTCGATCAGCTCATGGCAGCGCGCGGCGGCGATGATGGGATGGGTCCAGACATTCTCGAGGTCGACTTCGTTGCCGATCTCGACCAGCACGTTGGTCGCGCCTTTTTCGACCAGCCAGTCAACCGTGTTGGTGACGGCGGCTTTCACGGCGGCTTCGTCGCGGAGCGTGCCGCTCTGCTTGCCGTAGAAGAGACCCAGGATCACGGCCATACCGTGGCGGTCGCAGGCCTCGATGACCTTGGCCAACCGCGCCGCCCAGGCGGGCTTCAGCGCGCCCTCCGAGGTAAAGCCGCCGATCTTCCATGGCTGGTGCCAGGAGTAACCCTGCGGACTGCCGCCCTGGATATTCAGGCAGACCGCGAGCAGGCCGTGCGCACGGTAGGCGGGCAGGGCGGCGATGAATTCGGCCGTGTTGCGCTCGGCATCCCAGTCGCCGTCGGCATAGGCCCAGGCGCCGCGTGTCGAAGGGTTCTCGTCGTCGGCGATGGCATTGGCCATGCGGCTGTTGAACAGCAGCCCTTCGATGCGATGGCCCTTCCAACTCCGGCCGGGGTAGGTCGGCGCACCGTTGATCGCAAAGCCGCCGACCTGGATCGAGACGACGGTGTTGCTCATGCCTAGAACCCGACCGCGGCGCCGTCGCGGCGGCTCTCGGACGCGCCGAGATAGGGGCCGCCATCGGGATGGCGCCAGATGATCTGGCTCGAGCCGAAATCGAAGCTCGGCCATTTGGTCCGCGTGAGCTTGTGGCCGCGTGCTTCGAGGCCCGTCGCAGTGTCGGCCGGCATGTGGTCCTCGGTCCAGATCGTGCCGTCGGTCTCGTGCACGCGCCAGCGCGGCGCGTCGATGGCGGCTTGCGGGTTCTGGCCGTAATCGACGATGCGCGAGAAGACCTGCATGTGGCCCTGCGGCTGCATGGCACCGCCCATCAGGCCGAATGTCGCGACCGGCTTGCCGTCCTTGGTGATGAAGGCGGGGATGATGGTGTGGAACGGCCGCTTCTTCGGACCGACGAGGTTGGGATGGCCGGGCTGCAGCGAGAAGCCGGTGGCCCGGTTCTGCAGCGCAATGCCGGTGCCCGGCACGACGATGCCCGAACCGAAGCCGGTGTAGTTCGACTGGATCAGCGATACCATCATGCCGGCCTCATCGGCGGTGCCGAGATAGATCGTGCCGCCGTCCTTGGGCGTGCCGGGGCCGAAGTCCTTGGCCTTCTTCGCATCGATCAGCTTGGCGCGGCCTTTCAGGTAAGCCTTGTCGAGCATCTGCTTGGGCGTCACCTCCATGAATCGCGGGTCGGCCACGTAGCGATAGATGTCGGCGAAGGCGAGCTTCATCGCCTCGATCCTGAGATGCGCCACCTCGGGGCCGTCCGGATCGTGGCCGGCGATGTCGAAATTCTCCAGGATGCCGAGCGCCATGCAGGCGGCGATCCCCTGACCCGACGGCGGGATCTCGTGCAGCGTCGTGCCGCGATAGGTGAGCCCGATGGGATCGACCCAGTCGGGCTTGTGCGCAGCGAGGTCCTCCTTGCGCAGCGCCCCGCCGGTCTCTTTGGCGTACTTGTCCATCGCCTCGGCGAGTTCGCCGCGATAGAAGGCCTCGCCCTTGCTCTCGGCGATCTTGGCGAGCGTCTTGGCCTGGTCGGGGAACTTCCACAGCTCGCCCGGCTTGGGCGCGCGGCCGCCGGGCAGGAAGGCCTTCAGCCAGCTCTCCTGGCCCTTCAGCCGGTCGATGGCGCGCTCCCATTGGCGTGAAACCATGTAGGAGACGCGAAAGCCGTCGTTCGCGTACTTGATCGCCGGCTCGAACAGGTCGGCGAAGGGCAGCTTGCCGTAGCGCTTGTGCAGTTCCATCCAGAGCGACACGGCGCCCGGCGTGGTGACGCTGCCCCAACCGACGTTGGGCATCTTGTCCTGGCCCTTGTACTGGTCGGGGCTCATCAGCCCAGGCGAATGGCCCGAGGCGTTGAGGCCGACCAGCTTGGTGCCGTCCCACAGGATGCAGAAGGCGTCGGCGCCGATGCCGTTCATGGTCGGCTCGACCACGGTGATGGCGGCGGCGCTGGCGATCGCCGCATCGACCGCATTGCCGCCCTTGGCCATCATGCGCAGGCCTGCCGTCGCCGCGAGATGCTGCGAGGAGGCCACGACGTTCGAAGCAAAGACCGGAAGTTTCCTGGAGGCGTAGGGAAAATCGTACGTGAACGACGGCACTCGGAGTCCTTTCTCAAGTCTTCTTCGATGCCGCGAGGGCCTCGATGCGCGCCACGAAGCGTGGCGTCTGCAGGAACTGGCGGTGTTCCGCGTCGCTCTTGCCGAACAGGCGGGAGAGATCGAACACGCCGGAGCCCGCGATCTCGCCCATCCGTCCGGAGAGCGTCACGCGTTCACCGAGCCGCAGGGTTTTTAGCGCCGCGATGGCCGCTTCGGAAAGACCCGGCGGCGGTGTTTGACGCGATCGTGTGGAGAAAAGGTCCGTTACCGAGCCCGCGAAGGCCAGCGCCCAGTCGTTGAACGCGTAGAGCGAAACTTGGCCGCCGACCTCGATGGTGACGCTGGCCGCGTCGGCATTGCCCTCGATCCTCCGGACGGTGCCGCACCAGTCGGAAAAAGCGCCGACCTTGTCGGCCAGCGCCACGCTCTGCCGCGCCGCCTCCTCGACGGCGAGCGGATTGTTCGAGGCGAGCGCCGGCCTGGCCAGCGCCTGCAGCCCATCAAGGAACGCCTTCTGCGCCGGAATGCGCTCGTGGCAGGGCCGGTCGAAACAGCCGCCAAGGACGAGGCCGGCACCGCCGAGAAGAAAGATGCGCCGGCCTGCCATGCTGGTGTTACGCCGCCTTGGCTTTCGCCTTGGCGCGCTCTTCCTCCTTGAGTTCCTTCTTGGAGAGCTTGCCGACCGGCGTCTTGGGCAGTTCGGCGCGGATCTCGAGCGCGACCGGCATCTCGTGCTTGCCGATCTTGCCTTCCAGATGCTTCTTCAGTTCCTCGAAGGTGAGCGAGGCACCGGGCTTCAGTTTCACGAACACCTTGGGCGCTTCCTGGCGATAAGGATCGGGGATGCCGATCACGATGCACTCGTCGACTGCCGGATGCTCGTAGACCGCTTCCTCGATCATGCGCGGGTAGACGTTGTAGCCCGACGAGATGATCAGGTCCTTGGAGCGATCGACCAGGAAGAGCCAGCCGTCCTCGTCCATGTAGCCCATGTCGCCGGTGCGCAGGCCCTTCCAGTTGCTGGCGGGATGGCTGAACAGCACCTGCTCGCTCTCCTCCGGCTTCTTCCAGTAACCCTTCATCACCTGCGGGCCGATGATGCAGACCTCGCCGACATTGTCCTTGCCCACCGGCAGCACGCGATCCTTGTTCTCCATGTCGCGGATCTCGATGACGGTGCCCGGCATCGGCACGCCGCACGAGCCGACGCGGCGCACGGTCTTGTCGACCGGGCAGATCGCGCCGGTGGGCGAGGTCTCGGTCAGGCCATAGCCCTCGATCAGGGTGGCGCCGGTCAACTTCTCGAAGCTCTGCTGGACCTCGACCGGCAGCGGCGCGCCGCCCGACATGCAGATCTTGAGCGACTTCAGATCGAGCCCCTGCGCCTTGGGGTGCTTCAGGATCGCCGTGTAGAGCGTCGGAACGCCGGGCAGGAAGGTGGGCTTCTTGGTCGAGAGATCGGCCACGATCATGTCGATGTCGGGCCTGGGGTAGAGGATGAGCTGGTTGCCGTTGGCCACCGCGCCCAGCATGATTCCCGACAGCGCGTAGATGTGGAACAGCGGCAGCACGCACACGACCTTCTCCGTGCCCGGGGTCGTGTAGGGCTTGGTCCAGGACATGCCCTGGCTCATCGCCGACATGACACAGCCGTGCGTCAGCATCGCCGCCTTGGGCAGGCCGGTGGTGCCGCCGGTGTATTGCAGGATCGCGACCTCGTCCCACAGGTTATCGTTCGAGGGATGGGGGGCGTACTTGCCGTCGTTGGCCAGCAGGTCCTTGAACGACATGTGCCAGTCGTCGCGCGGCCAGGCCGAAAGCTCCTTCTTCTTGGCGATCGGATAGAGCCAGTTCTTGGGCCATGGCAGGTAGTCGGCGATCGAGCCCACGATCAGCTTCTTCAGCCGCGTCTTGCCGCGCATCGCCGCCATCTTGGGGTAGAGGGCCTTGACGTCGAGCGTCACCAGGATGTCGGTCTCCGAATCGCCGATCTTGTGTTCGAGTTCGCGCGCCGCATCGAGTGGGCTGTAGTTGACGACGATGCCGCCGGCCTTGAGCACGCCGAAGAAGGCGATGATGTAGTGCGGCGTGTTGGGCAGGTAGAGGCCGACGTGGACGCCTGGCTTGACTCCCAGCTTCTGGAAGCCGGCGGCGGCCCTGTCGGACGCCACCTTGTAGTCCCGGAAGGTCATCACCTTGTCGAGGAAATCGGTGAAGGGCCGGTCGCCGTACTGGGCGCAGCTATCCTCGAAGGTCTGGTGGATGGTCTTGCGCGGAACCTCGAGCTCCCACTTCACGCCGGGCGGATAGCTCTTCTCCCAAGGGTAGTTCGCCATTTTTCTGTTCCTCCCGGTGTCGACTATGTGAGGCGGGGCGCCGGGGGGTCAAGCTGCCGGACTTGCGCGGGCGGCGGCACGAAGTATTCATAGGCGTAGGCGGTGCGGAAGCCTTGCGCCGCGTAGAGCGGCAGCGCCGCCTGATTGGTGGCGACCACCTGGAGATAGGCGAAGCGCGCGCCATGGCCCCACGCCCAGGCATAGAGGCTTTCGGTGACGCGCCGCGCCAGCCCGCGGCGGCGGGCGTGCGGCATCACCAGCACGTCGAACAGGCCCATGTGCTCGCCCTCGACGGCGCCGATCGCCATGGCCATCGGATGGCCTGCCGCCTCGGCGAAGGCGAAACCCGCCGGGGCTGCGATCGCGTCGAGCATGCGCGCCATGGTCTCGCGGTGCTGCGCCGGCACGGGGCTGTGGCGGCAGAAGGCCGCGATCCAGGCCGGCGTCGGTTTGGTGAATATCCGGATCTCGGCGTCGGCCGTGAAGCCTGCGTGGAGGGGGCAGACCTGCAGCAGGCTGCGCTCGATCGCCCGATAGCCGCGCGCCCCCAGAAGAGGCGCGATGGCGGCCGGTGCCAACGGCGTCAGCCGCCAGGTCGGCGTCTGGCCGAGCCCGAGATAGGGCGCTTCCAGGGCCGATACGATCTCAGGGTCACATCGAGCATCTGGCCCTAAGGCATTGATTGAATTCGCTCTTTTCGTGTAACCTTGGGAAAGCCGCTGGCGCCAGCCGGCGAGATCGCGGGTTTCCAGGGCAGGCCATCCCTGGAAGGCCAGTTCTTCCAGGCGGCGGACCTCGGCAAGATTATCCGGGCGTGACATTGTTCAGTATTCGTGTTAATTTAAAAAGCAATAATAACAATCGTTTATTTTATCCCCTGCAAGTCATACATGAATATCGACCGCCCCTTCGTCGACGTTCGTGTTTGCTGGCAGCCGCCCGCCGCACTCTCCTCCCGTGTGTTCGGTCTGCGGCTGCCAGCGATCCTTCTGCTCACCCTTATTCTGGGCGGCTGCGGCAGCAGCAGCTACCGAGGTGGCGCCTACAGCGAGCGGCCGCCGACCGACCGTGTCGCCCTGACGGCGTGGCAGGAATGGACCAAGTTCGGCCGCTCGACGGTCGTCTATGGCGGCCAGGCGAACGGCTACACCAATCGGTCCGGCATCAGCGAACGCAGTGAACCGCTGGCCAGCCGTGTCGGTGATTATTGGGGGGCCTGCGGCAAGCCGCAGTGGAACGGCCGCACCTCCAGCAAGCCGTGGTCGGGCGCGTTTGTCACCTGGGTCATGAGCCGCTCCGGCTACAGCGCCGCCGACTTTCCACGCAATGGCCGGCACGGCAGCTATCTGGCCGCCCTCTATGATCGCCAGAAAAGCGGTGGCCGTACCCCGTTCGTGCTCCACGCCCCCAACGAATATTCGCCCAAGCAGGGCGATCTCGTGTGCAGCGGCACCGCCGGCCCGACCTGGCGCTACGCCGATTCGCGCATGGCGCGGCGGCGCATCGACAACACCGCCAATCATTGCGACGTCGTCACCTCTGTGCGCGGCGGCTTCGTCCATGCCGTCGGCGGCAACGTGAAGAACAGCGTGACCATGAGCCTCTATCCCGTCGACTCGCGCGGCCGGCTGCGGCCGGTCAACGGCCGGCCGTGGCTGCTGGTGGTCGAGAAGCGCGG
>Ga0155465_1223_pt2 | contig 11013 bp, 13 predicted proteins | sample RifCSPhighO2_12_FD_107123 | JGI IMG/M metagenome (GOLD analysis project Ga0155465, IMG submission 107123) | Alphaproteobacteria bacterium RIFCSPHIGHO2_12_FULL_66_14 | reverse complement strand
AGGGCGAGGCGGGCTGCTCGGCGAGCCTCGCCAGCGCCAGATGATAGACCGCCTGCGATGCCGCACCGGCAGCGACGTGGATGGAGGCAGCGGCGGCCCTGCCCATGCGCGCCGCGGCGGTCGCGGCCTTGCCGTGCACCAGATCGCCGGCCTCCGTCGTGAGTTCGGTCAGCGACGACCAGAGGGCGCGCTCCGGATAGTGCGCCTCGGCCTCGGCAAGCAGCGCCCGTCGCAGGGCTTCTTCACGATCCCACCATGCGGGCGTCCAGTCGGGCGACTTCAGGAGGCATTCGGCGTCCGGCCAATCGCGCGCTTGGCCGATCTCGATCGTGCCGAGACCCAGCGCCGCGCTGTACGCCGCCGCATCAACGCAGTCGCCTTCGGTGAGAGGTTCGCCGAGGGCTGCGAACCATGACGCCGCGCGAACCTCGGCCCGCAGCGTCTCGAGCCGCTGGCCGGGCAGGTCGACGACCCCGTTCACGTCGTGGCGCTCACGCCGCCTGCCGGATCTCCGGCAGGGTAAGGCCGTACTTGGCGGCCACCTCGGTGGCGCGCCTCACATAGTCCTGGCGCATCTCGTCGTTGGTGCGCTGCTTGATCTTCCACTTGCGGAAGATCTCGTTGTTCTTCGACTTCGAGCCGCCGAAGAAGGACGGCAGGTAGGGATAGTATTCGTTCACGGCCGCCTGCAGCCGCGCCTTGCCTTCGGGCGTCTTCACGAGCTCGGCGGAGAAGTCCTCGCCGAACTGGGCGTGGAAGCGCTCCTCCGGCATGGTCGCGCGCGCGAGGTTGCGCAGCGGATGGAAGGTGCAGTGCAGGAGGTCCTCGACCTGCAGGATCTCGGCGAGGTCGGCCAGCAACTTGATGGCGACGAACTCTTCCCAGGTTTTCAGCGGGAATGCGAAGATCGACAGCGGCTTCTTGCCCGCGCCCGGCACCATGCGCTCCTCGGGAATGCCCATCTGCACGCCGAGCTGCTTGAAGCGCACGTGATGGCCATATTCCTCCATCGCCACGCGGCAGGTCAGCCATTTGGCGTAGGGCGTCGGCGCATAGGCGATGGCCGGCTCGTCGAACACCTGGGCGCCGTAGAGTTCGTTGATGGCATGGCTGATGACGAGCTTCGAGACAGCCTCGCGATACTCCGCAGGCGCATCCTTCAGCTCTTCCACGGTCTTCACGACGATATCGGTCATGGCTGGTCTCCTCAGACGAGAGGTTCGGTGTTGAAGGCTTCGAGATCGGTCGTGAGGTCGGTGAATTTCGGCCCCAACTTGGCGACCAGATCCTGTGCGAGTGTCGCGGGCGCGCCTGCTTCCAGCGTGGCGACAGGACGCGGCTGGGCGAACAGAAAGACCTCGCGGCCGCGCACGCCCAGAAGCTGGCCGGTGATGGCCTTGCCGGCCGGCGAACAGAGCGCCGTCACGACGTTGGCGACGTGATGCGCGCCGATCTTGAGGGCCCGCTCCTTATAGGTCTTCTGTGCCTCGTTGGCCGGCTGGATGATGTCCGTGACACGCGTCCTCGCAAACGGTGCCACGGCATTGGCCGTGATCTGGGCGCGCGCGAGGTCCATGGCGGTGACGCGCGTGAGGCCGAAGAGGCCTGCCTTGGCGCTGGCGTAGGCCGCCTGGCCGAGATTGCCGTAAAGGCCGGCCGACGAGACGATGTTGACGATGCGGCCCCAGTCGTAGCCGTCCTTGCCACCGCGGCCCGACTTGCCCTGCTCGCGCATGACGCCCGAGGCGGCATTGATCAGGTAGAAGGCGGCCGAGAGGTTGGTGCGGATCACTGCATCCCAATCGCGCGGATCGGCGCGGAAGACGAAGGCATCGCGCAGGATCGCGGCATTGTTCACGATGATGTCGATGCCGCCGAACTGCTTCACGGCCATGTCGACGAGTTGCCTGGCAACACCCGGCGAGGCGACGCTTTCGCTGAAGGCCACGGCATTCTTGCCGAGCGCCTTGGCGGCCTCGCGCGCGATCTCGGGATCGCCGTCATCGCCTGATATCGAGGCGCCGTTGTCGGCCACGATTACTTTCGCGCCCTCGGCCACAAGTGCCTCGGCGATGGCGCGGCCGATGCCACGGCCGGCGCCGGTGACGATGGCGGCGCGTCCTTCCAACAGTCCGGTCATTGTTGCGCTCCCGTTTTCTTGGCGGCGCTGGCCATTTCGGCCGCGGTGTAAAAGGCATCGGCATGGACGTCGATCCGGCGCATGCCGCGCCGTTCGAGAAGCTTCGTCGCGGCCTCGACCATGACCGGCGGCCCGGCAAGGTAGGCCTTGCAGCCGTCGACTTCGTCGAAGTCGGCGGCCACGGCGTCGTGGACCAGGCCGCAGCGCCGGGTCATGCCGTCGCCTTCGCTCAGCACCGGAATGAAATGCAGGTTCTTGTACCGATCGGCCAGCGCCTTGAAATGGTCGTGCAGGTAGAGGTCGCGCTCCGTGCGGACGCCGAAATACAAATAGATGTGCTGCGGCAGGCTCTTCTGCACGGCGCGCTCGACGATCGCCTTGATCGGTGCCATGCCCGAGCCGCCGGCGACGGCGATGATCGGACCGCGGTGGGTCTCGCGCAGGTACGAGGCACCGAACGGCCCCTCCACTCGCACGCTGTCGCCGACCTTGAGCTTGCCGGCGACATGGAGGCTGGTGGCGCCGCCAACCGTGCGACGGATGTGGAATTCCAGGATCGGATCGCCCGGGACGTTGGCCATCGAATAGTCGCGCGGCGGGCAGCCGTCGAAGGTGACGGAGGCGAACTGGCCGGCGGAGAAATCGAAGGGACCACCCGAGACGATCTCCAGCCGGACGCGCTTGATGTCGTGTGTCGCATCGTCAAGCCCGACGACTTTGCAGGCCAGCACGCGGCGAGGATGGACGACCAGGTCGTCCTCCTCGAGCCAGGCGACCTCGCATTCCTCCCAGGGCACGGCACGGCACGCCAGGATCAGGCCGCGCTCCTTCTCCTCGTCAGAGAGCGCGAACTCGGAGTAGCCCTCCATCGTCACCTCGCCCTTGACGAGGTGCGACTTGCAGGCGCCGCAGTTGCCGGACTGGCAGCCGAAAGGATAGGAGATGCCGGCGTCGAGGGCGGTCTCCAGGATGGTGGCGCCGGTCGGCACGTCGATGGTGCGGTCGGCCTGGGCGATACGGACTTTGAAGCTCATCGGGAAATGTGCGCGAGAATTTGTTTGATCCCCAAACAATCGCCGTTTACCACTCGCATCATGGGCCGTCCACCCGCCAAGCCAACCTCCCCGAAACTTGATCGCGGCGTCCTGCCGACGCTGCTGGGCTACGTGCTGCGCCGCGCGCAGTCGGCGGTGTTCGCCGACTTCGCCGCAACCTTCCAGACGGCGGGCGCCGCGCTCACCCCCGGGGAATTCGGCCTGCTGGTCCTCGTGGCCCGCAACACCGGCCTCAGCCAGATGGCGTTGGCGCGGGCGCTGGGCATCGACCGCTCGACCCTGGTGCCGATCCTCGACCGCCTGCAGGCGCGCGGCCTGCTGGTGCGGCGGCGCTCGCCCACCGACGGGCGGACGCATGCGCTGGCGCTGACGCCCTCCGGCGACAAGGCGCTCGTGCGATTCACCGGTTTGGTGCGGGCACACGAAAGGCGCATCGGCTCGCGTCTTTCGACCGCCGAAACACGCACCCTCATAGGGTTGCTGGAGAAGGTGCGGAGCGGCGCGCGTTCGTTATAGTCCGGCCGCGATGAATTCAGCCCATCCCGACTTCCAGCATCTCGCCAACCATTCGCTGAGCGACTCCGACCTGCTCGAGCGCCTGCGCGCCGATCCACCGGAAGCGGTGAAGACATTGAACGGCGAGATCATCGACCTCGATTCGGCGCGCGGCACCTGCCGCTTCCGGTTCGAGATCGTACCGGCCTTCTGCCATTCGCACGGCCGCATCTGCCAGGGTGGCTTCCTCACCGGCATGGTCGACACCGCGATGGCCAACGCCGCCATCGCCAAGGGCAAGCTCGCGGTCGCCGTGCCAACCCTTGAGCTGAAGATCAGCTTCTTCGAGGCGATGGGGCCGGGTGTGGTGTTCGCCGAGGGCCGTGTGATGCGCTGGGGCGGCTCGGTCGGTTTCCTCGACGGCGACCTCAAGGACGAGAAGGGCCGGCTGATCGTCCACGCCACCTCGACCATCAAGATCGTGCGGTCGAAGAAGGCCTAGAACCGCGCCAGCCAGTGCTCGGCGATCTGCCGGCGGGTGGCGAACCACGCGCCACGTTTCGCTTTCATGTGCGACACGATGCGGTCGAGCGCAGCGATGCGGCCGGGCCGGCCAATCATGCGCAGATGTAGGCCGATCGACATCATCTTCGGCGAACGCTCGCCCTCGGCCCACAGGGTGTCGAAGGCGTCCGTCGTGTAGTCGGCGAAGTCGCGCGCCGTCACGAAGCGGTGGAAGCCCTGGTGGTAGTGCATGTCGTTGGTGTCGAAGCTGTAGGGCACCACGACGTGCCGCTTGCCGCCCAGCTCGACGAAGAACGGCAGGTCGTCGGAGTAGTCGTCGCTGTCGTAGAGGAAGCCACCTTCCTCGATCAGCAGGCGCCGCGTGTTGGGCGAGGGGGTGGAGCGCGTGTGCCAGCCGACCGGACGCGTACCCGCCGTCTCCGTCAGCACGCGCACGGTTTTGGCGATCGCCGCGCGCTCGGCAGCTTCCTCCATGTGGGCGTGCTTCTCCCAGCGCCAGCCATGGCAGGCGATCTCGTGGCCGCGTTTCACCGCGTCCTCGATCAGCCACGGCGACACTTGCGCCGCCATCCCGCAGGTACTGACGGTAACGGGCACGCCGAGCCGATGCAGCGCGTCGGCGACCCGCCACCAGGCGGCCTTGGTGCCGTATTCGAAGTGCGATTCCATGCAGCGGTCGGGAACACCCACGACCTCGTCGGTGACCTCGTAGACCTTCTCGTTGTGGGGATCGCCCGAAGACAGCGACATCTCGGCGCCTTCCTCGAAGTTGATCACGAACGAGACGGCGACCCGCGCGCCGCCGGGCCACTTCGGGTCGGGCGGCGTACGGCCATAGCCTTTCAGATCACGCATCTCGATGACCTATGACATCGGCGAGCGCCGACGAGAGACCCTTCGAGTCCTTGGCCGCCGGCCGGCGATAGGTGCCGGCGGTCGCCTTGCGCGGCTTCAGCCTCACCAGCCCCTCGGCCATCGTGACAGCGGCCTGGATGCCGTCGACCAGCGGCACCGGCACGCGCTCCCGGATCCTGTTGGCGAGGCCGGCGAGCGGTGCACCGGCCAGGATCACGACATCGGCGCCGTCATTCTTGACCGTGTGGAGGGCGAGATCGACCAGCACCTGTTCCTTCTCGTTCTGCACATCGTCAATCGATTGGAACGCCTCGTCGAGCATGCGGATGGCGGCGCAACGGCCGGAGAGTCCATGCCATTCCACGATCTCGGCGAACCACGGCTCGAGCGCCTTGGCGAAGCTCACGATGGCGAACCTGCGGCCGAGCGTACAGGCGACCAGCATCGCCGCCTCGGCCATGCCGACCACCGGGAAATCGAACAGTTCGCGCGCGCCGCCCAGGCCCGGGTCGCCGAAGGCCGCGACGATGGCGGCATCGAAGGTGCCACGTCGCTCAGCCAGCATCTCCAGCATCACCGCGCTGCCGATGGCCGCTTCGGCTCGGGTGGCGATGTAGGGCACGCCGCGCGGCGCGGTCATGGCGAGAAGGTCCGTTCCCGGACTGGCGACGAGCTTGCCGGCAGCGACCAGCCGGTCGGTGACTCCGGTGGAGGTGTTGGGATTTGCGACGAGAATCTTCATGGTGCGTCCAACCGCAAGTTTCGTGCCGATCAACCGCCCTTCAGCCGTGCCACTTCGTCTTCCAGCTCCTTGATCCGCTGCGTGAGCTGGTTCACAGCCGGTGCGATCTCGGCCTCGCTGTAGCGTGCCATGATGTGCTGGCGACAATTGATGTCCCAGGCCTCGATCCGGAAGGCGATCGCGCGCTGCGGCTTCGCCTTATAAGAAGTGTCGACCAGCCGCTCCATCAGTTCGAGGTCGTCCTCGATCACACGGGCGCGGCCCCAGAGTTTCAGTCTCTGCTGGGTGGCGAAGTGCGGAATGAAGATGTGGGCGCGGTCGTTCTCCTTGAGATGGCCGAGCGTGATGTACTGCCGGTTGCCGGCGAAATCGGCGAAGGCCAGCATGTGGCTGCCGATCGGCTTCAGGAAGCCCGCCGGTCCGCCGCGGTGCTGGACGTAGGGGCGTCCGTCGGCGCTGGCCGTGGCGAAGAAGAAGGTGTCGATCGCCGCCAGGAATTGCCGCAGGTCGTCGGTGATCTCCGACTTCCACGCGCGTCCCTCGAACTGGGCACGCGATCCGAGACGCATCTGCTCCGCCTTGACCGCCGGCGAGAACAGCACGTCTTCGGGCCCGCTCACCGCCGCTGCTCCATGGCTACTCCAGTTTCTTGCCGAGCTCGCCCGCCACTTCCTGGATGAACTGCCAGGCGACGCGCCCCGAGCGCGAGCCGCGCGTGACCGACCATTCGACCGCCTGCTTGCGCAGCATCTCCGCCGGTACGCCGAGCTTGTAGTAGGCGGCGTAGCCCTCGATCATCGCGAAGAACGTATCCTGGTCGGCGTTGTGGAAGCCGAGCCAGAGGCCGAAGCGGTCCGACAGCGAGACCTTCTCCTCGACCGCTTCCGACGGGTTGATCGCGGTCGAGCGTTCGTTCTCGATCATGTCGCGCGGCATCAGGTGGCGGCGGTTGGAGGTGGCATAGAAGACCACATTCTCCGGCCGGCCCTCGATGCCGCCCTCGAGCACCGCCTTCAGGGACTTGTAGGCCGCATCCTGGCCGTCGAAGGAGAGGTCGTCGCAGAACACCAGGAAGCGGCGAGCCGAACTACGGATCTTCGACAGCAGCGCCGGCAGGGAGGGGATGTCCTCGCGGTGGATCTCGACCAGCGCCAGAGGTCCCGGCGGGCCGCCGAGCTCACGGTTCACATGAGCATGGACGGCCTTCACGATCGAACTCTTGCCCGCGCCCCGTGAGCCCCACAGCAGCGCGTTGTTCGCCGGCAGCCCCTTGGCGAAGCGCCGGGTATTCTCGAGCAGGGTCTCTTTCTGGCGGTCGACCCCCATCAGGAGCTCGAGACTGACCCGGTTGACCTTGGGCACGGCCTCGAGCCGGTGGCCGGACGCATGCCAGACGTAGGCTTCCGCCGCCCCGATGTCGGCCCCCGGGGCGAGGGGAGGGGCGAGGCGGTCGAGCGCTTCGGCGATGCGTGAAAGTGTTGCTTTAAGGTCTTGATCCATCATTGCCGGCCGCGTGAAAGGGGGCGACCATATCGTTCCGCGCTTGCATTGCAAAGCGGGGCGGGACCGCTATAGTCCGCGCGCTTTTTCGACGGCCGGAAGATCAGGAGCAGAAGATGTTCATTTCCCCAGCGTGGGCACAGGCGACGGGCGGCGGCAGCGGGGATTTCCTCGTCCAGCTGTTCCCGCTGATCCTCATCTTCGTCGTGTTCTATTTCCTGCTGATTCGCCCCCAGCAGACCAAAATGAAGGCCCAGCGCGAGATGCTCTCCGGCGTCAAGCGTGGCGACCGCGTCGTCACCGGCGGCGGCATCATCGGCCTGGTCACCAAGGTGATCTCCGACAACGAACTCCAGGTGGAACTTGCCGACGGCGTGCGGGTTCGCATCGTCAAGCAGACCATCACCGACATCCTGACCCGCGGCGAATCGGTGCGCGGCGCCAAGGACTCGGACGAAGACGACAAGCCGATGCTGCCGCCGGCGCCGCCGGCGAGCGAGAGAAAGAGTCTGCTCGGCAGCCTGTTCGGCGGCAGGAAGTAGCCGAACCGGCTTGGAGAAGTAGGTCGGAATGCTCAACCTTCCGCGCTGGCAGACCATCGTCATCATCGCCATCACGGTGCTGTCGGGACTGTTCGCCCTGCCCAACATGCTGCCGACCGGCGTTCTCGACGTGCTGCCGCAGTGGTATTCGCAGAATCGGATCAATCTCGGCCTCGACCTGCGCGGCGGCGCCCACTTCCTGCTGGAAGCCGACCTGCGCAGTGTGCTCACCGAGCGCCTGACCAATCTCTCCGACTCGGTCCGCGCTGACCTGCGCAAGCAGCAGGTCGGCATCAAGGACGTCACAGTCGAGCCCGGCCGCGCCCTGATCGTCACCCTGCGCGACGAGGCCCAGCGGACCAAGGCGATCGATGCCATCCGCGCCCTCGACCCGTCGCTCGCGGTGTCGGGCAGCGGCGACACGATCCGTCTCGCCTACTCGGATCAGGAACTGTTCCGCCGCAAGAAGGAAGTGATCGACCAGTCGATCGAGATCCTGCGCCGCCGCGTCGACGAGACCGGCACGCTCGAGCCGACCATCGTGCGCCAGGGCGACGAACGGATCCTGCTGCAGGTGCCCGGCATCAAGGACACCACCGACCTCAAGCGCAAGATCAACCAGACGGCCAAGCTCACGTTCCATCTCGTGAACGAGGATGTGGCGGCGGCCGGCGCGAACATTCCGGCGACGCTGCCGCCCAACACCTTCCTGGTGCCGACGCGCGAGGGCATGCAGGACCTGCGGCGAACCAACCCCAAGGCCTGGGCGGATATCCAGGCGGCCAATCCCCGGATGTCGCCCGAGCAGATCTGTCGGCGCTACCAGCCGCAGTGCCTGCCGGTGCTGAAGCGCGTGGTCGTGGGCGGCGAGGATCTCGACGACGCCAAGGCCACCTTCGAGCAGCAGCAGGGCGGCCGGCCGATCATCAGCTTTACCTTCAATTCGGCCGGCGGCCGCGCCTTCTGTGCCGCCACCCGTGCCAACGTCGGCAAGCGGCTCGCCATCCAGCTCGACGGCGAGATCATCAGCGCCCCGGTGGTGCAGAGCGCGATCTGCGGCGGCAGCGGCATCATCACCGGCACCTTCACCACGCAGCAGACGCAGGAGCAGGCGCTGCTGCTGCGCTCGGGCGCACTGCCGGCGACGCTCACCATCATCCAGGAGAGCACCGTCGGCGCCGATCTCGGTGCCGATGCGATCCGCGCCGGCACCGTGGCGGCGCTGGTCGGCACCGCCCTGGTGGCGATCGTCATGTTCGTGGCCTACGGCCCGGTGTTCGGCGGGTTCGCGAACCTTGCCATGCTGGTCAATCTCCTCATGGTCTTCGCCGGCATGTCTATCCTCGGCGCCTCGCTCACCCTGCCGGGCATGGCGGGACTCGTATTGACGGTCGGCATGGCGGTCGATTCCAACGTGCTGATCTACGAGCGCGTACGCGAGGAGAAGGCGCTCGGCCGCTCGGCCTTCAGCTCGATCGCCACCGGCTATGAGCGCGCCATGTCGGCCATCATCGACGCCAACCTCACGACCCTGATCGCGGCCGTGCTGCTGTTCGGCTTCGGCTCCGGGCCGATCCGCGGCTTCGCCACCACCCTGTCGCTCGGCCTGCTGACCTCGATGTTCAGCTCGACGATCTTCACCCGCATGCTGCTCTCGGTCTGGGTCCGCTGGCGGCGTCCCACCGAACTCGTGATCTGAGGCGCCGCCATGTGGAAGCCCGTTCACCTGTTCGCCTTCAAGAGGAAGTTCGACTTCCTCGGCTGGCGCAAGGCGGCCCTCATCCTGTCGACGCTGATCAACGTCGTGTCGATCCTGGCCGTCATTTTCGTGGGCTTGAATTTCGGCATCGACTTCAAGGGTGGCATCGCGCTGCAGGTCCGTGCCAAGCAGGGCGTGGCCCAGCTCGATGCGTTGCGCGCCACCATGGGCGGCCTCGGCGTCGGCGAGGTCTCGCTGCAGGAGTTCGGCGAGGCCAGCACCGTCCTGATCCGCGTCCAGCGCCAGGAGGGCAATGCCCAATGCGTGGCCGGCGCCCAGCGTGTGATGCAGAAGCGCGCCGGTTCGGGCTGGCAGGTCAGGCCGGGACCAGCCGGCACCGGCGATGTCGAATTCACCGCCCCCACGGCGCTCGACGGCGCCGGTTGGCGCGATGCGGTGAGCCGGGCCGGCCTCACCATCGTCGAGCGTCAGCTGCCGCGTGGCACGACGGGCACCGCCAAGATCGACATGTCGCCGGAGCAGCGCGCCGAATGGTGCCAGCAGGTGGCGATCAAGCTGGTCGAGGACGCGATCGGCGCCAATTATGAAATTCGAGGCACCGAATCGGTCGGCCCGAAGATCGGCGACGAACTGATGGTGAGCGGCATCTGGGCGGTGCTGGCAACGATGGCCGCCATCGTGATCTATGTCTGGTTCCGCTACGAATGGCAGTTCGGCGTCGGCGCCCTGATCGCCATGCTGCACGACGTGATCACGACACTCGGCATCTTCGTCCTGCTGCAGCTCGATTTCAGCCTGACCGCGCTCGCCGCGGTGCTGACCATCGCCGGCTACTCGATCAACGACACAGTCGTGATCTTCGACCGCGTGCGCGAAAACATGCGGCGCTACAAGAAGCTCGGCCTGATCGACCTGCTCAACCTCAGCCTCAACGAAACTTTGTCTCGCACGCTCATGACGTCGGGAACCGTCTTCGTGGCGGTGTTGGCGCTGGTCCTGTTCGGCGGACCTGTTCTCTACAGCTTCTCGGTCGGCATGCTGTGGGGCGTGATCGTCGGCACCTATTCGTCGGTCTGGATCGCCTGCGCGGCGCTCGTCTACCTCAACCTGAGGCCCGATCAACTTCGGCCGGCCGACGAAGAGGCCGCCAAGGCCAAGGCGTGATCCCGCCGCGCCCCGCTCCAGGCGGCAGGGCGCCGGACGACAAGACCCTGCCGGCGCCCGATCCGGCCCAGGTCCAGCTCATTCGCAGCTACGGCCCCGGCCGCTTCCTGATCAGTGATCGCGAGTGGCGCCAGCCGGTGCTCGTTGCCCCGCTCTCCACCACTGCGTGGAACGTCACGCGCGCCGAGGATCTGACTCTGGAAAGCCTCGAGCCGCTCAAGGCCGCCCCGGTGCCGACCGAGATCCTGGTGCTGGGCTGCGGCGCGCGCGCGATC